>Ga0265322_10000148_pt1 | contig 31958 bp, 30 predicted proteins | sample 41222metaG_FD_193584 | JGI IMG/M metagenome (GOLD analysis project Ga0265322, IMG submission 193584) | Rhizosphere microbial communities from Carex aquatilis grown in University of Washington, Seatle, WA, United States - 4-12-22 metaG | ecosystem: Host-associated > Plants > Roots > Rhizosphere...
CGAGCGCGGCTATTATTATTTGAGAATTTTTCCAAGTTCTGCAGCAAAGAGATAGATTTCTCTACCTCTAAGATTATTACAAAAACCAACCCTTTTCCTTTCCATCGATTTCTTGAATCATTTTTTCTGAACCAAAATCTGCAACAACCGGAGTTGTCATTATTCAATCAAGTTTTGTATATTTGAATAAAAAAGAATGGAATTGTATCATGACGACAAAACCGCCTTCTTCCGTTAAGGAATCTTCTGCAGATTCTCTTGAAAAAGTCGCCTATTTCAGTGTGAGCACCATACCGACGCAAGAGCCGAATGATCGGAATAGACTCGGATATCATATCTGGCGATGGCTTTCTTCCAGACAGGGAACGCTTGACCAGGCAATCGCGGAATCGGGTGCGCGCATTACTATTTCTTTGCAGGATGCCTCGAAAATTATTGCCGATGCATTGAGTAAACAGGGTCAGACGAAGAAATAACCCCTTTTCCTTCCATAAGTCATTTCTTATATTTTGTCTTGACTTCTATTGTGAATTCCCTTATATTGGAAATGACAAAAATGTCGTTTTAATTTATAAATAAGACAAAACTGACATATTGAGAATTATATGAAATCGACCACCATTGCCGACCGTATCAAGATCGCGAGAGAAAACAAAACATTGGATCAGGGCGCTCTCGCTGCAAAAACCGATGTGGCTGTCCGAACATTACAGCGGTGGGAAAAGGGTCTACAGGTTCCCGACAGTAATTATCTGGTCCGGCTTGCAAATTCAACCGGCGTGCGGCCCGAGTGGTTGCTGACCGGTGAAGGGGAAATGTATTCGACGCTTCCGCCTCACCGGAAGATTATATATCTTCACAAGGAAACATCCCTTCATAAAGTCCAGCTTGTCGATATTCCGCTGTTATCATCGGTGCCGGCCGGAAGGACAGCGGCAATTTTTCATCCGGAATATGTCGAACGGTATGTTACGATCGATAATATACAAGATCATAATGCCTTCGCTCTTGTTGTGAAAGGGAAGAGCATGTCCCCGAAAATTGAGGATGGCGATATCGTTGTGGTCAGTCCGCAACAGGAAGTTCGCAGCGGGGATATTTGTGTTGTGCGCGTCAATGATGAAGATGTTTTGAAAAAAGTCAATATCGACGAACAGTATGTTCACCTCATTCCTTTAAATACCACGTTTGAGGCGGTAACGGTTCGTAAACGGGATGTCACGTTTATCTGGAAAGTTGTCCGCGTTATCAAAAATCTTTAGCATTCCTGCAATCGTTATCACATAGCTCCAAAATCGTCGAATTTCGATAAAAATCAAGCATCTTTAGGTCGATTTCGAGTGATTTTTTCTTTCCTTAGTGATAAATGTCACCATTCAATTCACGAGACCTTTTATATTTCAGGAAATTATAACGTCAATAACTCCCTGGTTTTATTATGGTCGAATATCGCCACAGTCCAAACGGATTAAAGCTTGCAACCGTGTATCGAAAACCGATGAGTGTCGGTCTTGTAGCGAAAGTTTGCCGGGTGAGCAAGAAAACGGTTTTGAATTGGATTTACAGGGACGCTCTTAAAGCATTCACAACGTACGGCGGACATTATCGTATCTGGCCCGGTGATCTGAAAGAATTCATGGTTTCAGCCGGTCTCGACGTGCCGTATCAATTTGTGGACGAACGCCAGACGACATTTTTGATCGTTGATGATGACAAATCATTCAGCTTAACATTAAAAGAAGCGATCTGCACGCAATTCCCGGAAGCGGATGTGATCATTACCGATGACGGTTATGAAGCATTACTGCTCATCGGTGAACGAAAACCGAAAGTCGTTTTTCTCGATATCAAGATGCCGAAGATTGACGGGCTGCAGGTCCTGGAATTATTGAAGTCACGAAAAAAAGACAACTCGATGAAAATTATCGTTCTTTCCGGATATGTCGACGGGCAGATTCGCGAGAAACTATCGCAAACGGTTGCCGATGAAGTCTGGGAAAAAGGAAAAAATTTATGGGAGTTGCTCCACTCCTTTAAAATATTTTTATCGGCATCCCCGGAAGTTCCCAAACAGGTTTCACAAACATACATTCACGCTCATTAATTATGCTCTCAATCCACCACCATGAAAAAATTTCGCGTTTTACTTGTTGATAACACCGCGGTTTATCAAAAACTTTTAAGTAAACGATTACAAAATCCAGAATCAATCCGATTTGCCGTAACACTCACGTCTCCCAAAAATGCCGAAACAGTCTTTCGCGATGCAGTCGGCATCATCGATATTATCGTGCTGGGAAATTCGCTTTCAAACCCTGCGATTCTGCAACTGACGAAATTTTTCCGTTCCTGTAATCTTGCCATTCCGATTTTCGTTCTCACGCAAAAAAACGAAGCCCGCCTTCCGCTGTCGTACAAAAAAGTCGGGATTGACGATATGTTGAAAATTTCCGAGATGGGAACATCGTTATTCGCCTGGTCGTTTATCAGTACGGTGGAACAGGTCGTGCTGAAGAAGAAAGCGAAAGAATACGATACGCTTCACAACCAGTTGCGCAGTGTCAGTTCATCGCTTGCCACATTTGTTCATGAAATCAACAATCCCCTGAGCGTTATACGGTTGGCATTATATCATCTTGAGAACAGGGAGCTATCGAAACACAAGCGCGAAACGTTTTTCCAGATGCTCCTGAATAATCTTGAACGGATCGAAGGGCAGATGAGAGACATTTCCCTGATCCGGCGTCAGATCAACGGCGTCCCGAATATCCGTGCCAAGGTTCTCACGCTAAAATCATCACAACGGTCGGCATCGGCTCGGTAACCACCGGTCAAATTCCCTTCTTTGGAATCGGGAAAAAAATTCGGTACATTTTTCCTCATCAATAATCATTTCTTCCGTCATTACTATTTATGGGTTTTAATTGTGGCATTGTCGGACTTCCCAATGTGGGGAAGTCCACGTTGTTTAATGCAATCACCGCGGCGGGCGCTGCTGCTGAAAATTACCCGTTTTGTACGATCGATCCGAATGTGGGGGTCGTGCCCGTGCCGGACAAACGGCTCGATGCGCTTGTCGACATGTACAAGCCGGCAAAAATCAGTCCGACAGCCATAGAGTTTGTCGATATCGCGGGATTGGTCAAAGGCGCGAGCAAAGGTGAAGGATTGGGTAACCAATTTCTTTCGCATATTCGCGACGTCAACGCTATTTGCCATGTCGTTCGTTGCTTTGAAGATGAGAATGTCGTTCATGTCGACGGCAGTGTCGACCCGAAACGTGATATCGAAGTGGTTGAAACGGAATTGATCTTAAAAGATACCGATACCGTCGAAAAAAAATTATCCGATGCAGAGAAGCGATCAAAGGGAGGCGACAAGAAAATTCGTGCGGAGGCGGACTACTATGCCCACATTAAAGACCATTTGATGGGCGGCAGACTTGCCGTGTATGAAAAGCCGTCATCGCCGGACGAGGAATTCTGGCTGCGCGATCTTCACCTGCTCACGGCAAAACCGGTGATGTACATTGCCAATGTCGATGAGAAACATTTGAACGCGGAAGACGGTTACGTCAAACAAGTTCGTGAACTTGCCGCAAAAGAAGGAGCAAAGGTCGTCGTTGCCTGCACGAAAATCGAATCGGAAATTGCCGTGATGCCGTACGCAGAACGCGAGCAATTTTTACGCGAACTCGGCGTGAAAGAATCGGGACTTGACCAGGTGATCCATGAAGGATATGCATTGCTTAAGCTGATTACGTTTTTTACTGCAGGACCGAAAGAAGTGCGTGCGTGGACGATCAAACGCGGCTCTCTTGCACCGCAGGCGGCAGGAGAGATTCATTCCGATTTTGAACGCGGATTTATTCGTGCAGAAGTCATGAAATACAACGATCTTGTCCGGCTCGGTTCGGAACAAGCCGTCAAAGAAAAAGGGTTGATGCACATTGAAGGGCGTGAGTATCTTGTGGAAGACGGCGATATTATGCTTTTCCGGTTCAACGTGTAGGTTAAAACATTTCCATTTGCCGTTTCATTTCCCGGCGGAAATGTTCTGTTGAGAGATCGATCGGGAGTGTGTTCAATCCGTATTTTTCACATTGAAGCAAAAAGAGTTTCTTAATTGTTTCCGACCAGGAACCTTCGCCGGTCATCCGGATATCCCACCGTGAATCGTTTGCCGACCCGCCGTGAATTTCTTCGATGCGATGAATAATTTTACCGGCTCGATCGGGCAATTCTCTCCGCACCCATTCTTTGAATAATGGTTCTACTGCTCCCGGTAATCGAACAATCGTATAACTTGCACCGTACGCACCGCGTGCAGCCGACTCTTTTACGATCGCCGGAATTTCTTCATCGTTGAGCCCCGGAATGATCGGTGCAACATTGACCGAAACCGGAATGCCGTGAGACGCAAGAATTTCAACGGCTTCCAATCGTTTTGCCGGTGTGGCAGTCCTCGGTTCCATGACGCGAATCAGTTCGGTATCGAAACTCGTAATCGAGATCGTCACCTCGACAAGATTGAATTCATGCAATGCTTTGAGAATATCCATATCACGCATGATGAGCGAGTTTTTCGTGATGATGCCGACCGGGTTGCGGTATTTCAGAAAGACTTCAAGACAGCGTCTGGTGAGTTTCAGTTTTTGTTCGATCGGCTGGTAACAATCGGTATTGCCGGAGAAACAGATCCATTGAGGCTTCCAGCTTTTTTTCCTGAAAGCTGCTTCGAGCAATTCCGGCGCGTCATGTTTGACCAGAATTTTCGATTCGAAATCGAGTCCTGCGGAAAAGCCGAGATATTCATGGCTCGGTCTCGCATAACAATAAATGCATCCATGCTCGCACCCGCGGTACGGATTGATGCTGTAGCTGAACGGAATATCGGGACTGCTGTTTTTGGAAAGAATTGTTTTCGAAGTGTCTTTATAAAAGACGGTGCGAACCGGACGATCATCGTCCGCTTCCGATGAAATCTCTATCTGCTCAAGCGGCTCACGATGAATTGCCTCGAACTGATTCGGAGTATTGGATGCCGCGCCGCGGCCCTTTGTGGGTGTCGACATGATGGTATCAGATTCTGTGCGGTGTGCCAACGTGCGACTCACTTCCAATATAAGGACTCGAGCGGAAAGTGAGTCGCACATCCAATCATCTATCGAACATTCAGTTTCTTCTTTGCTGCATCCGACATCATCGAAGAATTCCACACCGGATCCCAAACGATACGAACGTCGCATTCATGAACGCCGGGAATATCGAGGACACGTTCACGGACTTGATTGGCGATCGCGCCGCCCATGCCGCAGCCGGGCGTCGTCAATGTCATTTTCACGCCGACCCAATCGTCGATGATCTTCACATCGTAAATCAATCCGAGATCGACGACGCTCACCGGGATTTCCGGATCGAAGACCTGTTTCATTGCTTCGTAGATTTGCGCTTCGGTAATTTGCTGCTGCTCGGTAGGATGTTGGTCGGTCATAGAATTAGTCTTTTATATAAGATAAGGGTTTTGCAACTTCATTGCAATATTCTAAAACATATATGCCTTTTTCCATTCTCAGCAACTCGTTTTATGGTATGTGAGTTTTTTGGAAATTTTCTTTTATGGAATCGCCGGACGAGCAATGACAATCGTGCCCGCAGGGACGCAGTTTTGCGCGACGGCGGGCAAGAATCCGGTTTCGAACCAACCATATCACACTGATTCCTACGATGATGAGAGCAAGTATTTGTTGAATGTCGGAATTCATTTTTTCTTCATTCTATATTTGCATTATCCATAAGCCGATACGGTAGACGATAAATGTCGTCGTGTACGCAAGTCCCGTCATGTACGCGAGTTGGAAGAACGGCCATTTCCATCCGTTCGTTTCTCGTTTCATAACCGCCACTGTTGAAAAACATTGCATGGCGAGGGCGTAATACACCATGAGGCAAATTGCAGTCAGTATGGTAAACGTCGGTTTGCCCGTAACCGGATCGGCATCTTGTTCAAGATGTTGGCGCAGCGAAAGGAGTCCTTCGTTGTGATCGGTATCCTTAATATTATAGATCGTACCCATCGTACTGACAAAAACTTCCCGCTGCAATAATGATGCGATCAGCCCGATGCCGATCTTCCAATCGAATCCCAGAGGTTTAATGAGAGGTTCGATGATATGTCCGGTTTGGCCCGCGAAACTGTGTTCCAGTTGATCTGCCGACGAACCTTGATCCGTCTTTGGATAGGTAGCCAGGAACCATAAAATGATCGACACACCGAGAATAAAAGTTCCCGCCCGTTTCAGAAAGAGCATGGATCGTTCCCACATTTGCAACAGGACCGACCGCAATGACGGCATTTTATATGCCGGAAGTTCCATGATGAATGCCGGTGTGTCGCCGGTAAGCAATGTTTTTTTAAACAACCATGCCATGAGCAATGCGACGATCATTCCGAATAAATAAAGCCCGATCATCGTGAGTCCCGGGAGCGAGAAAAAGCCGAGAATCATCCTGTGCGGAATAAACGCTCCGATCAAGAGCGTGTACACAGGCAAACGGGCACTGCAGCTCATCAGCGGCGCAACAAGCATAGTAACAAGCCGGTCTTTACGGTTTTCAATTGTCCGTGTTGCCATGATGGCGGGAATAGCGCATGCGAATGAACTCAGGAGCGGTATGAAAGATTTTCCATGAAGCCCGACTTTTCGCATCACCCGGTCCATGATAAACGCTGCACGGGCCATGTATCCGGTATCTTCCAGCAAACCAAGAAAGAGAAAGAGGAAAAGGATTTGCGGAAGAAACGCGACGACTGCCCCGACACCGCCGAGGATGCCGTTGACAAGGAGATGTTGCAGATCGCCTGCCGGAAGAATGTGTGTTATTTGAACACCGAGCCAATCGAATCCGCTGTTGATGTAATCCATCGGAACGGTTGCCCAGGAAAAAATCGCCTGGAACATAAGCGCCATGAGCATGAGAAAAATGGCAAATCCCCAAAATTTATGTGTCAGTATCCGGTCGAGCTTGTCGCTGAAACTGACATTTTTTTGTTTCGGTGATCTGACGGTTTGTTCACATATTTTTTTAATCCATTCGTATCGTGCTTCGATGAATGCCGACTGGCAGTCGATTCCGAGAAATTCCAATTTTTGATGAACTTTAGAAACATGTTCGATGATGTTGTTCTGAAAACGGCTCCGGTATTCGTCAAGATTGCCCGACGAAGAGAGCAGAATCATCGCTTCGTGAAGGGCGCGCGGTTCGGAAAAATCATATTCCTTTTGAAGCATTTTTTGTAATTCATCCCACTCGGTATCGAGGGCCGGGGGCAGCTTCCATCGCCGGGTATTTGCACGATATGATTTTTGTATGATTGCCGATTTCAGTTCTTCAATACCGATTGCTTTGTTGGCGACCGTGGGAATGACCGGTATTCCCAATTCTTCAGAAAGTTTTTTTTCGTTGATCGATATTCCCTGCTGTTCGGCAATATCCATCATGTTGAGTGCGACCACGGTCGGAATATGATAATCGATAATTTGGCTGACAAGATACAGGTTGCGCTCGATGTTCGTTGCGTCGACGACACAGATAACGACGTCCGGTTGCGGTGTATCTTCGATCAAGCCGAAGAGAGCGTTAACAGCAATTATTTCGTCGGGAGAATTTGCGGTAAGACTATAAATACCCGGGAGATCGATTAATGTAACTTCGGATCCATCATTGAGCAGTATCCTTCCTTCTTTTTTTTCAACAGTGACGCCGGGGTAATTCGCCACTTTTTGCCGCATGCCCGTCAGGGCATTAAAGAGAGAAGACTTTCCCGCATTGGGATTGCCGATGATGGCAACGGACAATATGTCTGTACTGACGACGTTGTTCACACAGGCTCGGAAAGTTTGCGGACAACAACCGATGATGCTTCTTCTTTACGAAGGGAAAGACGGTAGCCACGGACGGCTATTTCAATCGGATCTCCCAGCGGGGCGAAACGAATGACTTGGAGACTCGTTCCCCGCGTGAGGCCCATTTCCAGCAAGCGCTGGCGGATTTTGACTGAAGATCCGTCGAGTTTTTCTATGACGGCGTAATTCCCCGGTCGTAGCGCATCCAATGTCAGGGGAAGTTTGGTTTCATGTAATGATTGTTTTGGCATTATCAACGTGTCTGTAGGCATATTCGTTATTTTTTCTTTTGGCAGTCTGAACAGATTCCAAAAATCTGGAGTGTGGAATTTTGCAACTGAAAATTCTTTTCGTGACAAACTTCTTTTTGAATTTTATCCAGTTTTTCATTGACAAATTCGATGATATCGCCGCATTCGAGGCAAATCAGGTGATCGTGCCGCGGGCGACCGAATGCTTTTTCATACCGGCAACTGTTTTCACCGAACCGGTACTTCGAAATTAATCCGCAATCCACGAGCAGATCGAGAGTATTGTAGACGGTTGCCCTCGATGCTTTCAATCCTTTTGCACTCAGTGCGGCAAACAGCTCGTCGGCATCGAAATGACCGCCGGTCTTCATGATTTCTTCTAAAAGAAGAAAGCGTTCCCGGGTCGGTCGAAGTTTTTTTTCACCGAGATAGTGAGAAAGAGTTTCTTTTGCTGCGCGAATATCCATGTTTTTTAATTTAGAATTAGTCTAAATATAATTAAAAGGTTATTAAGAATCAACCGGAAAAGAACACTATTTTAGTTTTGTGATTTAGGAACAGTGGAAGCGATATTTTTTTTTAAGCTTCAATCACTTTATAACTGTTAAAATCAGGCGAAATTAATCATTTTTGATTAATTTTGGTTATACCTCAAAATCATTTCATTTTTCAAATATTTTACTTGCTTAATTCAGCTATTTTTGTATATTTTAGCCAGCTTTGCGTTAAGGGGTTCTCATAGTAATCGAAATTAAATGAGAGGATGTAAACGCAATAATTTGAATAGAGATGATTCTGTTGATGCTTCAAAATTTTTTTTACAAAATGCATTTATGAACAATAGCGTTAGAATTATTTTCAACGAGTGCAAAATAACATACAACATAAACCAATCCCTCGCTGTGAAAGCGGGACATTTTCATAACCATTTGGAGGGTTACCATGAGCAAATTCACAGAACTACGCGATTTGTTGAACAGTTTCGAAAAAGACTTCATTAAATTTTACGAAAAAGGGAACAAGTCGGCCGGTACTCGAGTTCGTAAAGAAATGAATGAATTAAAGAAGAAAGCCCAAGAAATCCGAAAAGAGATTCAGGAAATCAAGGCAAAAGCAAAAGAAGCCGAAGGACAGGCAAGCTAATTAGCGGAATTTATAGAGTGACCCTCGTGTTGAACGGGGGTCACTCTTTTTTTTATGTGTCGCTCATTGCCGTAATAGTCTGCTCTAAATCTAATTTTGTTTCTGTGGCCGTATCGTACAAGTCAATCAATGCCTTTAAGACGTACCGGAAACGCCAAATCCTAATTGAATTGTTCAGCGTATATTTCATTTCTTTGATTCTCAGTAAAAAATATCGTATTTTGACTCAAAAATTATTGAGATTGAAATGAATGATCAAATGAACGATCAACAAAACAACGAATCACAGCCCTCCAAAACAACTTCAGATCCACCAGCTTCATCAACTGAAGAACGTACTCAATCTCCTGTGGAGAAAAATCAGCAAAGTGGAGGTCCGCCTCCGGTACAGGGAGAACGAAAACCGCAAAGAGACCGGCGGTTTAAACCGCAACGTCAACGTCCGGCCGGGAATCGGTTCGAACAGCGGTCGCAATCCGATGGAAATAAAGAAATCTCCATTGTTGTTCCTCTCTATAATGAAGAGCAGTCGCTGCCCGAGTTGTATGAGAAATTGAAATCGGTATTGAATCGTCAGGGACGATATGAAATCTGGTTCATCGACGACGGAAGCACGGATGGTTCAATCCGTGTTCTCCACGATTTACGGCAACGGGATCGACGGGTAAAAATTATCCGGTTTCGCCGCAACTATGGAAAGTCGGCGGCGCTGTCGGTCGGTTTCCTTCATGCATCCGGCGATATCGTTATCACACTCGATGCCGATCTGCAGGACGACCCGGAAGAAATTCCCGGTCTGATCAACGAAATCAAAAAGGGATACGACCTTGTTTCCGGCTGGAAGAAGAAACGGTTCGATCCGATTTCGAAAACCATTCCCTCGCGCTTTTTCAATTTCGTGACATCGGTCCTGACCGGCATTAAAATTCACGATTTCAATTGCGGACTCAAAGCATACCGGAAAGATGTCGTCAAAGAAGTCAGAATTTACGGCGAGCTTCACCGGTACATCCCGGTACTTGCGCATTGGCTCGGCTACAAGGTGGGGGAAATTCCCGTCCGGCACCATGCGCGAAAGTTCGGAAAAACAAAATTCGGCATCGGAAGATTCTGGAAAGGATTTCTCGATCTGATTACCGTGCTCTTTACAACCCGGTACATGCAACGCCCGCTCCATCTCTTCGGATTTTGGGGAATGGTGTTTTTTATCGCAGGGTTCGGTGTCGATTTATATCTTGCCCTGTTAAAAATCGTTGACGGTGTATCATTAAGCAATCGGCCTCTGTTTCTCGGCGGCATTTTATTGATTATCGTCGGCATACAATTTATTTCCGTCGGTTTGATCGGCGAGCTGATTACGAAAGCACGAAACGGCAGTGAGAAAGAATATTCTATCCGCGAAATTTGGAGATAATTTCATTCTATTTCGCAGAACCGTCTCATGCACAAAATTCTTCCGATGGTGAAATCCCGAATGTCGATCCATTCATCAATCATATCGTAGTTAAAATTCGATGACGATTTCCGTTGCCCAATTGAAACGTGATTGCCGGTCGTTCCGCGGCGATCTTCCCTGCAAACCCCACAAACTTCACGGCGTCCATTGTGTCGATGAACAAGGAAAGGCCTGTGAATATTACGATCCGACCGGAAAACGGATCCTGATCATCAAGCTCGGTGCGATTGGCGATGTCATCCGGACGACTCCGTTGCTGAGGAAACTCAAGGAAGTTGAGCCGGACGCCGAGATCTGGTGGCTGACGCTTTCGCCGGAAGTATTGCCGAAGCAATGGATCGATGTTCTTCTGCCATTTACGCCGCAAAGTCTTGCAACGTTGCAGGCGACGACATTCGATACGATCTATTGTCTCGATAAAGATAAAGATGCCTGCGCACTGAACCTGATGCTGAATGCCGGTATCAAAAAGGGATACACGCTCGAGAACGGGAAATGCATTCCTATCGATAAAGAAGCCGAACATAAATACCTGACCGGCGTATTCGACGATATCAGCAAAGCCAACACGAAAAGTTACCAGGAAGAGATTTTTGAGGTCTGCGGATTCCGGTTCGCGAAGGAAGAGAATATCATGCCGGATGTGGACGGATTCGCATGGAAACTGCCGAAGAAAAAACGTATCGTCGGGCTGAATACCGGTTGCGGCGGGCGGTGGACATCGCGCCTGTGGCCCGAACCGAATTGGATTGCCCTTGCAAAAAAATTAAAAGCTGCCGGATACGTTCCGCTGCTGCTGGGCGGCGAGCAGGAACATGAGAAAAATAAAAAGCTCGCAAAAGCGAGCGGCGCTCTGTATCTCGGGCATTTCCCGCTCAAACAATTTATCAGCGAAGTCAACCAGTGTGAACTGGTCGTTACCGCCGTTACGATGGCGATGCACCTGACGATCGGTCTACAGAAAAAGATCGTCCTCTTTAATAATATTTTTAATAAATACGAATTCGAATTGTACGGGCGGGGAGAAATTCTTGAACCGGATTTCGACTGCGATTGTTTTTATGCGCCGACCTGTCCGAACGATTGCATGCAATATCTTTCCGTTAAAAAAGTCTTTGATGCCTGTCAGCGGCTTTTGAAACGGTAAAGCAAAGCGCTCAAGAATGGCTCAGTCCCAGCGAAAAAATACCGGCTCAAACAATACTCTCGCATTGCCGGAAATAAAAGACTGGCATGCGATTGTTGCCATCTGTCTTTCCGCTGCGATATTCTTTCGTGATATTCTTCTGCAGAAAGCCTTTTTTTGGGAAGACTTTCTCTACCAGTATTATCCGAATCGGTTTTTTGCAGCGGTGTCAATGTCACGCGGCGAATTGCCGCTCTGGAATCCTTTCACATTTAACGGGACACCGTTCCAGGCCGATATGCAGTCGGCATTGTTTTACATTCCGAATCTCCTGCTGACATTTTTTGTCAGCGACGGACGGTTGAGCGCCTTCTGGGTCGAATTATTCATCATCATCCATTTCATGATCGCCGGCGTCAGCATGTATTATCTCGCGAAAGATTTCGGCCTGCCGCGGTTTGCGTCGTTGTTCAGCGGCATGGTCTATATGTTTTCCGGATTCATGATTACCCACGCGATTCACCAGGTGATTATCTGCCAGGTCGCTTGGCTTCCGTTGATCCTCCTTCTGTTCCGAAAAATGTTCCACCAGCGTTCTCTTCTCTGGATGATTGCCGGAGGTCTCGTGCTCGGTCATGCCGTGCTTGCCGGATTTCCGCAGGTATCGCTCTATATTTTCTTTTTTATATTTCTTTATTTTGTGTTCGAATATGTTTCCTGTATTCGTCAGAACGGGTGGAAGGCGGGCTTGCTGCCGGCGATACTTGCCGCAGGAATGATCGTGATTTCCATCGGCTTCACAGCGCTTCAACTGCTTCCGACGATTGAGCTCGCCCCGTTGTCACAGCGAGCGGAAATTACCTATGAGAAATCACTCGAAGGAGTGATGAGTTGGGGACAGCTTGTCACGATGATTGTTCCGAAATTTTTCGGATCGAGCGGGGCGCAGGGATCGAATTATTGGGGACCGGGCGTCTACTGGGCGTATTGGGAAACATCGATCTATGTCGGGATCCCCGCTCTCGTATTCATCATTTTTTCGACTTTTGCGTTCCGGAAAAATAAGTACGTCGCATTTTTCTGTTCCATCGTTGTCTTCACGTTGCTGTATTCTGTCGGAGATGGTTTTATCCTTCATAAATTCTTTTTTTATGTCGTGCCGGGATTCAGTAAATTCCGGAGTATCGGCAGGATTACACTGTTACTGGCATTGTCAGCGGCAATGTTAAGCGGATTCGGAATTCAGGTTGCCTTCGACTTTATCGGATCGTCGCGGAAAAAATTTCAACAAATAATTTTTGCCGCCGGCGGTGTCGGTATTCTTCTCTGGATCGCCGTTCAATCGGGATTTTTACAGCCGTCGGAAACCTCACAGTTGTACCCGCAGGTTCACTCATCCGCAGTCAGTGAAACAACAACGGCATTGATTTTCATTATAGTGACAATCGGAATTCTTTTTCTTCTCGGAAGGAAAACAATCGGAACGGCCGCCGCTATCCTGTTGCTTCTTCTCGTGCAGTTTGTGGATGTTCATATGTTCGGTTTCGATCAGAATAACAGCAGTACCGATCCCAAAGAATATTACGGTCGAACATCCGGACTTGTCAATATGTTGAAAGAAGATGGCGCTCACGAATACTTCCGCATCAATGCCCGTCAGGGCGGTGCGATGCTGTTGGACCGAAACCAGGGAATGGTCGATCAGATTTTTTTGATGGAAGGATATACGCCGCTTTCTCTTCAGCGTTTTACCCCGCCCGGCAGCAGTTGGAGCCGTATCTGCGATCTCATGAATGCTAAATATCGTATCGTTGTCGACGAGTCCCAACGAAAAATGAACATTGCCACATCGACGACATATCTTCCGCGTGCGTTTTTTGTTTCCGATGCAAAAATTATTCCCGATGACGCACAGCAGAAAGCATTTATGGAAAGCGATGCCTTCAGTCCTGCAAAGACCGTTGTGCTGGATGACGATCCGCATTTCCCTTTGACTTCTCCACCGGATAGCATGCGGGGAACAGTGACAATAAATTCGTACCATCTCAACAGTATTATTCTTGATGTCACCGCTCCTCATAACGGCTTTCTCGTCTTGAGTGAAGTGTATTATCCCGGCTGGCATGCCTATGACAACGGCACGCAATCGCCGTTATACCGCGGTGATTGGAATTTGCGTACAATTCCGGTTCGTGAAGGAAAACATTCGATCGAAGTGCGGTTCGAACCGGATTCCTTCCGCCGTGGGGCATGGATTACTGCCGCGACGATTGGATTGTCGTTGGTAGGAATTGTATATTCGGTTGTGAAAAAACGTTCAAAACCTCCTTCTGCATGATTGTATCATGTATTCGATTGTAATTCCGATATATAATGAACATGAAACCATTCCCGAGCTTCACCGTCGGTTGAGCGGTGTTATGAATTCTCTTAACGAATCTTCCGAAGTCATATTTGTCGACGACGGAAGCGTCGACGATTCGTTCCGGTTATTGAGCGATATTCATGCAAAAGATTCGCGGTTCAAGATTCTTAGGTTTTCCAGAAATTTCGGACACCAGATGGCAATCAGCGCCGGTATCGATCATGCTTCCGGTGATGCAGTAATTCTGATGGACGGCGATCTTCAGGATCCGCCGGAAATCGTGCCGCGTTTTCTTTCCAAATGGCGTGAAGGATTTGAAGTCGTGTATGCCATCCGGAAAAAACGGAAAGAGAATATTTTCAAGCGCGCCGCGTACGCATCGTTTTATCGCATACTTCGTGTTCTTTCGTATCTCGAGATTCCTCTCGACTCCGGTGATTTTTGCCTGATGGATAAAAAGGTCGTAACGGTCATCCGTGATTTGCGTGAACGCAGCCGCTTCGTGCGCGGGTTGCGGACATGGGCGGGATTCAGGCAAATAGGTCTGGAATATGAACGGGATGCCCGGTATGCCGGCGATCCGAAATATACATTCACAAAATTGATGAAGCTTGCCTATGACGGGCTTCTTTCGTTTTCCGTCGTCCCGTTACGGATGGCAGTGTATGCGGGATTCGGCTTTGCCACGTGCGCATTTCTCGGCGGTCTCTTTATTATCTACCGGAAACTTGTCAATGAAATTGATGTCGTTGGCTGGGCATCGACGATCGTGATCATGACATTCCTCGGCGGGCTGATCCTGATGACGCTCGGCGTTATCGGCGAGTACGTCGGAAGAATTTATGATGAAGTAAAACAACGACCGCTGTATGTCGTGAGAGATAAACTGGGGTTTTGATTACACGGCATGAAAATCCTCATCATCGGAACCGCCTATCCTCTTCGCGGTGGCATCGCCCACTTTAACGCTCTGCTCGGCTCTCATTTACAAAAAAAACATGTCGTCGAGACAATTACCTTCAAACGGCAGTATCCGAAATTTTTATTTCCGGGAACCACGCAGGATGAAACCGGCGAGCATCACGGTGAAATTCCCGCGCCGCAACTTGTCGATTCCATCAATCCATTGAACTGGTTGCACGTTGCGGCCGAGGTTGCCCGCCGTAAACCTGATCTTTTGATTTTTAAATACTGGTTGCCGTTTTTTGGCCCGTGTTTCGGTACCATTGCGAAATTCGCGAAGAAGAAAACGGGTGCGTCGGTGATTTTTATTTGTGATAATATCATTCCCCATGAGCGCCGTCCCGGCGATGTGGCATTCACGCGGTATGCATTCCGGCATGCCGATGGGTTTATCGTTCAGTCCGATGCAGTCGAACGCGATCTTTTGCAGAATTTTCCCGGATCGTTGTACCGGAAAGTTCCTCATCCGGTCTATGAGAATTTCGGAACGGCTCTTCCGAAAGAATCGGCGCGCGTGGCTTTGGGAATCTCTGCAAAAAAAGTTATGTTGTTTTTCGGCTATGTTAGGGCATACAAAGGATTGCTCGTCTTGATCGATGCGATGAAATTACTCGTCGATGCCGGTATGACCGATTGCACGCTGCTGGTTGTGGGCGAATTTTATGACGATGAAACGCGGTACCGGAATCGTGTCCGCGAAGTCGGATTGGAACCGTATGTCCGGTTCATTTCCGAATATGTGCCGAACGATCAGGTGACGACCTATTTCAGCGCGGCGGATGTTGTTGTTCTGCCGTATCTGTCCGCAACGCAAAGCGGTATCGTTCAGATCGCTTATAATTTCGATAAACCTGTTATCGCAACCGATACCGGCGGACTTGCGGAAGTGGTGGTCGATAAAAAAACCGGATTGATCGTTCAACCGAATTCGCCGGATGCACTTGCCCGAGCAATCGAACAATTTTACACGGAGAACCGCGAACAGGAATTTGTCCGGAATGTCAAAACCGAAAAACAAAAATATTCCTGGGATAATCTTGTTCAGAATATTGAATCATTGACGACAGAAATTCAATCACGGAAGAAATAATGGAAATTACCGACGCGGGAAGAATTTACTGGCAATATGAATATGACGTGATGGCGCAATATCTTCTTCCCCTGATGAAGTCGTGGGGAATCACGATTAAAGGTGCTACCGTGCTGGATGTCGGCTGCGGCGACGGCGGGGGCATCAGCGCGATGTACGACGCCGGCATGCAGTGCAAAGGTTTTGATCTCGAGCAGCCGTACATTGATCTCGCCCATGCGATGAGCGGCGACCGGAAGATGGAAATGTTTGTCGGGAGTATTTATGCCGAACCGATTCCGCTGGAGGGCGAACGTTTCGATGTCGTTATTCTTCACGACGTCTTCGAACATATCGAACGGAAAACGTATGTGCTCGAAACTCTGAAGAAATATTTGAAACCGGACGGAAAGCTCATCATTACCTATCCTCCGTATTATTCCGCATTCGGTGCGCACCAGCAATTTTTGAAAGCGCCGTTCCGCCGGCTGCCGTTCTTTCATTTGCTGCCGTTTGCCATCTCGACAATTCTCCCGCGTTTACAGAACGAAGAACAGCGGCTTGTGGAAGAAATCCAGAAACTCGCACGCCTGAAAATGGGCATCGTAAAATTTCAGCGGCTTGCACGCGAGACGGGATATTGTATCACGCAGAGAAAATTTTATTTGATCGGTCCCAACCATATTCGTTTCGGTTTGAAACCGGTCGATGCCGGTATTGTGGGACGAATACCGGCTCTGCGGGAGCTTCTCGTTTCCGGCGTTGTCTACGTTCTTTCGCTCGAAGAAAAGGATCGATAGTTTATGAAAACCGCTGTTGTTTTCGGGACACGCCCCGAAGCGATCAAAATGGCGCCGATCGTAAAAGAACTTGAGCGCAGGAAACTCGAGCATATTGTCATCGTGACAGCTCAACACCGGGGAATGCTCGACCAGATGCTTCAGATATTCAACATTCATCCTGCCTACGATCTCAATATCATGCAGAAAAATCAGGATCTGTTTCATGTGACGACGGCGGTGCTTGAACAAATTAAACCGGTGTTGCAAAAAGAAATGCCGGGTGTTCTGCTGGTGCAGGGCGATACGACGACGACGTTTGCCGCAAGTCTTGCCGCATTTTATCTGAAGATTCCCGTCGGGCACGTCGAGGCGGGATTGCGGACATGGAATAAATTCAATCCGTTCCCCGAAGAAATGAATCGCCAGATTACCACGCGGCTTGCGGAGTTTCATTTCGCACCGACCGAATGGGCGAAATCGAATTTGCTGAAAGAAGGAATTCGCCCGGAACATATTTATGTCACCGGCAATACGGTCATCGATGCATTGCTGATGATCGTCGATCCGAATTACCGGTTCACCGAACCGCCTCTGAGCACGATCGATTTTTCGAACAGGCGAGTGATCGTGCTGACATCGCACCGCCGCGAAAATTTCGGTGACCCGATGGTGCATATTTTTACAGCGTGCCGCGATCTTGTGCAAAAATATCCCGACGTGGAATTGATTTATCCCGTTCATCCCAACCCGAATGTGCAGAAAACGGCAAAAGAGATTCTCGCCAATGTCCCGCGCGTGCATTTGATAGAACCGATGGATTACCGGCCGTTCGTTCAATTGATGAATAAAGCATACCTGATTCTGACCGACTCCGGCGGTGTGCAGGAAGAAGCGCCGACACTCGGCAAGCCGGTTCTCGTCCTGCGAACGACAACGGAACGGCCTGAAGCAATCGACGCCGGAACGGCAAAGCTTGTCGGCACCGACCGGGAAACGATTTTCAAAACTGCCGATGCATTGCTTTCCGACCGGAAAGCGTATCTCGAAATGTCGACGAAGACGAATCCGTACGGCGACGGAAAATCCGCACAGCGCATTGTCGATATCCTTCTGAAAAACGTTACGAAAGCTTCCTGATGCCGTCGAAATCCCCACTCGTCTATTGCATCGTTCTCACCATGAACGGCAAGGACGTTCTGACCGAAACACTCGAATCGATCCGTGCGATGACCTACCCGAACTTCAAAGTGCTTGTTGTCGATAACGGCTCGACCGACGGTACGCAGGAATATCTGAAAAAGAATTTTCCATGGCTGACATTGATCGAGAACGGCGAGAATCTCGGCGTCACCGGCGGCAGAAACATCGGCATGAAATACGCTCTCGCACACGGAGCGGAATGGATTCATCATATCGACAACGACGTGAAAGTCGATCCGGAACTTCTGACCGAATTGATGAACGCCGCTTCAACCGATCCGAAGATCGGCATTCTCGGCGCAAAAATTTATTATTATGCAAAACCGGATACGCTCTGGTACGCGGGAGGCAACGTCAACTATTGGACGGGCATGGTCACGCACCGTGGCATCCGGAAAAAAGATATCGGGCAGTACGACCGGCTCGAAGATACGGCCTACGTCGTCGGATGTTCATTCCTTCTCAGCAAAACGGTACTGGATCGTTGCGGCATGTTCGACCCGGTGTTCAATCCGTTTTACACGGAAGATTCCGATATGTGCGCCCGTGCGTTGCGTGCGGGATTCCGCGTCGTGTATGTTCCCACTGCAAAAATCTGGCATCATGTCTCGACTTCGAGCGGCGGCATCATCACGCCGAAGCGGATGACGCTGAAGATCGAATACAATCTTATTTATTTTAAACGGTATGCACGATGGTATCACTGGCTGACGATCCCGTGGTGCATCGGGTTTCTCACCTTCATTTTTCTTGTGAAGCAATTGGCGCAAGGAAAGTTCAGCACGTTTCCCGCCCTTGGCAGAGGTTTCATTAAAGCCGTCCGCCGCCTCGTTTCCTGACGGTTTCATCGTCATCCCGACATGTCACAAAGTGATTCCTTTGGAACTTTTGGTCGGGATCTAATCCCTGTTGTCCAGGTATAGATGCTGAACAAGAGAATTTCCGCAAGACGGGAGGGCTTGGATTTGCCCTGTCATTCCCGAATGCTTCAATCGGGAATCCAGAAGGAGTGCTCCTGTGTTCTGGATTCCCACTGACAACATGTGGGAATGACAAAACAATGAAAAACCAAGACGGGTGGGCGCGGAATAGATGCTGAACAGAAGTCCCGAAGGCCCGAAGGGCTCCTTCGGAGGATCACCTTGTGACATTTCAGCAAGACGGGGACTTTTTGCCTTGTTTTCGGCGGTTGTTACCGATTTTCTCAAATAAAATCCGGTTTTCCGACAATTGAGGGGTCCATAATTGACACTTTTTAAAAAAGTTCTTACATTCAACATATCTTCAGGGAAGAGTTCTTTTCAATTTTTGAAATTCCATCTTTAAAAAAAAATCCTAATCGTTATTCTTTGTCCGAACGATGGCGTAATCAATTCTTTTACTATGGAAGGGCCCGTCATGACTATACTCCATAATACATTGCTCAAGGTATTACTTTTTCTTTTTGTCCTGCTTGTTGTTGTCTCGCTTTCACAATCACAATTTTCAAAAATGCCGCCGAAATCCGGACGGCATCCTTCCGGCGCGGCTACATTTCAGCCGCCGGGCGGACTGGTGAGCTGGTGGCATGCGGATGGTAACGCTAACGACCCCGTGGGCGGAAACAACGGTATTCTTCATAACATTTCGTTCGTCAACGGTGCGGCCGGTCAGGCATTCGACTTTACCGATACGACAAGTTATGTTGAGATCGGCAACCCTGCGAACCTGCAACTGACTTCCGGTATTACACTCGAAGCATGGGTGTACCCGACTCAAATGCCGCCGCGGGATGACATCGCTTATTCTCATCAATTCCCAGTTGTAACTAAAACAAGTCAATCAAATCTTACTACATGTTATGGCCTTTTTCTTCACAACCCAGATGGAAATATTAGGATGCTTTGTTCGATTGGTATTTCTGGCGTTGATGATCATGGTATGCAAGATGCTGGATTAGTTCCAGTAGGTCAGTGGTCTCATTTAGCCATGACGTACGATGCTGCGTCGGGTATCAACGTAATGTATTTAAACGGAGTTCAGGTAATACAAAGGTATTGGCCCGGAGGAATTTTTAATGGCACGGCTCGAGCGCTTATTGGTAAAGAAGATTCAAACTTGCCACGGCAATTTTTGGGGGCAATGGATGAAGTCATGATTTACAACAGAGCGCTCACTCCGCAAGAGATAATGTCAACATATCAGGGCGGTAATGTGCTTTTCACACCGTCACCTAATTCTTTTGCGAATAGCGCCGCCGGTACTGTTGCCTGGGGTGATTTTGATAACGATGGGAATCTGGATCTCTCTATTAACGGTCTTACCGGGACCAATGGCGTTCCTAATCCCGGCGATACCAATGGTTCCAAAATCTATCGCAATGTCAGCGGTCAATTCGTCGATATCCATGCCCCGATCGTTGCTCTGCACGACAACAGCGGCGGAACACGGTGGGCAGATTATAACGATGACGGTCAGCTCGATTTTATTATTGAGGGCTCGCCGGGTTTCCATAATGTGAATCCTGTTGCAAAGATTTATCAGAATAACGGCGGCACATTTACAGAGATCAGTACCCCCTTCCAAGGACTTGCGGGTACGGCGGCGGTCTGTGATTATAATAATGACGGAAAGCTGGATATTTTATTAACCGGTTCTCCCAATCAAGGAGGAAGTGTATTGTCGAATCTTTACCGGAATGACGGGAGTGGAAGTTTCACGAACGTCCCTGTGCCCTTCACCGGGGTCTGGGCGGCGAGCGTTGCCTGGGCTGATTATGATAATGACGGACGTCAGGATATTCTCCTGACCGGTCTGACCGATAACAGTACCGACGGCACAACAAAAGTATATCACAATAACGGGAACGGAACCTTCACCGATATCAATGCCAACATCGTGCCTGTCTGGTTCGGAAGCGTTGCGTGGGGAGATTATGATAACGACGGCAAGCCGGATATTATTATTTCCGGATTGGAATCGGACGTGTATCCTCAGGTACCCGTTACAAAAATTTACCACAATGACGGGAACGGGGTTTTCACGGATATCCATGCATCAATAATGAATATCGGCATGGGTGCAGTTGCCTGGGGAGACTATGACAACGATGGTTACCTGGATTTTGCCATCACCGGCTCACCCGATAACGGGCAGACCTTTGTGACGAAAGTCTACCACAACGACGGGCACGGACATTTTACCGATGCGGGCGTGAATACTATCCCCGGTGCAATTTACGCGTCGCTCGCATGGGGCGATTATGATAACGACGGATATCCGGATTTAGCAATATCGGGCGCTAATACCGTTACGAATGTTTATGTCACGAAAGTGTATCACAATGATTTAGGTTCAAATCCGCGTGCACACAATACTCCGCCGACTGCACCTGAAGGACAGATCTCTTTTATTATTGGAAATTCCATTCAGCTTCAATGGTCGCCGGCAACGGATATTGAAACACCGCAGAACGGACTTACCTATAATCTTCGCATCGGGACGACGCCGGGTGGTGTCGATATTATGAGCCCGATGGCTGATGTGCAGACAGGATTCCGGAAAACTCCCGCGATGGGAAATGTCAATGAGAACACGACCTGGACGATTCATAATCTTCCCATGGGCAAGTATTACTGGAGCGTACAGGCCGTCGATAATGAGTTAGCCGGATCTTCGTTCGGATTAGAACAGACGTTTATCATCGGCAACCCGTTGACTGCATCGACAGGGAATGTGAATTTTGGCGCCGTCAGTGTCGGCAGTATTGCCGTTGATACAATTACATTAACGAATGCATTGTCGGGCGATTCGCTGCGTGTCGATTCGATCATGGTGAGCGGTGATTCCCAATTCAGCAGTAGTCCGGTGCCATTTACTCTGCTGCCGCTTCAACATCGTTCTGTGGCAATCACTTTCCAACCGAATGCGATGCAAAGTTATTCCGGGACTATCCGCTTTTCATCGAGCAATCCGGGTGTGATTCCTGTGATTATTTCTCTTCGTGGGAAAGGGTATCAAATCGGTTCTTCACCGGTGGTCGATCATATCTATGATGTTCAGTATGATAACGGCAATCAGGTGCGGGCAACGTGGTTTCCGAGTATCTATGATACTGCGGGATCAGGCGATAGAGTTTCCGGGTACGGCATCTGGCGGCGGGTCGATGATCCTCCGTTAGGTCCCGTTCTCTGGTCGCAGAAAAACAGCAACCGCGTCATTCAAAGTAACGGACATCAGTATCGATTCGTGAATGACCAGCTCTGGGATTTTGTTGCGACTGTTCCGGCGGTCTATATGCACGAATATTCGATGGTCGTGCCGACGCTCTACAATTCGGTTGGGCCGGTGATTCGATGGACGGTCTTCATGATCTCGGCGCAAACGGTTGGCGGTAATGTCTACTTCTCCGATCCGGACAGCGGTTTTTCGGTCGATAATCTTCCGCCCTCGGCGCCATTCAATCTTAACCTGCAATCCCAGCCGTCGCGGAATCTTATCTTGTGGAGCGAGGGATCCAAAGCAGATGTGCAGAGTTATCACCTTTACCGATCAATGACTCCGGCTCTTGTTCCGTCGCCGGGTTATCTTCTTGCCGAGACGACCGATACAACCTTTGTTGATACCAAAGGGGTTGCCTTCGGGTCGAATTATTATTATATCGTGACTGCGCTCGATAGTTCCGGAAATGAAAGCGCACCGTCTCAGGTTTCCGGTATCATGAACGTTACCGGTGTCACCGATAATTCGGCAAAACTCCCCCGGGAGTTTGCGCTTATGCAGAATTATCCGAACCCGTTCAACCCATCGACGTCGATACGGTTTGCGCTTCCCATCGAGAGCCATGTCCGTCTGGCGATTTACAATGTTCTCGGACAGCAAGTCGCACTCCTTGCGGATTCTGATTTTCCTGCCGGTTATCATGTTGCCACATGGAATCCGAGCATCGGAAGCGGAATTTATTTTTACCGGATAGAAGCAGCGGCAAAAGGCGGACTGGGAAGACAGTACAACCAGACAGGGAAGATGCTGTACGTGAAGTAGATGATGATTTCTTTATTTTTTTTCACGACCCCATCGGTTCTATTGCCGGTGGGGTTTTTTGTTGGCCGTTTCTCTCCCGTCATTCCCGTCCCGAAGAGATCCCTTCGGGAAATGCTTCAATCGGGAATCCAGCAGGAGCTCTTCTTTGTTCTGGATTCCCACTAACAACATGTGGGAATGACAAAATAATTAAAAACCAAGGCGGGTGGGTCCGGTTTCTTTCATGTCATTCCCGAATGCTTCAATCGGGAATCCAGAGGGAGTGCTTCTGTGTTCTGGATTCCCACTAACAACATGTGGGAATGACAAAATAATGAAAAACCAAGACGCGTGGGCTTGGATGGCGTTTCCTTGTTTACCCCGTCCTTCCGTCCCGCTCGAAGAGCGGGATTGTTCGGAATCTGACAGCTTCATCGTCATCCCGACATGTCACAAAGTGATTCCTTTGGAACTTTTGGTCGGGATATAATCCCTTGGTTGCCAAAGTTCAGATGCTCAACAGAAGTCCCGAAGGCCCGAAGGGCTCCTTCGGAGGATCACTTTGTGACATTTCAGCAAGACGGGTGGGTGTGTTTGGCATTTCTTTTTTTTATCCCGTCTTTCCGAAAAGCTCTTGTTCGGAATCTGAACCGGGCAGCCTCGGAGTTGCTGAATCCCAAAAAACAATGGCATGTTATCCTTTTTTTTTCTAAATTGAAAGAAATAAGCGCAGTTTCAGAGATTCTATCATCCGGATGGCAAGTAAAATAAAGGTTGCGGTAATCGGTGTCGGCGTGATGGGAGCGAACCACGCTCGCGTATACTCGGAAATGCCCGAGGTTGAGCTGGTCGGCGTCTTCGATGAAGATAGCAAAAGAGCGCGGGCAATTGCCGACCTCAATAAATGCCGGATGTTTTCCGGTTTAGAAGAATGTTTGCAGAGCGGCGTGGAAGCCGTTACCGTTGCTGTTCCGTCCTCGCTGCATAAAGAAATCGTCGTTCAATCGCTCCGGCGTGGCATACATACGCTCGTCGAAAAGCCGATTGCCGGAACATTGGAAGACGCCGATTGTATTCTTGAAACTGCCCGCACGTCCGGTGCGAAACTGATGGTCGGACATATCGAACGGTTCAATCCTGTCGTTCAGGCGTTAAAGGCGATGTTCAAGAAGGGCGATATCATTTCGATCAATATCGTCCGTGTCGGACCGTTGCCTCCGCGCATCAAAGACGTCGGTGTGATTATCGATCTGGGTGTTCACGATATCGATCTGGTGCGGTATTTGACGCAGGATGATATCGAAGATGTGTATTGTGTGAAATCCTCGAACGTCGTCAAGTTCGAAGATACCGCTTCGCTGATGCTCCGGATGAAAGGGGGTGGCAGCGCGCAGATCACCACGAACTGGATTACGCCGTTCAAAGCCCGCGAGATTCAGGTGATTGCGAAAGATAAATTTGTGCGCGGGAATTTACTGACACAGCATGTGCAGGAGTTCGGAAGATTCTCCGCTGAAGATCAAAGTTATATGGTGCGGGATGTTTATGTTAAACAGGAAGAACCATTGCGTAAAGAACTGGAAGCATTTGCGAATTCAATTCGAAATAATCTTATTCCTCCAATAACCGGTCTCGATGGGTATGAAGCTTTAAAGACTGCAGTCCATGCCACTCTCAAAAAATGATAGATTATTATTATTTTAGTACCTTGTTTTAAAAAAATCTAAATCGATATAACTGTAAACTTGCCAAGAATAAAAAACTTGGTAAAAAGCCGCGAAGGAGAAAACATGCAAGTATTTCATGAAAATACATTAGAAGGTAAAACATGCGTTGTTACCGGTGGATCGCGAGGTATCGGAAGAACTATCGCACTTGCATTGGCTCAGCACGGTGGTCGTGTTGCTATTAACTACGATTCTGACGATGAAGGGGCGGAAGTAACAAGGTCTTTATTGGGAAAAATTACAAAAGATTTTCTGATCTTTAAAGCAAACGTTACTGACCCCGATCAAATAAATGAAATGTTTAAAAATATCCACGGAAAATTTGGCGACACACACATTCTAGTGAATAATGCTGGAATTAATAGAGATAAATCATTTCGGAAAATGTCAAAGAAGGAATGGGATGAAGTGTTGAACGTGAATTTAACAGGGGTTTTTAATTGCACTAAAGGCGCGGTTGAATCAATGATTAATGCAAAATGGGGAAGAATTATTAATATTTCCTCTGTTATTGGCCAGTTTGGGAATTTCGGGCAAGCGAATTATTCTGCAGCAAAAGCTGGTATGATTGGCTTCACCAAATCATTAGCAAGAGAACTTGCATTAAAACAAATTACTGTTAATGCGATCGCACCGGGATACATTAATACGAGTATGACGGAAAATATTGCCTTGGAAATTAAAGAAAAAATTGATAAGAGAATTGCATTTGAAAAATTTGGTGAGCCGACCGACGTTGCAAACATGGTCTTGATGTTGGTTTCTGATGGTGCCGGCTATATTACAGGTCAAGTTTTTAATGTCGATGGAGGTTATTTCGGATAAAATATTATGAATCAAATGAATCATATTAATATCTCGAGCAGCATTCCTTCTTCAACGCGGATAGGTCCTTTTACGACCATTGAAGGAAAAATCGAAATTGGAAAAAATTGTAAAATTGCAACCAGTGTGGCAATTCATGGCGAAGGAGTTATTGCCGATGATGTAATAATTGATGCCGGTGTTTCCATCAATGGAAAATTCTCCTTTGGGCCCGGAGTTCGGTTGGGACCGAATACAGTCATTGAGAATAATGTTGAGATTGGCGAACAGACCAACGTTGGTCCCCTTTGTTGTTTTGGAACTCCGCCCCAGCATAAACAATATAAAAACGAACAAACGTTTGTAAAGATTGGTAAGAGAAATATCTTCCGTGAATATACAACTGTTCATCGTGCGACCACAGAACACATTGTGACTGAAATTGGTGACGATTGTTATTTTATGGCCTATTGTCACATCGCTCATGATTGTGTTGTGGGCAATGGTGTGACGATGGCAAATTGTGCAACCTTGGGAGGTCATACTCATATTGGTGATTATGCCAATATTGGTTTACTCGTCCCGATTCACCAGTTTTCAAGAATTGGTAAGAATACGATGATTGGTATGGGATATCGTGTCAGTCGTGATGTTCCTCCTTTTGTCTTGGTAAAAGGTGAACCGTTATATATTACCGGCCCGAATAGAATTGGTTTGAAAAGATCTGGGTTTGATGACCGAAGAATCGAAACTATTGAAAAAGTATATGATCGGATCAAACAGCAGATGATGAGTAAGGTAGGTGTTTTGGAACAAGTTTTAGGGGATATTGAAAAAGAATACATCGGTAATGATGATGTCCAACAGATTATAGAATTTTATCGCAATTCAAAACGAGGAGTTGTCTGGTTTAATAAAGCCGGGGGATTGTGAAAATTATCGTGGTAGGAAACGGAGAACACGTAAAATGATTCAAGTATCAAAGCCATTTATTTCGCCGGATGAGCGGGCGCGGGTCGATCAGGTATTGCAATCGGGCATGATCGCCTCCGGTGCCGTGACGACGGAGTTTGAACAAAAATTTGCCGCGTACAGTCAGGCAAAGTTCGGTGTTGCTACCAGCAACGGAACGACCGCTCTGCATGCCGCTCTTCTTGCCATCGGTATCAAACCGGGCGACCATGTCCTCACGACCCCGTTTACTTTCATTGCATCGACAAATTCCATCGCATTTTGCGGAGCCAAACCGGTCTTCGCCGACATCGACCCCAAAACGTATAATCTCGATCCGAACGCCGCCCGTGATGTCTTGAAAAAAAGAAAAGATATCAAAGCGATCCTGCTCGTCCATCTTTACGGCATGGCATGCGACATGGATGCGTTTCTCGAATTGAAAAAAGAATTCGGCGTTCTTCTTATCGAAGATTGCGCACAGGCACACGGAGCATTGTACAAAGATAAAAAAGTCGGATCGATGGGTGATGTTTCTACGTTCAGTTTTTATGCAACAAAAAATATGACGACCGGCGAAGGCGGTATGGTGCTTACCAACGAGCAGAAGACCGCTGACCTTGTCCGCAAACTTGTCAATCATGGCAGGACAGGACAATACGAACATGATATTCTTGGATACAATTATCGTATGACTAATTTCGCGGCCGCTATCGGTATCGGCCAGCTCGAAAAACTTGACGCCGGCAATAAACGCCGTCAGGCAATTGCGGGAATGTACAATAAAGAATTTGCAAGTCTTCCGTGGATGACGATCCCGTTCGTACCATCCGACAGGTCGCATGTCTATCATCAATACACGATCCGGCTTCAGAAACGTGATGCGCTGAAACTTTTTTTAACCGATAACCAGATCGGGAGCTTCATCGTCTACCCGATTCCGAATTGCCAGCAGCCGTTGTACAAAGGAACCTGCGATTGCGAATCGCCGAACCGGTGCGTGTGCAAAGTTTCCGGCGAAGCCGCACGTGAAGTGCTTTCCATTCCCGTTCATCCGTTTCTCACCGATGACGAGGTACGGCAAGTCATCGCGGCAATACAAAAATTTCATTAGACCGGACGGCATTGAGTACGCTGTTGGCTAAAAAATTCGAGCTCATTCTTGAAAATCTTTTCGGCGGCGGTCACGACCGGACCGTCAAAGCGAAGAAGAATATTATCGGGTTATTTCTTCTTCGCGGTATCGTTACGGCGGTGAATTTCGTTCTCGTTCCGCTTACTCTTCATTATCTCAATCCCACGCGGTACGGCATCTGGCTGACGTTAAGTTCCATTTTAGGGTGGATCGGTTTTTTGGATATCGGTTTGGGCAATGGCCTGCGGAATAAATTTGCCGAGGCGCTTGCACGCGGTGAAGAAGATCTTGCGCGATCCTATGTCAGCACGACATACGCGGTGATCGGCGTGCTTATGCTTGCCGCTGTCGTGATCTTCTTTTTCGTTAACCCCTTTCTGCACTGGTCGGCGATCCTGAATACCCCGCCGGAGATGGATGGCGAACTGTCTTCTCTTGCTCTCGGCGTTTTTACGTTCTTTTCATTTCGATTGGTCTTCGGTTTGATCGGCATCATTCTGGTGGCGATGCAGAGACCGGCGATGAGCAGTCTTCTGGAAACCATAGCCAGCGTGTTGTCGTTGCTCGCTGTGGTTGCGCTTAAGATTTGGACGAATGGTTCACTGCTGCTTCTCGGGCTTACGGTCAGTTTCGTCGGTGCGATGGTGCCGTTCTTTGCCAATGCCTGGTTTTTCCGGGGAACGTATCGCCGGTTTGCCCCGTCGTTCAAAAATGTCGATCTCAGCCATGCGAAAGATCTGGTCGGGCTCGGCATCCAGTTTTTTATCTTACAGATTTCCAGTCTCGTGCTGATTTCCACGGCGAACATTATTATTGCACAATTGTTCGGGCCTGCCGAAGTGACGCCATATAATATTGCCTATAAGTTTTACGGTGCGGCGCTCCTCGGATTCACGATCATCCTGACGCCGTTCTGGTCTGCGTATACCGACGCATTCGTTCGGAAAGATACCGATTGGATCTTGCGTTCGACCCGGAAGCTGACACGGTACTGGCTTGTTTTGGTCGGTGTGCTTATTGTTATGACGGCAGCGTCGAATCTCGTGTATAAAATCTGGGTCGGGAAAGAGATTGCGATTCCCATTGGATTGTCGATCCTGATGGCGGTGTATGTTTCACTGGTTGCGTGGGGAACGATCTTCGTGAATTTCATCAATGCCATCGGTAAAATCCGGCTTCAATTGTATATTGCCGTCATTCTCGGAATCGTCAATATCCCTCTGGCGATTTTTCTTGCAAAGGTCATCGATCTGAAGGTTGTCGGCGTCATACTCGCAACGTGTCTCTGTTTGCTGCCGGGATGTTTTATCTGGCCCGTACAAATGAAGAAAATTCTGAATCATACGGCGACAGGAATTTGGAATCGATAATAACGCGGCACTGCTCAAATAAATTTTTTTTTGTAATTTAACATTTTGGATGCAGTAAGTTCTATGATTGAAAAATCTCAACGTATCGGGACAACCGAAAGACCGCTGGTCAGTATCGTCATCGTTTGTTACAACTACGGACGGTTTTTGGGTGAAGCCATTGAAAGCGCGTTGCAGCAAACATACTCTCCGACCGAAGTCATCGTTATCGACGACGGCTCGACCGACGATACCGTGGAAGTGGCAAAACGATACCCGGTGAAATTTGTCACGCAGAAGAACCAGGGCGTTGCCGCTGCTGTTAACAATGCGATGAAGCTTGCAACCGGCGAATATTATGTCCTGGTCAGCGCCGACGATAAGCTGCATCCTGCGTATGTTGAAAAGACCGCGGCAGTTCTGAAGCGACGGACCGACGTCACGTTCGTGTATCCGTATTCCGAAATGTTCGGGGCGAAAACGGGAGTGATGTCGTACCGCGAATTCAACGCGGAAGCATTAAAAAAAGGAAATTATATTCCCGGAACTGCACTGACCAGACGATCGGCATTCCTGGTCGTGGGCGGCTATGATGCACGGTTCAAAGCGCAGGAAGATTGGGACCACTGGCTGTCGTTTGCCGAGCGCGGATTCACAGGATGCGTGCTTCGCGAACCGTTGCTCTATTATCGCCAGCATACCACGAACAGGAATAATGCCGGCAGGGAAATCATCGATCAGGCATTCGAAGAGATTCGCAGGAAACATATCGATTTCATTAATCGACCGAAGCCGGGAATAGCGGGAGTTTTCAATCGTATGCGCCGCTCTTTCGCCGGTGCGATGAAAACACATACTCCCGGATTGTATAAAGCGATTATCGGCATGCTGGCAAAAGTTTCCGGGTATCATTTCAAACAACAATAGGATTTTTCGTGACAGCGAAAATCTCCATCATCCTGGTGCACCTCAATCAGGAAGAATATTCGCGGGATTGCATCCGTTCCCTTCAGCAACTTACTTACCCGAATGCGGAGATCATTCTTGTCGATAATGGCTCGACCGACGGTTCCGGGTTTCGCCTTCAAAAAGAATTTCCGGATGTCCGATTTCTTCGAAGCGAAGAAAACCTCGGATTTGCCGGAGGCAACAATATCGGCATTCGATACGCGTTAGACCATCACACCGCTTACATCGTTTTACTGAACAACGATACGATCGTCAAAAATGATTTTCTGGAACCGTTGATTTCACTTGCAGAATCCGATCCGAAGATCGGCGCTCAGAGTTGTAAAATTTATTTTCATCAACCGGGAAATACGTTCTGGTATGCGGGTGGATGTCTGAAGATCGATAAAGCGCTCGGGTATCACCGCGGGCTGCATGAAAAAGACGCAGGTCAGTACGATGCAATCGAAGAAACCGATTTTGCCACCGGCTGTATGATGTTCATCTCGCGCCGCGCTCTGGAAGAAATCGGGTTGCTGGACGATAGCTGGTTTCTCTATTTTGAAGATTCCGATTGGTGCCTGCGAGCGAAAGCAAAAGGATACAAGATCATCTATAATCCCCGGGCAATCATCTGGCATAAGGTTTCCGCATCGACGGGACATGACAGTCCGGTCTATCTTTATTTCCTGATGAGGAATAAAATTCTTTTTCTCCGGAAACATTCTTTACGATGGCTGCCGAATTTCCCGTATCTCGTATATTTTTATCTGCGCCATATCGTACGAATGAGTGTGAAATGGAAATCACGAATCGGAACGGAAGCGGTTATTGCCGGATTGATCGACGGTCTGCGCAATGTGAAAGGAAAGGGACGGCTTGAGCGCTATCTCCGAAAGCGGTGATGTTGCCCGATTGCGTTTGAGAATTCGTTATCGTATAATGAACGATTCGGTTGACGTATGAGATTGCTGCTGAAAATCATCAAGGCATTGATTCGCCCGCACAAAATTCCGTTTTCGCCCGACGGCGTCAAACGGATTCTGGTGATGGATTTTGCATACCTCGGCGACATGGTGATGACATCGCCGGTATATCGTGCATTGAAAGAACGTTTTCCGGGCGCTTCGGTTGAAGCGCTGGTATTTCCTTTTTCGAAAGAAGTATTGAAGACGAATCCGTATGTGGATGAAATTCATATTCATCCTGCCGGAGCGTATCGCTTCGATCTGAAGATGATTTCGCAACTGCGAAAACGAAAATTTGATTTGGGCATCCAGGTGAACACATCGCTGCGGAATAATTTCATTCTCTGGAAGATTCATCCGCGCTACCGTCTCGGTTACGATTACCGCGACCGCGGTTGTTTTCATAATCTCCGTGTGCCGCTTGCCACAAGAACAGCTCGCATGAAATATCGCGTCGATGAGGAGTTGGATCTGCTGGAACAGGCATTCGGATGGAAGATAACAGCGCGCGAAATGATCTTTCGTGTCGGTGAAGATGCAAAACGGCGTGTGCAGGAAACATTGAAGCAGGATGGAATAATAGGGAATGATGTCGTTGTCGGCATTCATTCAAATTCCCGGCAGACTCAAAATCTTCGCCGGTGGGATCAGCAGAAATTCGCAGAGCTGTCGGATCGCATTATCCGGGAATATCATGCAAAAATTATTTTTACCGGATCGCAAGCGGATACAAAATATATCGATGGAATTGTCGACCATATTCATGGCAAGGATCGTGTCCTTCGCGGACTTCAATATACCGTCGAATAACTCG
>Ga0265322_10000151_pt1 | contig 31679 bp, 23 predicted proteins | sample 41222metaG_FD_193584 | JGI IMG/M metagenome (GOLD analysis project Ga0265322, IMG submission 193584) | Rhizosphere microbial communities from Carex aquatilis grown in University of Washington, Seatle, WA, United States - 4-12-22 metaG | ecosystem: Host-associated > Plants > Roots > Rhizosphere...
TTCCCCTCCCAAAGGGATGCCTTCGGCATAAAAAGGGGAAGATGTCGTTGCAAAGCAAACATCCTCTCCTCTTAGGAGAGGATTATAGGTGAGGTCTGTTTGAAACTGAAACACCACTTTTTATTGAAGAAACTTGAATATTTCATAAAACTTAAGTAAGATGCGGCGACATTAGAAGGGGGATTCAATGAAAATGTTATTGGTAATAGTAGTTACCAGTATTTTGATTATTACAGTAGGTTATTCAAAATCAACAAATAACAAGACAGAAAACATTGCAACGAACCAGACTGACAGTGTAACATTTCATCTGTCAGGACAAACATATTCTTATGGACCAATGCTTGACTCAACTACATGTCATGCATATGGAGACTGTGTTTGTTGCACCGGGAAATATCTTTTTTTAAATGAAAAAGATTTTCTGACTATCATCAAGATTTGTGAACCCTGGGGTGACAGTTACAGCAAAGGAACATTCCAAATTGAAAATGGAAATATAATTTTACATTATGATAGCTTGGGTGTTAATGATGAGAATACATCATTGGCAGGGAATGATACTTCTAGCACACTTAATCCAAAATATGTTCTTAGGCAAACCAAAACCCCAGCATATACAACCAAATTAATTTATGTTGGCTGGAATAATAATACGGCTTTCAAGACAACAGATGAAGAAGCATTTTTTGTAACTCTTGATAAAGACTATAGGATGTCTGATTTAATTAATCGGCTAAAAGCTGATAGCGTTTGGGATAAACTTGAGATGCAAAATATAATACTGAAGTAAAGTGAGGAAGAGTATAGAAAACATAGGTCAAAAAAGACTTACTATCAACAACACTAATGCTCTTCTTTGGGATCACGCGTCATCAAATCGGCGGTTGCAGCAACCGGGTTTTTCCCTTCGAACAAAACTTGATAGACGGCATTTGAGATAGGCAATTCAACGTTATGCTTTTTTGCAATATCATGCACTGATTTTGTTGTAGCAACACCCTCGGCAACCATAACCATACCGGCAAGAACATCCTGCAGTTTCCGTCCTTTACCGATTTCTTCACCGACGTACCGGTTGCGGCTGTGCTTGCTCATGCACGTTGCAATCAAATCGCCGATACCGGAAAGTCCGGCAAACGTCTGCGGTTTCGCTCCCACGAATTTCCCGAGGCGGGAAATCTCCGCCGTTGCCCGCGTCATCACCGCCGCCTTAGTATTATCGCCGAATCCGGCACCATCAGCAATCCCTGCACCGATGGCGATAACGTTTTTAATTGATCCGGCAAGTTCGACACCGTGGATATCGTCGCTCGAATAGACGCGGAAATAGGGATTCATAAAAATTTGCTGTGCGCGCCGTGCAGATTCAAGACTCGCAGAAGCCGACACGATGGCAGTCGGCACTTTCCGGCTCACCTCTTCGGCAAAACTCGGACCGGATAATGTCACGATATTTTTTTTATGGACATGAGGCAGAACATCGGCGAGAATTTCCGAAATCGTCATCAACGAATCGTTTTCAATCCCCTTGGCAACATTCACAATAAGATGGCTTTCGGTTACGCGGGAACCAAGTCGTTTTGCAACGGAACGCAGGAATTGTGTCGGAATGGCAGTAACAAGGACATCGACATCGCTGACAACAAGTTCCAAATCGCTTGTTATAGTGATCGTATCGGGAATTGTAATGCCGGGCAGAAGAATCGCGTTTTCATGATGCTGCCGCATCGATTGAGCATGATCGTCACGGTGGGACCAGAGTGCGACATGATGCGCATTACCATTGAGAAGAATCGCCAGGGTAGTTCCCCAGCTTCCTGCACCTAATACCGCAATGCGCATTGAAGGAGCGAAGAAAAAGATTACAGATTATTTTTTTGGAATATGAACCCGCGTCAACCGGTGCTCGGTGCCGTCAAGAAGCCGGCGAATATTGGCGCGATGTGTATACAACAGAAGAAGCGAAATTCCGATACTGAAAAAAATCAGCGTATTATATCCTTGCAGATCGGCATGAAAAAGATTGTGCCGGAAGAACATTGCCAACGGAAATGCTACCGCACCGCTGATCGATCCGAGCGACACGTATCGTGACAGAAGAAAGACAATCGAAAAAACTCCGACCGCGACAAGAACCTCGATCGTGGCGAGCCCGAGCAGTGCGCCGCCGGCAGTCGCTATTCCTTTTCCGCCGCGAAATCCGCCGAATGCCGTCCATACATGGCCGAGAATCGCCGCACATCCCGCAATCATACGAATGACGGTAATGTCTTCGAACGGAGTCTGATTATTAAACGGAAGCGATCCATACATCAATTTCGTAACAACCATCGTTGCAACATATCCTTTGAGAATATCGATGATTATCACCAGGACACCCACTTTGACGCCAAGAACGCGCATAACATTGGTACCGCCGGCATTACCGCTGCCGTGTTCGCGAATATCGATACCGCGCATAAGTTTTGTCACGATTATGCTTGTCGGGAACGAGCCGACAAGATAACTGAGAATAATAATGGCACCCAATGGTATCATAGGATTTCCTTGTAAATTCGCATATCTATGTAAGATAATAGATTATAACAAAAAATCAACACTGCACGTGTCATGCAATATTCCATCGTTTTGCTATTAAATGAGCCAATTCTAAGTCCTCCGGGGTCGTAATTTTGATATTATCATAATTTCCCTCTACAATTCTAACACAACCGCCGAACCGCTCAACGAGAGACGCATCATCAGTTCCATAGAAATTATCCTCCATTGCCCTCTGAAATGCCCCATACAGCAAATCAAATTCAAACACCTGAGGAGTTTGTGCAAGCCATAATTTTTCTCGTGGCAAGGTGGATAAAGTCGTTCCGTCTTCCGTATTCATCTTGACCGTTTCCTTCGGTCGAACCGCAAGAATAGCGCCGCCGCAATCAAGTGCGGCTTCAATAACACGATTCAGCATTTCTTCAGTGATAAACGGCCGCACAACATCGTGAACAATGACCAGATCAACATGGTGAGATTGCAAATTCTGCAAACCATTCCATACTGAATCCTGCCGTTCGGCACCGCCCGCAACCACACATGCAACTTTCGATAAACGATCATCCCGAATAAGGTCAACAATCGTGTTCAGAATATCAGAACCGGCGGCGACAACGATTGTATCAACAATTTTGGATTGTTCGAACCGACGCAACGTGTGAAGAGCAATCGGTGTACCTGCAAGATGAAGCAACTGTTTATGTGCTTCGCCCCGCATGCGAGAACCTTTTCCTGCCGCCGGAATAACAACGCCGACACGTTTTCCCTGTATCATAATACAGAATTACAAAATAAGCATTGCATCGCCGTAGCTATAAAATCGCCATTTTTCTTTGATCGCCTTTTTATATCCTTTCATCACGAAATCGCGCCCTGCAAAAGCGGAGACCAGCATCAGTAAGGTCGACTCCGGCATGTGAAAATTAGTGATCATGTGATCGACGATTTTAAAATCATACGGCGGAAAAATAAATTTATCGGTCCATCCCCGATTGACTTTCAGATGTCCCGTTGTCATCACGCTCGACTCGACCGCCCGTGTCGTGCTCGTACCGGCAACGAACACGTGACCGCGGTTGTCGATTGTCTTGTTCACGATTTCAACCGTCGCCGGCGGAATCTCATAATATTCCGAATCCATTTTATGTTTCGACAAATCCTCCACTTCCACCGGCCGGAACGAACCGAGCCCGAGGTGGAGCGTCACCGGGGCGATCTTCACACCTTTCTTCTCGATTGCCGTCAGAAGCCGCTTGGTGAAATGAAGTCCAGCCGTCGGTGCAGCGACCGAGCCGATATGTTTCGCGTAAACCGTCTGGTACGTTTCCTTATCCTCTTCGACCGGATCCCGCTTGATGTAATACGGCAACGGCGTCATACCGATACGTTCGATGATCTTGAACAGGTCGTCTTTATAATTGAAACGAACCGTACGACCGCGGGAAGTGGTATTATCGACCACTTCGCACCAAATTTTTCCGTCATCGAAATATATTTTATTCCCGATACGGACCTTGCGGGCCGGATCGACAATCACGTCCCATATTCCCTCTTCGGCATTCAACTCGCGCAGTAAAAACACTTCAATCCGCGCATTCGTTTTTTCTTTTTTGCCGAACAGGCGGGCCGGAAATACTTTTGTCTGATTGATGATCAAACAATCGCCCTTGGAAAAATAATCGATGATGCTGCTGAACTGAGATTCGGTAATCGATTCTTTCGCCCGATCCATCACCATCAAGCGTGCAGAGTCTCTCGGCTTGGCAGGATACTTGGCAATCAAGTTGCGCGGCAACGGATATTTAAAATCAGAAAGTTTCATTATTATGATATCCTTTCAAATAACAACTTTGGTTGATTTCGAACCGCCGGAATTACTTGCTCTTGTTTCCCGGCTTCGATTTTCTATTGGTTTTCGTTTGCAACGCCTTTTGACGTAACACCGCTTGAGCAGCGGCAAGCCGGGCAATCGGAACACGGAACGGAGAACAGCTCACATAATCCATCCCCAGCCGGTGACAGAAATCTACCGACCGCGGATCGCCGCCGTGTTCGCCGCAAATACCGATTTCAAGGTTGGGGCGCTGCTTTCTTCCGCGTTCAATACTGATTTTCATTAGCTCACCGATCCCTTCCTGGTCGATCGTTTGGAACGGATCATCCGGAAGAATAGTTTTCACCAGATAATCGGGCAAAAAGCTGCCGATATCGTCACGCGAGAAACCGAATCCCATTTGCGTCAGGTCGTTCGTGCCGAATGAGAAAAATTGTGCAATCTCTGCAATTTGATCCGATACAATGCAGGCTCGCGGAATTTCGATCATCGTTCCGAGCATGTGCTTGATGCTTTTCAATTTATGCTTTTCGAGAACTTCGCGATAAACACGCTTCGCAATATCGAATTGATCCTGAAGTTCCTTCACATGTCCGACGACCGGAATCATGATTTCCGGGTACGGCTTTTTCCCTTCTGCAATCAATTCCGCCGCCGCATCGAACACTGCACGGATCTGCATCTCGCTCACTTCCGGATAGGTAATGCCGAGCCGGACGCCGCGATGTCCCATCATCGGATTGGATTCATGTAAATTTTCCGCCCTGCTCGCAAGTTCATCCATCGTGATGTGAAGATCACGGGAAAGCTCTTCAAGCTTTCCACGTTCTCGGGGAACAAACTCATGAAGCGGCGGATCGAGCAATCGAACGACGACGGGATATCCGTCCATCGCTTCAAGAGTGCCTTTGACGTCTTTTTTGACATACGGATAAAGTTCATCGAGAGCACGACGTCGTTCCTCGACTGTCTTCGAGATAATCATCTTTCTCAATCGGAAGAGCGGTTCTTCAGAACCCTTTCCATAGAACATATGTTCTGTTCGGAATAACCCGATTCCCTGCGCGCCAAACCGGCGTCCCGCCTGTGCGTCTTCCGGCGTGTCGGCATTCGTTCGCACACCGAGTTTCTTGACCGAATCACAAACTTTCAAGAAATTCGCCAGGATTGAATTTTCACTCGATGCGTCGATCATGGGAAGTTGTCCCTGATACACATTGCCGCGTGTGCCGTTCAAGGTAATCCAGCTTCCTTCTTTCAGCGTAACGCCGTCGGAAGAAAGAGTTTTCGCTTTATAATCCACGTGAAGTTTTCCGCAACCGACGATACAGCATTTTCCCCAGCCGCGTGCAACAAGAGCCGCATGGGAGGTCATTCCGCCGCGGGCAGTCAGAATTGCCTGAGCGGCACGCATCCCTTCAACATCTTCCGGATTTGTTTCTTCACGGACGAGAATAACTTTCTTTCCCTGCTTCGTCCATTCAACGGCATCCAGTGCGTTAAAAACGACCTGACCTGACGCTCCGCCGGGTCCGGCCGGAAGCCCTTTGACAAAAATTTTCTGCTCCTTTTCGATTTTCGGATCGATGATCGGATGCAACAGTTCATCCAATTGGTCCGGCGTGACGCGCATGATGGCGGTTTCGCGGTCGATTAATTTTTCTTTCAACATATCGACTGCAATTCTCACGGCGGCGTGCCCGTTCCGCTTCCCGACACGGCACTGGAGCATAAAGAGCCGCCCTTTTTCAATTGTGAATTCGATATCCTGCATATCATGATAATGTTTTTCCAACCGGCGCTGAATATCAAACAGCGCTTTGTACAGCTTCGGCATCCCCTGTTCCAGAGTGATAAGTTCTTTATTATGTTCCGATTTTGAATACTCGTTCACCGGCGCCGGCGTGCGAATTCCTGCGACAACATCTTCCCCTTGCGCATCAATCAGATATTCGCCGTAAAATTTATTATCACCGTTGCCGGGATTCCGCGTGAATGCAACTCCCGTTGCCGAATCGCTGCCCATATTGCCGAAGACCATCGATTGCACATTGACGGCCGTTCCCCATTCATCGGGAATGCCCTCGATGCGGCGATAACTGATGGCACGTTTCCCGTTCCACGATGCAAATACCGCTCCGATTCCGCCCCACAATTGTTTTTCCGGATCATCGGGAAATTCTTTTCCCAACACTTCTTTTATTTTTGATTTAAATTGAACGCAAAGCTCCTTGAGATCTTCCGTTTTGAGATCGGTATCGGTACGGTAACCTTTCTGTTTTTTCAACCGGTCCATAATATGCTCTAACTGGCGACGGATCCCGGCTCCTTCATCTTCCAATTCGACGCCGGCAGCTTTCTCCATAACGACATCGGAATACATCATGATCAAACGGCGATAGGCATCATAGACGAACCGATCGTTGCCACCGCTGTGTTTGATCAGTCCCGGAATAGTTTTTTCCGTCAACCCGACATTGAGAATTGTTTCCATCATACCGGGCATCGATTTTCGGGCGCCGGAACGAACAGAAACCAGCAACGGATTTACCGGGTCGCCGAATTTTCTTTTCATCAACTTTTCGACTTGCTGCAGTGCCCGACCGAGATCCAGGGTCAATCCTTTCGGATACGTCCGCTTGTGATCGTAATAATATGTGCAAACTTCGGTTGTGATGGTAAATCCCGGCGGAACCGGCAGCCGGAGATTGGGATGACCGGCCATTTCGGCAAGATTCGCACCCTTGCCACCGAGCAGATTTTTCATACTTTCGTTACCGTCGGCTTTTCCGCCGCCGAATGAGTATATATATTTTTGCTTCATTATTGATTTTCCTTTTTATAAAGAGAATTGATTTCGTATTTACTTTTTTGTGTCGCTGTCAGAAATGCTTCCAACACTCCTCTGGTAAACGGACTGTGAGATTCTTTCATCCGTTCCGGATGCCATTGCACGAGCAGGAAGAATGAATTTCCATCCGTCCGTTCGAGTGCTTCGACGACTCCATCCGCCGAACGTGCACTCACCCGTAAACCGTCACCGATGCGATCCGCCCCCTGGTGATGGCTTGAATTTATTGAACCGTTCAAATTTTTAATGCAACGAAAGGCCGTTGTTTCTTTTTCAACATTAACTTCGTGCAAAAATTCGGCAGCATCGGTTTTACTGTTATGCAATCTAAATCCTGCTTCTTCGAGATCGGCGAATAACGTGCCGCCAAAATACACATTCGCCAACTGAAGACCTCGGCAAATACCGAGAACAGGAATTCCGGCAGTCAATGCCTGCTCAAGAACGTGGAATTCAAAATCATCCCGCCGGCGATTCGTATCTTTAATTTTTGGATGGCTTGGTTCGCCACCGTACAATCGTGGATCGACATCGTGTCCGCCGGTCAACAATAAACCGTCGCACGCTTGAATACCGTTTGTATTATCAAACATATACGAAAGGCGAACAGTTTCAACAGACGGTTCGGCATGCTCAAGCCACGAAATATATTGCTGAAATTTATGTTCTGACCCCATCGTATCGGTTACGGCAATTTTCATCGGCGCTATTTCACAAAAATGGATTCAATAAGATCGTGCAGGAGTTCTTCGCCTTCGGTCACGACCGCTTCTATTTCTATGAAGAATAATCGGATGGAATCGGAAAAATTTCGAAGAAGTTCAGGTGCAATTCTGACCGCATCTTTTTCTGTGGTGATAATCATCATCACTTCATTGTCGAGCGCTTTTTGTTTGATGTTTTGAATATCTTCATCCGAAAAACGGTGGTGATCGGGAAATTGCACACAATCGACAGACGTGAATCCCGCTTCTGATACTGTAGCGACGAACGACTCCGGGTTACCGATTCCGGAAAATGTCAAACATCGTTGATGTTGAAATTCCGAAAATTCAAAAGAACGATGCGACACAATATCGACAAGTTTTTTCGGCTGAAAGCGAACGGACGCCATCGGCGCCGAAGAATACCGAGATACCAATTTTTTTAAATCGGGTGAAATCGCTGTTCTCGAAACGACTGTCATATCCGCCCGTCGAAGCGATGAAAGCGGTTCCCGCCGTTTTCCTGCCGGTATCATTCGCGTATCGGATAATGACATCGTTCCATCAATCATCAGAATATTGCAATCCCTTTCGATCGCCCGGTGCTGAAACCCGTCATCCAGGATGATGACATCCGGTTTAGATTGTTGTACGGCAACAAAAGATCCGCGAACACGGTTTTCGTCTACAACGACGGCAACATCCGGAAATTTCAAAGCCAACTGCATCGGCTCATCACCTGTTTGATCCGCTGATCCATATTTTTTTATCCCGTCGGATACGATAAATGTTCCCTTTGTCGATCGCTTATAACCGCGGCTCACAACGGCAATGCGTTTATCCCGCTGCAATAACCACCGCAGGAGATATTCCACGAACGGCGTTTTACCGGTACCACCGGTAGTGATATTCCCGACGGCAATAACCGGAACGGGAATTTTTTTCGTGTGAAAAATCCCGGAATCATAGCACCAATTTCGAGCATAAAGAATGAATCCGTACAGCCATGAAAACGGAAGAAGAAACAGTGTCAGCCATGATCGCGTATTCACGAAGACGACAACACAATTTGTGCAACCCGCTTTGACGCACCGGGAGTTCCGAGATTCTTTTTGACACCCGATAATTCTTCCGAAATCGTTTTCCGCAACGACTCACTATCGAGCATGCGTAATGCTTCTTGTGCAAGACGTTGCGGGGTTGCTTGCCGCTGAATGATTTCCGGGACGACACGTTTGCCGGCGACAATATTTGCAAGCCCGATATTTTTTATCCGGATGAAAAATCTGCCGAAACTATACGTCAGAAACGACGTCTTGTACACAATAACCATCGGTGTCTGATAAAACGCAGTTTCCAGCGTAGCAGTTCCTGATGTTACCAATGCCACATCGGCATTCTTCATCAAATCGTACGTTCCGTGTTGAATAAACTGTATGGGAAAATCGCCGCGGGCAAACGACTTCACAAACTCATATTCCAGCACCGACGATACCCCGACGGCGATCTGCGTATCATGTTGTGCATGCAGGATTCTCGCTGCGCCAAGCATTGCAGGGAAAATCCGCTCAAGCTCCTGCCGCCGACTGCCGGGAAACAATCCAAGAATGCGCCGGTTCGGATCGAGTTCGTACCGTTTACAAAAATCCTTTTTATTCTGCGGTTCGTTGAGTACTTCCAGCAGCGGATGACCGACAAATTCAACATCGATACCTTGCTTCCGGTAAATATCCACTTCAAACGGAAAGACCACCAGCATTTTATCGATAATCTTTTTCATCGTTCGCACGCGGCTGCTATGCCACGCCCACACTTGCGGACTGATATAATATACCGTCCGTATTTTTTTCTCATGAGCAATCCTGGCAAACCGCAAATTAAACCCGGGATAGTCGATAAGTAAAACCACATCCGGCCTGCGCACATTCAGGAGCGCCTCGAGGGTTTTCTGCATCGAGCGCAACAAGGGCAGATGCTGCCACACTTCCCAAAAACCCATCACCGAAAGTTCGCGGACATGATAAATAAGCTGCATTCCAGCCGCCTGCATTTTATCGCCGCCGATTCCGAAGATATCACAATCGGGAGAAAGTTTTTTCAATTCGCGAACGACGCCGGAACCATGTAAATCTCCCGACGCTTCACCGGCCACGATCATAATCCGCATCGGTCTATCCCTGCAATCGCCAGAACGCCGTCAGCAGGATCGTCAGAATACCGATTGCCTGAAGCGTTCTTTTTTCAGAAACCAATCCTTTTTTCCAATTCAACGATGGTTGTTCCAACGATCCGCTCTGAAATTGTTTGAAGTGAGGAAAAAATCTCGCTGTTGCCGCACAGTACTTTTCAAATTCTTCTTGAAACGTTTTCAATAAATATTCTTCCTCTAAGCTGACGATCAAAGAATATTGAAATAAAAAATAGATCAGGGCAATCAATGGCAGCCAGGGGAACAAGGCGTTCGCCATAATGCCGACGCCGAAATACAACAGCATGTTGCCGAGATAGAGCGGGTTGCGAACGTACGCAAACGGACCTTTCGTGATTAAATATGTGCCGCCGACCGGACCGGTTGTCCGCGTTTCACTTCCGGCAATTGCCACACCCCATAACCGTAAAAATTCTCCGGCGGCAACAAACAAAAACCCGATCGACATGCTGAGCGCCGTCGGTCGGGCAAAGATCATCATAATAACTAAAAAGGGAATCGGCGTATAGCTCCTGTATTGAAACAATCGTTGTCGGAAATCCATAGATCGTCTTTATCCGCCCATCAATAATTCGTGCCGCGCGAGCAATGCCTGCTTTCGTTTTTTGAATGCCGAATGATTGCCTGTCTGCCGGTCATTCAACAATCCTTGCAGGCGATGCCGGATATCTGCAAAAAAAGTATATTCGTAACAAGGAATATTTTCCTTCCGGCAATACCGCAGGAGATCGTCCTTGGCAAAAACAATATCGGCAAAGCGCGACGGGCACCGATCCGAGTATCCTTCGCCGATATACACAATAATGTCATCATCGGCAGAAATCGTCAACATATGATTCCGCTTGCACGAAGCACAACGGTCACATATCTCATCGGTATACGGAAACGAGGGAACGAATTTCACCGACTCTTTTCCGTTCAGAGGTTCGAGGGTTAAAATGTTGGAAAAAAAAGGAACATCCGACAAATTATAATTATTCAAAATCTGGCGGATATAATAATCCATCCCGTCGCTAAGAATACAACAATCGATATCGTTTGTTCGACAGAATTGAACGAAATCGGGAAAAGAATCATCGATGGTTTGTTGAAGCAGGAATTCACCGAGTGCTTTTCGATCCACCTCGCCGCAGGCTTCGCATTCCCGTTCAAAACATTTTCGCGCGGAAATTTTCCCTTCACGATATTGTTCCACCGCATCGATACTGATATCGCCGCCGAATGTTTCAAACATCGCATCGCCGACATCTTGTCGTGTTATCGTTCCATCAAAATCGATAAATACTTTTATCATACTACCATTAATTCGTCACCGTCGCAGACTTCACGCGGGCTTCTTCATTAAATCGAACCGTCACGATTTTTGAAACACCCTGTTCCTCCATCGTCACGCCGTAGAGCGCTTGCGCAGCTTCCATCGTCCGCTTATTATGCGTGACGACGATAAACTGAGTGTTGCCTGAAAATTTCTTTAAGATGCGTGAATAGCGGTCGATATTCGAATCATCGAGCGGTGCATCCACTTCATCCAAAATGCAAAACGGGCTCGGCTTGACAAGGTAAATGGCAAACAGCAGTGCAATCGCCGTCAGAGTTTTTTCGCCGCCGGAAAGCAAATCGATCGAAGTCGGACGCTTGCCGCGGGGTTTTGCAATAATTTCAATATTCGCTTCGAGGGGATCGACATTCTCTTCGAGACGGAGATCGCATTCGTCGCCTTCTAGGAACAGTTCTTTGAAGGTCGTAATAAAATTCTCCCGAATCTTGCCGAATGTTTCAAGGAAAATTCTTTGTGCTGTCGTGTTAATTTCTTCGATGGTATTGAGCAACGTTTGTTCAGCTTCGATCAGATCGTCCCGCTGCTGCGTCAGGAACGTCAGCCGTTCGCTTTCCGTCGTAAACTCGTCGAATGCCGCAAAGTTAATGGCGCCGAGAATGCGGATGCGTTCTTTCAGATTTTTGACTTCATCCCGGAGCTTTGCAAAATCAACCCACTCATCTTCCGGGTACGTTTTCAACGAAAGTTCAAGCTCGAATTCTTCTTTTGCGCGTGAGATCAGGTGATCGATGTTGGATTTCAGTTCGGCAATTTTCATTTCCAGCTCGTGCGTATGCGTCACTGATTCATCGTGCAACCGGCGTTCGTCCTTCATCTTCAGTTCGATGCGATGCATTTCATCGCGTTTTTCACCATACGCCTGTTCGATTTCCTTTTTGCGCGCCTCGATAAGTGTATACACACTTCGAAGTCCGACCAATTCCGATTCGAGTAATTGCGTTTCGGCGGCAAGTCTGACCATTTCCTCCCGGGAACGCAGGATTTCCTCTTCCCGGCGAACGAGTGTCACCTGGATATCGTTGACACGGGATAGTGTTCGTTCAACATCCAACTCATTATTCCGCAAGTCACCCCGAACCGTCAACAGTTGCATTTCGAAATCATTGACCGTTTTCGTTTTCTCACTCCAGCGAACCTCGCACTGTTCCAATTCCCGCATAGCCCCTCCCGCAAGAAATTCCTGTGCAACTTTATGTTCCTGCTGAATGGCAAGTTCGGCACCGGCATGTTCAAATACTTTGCGCTGGTCATCGATCTCATGCTGGAGTAATCCGATTTCGGTTCGGTTGCGTTCGATACCGTCGTTGGCCCTTTTCTTTTCGAATTCCAACTGGGCGATGCGCATTTCGATCGACGTCATCTCTTTTTCAATACTCTTGACCGTGCCGGCATACTGTTTCAGGTCATGCGATTCGAACGCCTTTTCTTTTTCACGGCGGAGATCTTTCAGACGAACACGTTCGATGCCAAGTTCGGCTATTTCCTTTTCCAATTCTTCGATTTGCGATTTCTTTCCGATCAATCCGCTTTCATCATGATGATGACTTCCGCCGCGGACAATTCCTCCGCTGGAAACAGATTGACCATCGGAAGTAATACAACGAATGCCGATATGATGGGCAACGACTTCTTTTGCGGCAACCAGCGAATCAACAAACACGGCATCATCAAGCAGGAACGAAATCAGCGGCCGGTACCGTTCTTCACACCGAACAACATCGGATGCCCACACTTCCGGAGATGTCTTATTTTTCTTTCGGTGGCGCCGAATCTTGGGCACCCACTGCAAGCAAATGAATGTTGCTTTTCCTTTTTGTTGATTTGCCAATTCCTGTACTGCAGCGTATCCTTCTTCAACGGTATCGACAATCACCAGATGGGCGGCATCACCGAGAGCAGTTTCGATAGCGGTACGGTAACGGGGATCGGTTTGCACGATATCGGCAACGGTGGTCAGCTTCCTCTTTTTCCACGATTCCTGGTTGAGCAAAAATTTTGCGCCGTCCGAAAAACCCTCGCTGCTTTCGATCATCCGGCGGAGAAATTCAATTTTAGCATTCCGCCGCTCGATATTGTTCGATACTTCCATTTCTCCTTTTTGCAGGCGCTCGATTTCCTGTTGAATTTCTTTTCGTGCAGTTTCCCGGTTATACAATTCAATTTCTGCTTCCGCAAAACGACGACGCAAATCCCGGTCCTGCGCAGTAAGTTCAGCGATTCTCTGCTCGTTTTGCCGGACATCGGATTCATATAAAACGTTATCTTCACCGGAGCGATCGATTCTGCCGAGGGAATTATCGATGCGCGCTTTTAAACGTTCCTGTTCACCCTGTTTTTGAACGATCTCGTGAGCAAGCTTCAGGATTGCGTCTTTGAACTGCTGGACTTCAATTTTCTTTGCGTCCAACTGGCTGCCGGCAACATGCTGTTCTTCCCGGGCTTGTGTATACGATTGCTCTGTCGTCTGCAGTTGGTGCTGCAATTCCTCGTGCCGTTGCTGTAATAAAATCTTTTCCTGGGCAAGAATTTCTTCCTGTTGAAAAAGATCGGTCCGTTCCTGTTCATACCGATCGATATTGGAAGAGAGCGAATTTCGCCGTTCGTTGGCAACGAGGATTTTTTCTTCGGCATGATGAATCAATTCGAATTGCGCCGCGGCGTTACGCTGCACTTCGGCAAGCTCCGTCTCGATTTCCTGCAGTTTTTCGCGCAACTGGTCGACAGATTCTTCCTGCAACCGAAGCTCCGAATCGATTTTGGATTTATCGGTCGAGGCAAGGACAAATTTTTCTTCCAGCGGTACAAGTTTGGCATGAAGATACGCATACTCCCGCTCGAGCAGATCAATTTCCAACAGTTTAAGCCGAGTAGAAACTTCGTTGTATTGTTCTGCTTTTTTCGACTGGCGTTCAAGCGAGTTGACGGTCTTCTGCACTTCTTTTACTATATCGTTGACACGGGCAAGGTCCTGTCGCACATCTTCCAGCTTCCGGATTGCTGCTTTCCGGCGATGTTTATATTTTGTCACGCCGGCAGCTTCCTCAAATAATTTCCGGCGTTCATCGGTTTTATCGCTCAAAATAGTTTCGACCATCTTCAACTCGATGACGGAATACGCATCGCTTCCCATACCGGTATCCATAAAAAGATCGATGATATCCTTCAGCCGGCAGGGAACTTTATTCAATAAATATTCGCTTTCACCGGAACGGAATACGCGGCGCGTGATGGTCACTTCGGAATATTCGGTCGGAAGAATGCCCTTCGTATTTTCAATGGTCAGAGAAACCTCGGCAAGGCCGAGCGCTTTGCGGTTTTTTGTCCCGTTAAAAATGACGTCTTCCATTTTATCGCTGCGAAGAGTGCTGTACCGCTGTTCACCCAACGCCCAGCGGATCGCATCGACGATATTAGTTTTGCCGCAACCGTTCGGACCCACGATTGCCGTTACGCCCGAATCAAATTGCAGATTGATACGTTGCGCGAACGACTTAAATCCGATGATCTCGATTTTCGATAGATACATGGATTTTCCTCAGACTGAATTTTTGATCGATTGCATCATGTATTTCAGATACACCGTCGTTGATTTTTCATAATCCAAATAACCATAAAGCGCTGCTGTCGCGACAATAATCACCAATGCCCCAATGGCATACACTTTCATCGGATAGACATCATAAATAATCGAAATCCCTTTTAAAAGGCGGAGCAGAACCCATATCTTCATAATTATCAGAACAAAAAAAATCGGCATAATGTACGCATCCGACTCCATCAACCGGAACATAATCATTGCGACCGGGATAAGAAGAACATACGGCAGCATCGACCAAACGGTAATGGAGAACGCGTGGTAGAAAAGAACCCGAGTTCGAACCATCATCGACAGTATTTGGATAACCAGCGAAAGCACAAAAAAGGCGATTAAAAAAAATCCGCCAATCATCAGAATAAACTTGAACGGATGCCAGACCAATTGAATCAGCCATATTTTCATGTCATCGGATAAAATCTGGCTCAACAAATTGTCAAGCAACAAATTTTCGCGATAGTGTGTAAAGATACTCGACATGACCGTCGCCATCGTGAGAGAAATGATCGCTGCAAGAATCAGAGAATGTCCGTAGGTTAATATTCGTTGATCCCGCACATCGGCAAAGAAATTATACGTCCGGAACAACGACCGGTTCACGGCCTCGCGAAACCGGCGATTGCTGTTGTACACGAAGGCAAAGGAAACGAGGATAATGAATCCGACAATGACAAAAACAATCGGAGAACCGGAAGAATAATTTCCCACCGGAAGCGCCTGAACTTTTTCATCGTTGAAGAGCGCCCGGGCAACGTCATACGCGGGTCGTTTTTCGCGCTCGTAGCTTACAATTCCCATCGTGGCAAGAAATGCATCATTCGAATGCGCCGTTAATGCCGCCCGATCGGTATGCCAGTCGTTGAATGACCAGAGAATACTGCCGGCAATCTTGGAATCTTTCATGACATTGAAGCATTGCATGATGTAGCGGGCTTGCGACTCCATGGAAAGCGGATCACTGTAGCCATTACGATTACCCGGTTCAATATCACGGCCGTACCGCGCCACGATGAGCGGTTTATCGGAACCGGTCGCCTTATACCGTTTGAGAAGTTCATTCAGTTCTTTCGCATCGACGCCGTACGTATTGAGAGCGACCAAATCAACATAATCGAAATTCTGAACTTTTATCCGAGGTGAAGCAAAATACACGTTCCGGGGATCGATCGATTTAATGAGATTGCGCGCCGCATTGATGTAATCGGCAGTGGTGGGCGTGGTTTCGAATTCGTCGCCGATTCCCCACGCGAGAATACAGACGTGGTTTTTATCACGGTCGACCATCTCCCGGATATACGTCAGCGCGAGGTCCTGATAATAATCTTTCATGAGAATTTCGGCAGGAACACCGCGCAGCGGAATTTCTTCCATCGCCAGAATACCGTACCGGTCACACAAATTCAACATGTACGGATGCGGTGGGTAGAGAAACCGGATGAGGTTTGCGCCGAGAGCTTTGATCGAAGCGACATCATGTTCGAGCGCTTCATACGTCATTGCCGATGCAAACGTCGAATGATCTTCCTGCCACAAAACACCTTTCAGAGAAACTTCCGTCCCGTTCACAATGAGTTTGCCGTTTTTCCATGATGTCGCCCGGATACCGACATCGCTCGCGAATTCATCAAGAATATTCACATCCTTATTCAGAACATGCACAAGCTGGCATTTGATAACATACAGGTCGGGAGTTTCGGGAGACCATAATTTCGGACCGGCAATAACGACTTCTGCATTTGACTGAATACTCTTGTTGAGTTGTGGAGCAATCGGAATAATCCCGCTTCTCCCGACCATTTCCCCGCTCAATTTATCATCGGCTTCGACCTGAAAACCGAGCATACCGTTGCCGGAAGTTGCCTGCGCATCATGATCGGTAATTTCACTTCGGACAATTATTTTTGCCGACTTCAATTCCCCTTTTGCATCGTTCACGATCTCGGTCCGTACACCGATATTTTCGACAAACAATTTCGGCGTTGCAAGAATATAGATGTCGCGAAATATCCCGCCGTATGTCCGCCACCCGCCCACTTGCTGGCGAAGAGGCAACGTGGTTTTCGGCGTCAGTTCATTATCGACCAGAACTTTGATGGAATTTTGTTTCCCGACCTGCAGTATGTTTTGTGGAATGGAAAAAATGAACGACGAATATCCACCGGAATGCCGTCCGATGAAATTGCCGTTGATCGTAATCTCGCTCTGATAATTGATGCCGTAGGCGACGAGGGAAAAGGTAAACTTGTCGAGCATGTCGGATGTGATTTCAAACTCACGCTGAAATGTTACACGCCCAGAAAAATCGTATGCACTCGGAACAGCAACGATACTCCATGTTTGATCATCAAGCGTATAATTCCATTGACCGGAAAGATCGATCTTCGTCCGGTAACTTGTTTCCGGGAAGATCGCGGCATCCGGACCCGTTCGTGTCGGCTGGCCGTTTTCGTAGAACCGAGGTTGGGAAATTCCAGCATGAACCAAGAAAAGACATAAAAACGCAGCAAACTGCAAACTACGCAGTGCGAGCTTTGTGAGTGTAATCTCGATAGTAATCAGCCCGTTATTAGAAAGACAAATTGAGAATCGTCTTGATTTGGAAGCAATTCTTTCTCAATATAATAAATTTGATATGGGAAAGCAATGAAAATGTAACGATTTGGGGATTTCTTCCGAAGAAATTGTTCAGAATTATCCCCTAACAAGGTGTCCCTCTTTGACCTCGACGGTCGATTTTTCCGTCTTATTTTGGTCTATCGATGCTTGCTCCGGCATCAATAATTGCCATAAATGCGTCAACTTTCAAGCTTGCTCCACCGATAAGTCCTCCATCGATGTCTGTCTGCGAGAGAAGTGAAGCGGCATTTTCGGCGTTCATGCTTCCGCCATATTGAATGATCAATCCGTCGGCGACAGTATTGTTATAAAGTTGCGCCACAAGTTTCCGGATGAACTTATGAACTTGATTCGCCTGATCGGGAGTCGCCGTCTTCCCCGTTCCGATCGCCCAAACCGGTTCATAGGCAATGACAACCTTGTGCATTTCTTCGGACGACAGCTCTTTCAACACTCCTTTGATTTGTGTTGATATGATTTTTTCAGTCACACCGGCTTCACGTTCTTCCAACGTCTCACCGACGCAAATGATCGGAATAAGATTTGCTTTCAATGCCTTTTTGATTTTCGCATTGATGAGTTCATCGGTTTCTTTGAAATATTGTCGCCGTTCCGAGTGACCGAGTATCACATATTCACAGCCGATAGCCATCAGCATCTTCGCCGATACTTCACCGGTGAATGCTCCATCATCATTCTGCGATATGTTTTGAGCGCCAAGATGAATTTGCGTTCCCTGAATGAGAGATTTTGCAACGACCAGCGATGTAAACGGCGGACAGATGACAACACCGACGTTGCCTTTAAAATCTTTCACCTTTTCTTTGAGTCCGTTCACGAGCGTTGCAGTCTCATGAATGTCTTTGTTCATTTTCCAGTTACCGGCTATAATTTTTTTTCGCATAATAAATGACCTTTATCAAGTATGAGTTCTATGAGAGATTCTGAAAATATTACGTTAATTTCTTTTGTAAAATAGAGTTGACAATCGAAGGGTTTGCTTTCCCTTTTGTCGCTTTCATCACTTCGCCGACAAAAAAACCGAATACTTTTTCATTGCCTGCACGGTATTTTTCAACTTGCGAAATATTTTTTGCCAGAACTTCATCGACGATCTTTTCAATTGCCGATTCATCGGAAAGCTGAACCCAACCTTTTCGTTCGATAATTCGTTTGGGATCTTCGTTGACAACAAGCATTTCTGCGAAGACATCTTTCGCAATTTTGCCGCTGATCGTGCCATCATTGATGAGCCGTATCATCGCTGAAAGATTTTCCGGAGAAACGGGAAAATCCCGGATGTCGATATGTCGTTCACTGACCACACGCAAGGCTTCCGTCATGACCCAATTGCTTGCCTGCTTCGCATTTTCTTTATTCGTTGCACCGAGAGAGCGAACAACATCTTCAAAATAATCGGCAAAATCCTTTTCGGCCGTCAAAACATCCGCGTCATATTTCGGCAATCCGTATTCCCGTACAAATCGGTCACGACGATCGGTCGGATGTTCAACAAGGTTCCGGCAAACCGAATCGATCCATTTTTCGTCGACAAGTACCGGTACGAGATCAGGTTCCGGAAAGTATCGATAGTCGTGCGCTTCTTCTTTCGTACGCATGGTGTGCGCACTATTTTTTTCTGCATCCCATAACAGCGTTTCCTGGACAACCGTTCCGCCATCGTCGATAATGTTAATCTGTCGTTGAATTTCAAATTCCAACGCACGTTCGACATTCCGGAAGGAGTTCATATTTTTCAATTCCGTCTTCGTGCCGAATTTCTTTTCCCCTTTTTTTCGAACGGAAACATTGGCATCACAGCGGAAACTTCCTTCTTCCATATTGCCGTCACATATTCCCAAATACGTAACAATCTGTCGCATGACACGAAGATAGCTGTTCGCTTCTTTCGGAGAACGGATATCCGGCTCGCTGACAATTTCGATCAACGGAACTCCGCACCGGTTGATATCGACCAGCGTCTCATCCGCTTGGTCATGTATCAATTTGCCCGCATCTTCTTCCATGTGAATACGTGTAATGCCGATCCGTTTGCGATGTGCTTCGTCGATATCGATATCAACATAGCCATTCGAGCAGATCGGTTCTTCGTATTGAGAAATTTGATATCCTTTGGGAAGGTCGGGATAGAAATAATTTTTGCGCGCAAAAATCGATCGTGGCGCGATCGTGCAATATGTCGCAAGACCGATGCGGATGGCGAATTCAACGACTTGTTTGTTCAGAACCGGAAGAACGCCGGGCAGGCCGAGACACACCGGACAAACGTTGGTATTCGGTTCATTCCCGAATTTTGTCGTGCAACTGCAAAATGCTTTGGAATTGGTCAGAAGTTGAGCATGAACTTCCAACCCGATGACCGGTTCGTATGCATCAGTATTTCCCATCGATCACACTACGCCGCCCTGATGGCTTGCGTAACTTTTTCAGCGGCTTCCTGTAAACTTCCGGCAACAACAAAATTCAATCCGGAGTGAGCGAGAATTTCGCGGGCTTCCTTCGCGTTCGTTCCTTCCAGTCTCACCACAACAGGAATATGAACATCCACATTCTTTGCCGCCTGTACAACGCCATTCGCCACACGATCACAGCGCACGATACCGCCGAAAATGTTGATGAGAATGGCTTTTACATTTTTATCAGACAAAATAATCCTGAAACCGTTGGAAACCGTTTCCACGTTCGCGCCGCCGCCGACGTCGAGAAAATTCGCCGGTTCGCCGCCCGCAAGCTTGATAATATCCATCGTGCCCATCGCAAGTCCGGCGCCGTTGACCATACAGCCAACGTTGCCGTCGAGTTTGATGTAATTCAAATTGGATTTTGATGCTTCGATTTCAAGCGGATCTTCTTCATTGAGATCACGCATTGCCTCGATATCCGGATGACGGAAGAGCGCGTTATCGTCAAAATTCATTTTCGCATCGAGCGCGATCACCTGCCCATCGGTCGTTATGACCAGCGGATTGATTTCGGCAAGCGATGCATCCGATTCTTCATACGCTTTGTACAATGCCATCAAAAATTTCACCGCATTCTTGAATGCATCGCCGGATAATCCCAATCCGAATGCAAGTTTTCTTGCCTGAAATTCGCGGAAGCCGATCGTCGGGCTGACGGCTTCTTTCAGGATTTTTTCCGGCATTTCGGCGGCAACTTTTTCAATTTCCATTCCGCCTTCAGTCGATGCCATCACCACATTTTGCGAACGAGCACGGTCAAGGGTGATACCGACATACAGTTCTTTCGCAATCGAAATGCCCTGTTCGATGAGAAGTCGCTTGACGATTTTCCCTTCCGGACCGGTTTGATGCGTCACTAATTGCATTCCTAAAATCTGTGAGGCATATTGCCGGACTTCATCGATGCTTTTGGCAACTTTCACGCCACCGCCTTTACCGCGACCGCCGGCATGAATTTGGGCCTTCACCACCCACACACTGCCGCCAAGTTTTTGCGCAACGGCAACCGCTTCATCGACAGAAAATGCAACGCCGCCCTGCGGAACCGGGACGCCGTACTTTTTTAAAATTTCTTTTCCCTGATATTCATGTATTTTCATGACTAAGTATTTGAGTAGATGAGATTATGAGTAGTTGAGATTAACGAGATAAACTTTTTTGCAAACCGTCCAGCATAGCAATAATTTCATTCGCAGATGAAACAATTTCCTGATGACATCTAACATCCAATAAATGATTTTCAAGAGCGATATCTGCGCAACCGATACATTCAAAACCTGACCGAATCGAGTAATTAAGAAATCTGCCGAACTCTTTTTTCGATGAGTTGCCGGCGCCTTCCGCAATATTCAATGCAATGGAATCCGACGCTCGTCTAAATTGTGAAGTCAGAACAAACAACTCTTCTTTCGGAAAATTCCTTGTAGTTGTTCTCACCGATTTCGTAAAACTAAGAGCTTTTTGATACACTTTCAAATCTCTTAACTTATGCACAATCCCTCCCAGGTTTTCTCTCAACTACTCAATTACTTACATACTTATTTACTTTACTTTTGTTGCAATCGATTTTGCCTGCAGGAAGAGAAGTAAGTAATCCTGTCCGCCGGCTTTTGAATCGGTGCCGCTCATATTGAAACCGCCGAACGGATGCGCACCGACCATTGCGCCGGTACATTTCCGGTTGAGATATAAATTGCCGCAGAAGAATTCCGTTTTTGCTTTTTCCAGCTTCTTTTTATTTTTCGTGTACACACCACCCGTCAAACCGAATTCCGTATTATTGGCAATCTCCAAAGCATGATCGAAATTTTTCGCTTTAATGACTGCAAGCACCGGACCGAAAATTTCTTCCTGCGAGATCGTTGCTTTCGGTTCGACATCGGCAATGACCGTCGGCTTCAGGAAATATCCTTTTTCCTTTCCCGGCACCGGACCACCACCCGCAAGAAGCCGGCCGCCTTCACTCAATCCCTTATCGATATACCGCTGAATACTTTCCATCGACCGCTTATTCACAACCGGTCCCATATAATTATTGATGAGATATGGTTCGCCGACGGAAATTGATTCGACACGTTTCTTCAGGAGTTCGAGAAATTTATCATAGACTTTTTCATCGACGATGACGCGGGAACATGCCGAACATTTTTGTCCCTGAAACCCGAATGCCGATACTGTAACTCCGGCAGCCGCATCATCGAGATTGGTTTCGCTGTCGACAATGATCGAATCCTTGCCGCCCATTTCCGCAACGACGCGCTTCAGCCACCGCTGACCCGGCTGGACTTTCGCCGCTTCCGTATTAATATGAATTCCAACTTCTTTCGATCCGGTGAAAGCGACAAATCGAATTTTCGGATGTTTCACTAATGTTTCGCCGACTGCGCTGCCCGGTCCCGCGACAAAATTGATCACACCGGCAGGCAGCTTCGCTTCTTCCATTACTTCCATTAATTTGTAACCGATCAGCGGTGAATCGCTCGACGGTTTCAGCACGACGGTGTTTCCGGTAACGACAGAAGCAAGCGTCATGCCGGTAAGAATGGCAAGCGGAAAATTCCACGGCGGAATCACAACTCCCACGCCGAGCGGAAGATACGACAATTCATCTTTTTCACCCGGCAATTGGATCGGCACTTTTGCATTTGCGTACCGCAGCATTTCGTGGGCGTAGAAATCGCAGAAGTCGATCGCTTCAGCCGTATCCGCATCGGCTTCGATCCACGATTTGCCGACTTCATACATCATCACGGCATTGAGTTCGAACCGACGCTTGCGCATAATTTTCGCGGCTTTGAAAAGATAATCGGCACGCTTTGCCGCCGGAACTTTTTTCCACGTCTCAAATGTCTTCCACGCCGCTTCAAGTGCGCGGAGCGCATCATCCGAAGTTCCCTGTTGAAAAACGCCGACAACCTGCCCGGCATTCGACGGATTGAGGGAGTTAAATTTTCCCTGGCTCCGGACTTTTTCTCCGCCAATGATGTTCGGATATTCTTTGCCGAGAGATGATTCCAGTTTTTTTATTGCAGCTTCCTGATTTTTTCGATTGACCGGTTTCGACCAATCGGTAAGCGGTTCATTTTTGAATTTGGGAATAGGCATATAGGTTCCTTCAGATTAGATCAAATAAATTTCTTTAAAAATTTCCCCGTTTGAGGGAAAATTATTGAATTGTTCTCATTACCGCATCGTGCACCGCGGGGCGCACTTTGCTGATTTTGTTGTTATTCCGGGTCGGGTAGACCCGATTGGTAAGTAATATAACAAAAATTTTCTTTTCCGGCTCGATCCAGACCGATGTGCCGGTAAAGCCGGTGTGCCCGAACGTTTTCTCTCCCATCAACGTTCCGGCAGTGCTGTAGCCGTTCATTGTTTTCGTATCCCATCCAAGCGCACGGCTGTTGGTTTTCGATTGCCGTGAAGTAAATAATTTAACCGTTTCGGATTGAATATATTTTCTGCCGCCGTACGTTCCGCCGTTCAGAATCATCTGCAGAAGGATTGAAAGATCGGATGCCGTTGAAAATAAACCGGCATGTCCGGAAACGCCGCCGAGTACGTATGCATTTTCATCATGCACGACGCCGCGGACAACCTGTTTGCGGTAAACAGAATCAAATTCCGTCGGTGCAATATTCGCCCGCAATGTCATCGGAGGATTGAACATCGTCCGCCGCATGCCGAGCGGTTTGAAGAAGACAGAATCGACATACCGGTCAAGAGAAACGCCGGAAATTTTTTCGATGATCTTTCCGAGAAGAATAAAATCGAAATCGCTGTAGACCGTTGAATCTCCGGTCTTGTAAATCATTTCTGTTTGATAGACGGAATCCAATACTTCCTGCGGCGATTTACACGTCAGAAACAAGAGTTTGAATGGCGGCAGTCCTCCATTATGAAGAAGCAGATTGCGGATAGTGATATTTTCTTTCCCATGATTTCCGAATTCCGGAATATAATCGATCACTTTTTCATCCAGACGAAGTTTACCTTCATCATACAATCGCATTATCGCGGAAGTTGTCGCAATAACTTTTGTAAGTGACGCAAGATCGTACATTGTCGTGTTTTCGATTCGGGGACTTCCGGAAAAATATTCCTGCGTCCCGAACGATTTGTAGTAGACAACCGCTCCATCTTTTGCAACAAGAAATTGTGCGCCGGGAAAAGCAGAATCGCGAATCGCTTTCGTCATGAGAGAATCGATTCGTGCAAGACTATCGCGATTCATGCCGACCGATTCGGGCGAATCGTTCCGCAAAACCGATTGATCGACACGCAACCCGGTTCCGTACGGGAACAAATCCGGAATCGTCACCGGCAATGAACCGGTGGTTTGAATTTCCCCGAATAAGGCTTCGACAGTTGCTTCCGTCGACACCTCGCAATCGGAATAGGAACAAATATACGCACCGGCTTTTGGAAATGAGCTGAGAATATACGGACTTCCCATTGCAATCAGCACCACCGGCTTTTTCAATGAACACAGCGTATCGATAACATCGATAATATTATCCGGCAAACCGAATTGACCGGAACCGGAACGCGCTTTCGAAAATATCGGACAGACGATCACAGCGGCTCGCTCCGCACTTTTCAGCAACGCTTCAACATCGAGGTCATTGATTGTCGGATCGATACGGATCGATTGCATATTACCGTACCGTTTCCGGAATTGAGCCATAAAATAATCTCCAACGGTTTCATTGGACCACGGGCTCGTCGACCGGTGAATTTCCGTCCGGTAATTTTCCGCATCGGCAACGATCACGGAAAGAATTTTCTTCTCGCCGAAGCGATCGAGCGGAAGAATATTTTCATTCTTCAATAATGTTATCGATTCCCGCGCGGCTTGCTTTGCAAGTCCAAGGTGTTCCGGAGTTGCAACATGCTCAAAGATTTTGTCCGGATCGGCAAAGCGGTTATCAGCCAAACCTAATTGCTGTTTATTTGATAAAATTTTCCGGACAGATTGATTAATTCGTTCTTCGGAAATTCTGCCCGATTTTACAGCATTCACTATCGCATTAACGGCAACATCTTCATCAGGAGGGATTAGCAAAATATCTACACCCGCTTCCACAGCTTTCACTGCCGTTGAATCGGATCCGAATGAATTCACCAGCGCACCCATATCCATAGCGTCGGTGACGACAAGTCCATTAAAACCGAACTCGTGTTTGAGAAGTCCGTTGATAACATATGGCGACAAGGTTGCCGGAAGCGATTGTTGTTGTTGAAGCGATGGGACTTCAAGATGCGCCACCATAATTCCGTCGACATTATTTTTAATCAATTGACGAAACGGAACAAACTCCACTGAATCGAGTCGTGCTCGTGAATGAAGAATTAACGGCAAGTTGAGATGAGAATCGGTTTGGGTGTCGCCGTGACCCGGGAAATGTTTCGCAACTGACAGTGCGCCCGACGATTGTAATCCGCGTGAATATGCCGACGCCAGCGTTGCAACCAATTCAGGATTTTCACCGAACGATCGTGTGTTGATGACGGGATTTTCCGGGTTGACATTCACATCGGCAACTGGCGCAAAATCAATTTGCACGCCGATGGCTCGCGTTTCATCACCGATCGCTTTTCCGACAGCAAAGGAAAGTGCAGAATCTCTCGATGCACCGAGCGCCATCGCTTCGGGAAAACGTGTCGAACGCCGGATGCGCATCGCAGTTCCCCATTCAAAATCACCTGCAATCAATAAAGGAATATCGGAAATCCGTTGCAATCGATTCACCATTGCAGCAGTTTCCAGAACATCCCCCTGGAAGAAAATGACACCGCCCACTTTACGATCCCGAACGCTATGTTCGATGCGGCGGAATTCTTCGCTTTCGGAACTGTAATAATATCCGTACGCACGCGACATAATCATCTGCGCGACTTTTTCCTCGAGCGTCAGCCGCTTGAGTGTCGATTCGACCCACGAAGCTGAAACGTTGGATTGTTTTGGTGATGGTTGGGATGCGCATCCCGCAAACAGCAGGATTGCAATGATAAGAGCAAGCAGGGATATTCGGTTAACGGAATGCATGCAATCCGATAATCGTTGCGCCGAAGGCGGCAGGAAATTTCGGTTTCTGTATGACGACATTCGGAAGCGAATGGATGATGCGGTCTTTTACCATTTTGGAATAAACATTTTCCGATTCGAGCAATCCACCCATCAAGGCAACGGGCAATTTCTTTTTCGGGCGAACTTTCATTGTCAGAATACGAACCAACTCCACAATTTCCGTCGAATTTTTCACGATCACCGTGTGCGCTACCCGGTCGCGCTCTACAACTGCTTCAAAAACTTTCGGAGCGAACGATGCAAAATCGGTATTACCGCCATACACTTTTGGAATGATGTCCTCAACTTTATCGACCTGAAAATGCGCAAGCGCTTTATTCGTAAGCTCGGTTTTCTCGCTTCGACCGTCGTACTGGCGCATCACGTAATTCAGCGCATCACGTCCGATCGAATATCCGCTTCCCTCATCGCCGAGAAGATAACCCCAGCCGCCGGCACGCAATATTTTATTATCTTCCGTCCGGTACAGCGCGATCGAACCGGTACCGGCTATAACAACGATACCGGGACCGCCGGCAAAGGCGGCTTCGAGAGCGATGCGGGCATCAGTTTCAATCGCTACATTTTTTAGGGGGAATTTTTTCTTGAGCGCTACGGCAAGAATGGTATTGGATAATTCGGCGCGGTCGGAAGCGCGGCCCGCACCGGCGAGTCCTAACACAACATTCTGCAAATACTCCGCCGGACATTGGGCTTTGGAACAGGTCTCATTGATAAGATCGAAAATAGTACTTGCTGCCGTTTTGATTCCGACGGTTTGAAGATTGGTTGGACCGCCGAACGATTCTGCGAGCATGCCGCCGTCCATCCCGACGATCACGGCGTGAGTCTTCGTGCCGCCGCCATCAATGCCGATTACACATCGTTGCTGTTCGCCCACAGAAATTCCCTAATTTCGATTCAGAAGATTGATTTTTTCTAAATTCTGTGTGACAAAGTATCGAAAAATGGGGAGAGAAGCAAGGAAGGATTGGCGGGAATCACGGGTCTGAAGATTAAAAAAGTTAAATTTTCCCTTAATAAAATCTGATATTCTCGCGTAACAAGGTAATGAGATTCTAAACTAGAAAAACTTCCACCCGGAAAGGTCTTTTTCGTTGAAAAAGTATGTAGAACTTTCATTTACTCTCCAGCTATTTTCTTTTCGTATAACTATGCCACCGAAAAGATTTTTGCCTTTGGCATTTTCTTCTTTAATGTATTTTGCCAATCCTTCTGCCCTTGTTTTTGCGGTATCAGCATAGATTCCCGACTTTGTATCAAACAAGCCAATCCTTCCATTTTTATATTTCACTATCCAGTCAACATAGAATGGTTTTTCTTGCTGGTCTTCTGTGTAGGGAATTGCAAAAAACTGTTCGCCTTGATCACCATTCTTAAACCACCATTCAATCTCGTTAGACTTTGACTCAAGATAAACAAGGAAATCTTTCTCGGGACCGGACGCATCGTTAGCTTCAAAGAATGGTTCAAGAATACTAAGCTTTACATTTTTAAGCGAATAATTGTTATTGAAGTTAATGGAGTTCGGGACTTCCCATTCTTCATCAGTCACAAGTTCCTTTTTACCTTTACTGACGTTCTGTTGATATATTTCCTTTGCTCGGTTGATAACATCGATAAAAAACTGTTGATTTTTCTGAGAAAGGACAACCATTTGGCCGTTGACACCACCGTACTCGAACATCGTTGGAAACTCATTTTGGAGAAAACGGTAGATCGAATCTTTAATTCTTCCGATAGACCGTTTCTCAGGGGCAAAGGGAGTGAGACTGTCACGGATGAACAAATCAAACCGGATTTGTACTTCTATTTCGGTTTGGATAATCTGAACAGTTTCGCCTGAGTGCTCTTCGGATGAGTTCTTGTTACCAGAAAGATGCTCAAAAGGTTTGTCAGGATTAGCAATGATGCCATCGGTTATGAGACTCGCACGAATTTCTTTAACATCAGTATTGATCTTTTGAGCAAGTTTAAGCTCCTTGGCTGCATTAAGAAAATCTATGATGAACTGAGGGCTTAACCGTGTTTCTTCTCTAAATCGTTTCGAGTGAACAGAACGTAGAGAAATGGGTTTGTAAATCTTTTTTCTCTTTGAGAAGTTGATGGTCAGGTATGAACCTGCGATGTCTTCTTGTATTGCAATGTCGCTGAGATTCGTGTAAACAATGCCAATATTGAGTTCGTCGTTATCATAATGTTTTAATTCAGGCATCCTCAGAATTCTTCCAACTGTCTGAATTGAAAAAGTTATACTCTTCCAGTCACGGAATAAAACCAAGATACTTGCACGTGGACAATCCCATCCCAACGCGATTGCTTGCTTAAATATCATTACCTCAACTTCACTGTCGTTCTTTGTGATGTTCTCAAGATTGGCTTTGTCCTCAGAGAGGTAAATTGCAAGTTTACCATTTTCGGTCGTAATGGAATGTTTCTGTTTCAAAATTTGAACAACCTCTTCCTGAATATCTTCAACACCTTGTCGTCTATCCGGAAGTTGAATAAGCATTAACGGATTGACGTTTGAACCTATTGTTTTCAAAGCAGCTTGTTGTTCCTGACGCTTTTGAAGGGCAATCTTAATGACAAGTTCATTCGTTGTTTCACCAGCACTCGTGGAAATCTCGACTTCACCTGCACGTTGCTTTTGGATAATGTTTTTGAATCCAGGATTGAGAGCGATTTGTTTCTTGATCATTCCCTCGGCAATAACCTTTTCTCTGTAAACCTTAACGTGCTCATCTCGTTGTATCTCAGGTGTAGCAGAAACATCGATCGCAATCTTTGGCTGTAACATTTGAATCAAACCCAAAGAAGTTTCTGTGGATGCGCCAAAATGACTTTCATCGATTACAAGAATGATTATCCTGCCACGATCAATGGTGTTTGATATGATGTGAGAAAGATTGAAATCAGTCTCATTTTCTCTGATATAGATATTGTCGGCTTTGTTGATGCTCTCCCAATTGAGAAAGAGGATTTCATTCTCTCCGATTTCTTTATCAGTCAAGTCTTCAAAATTTGAACAACGGAGCGCCTTGCTATCGAAAAAATACTGTTCAAGCTTTTCTTTGCTTTGTGCGTGAAGTTTACGCGGAGCAGTCCAAACAAAAGAAAATGTCCGGTCATCCTCCCGGTTCTCAACAAATTCTTTGAGGAATTCTGCCATCATCACGGTTTTGCCCGAGCCGGTTGGCGCTTCGAACACGATGGTCTTGTTGCCGTGAAGCTCAAGAAGGTCATTTGCGGTTATCTTGAGTTTGTCAATGGCTTCTTGTTGATATTGTCGTAATTGCATTATTGGAAAATCCTCCGGTATACACGCAAAATGGCTTCAGGAATAGAACAGACCTTGATCTTTTTCATGTCGGCGAACTCGTCCGCAAAATCATCATCGCCAAGAGAGAATACGTACACACTTATGGGCTTATCGAATTTACTTACTGTCTTTTTGAATTTTGGGATAGAAAGTTGATCGAAGATGATTCCAGTGTAATGATTTTTGTTGCGAAATATCTTGACAGTTTCGTTCTCTGAAACTAAATCAAATGTGTTTTCACGAAGGCAAAGCATTTCAACTGCTTCTTTAGTGAGAAGTTCTTTGTTCCGGTCGGTCGGTTCGGAAGGGACGAATGAGGTTCGGTAATATTTGAGATTTGCTGGTATACCTGTTATGTCTAAATAATCATCATGGCCTTCGATAACCTTCTTGATTCGAGGAAAACACACTTTTTGTGCTATTTCGTTTTCGTTATTGGTACATAATATGACTTGTCTTTGCCCACCGTCTTCCTTGTTAAGAATCATCAGAGCATGTCCAGTTGTACCAGAACCCGCGAAGTAATCAAGCACGATTGCATTTTTTCTCTCGTACAGTATCGGTGCAACGCAATCATAAGTGTTAAATACTGATTTCGGAAAATCAAAATCCATATCTGTCACAAGATCATGAACCAATTTTGTTCCATTTTCATTTGCATCATATCGGCTGTCTTGCCAGACAGTCCTCACGGTTCCAAAATCCTTGCCGATTTCAATCTCGAAGCCCGTCTTAGTTCGTTTAAATCTCAAAAGATGTTGAATTTCTTCAACAGTTTGCCTTGCGTATCTCCATTTTCTTTCTATTCCTTTTTTGTCAATGGGGTAAATGAAAAATTTGGACCCTTTTTTTTCTGCCTGCGCTTTAGGGTGGATTTCATTTTGTAGGACATCACCGAATCCAACGACTTTGTTGTCTTCTACAACTATGGGATAAAAACAATTCTTTGCGTCAGTTCTTAAGGATTCACCACCATTATCTCTTAAATTTCTCCAGTCTATTCCATCCTCTCGAATTTTTCTAGAACCAATTACTTTCAATCCCTTACGGAAGAGAAAGTAAGCATATTCGTGGGTGTATGAAAAATTATTTCCTTGGATGCCTCTTGGATTATGTACAATAGTAATACAATGCAATTCGTGGTCTTTGAACATTTCTTCTAATAGTAATCCAAGCCGATCTCGTTCATTCTCATCAATTGCACAAATTAACACCCCATCTCTTTTTAGAAGACGTTTGGCCACTTTTAACCTATTGGACATCATTGAAAGCCATTTGCTGTGTCGGTAAGCATCATTGATGTCGACAAAGTCATTATTGTACTTCCAGTCCTTGGCTCCTGTGTTATACGGTGGATCAAGGTAGATGACATCTATTGCTTTTTCGTGTGTATAAGCAAGAACTGACAGAGCGTGAAAGTTATCGCCCTCAATCAAGATATGGGTTGGTTTATCCGGGTCGGTATTAATCTCTTTAGATTTGACTTCCTTGAGTACGGGGAGCTTCCCCTCAGCATCGGCTTCAAACTTTTCCTTCGTCCGCTCCTCATCCCACACCTAGCCGTACTTCTTGCGCTTCTCAAGCGCTTCAATCCGTTTGATTAACTCTTCTTTTGACCAATCATTGTATTTTCGTTTGGGTGCCAATGTAAAACTCCGTTAGGTTCCGGAGCTTCGGTGTGTCTCCCTCCATTTGTCATTCCCGAATGCTTCTATCGGGAATCCAAAAGCATGGTTCTGGATGCCCGCCAACAATCTGCGGGCATGACAGCGGAGGGTTTAAGATTGGCTGTTCAATTACGGCGGGCAAAAAAGAAGTGCCTCAGAAAAACAAAGGGCGTGAAACTGACAACCCTCTGAACTGAGGCACTGGTATGCCCGCACACAAAGGAATCACCAGCCCACGCCCCTTTCGGGGCGCAGTCTGGCTCCATCTTGCGTGCTTAAAAATTACCAGTTTTCAGTTCAAGACAGCAGCCGAAGCTACGCTATTTAATAGTTCTTAGTTAATAGTTCTTGGTTCTTTGTGAAAAAATATTTTTTGTAATTCATTTTACTTTTACTTCTGAATCTAAATCTCTTGATACTCATC
>Ga0265322_10000152_pt1 | contig 31582 bp, 41 predicted proteins | sample 41222metaG_FD_193584 | JGI IMG/M metagenome (GOLD analysis project Ga0265322, IMG submission 193584) | Rhizosphere microbial communities from Carex aquatilis grown in University of Washington, Seatle, WA, United States - 4-12-22 metaG | ecosystem: Host-associated > Plants > Roots > Rhizosphere...
TATCTAAATGCAAATAAGATTAAAGAAGTTAAAGAAGGAATGTTAGGAAATTAATTCTTAGTAAACAAGCATATATCTACATAGTAGCGATATAATACATAACCATTCTTTCATAAATTATATAACCTAGGAGCTGCATGATATGTAATGAAGCTTTGGAATCTAGTTACATTTGGGCTGTTTATTGTATCCGTAATACTGTTAGCAGGATGCAGCGGTGGAATTGTGAAAAAAAATAATATGACTGATTATGTGACTAAACAGTGCGGAACTGAACCTGCGTTCAATAATGCATATTGGAATGAACATAGACCAGGAATTTACGTTGATGTAAATACAGGGGTTGCGCTCTTTAGTAGTCTTAATAAATTTGATTCTGGAACTGGATGGCCTTCATTTACACAGCCAATAGATAACGCATCCCTAATTGAGAAAGAAGATGATTCTCTTGGAATTGTTCGCACTGAAGTTAGAACTAATGCATCACATCTAGGACACGTATTTGATGATGGACCAAATGGATCTTTAAGATATTGTATAAATTCTGCTTCATTAAAATTTATCCCATACACTGAATTGAATACTTCTGGATACGCTCAATATGAAAAATTATTTCCATACGAGAAGGCAATGTTTTCTGGAGGATGTTTTTGGGGAGTACAACATTTATTAGACAAAGTTCCAGGAGTTATATATACTGAAGTAGGATATACTGGAGGACATACGGTAAATCCTACGTATGAAGATGTGAGTTCTGGAAATACTGGACACGCTGAATCTGTACTTGTAATATTTGATCCATCTGAAATAACATATAGAGAATTACTCGGATATTTCTGGAGACTACACGACCCTACTCAATTAAATAAACAAGGTCCTGACGTAGGTTCGCAATATCGGTCAGCAATATTTTATTTTAATGATGCACAAAAAATTATAGCTCAAGAAAGTAAAAAAGAATTTGATGATTCAAAAGTTTTCAGTAAACCCGCTGTAACTGAGATTGTAGCGGCAGGTCCATTCTATAAAGCAGAAGAATATCATCAAGAATATATAGATAAGAATCCATTGACTTACTGTGGCGTGTTAAGGGCTAAGTAAATTAAAAGAAAAAATTTAGAACCACACATGTTTTATTATAAGACTTATAGCAACGGTTGTTATATTTGCGATTAAACTTAATATGAAAACATCTTTCCATTGAAGTTCTTTTATAGTCCATTTATAGAATAGTGCTTCGACAATTACAATTAGGATTTCTGCTAAAAGTATTAAAGTGTTGTTTAATAACGATATAGATAGCATGAAAGGCACATATGTTATAGTATTAGCTAAAAGAACCATCCATAATCTACGATATGGAACCGCTTTAATTCTAAAATAGATATATGCAATTATAGATTCTATACCTGCATTCAATAAGAGTAAAGGCAATAATATGAGTATTATAAAAAAGAATATAACCCCGCTGTGTGGGTCTTTCACCTTCTTTAAAAAATTTAATTCTATACCACCATCTGACGCTATAAACATATTATATTGTCCCATCGTCACATTACCAGTTTCATTTGTTAAAATAGTCTTGCCATCTGTCTCTAAATAAAACCTTGAATTAGATGAATGGAAGAACATGCAAGGATTAGATTTACAAGAGCTAATACCTCTATCTAAAACCCAAGTACAATTCCATTCAGTATTATTAGAGAACACCATAAAAGTAGTTGTATTTATTGTATTCATAACATATGGAGAATAACAAACAAGTTCTGTAAAAGTAAAATTATGAAGAAGTTTCCCATCAAGATAAACATTATACAATCCATAAGGCATTGAATCTGCATGTACAATAGGAATAAAGATTAACAAAAATAGTAATAAATAATATTTCTTCATTTTTCAAACGATACTGTTTCTGGAGCACTTCCTTGAATATTTAATTTTCCACCATCAAAATTTGCATTGTCAAATTTCATTCCGGCGCTACTTATTCTATCCTCGATAAATCCTGTAATCAAATCGTTATTATTGCTAGCCCAATCTTTTGGCACTTCTACTGGACCAACTTTAAATTCAGTTACTTCACCAACTACTTTTCCATTCTTAATCTCGAGGTTTCCCTTATAATCAAAAGATGGATTTACAGGAATTAATTTTGCATTATCTACAATTAAATCTTTGAATTGACTTGGCATATTTGTTGCCTTGGCATAATCTTCGAATTTTTTTACTAGAATTTTACCAGTCATTTCAACTGTTCCATCAGCATTGATTTTAAATTGAACATCTTTTACTGGATAATCTTTCCATTTACTAGACGGTTGATTTAATAATGCTGTAAGTTCAGATTGTGTCAGTTGAGTACTTAAGGGTTTTTGACCTTCAACTTTAAGAGAATTGGCAGTATTACTAGGCAAAGTTGCATACGATATTCCAAGTTTAGTATTTGCATTATTTAAGTCTGCCTTAGTATATGTTACACCCAGATTTTTCGAACTAGTTACAGCGATAACTGATCCGATTACAATTAATAGAAATATTCCTAATATTATGTATAATATTTTAAATTTTTTAACATGTTTCTTCATAAACAATCACCCTACTCGAGCAATTGGATTAAAGATTTAAAAAGATTACGGCAAAGTCAGAAAATTTACGAAAATACTGCACGAGCACATATAAATATTAATTAATTCTTAATAATATGAGATATTATGCTGATAGTTGCATATGGATAGATTTTTTAGAAGATAGATATAAAATAAATTTATTTGAAGAATGTTTCAAGAATAAAGAAGAATTGCTTATATCAGACGTACTTATGGATGAATTGAGTCCATATATAAAATTAGATAATATGAAAATTATACTTTACTTGTTAGACTCTAAACATTTATTGTGCAGAGTTAGATCAACTCCTGAACAGAGAATAGAAGCCCAAAACATTGCTAAGGAGAGAAATATTCCTCCAGGGGATGCACTACATGCTATTATTGCTCGAGATTACAACGCAACACTTGTAACTCGCGATAAACACTTTCTTCAATTAAGAGATATTTGTAAGATAGAATTACATTAAACTATCACGATACAAATATTCATTAAAAACTCTTTCTCTAACTTCATGAAGCTCTTCATCAGTAACATGTCTCTTTAAAGAACCTCTAAGAGAGTTTAATATTTCTATATCGGATTTAACCATAATGTTGTTCGTGTAATAGAATATATAAATTTTATGATGAAGATAACGGAAAGATTACGAAGAAACTTGACATCCACAACCGCAAGCATCTCTAAAAGCTACGTGATTTTTCGTACACATGAAATTGATTACACAGTTAGGAGCTGTTTTAATGTATGATTTGTTAACACTATTATAATCACATCCATCTTTAGAATGTCTAACTAATTGGAATGCGATAAGTGCAAAAAGAGCTAAAGCTACAATAAATAGTGCAATCATCCATAAATTACCTTTCATAATAAAGAAGACCTTAATCTGCTTATATAAGTTGTGAAAGATAGTTTACGATAGATTCGGAAGATTTTCGGAAAATTCTTAGAAAAGCATATCAAAGATTAAGAAGTATATTAGTTATGACTAGGTATTACGTCGACACTTGTTTATGGATTGATTTTATTGAAGGCAGAACGGATGATGATATATTTACTAAAATTATTGAGAATGAAGATACCGTAATATATTCTTATCCTTTAGAGAAAGAATTGTTGAAATATTTAAAATTAATTCAATTAAGAATGTTATACACATTGTTATCTTCTAAAAGATTATTATATCCTGTAACTGTTACTGATATTGAGAAATTAGAAGCTCATGAACTGTCTAATTCTAGAAACTTGCCTTTTGCTGATACATTACATGCAATACTAGCAAGAGATAATCAAGCAACATTGTTAACCAGAGATAAGCATTTTCTTTTATTGAGAAATATTTGTGATGTAGAACTATTTTAGATTATACTCTCTCAATAACTCATTACCAACTTCTATTCTTGTCTTTCTTAATTGTGCATCTGTAGTATGTGTTTTTGATGAGCCTTTAAGTTTCATCAATTCTTTTATAATCTGATCTTTTTCTAATCTTGACATTTTCTCTCTAATACTTGAACGAATGAATTCAGTTCTTGTACCATAGTTATTGTCTTTGACTAATGAGTCTATACGCTTAAGCATTTCCTTATCCATCTTTATTGATATAATTTCCATTGGTATTACTTAGTATATACGAAGTAATATTTAAAGTTTACTCTTGATTTTACGGAAGATTTCCGAAAAATTTAACTTCTATTCGCCCAATAATCCTGAACTTCTTTCGGTATCACAAGTCCTGTGCACAACCCGTTTATTTCTGCAGTTTTTGTAGCAACGTTCACAACACACATTGGATAGCATCCTTCTTTGGATAAATTTAGTTTAATCCAATATGTTCCAGTGCCAACATTACAAGAATATGTATTTTTACACATCTGTGAAGCTATCAAACATTTAGGAGTAGAATAATAACATTCAGGATTGCACGAGTTTCCATCTTTTCTGTAACCAGTAGGACAAGAACATTCTGTTATTAATCTATCACCACATTCTGAAGCTTTTGCAATGGTGATTGCTTCGGCTAAACTTAAAGAATTGCTTTTATTATCTGTACATGTATCATTAGGTAAAATCGTTTCATTTACTTCAACAGTATTATTGATTTCAACACTACAATTCTCTTCAAAAGATCTAAGACACTTCTGTTTTACATCACACCATGAATATCCAGCTGAACCAATACATCCATGAATATCTTTATCATTACCGACAATAGGTGTATCCTTACTAGCACATCCAGATAATAATAAGACAAACAAACATAAGATAGGAATAACAATCTTCATGATAACCAATAAGATACCATCTATATAAAGATTATTAAAACTTTGAATAGGATGGAAGTAAAAAGAAGGACTATGGACGTAATAAAGTCAGGGATAAATAATTCTAGTTTGGGATAACCTAGATTGATTAAATTTAAATATATATTCACCTTTAACACAACATGAGTAAGTGCAAGAATTGCTCAAATATGATAGATTCTGACGAAGATTTTTGTTCCATAGATTGTGAAAAAGAATACCATTTTTCTACATTAATTAAAAGTCAAGTTTACGAAGAAAAAATAATTTATCCAAGGAAAAAAGAGGATATACCGACTGACGGAAATATAGAATTCTGACTGAATTAAACAGATATATTTAACAAGGTGATTCTTTAGAAAGTAAAGTTTAAAAAGATTCTAGACTAAAATATATCATGATGCAGAGTTATCTTGGAAAAGATGGAAAAAGACATACGATTTCACCAACAGTATTAGAAAAAATAAAAACAAGAGATAAACTATGTGTATATTGTCATAAAGAACTTAAGGAACTTCCTGGCGCAAGTGGAACTCCTTCAGATAAAGCTACTATTGAACACATGGATGATAATAGCATTATAACTTCAGAAGAATGGAACGTTACTATGTGTTGTGGTTCATGTAATTCTAGCAGAGGAAAAAAAGAACTTCCAGAGTGGTTTAAATCAAAATATTGTATAGATAGAGACATTAACGAAAAAAAGGTGGCAGAAGTTGTGAAAGAATATTTAGTAAGAACAAAGTTTAAATAGTACAAACATGAAGGAAAATTATGATATTGTTGTCTAAATCTAATTATGTGAAAGGTTTACAATGTTCTAAATTATTATGGTATAGTATTAATGATAGAAGTGTTTTTCCTTCTGTTAATGCTGCGCAGCAGCATTTATTTGATGAAGGAACATTACTTGGCGAATTAGCACGGAAAATGTATCCTAAGGGATTAGATTGTTCTCAAAGGTCTAATGAAGACAATATCAAAATTACTAAAGACAATTTAAAGAAGAAGAAACCCTTATTTGAAGCGGGATTAAGTTTTAATGATGCTTATGCAAGAAGTGATATTCTTGTTCCTTCTAAAGGGGGATGGGATATTGTTGAAGTTAAGAGTGGAACTAAAGTTAAGGATGAACATATTGTAGATGTTTCATATCAATATTATGTATTTTCTAATGCTGGACTTAAAATTAATAATTGTTACGTAATGCATATCAATAATGAGTATGTACGTAAAGGTAAGATTAATTTAAAGAAATTATTTATTATAGAAAAGGTTGATGTTAATATTGAAGGCATTAAAGAGAAAGTAGTAGAGATGAATAAAGTTCTTATTGGTAAGGTTCCTAAGATTGATATTGGACCATACTGTGATGCACCTTACTCTTGTACTTTGAAAGAATTATGTTGGAAGAATATTCCATCTAATTCTGTATTTGATTTAGGTGGTTCGCAAAAGTGTTGGGAATTATATGGTCAAGGTATAATTTTATTAAAAGATATTTCTTCTAATGTAGAATTAAAACCTAAGATGAAAATACAGATTGAGACTGTTAAATCAGGTAAACCACATATTGAGAAAGAAGTAATTAAAGAATTTCTAAAGACTTTAAAATATCCTTTACATTATTTTGATTTTGAAACATTTAGTTCTGGAGTTCCAATGTATAATGGTTTAAGACCATATCAACAAGTACCGTTCCAGTATTCTTTACATATTGTGGATAAGACTGTGATACATTATTCTTATTTATGTTTAGAAGATAAAGATCCAAGAGAAGAATTACTTTTGAATTTGAAAAAACAAATTAAACCTAAAGGAAGTATTATTGCGTATAATGCAGCATTTGAGATTTCACGATTAAAAGAAATGGCTTTAGCTTTTCCTAAATATAGGAAATGGATTGAAAGTCTTATTCCTCGCTTTGTTGACTTACTTGACGTATTCAAGAACTTTCAATGCTATTATTCCTCACAAAAAGGTTCTGCTTCTCTAAAAAAAGTCTTACCAGCTTTTACTGGAAAAGATTATTCTGATTTTGTAATTGGAAATGGAGGAGATGCAACACTTGCATTTTTATCAGTTGCAAAAGGGTTAATTGATGCTTCAACTGTTAGAGCAGACTTAGAAAGATATTGTGGACAAGATACAGAAGGAATGAAATGGATTGTAGATAGATTGGAAGAATTAAATAACTCTAAAATCAAGGTTCATAATGAATAAAAATAATATCCAAACATAACTGCTACTAAAAGTGTGCCTATCTTTTCAATGACATTTAGAGTCTCTGGAAAAGAGCAAAAATTAAGAAAAGGCAATAATATATATAAAAGCAAGAATACACAATAAAATATAAGAAATCCTCCTGCTAATCTATTAGTAAATAGCAGTTTTTGAGTTTTTCTATTTTCAGAAGCTTTGGTTCTAATTTCTTTTAAACGAATTGTTTTATCTTCAAAAGATGAAATAACTTTTCGTTCGCTAATTATCGGTCCACTATTTTTAGAAGATGATTTCTCGTTCATTTCCGTTCTTATCTTTTATCAATATTTTTGAACCGTCTTTCTTTTGTTTTTCTACAAAACTATATAGTTTCAAACTGGCCTTTACTACCTCGGTTTTTGTATTTGCATCTATTGATTTTTGCAAATCTTCTAATTCCTTCAGAGCTTTAGAACTCATATTAATTTGCAGTTTTGATATTTTATCTGTTTTCATTTTTTTCACCACTCCCCACAAAAATTTCCAAAAATATCGCTATGAATGAATTGTCATACGCTTTTAGTAAAGTATTTATTCCAACACTCATGTTCACCTGAACAGTGTGTATTAAGAGCATAAATATCCTCATACTGTTTTAGGAGTATTTTATGATTATAAAAGGAGTAAGTAGAATGTATTTATAAATATTGTGAAAGAGCACAAAATGAATAATAGAAACAATTTAATAAAAGAATTGGAGACAGAGAGTGGGCTTGAGTTAAACATTATATCTTTAATATATAATAACGAAGTTGAAATTGAAAAGAAGGATGTAGATAAAATAGAATTGTTCTTGAATAAATTGAGTTACGCAAATTCAATATTAATTATTCACGGTCCTGGAGGGGATTCCAATGCTGGAAAGGCTTTAGCGATTATATTCAGAAAAAAATTTCATAAAGGATTTTGGACATTAGTACCGAGAATCACATCTAGTGCAATGTTATATACTATTCTAATATCGACCGGAGTATGTATTTCCAAAAAATCTGTGTTGACTCCACTGGACCCGTCGTTTTATTATAAAGGCAGATATTTAAGAGCGTGTATTCACTTAAATGATAATTCAGATGAAGAATTACAAAGAAAAGCTAGAAAACATTGGGAAAATACTACAAATTTCTGCATGAAAATATTAAATACTCCCGGCTCAATATGTGTGCATCCGGATAGTTTAAATCTAAACAAATTAGAGATCATAGTTAAAACGTTGTTTATACCAAAAACTCATTATTCTCCTATTACCTATTTAGATTTAGAAAAGATGAGATTTGAATATTTATTAATTGATGAACAAGATTCTTTTTGGAAAACTGTTCAAGATTTGATTTCAGAATCTCTTGCTTACCTGTCTAGAGAAAACAAAAGATTTGTCATCGACACTTCTGCGAAATCGGAAGAAAAATAATCGTAAGTTGTGCACGCCCACGAGTGGATTGTACTTGCAGAACTATGGTTTATCCTGGAATTCCCTCCTCTCCGCTACCCTCAAAGCACCGATAATAATCCTTAGGACTGCTCCATTCCTGTTCTGATCCTTTTCGTAAAACTACCAGTCAATGAGGACAGAGTATCGACAGTACAACCAGGGCCAAGCAATGCAAATAAACCGCCCCGTGGGCTTCGACTCTACCTAAAGTCCGTTTGTAGTAACAAGCGAGGACTAACCGCCCAGTCTAGCACAATGATAGAAATAAAGTTTCATTTATAAATATAGTTATGATGATCATAATCCAATACTCGAACTATATCACCATCTATTTCATAGACAAGCACAAAATGTGAATCAATATGTACTCTACGACTACCCTTCATATTGCCTCTTAAAGGCTTGAAACGTAAAGGATCTTCTAGAATCTGAAAAATCTTGCTCCTAACTATTTGCATCTGTTCAGGATTCTTCTTAGCAAGTTTAGCAAAAATCTTTTTACATTCATCGCTTGTGTCTAGCTTGTACATTCTTGTTTAAGCCAAAATACGCATCGAATTCTTCCATAGAGTTGAAACGCGTAAATTTACCTTTACGTATCTTCTCTAACTTCTTCAGATATTCTGGACGTAATTCTGGCTCGTTAACCCCATCAATATAATGATTAACGACGAATGCAATAGCTTCACCTTTATCCTTAAGATTATACTTAGCCTTTACAGTACTAAGAACTCTATTTGTATTATCATCCAAAGTAACTAATGCTTGAACCATACTAAGTCCAGCTAAGTCGGACTTATTTATATAGTTTTCGTTAACCATAACCATAATAATCAAGGACTCTTAATATGCTTATCCAAAAAATTTCCGTGAATACTCCGAAAAAGTCGTAAACTTTTAATATATCAAAAACTGCTCACAATCATGAAAATATTATTCATCTGCAATCAGAACGAAAATAGAAGTAAGACGGCAGAAATTCTATTCAAAGACAGATTTGAAACTAAATCAGCAGGACTATATAATCAAACTCCTGTAAAAGAATCCGATTTAGAATGGGCAGATTTAATTCTAGTTATGGAAGACATTCAAAGAAAAGAACTCTCTAAGAGATTCCCAAAAACATATCTAAAAAAGAAAATACTCTCTCTAAATATTCCAGACACGTATTATTTTAATCAAGAATCATTAAAAACTATTCTAAATGAGAGAATTATTGAAGCCACTCATTAAATTATTAGCCTTTCCTAGAATTAATCGTATAATTTCCGAAATCACTTATCTATATTTTTCAATAAATTTATCTGTAGTTATCATCCTATCAGGATAGACTTCTTCATATCCACAATGAACATTAGTTACAGCAACTGTATCTACATTTGGTGAAGGTTTATTTATTGCTGCGTCAGTAATTACCCATATATGCCTTTCTGAACGTATTTTTTTTATTAATGAATGTATTGCATGGTCTAAACAACCGCTATTATATGACCCTGTAATGTATGCTTCATGTTCCTTGAATTGTTTAAAATCTTTTTTGAATTCAGGGTTACCTGAATCAATCTTACTAATTATTGCTGTATCAACCATTCCATCTTTCAATAAAACATTAGTAAATCCACTATAAGCATGGGCTGTCTCGACCAATACTTTATTGCAATTTGGAAATGAAGTCAATAATAATTTAAATAAATTATCTTTATAATTATTCATCTCATCATTTAATTTTTGTCTGCGCATGTGTTCTTTATCTATATCTATAGGTTGTTCTTTTACAAAATTTAGATAATCAACGTTAGTATCAAAAAGATGTGCGTGAGATAAAAATGCATAAAATGGATGTATAAAAAATAAAGTCTTTTCATGAACTAAAGGTTTAGAATATTTTGTAATATGAATTAAACATTCTTCTAATAACTTTGAATCGCCATGGTTTTTATAATTAGCATTCTTATCTAATGGACGATGTTTAAGAGTATATAATATTTTACTATCATACTTATTAAAATCGCTACTGCTAATTTTATCTCGACTACTAGCTGGTTTCAATAAGCCTTCAAGCATTATTTTTTGTTGTGAGACGTCGTTCATGGTAAATATCTTATTTTACAAAAATATTATTTTACAAAATTATAAAAATCATTTAACGATAATACTTTCTCTTTTGGAAGAAATATTTCGGTATTAGCTTTTCTATCTCTATCAATCACAATACCCTCGGGTTTTAAGTATTCTGAATATTCAGAAGGAAAATTGACGATTAAATCATTGACTGCATAAATATTTGCTTTTCCTCTTTTATGTAATAACCTCATGAATGTCGTCAAACAATGAACTATAGGAATACCATCAGCACCTTGACTGACGCCATGATATGCGCCTGCACTAAAAACATTTTTACCGTCAAACCATTCAAGAATTCTATTATCCATCGGAACACCGCTGTCATATTCAGTCAAAAAATTCTTTTCGACAATACCATGTTCTGTCAATAAACTTGTGGTATCTCCAAAGAAATGCACTGTGTCACCTAATACCACATTATAATTACGAGAAGATGCACCTAAAATTTTTATGAGAGCTTTATCATAATTTCTAGAATCAGAATATTGAAAAAAATTTATTTTATCCGAATGACTTATACCTTTATACAAGGGATGCATCAATAATAATACATTTTCTTTATCAAGTTCGTTTTTAGAAAAGTGTTTAATATGAAAATTGCATTCATTAATCAATTTTTGATCTTCAGCGTCATAACTACGTTTATCATCATCATATTCCGGCCTTTTTTTTATATTCTTAAGTATAAGATCATTCCATTCCTTGAAAAAGGGATTTCTAACGAAATTTCTCTTTTGTGCAGGAATCACCAAATGTTCTAAATCTAGGGTCATATGGTCAATAGAACACAAGTCTTTAAAAAGTTAACGATATTTAGCCACTTAGAAGTAGTAATTATATTTGGTTTTCTAACCGTAATTAACTAAGATTATTCACAATATTTAAATATAAATATAATACTAAGTATCAAAAGTATACTGGTTAGTGGGGTGAAGTATATGACGTATATAACAAAGGCAGGAGTAGTAAGGATAATGGATGAATTGGATGGTATGTTTGATATACACTCTGAAGAAGCCATAGATGTTGTAGAGAAATGGGAAAGCGCATTTTAATTGCAAAATATCTTAACCAAATATATAAGATGCAAGTACCGAATCGGAAGTCAAAAATTTTATTAAGATAGATTATTTTATGTTGATTAGCAGCGGGGTGAATTAAATGATATGCATAAGTAGATTGGGGACTATAAGAATAGTCGATGAATCAGACTGTTTTTCTGGAGATATATCAGAACAAACAAAAAGCACTTTAGATGATTGGAAGAGTTTATCTTAAAGCCGTTAACTTCATTTAATCATACACTGAATTCCATAGATAGGGAAGAATTCTCTTGGTGGTACTTCCTCACACAAGACAAGTACTAGTAAAATTAATAAATTTCAATTATCTCAAAACAATTATGACAAGTAATTCTCGCATAATAATCCTAGGAACGGTTTCAGACATACACGCATTAGGAAACAATAGGACAAGCGCAGGAATAATCCTAGACGTAGACAATAATCAGATACTTCTCGATCCAGGAATCGGAACAATAACACAGTCGGCGCAAGCAAAAATAGATTTGAAAATTACAAACATAATGTTAATAACAAGCACAGAATCAGTCTACTGCAACGACATAAACGCAGTAATAGAACACACTAAAGAAATGCATTTAGTCTGCCCGAAAGAATTATTAAAACACGACGAGAGCATTTTAACAATTAATCATGCTAAAAACCTAAAAATTCTCCCTCTAGATAAAGAAGAAACAAAACAGACAAACATAAAAAATATCGACATTACTGCACAATATAATAAAAGCGATGCAGTCTCATATAAAATTACTACAAGTAAATATATTATAGGATATATTACAAAAGCTAAATATACAAAAGCATTCGTCGATTCATTCAAAGATTCAAATATATTAATAATAAATTTAACTTCAACAAAATCTGAAAAGAATTCCAAATATCTAGATTTTGAAGAAATAACTGAATTTATTAGAGAAGTAAATCCTGAACTTGTAATACTGAATGGATTCAATAAAAAAATAGTAGAATCAGATCCACTTGACATCGCAAGAAAAATAAAACAGGAATTACAAAAAGGGAAAGAACAAGTAATAAAGACTCAGATTATGCCTGCAAAAGAACTAATGATGATAAATCCAGATGCATATAATATTAAATTAAAACAGAAAAGTCTGAAAGGATTCTTTGGATAGAGTGTTCTCAATAAAACTACAGCAGCGTAGACCACCACAGTAGCGTTGTCAAAAAAAATCTAGACGCAAAAAATCTTGCGCGAGAGTTCTTCAATTAAAATTTAATAACTTTCCATCTCTTGCGCTTAATTCTGCTTGTACAGCACCTCGTCTGATTCCGTCTTTAGATGCCATATCATAAAACGCATAGTTAATAGTTACGGGAACAAATGTTACACCATCAACTATAGGCAAGTCACAATTAGCTAAATTTACTGTTAATATACCTGCTGAATAATTTGCTGTAGCATTTGCACAATAGCTATAGAAGGGTATATTAGGATTTGCACTACCAGGTTTACCATAATTCTCTTTGGTCATCCAACTACCAACATCCACCGTAATATTATCAGTTAGTGTACGTCCTAAATTATTTATTAAACTAAAATGCACAGTATTAGGAGTTATAACAAAATCGCTAGAAGTACAATTAAAAGCAGTAAGAAAAAAACTATCCGAACTATTAGAGCTATAATTATAAGCAGTATCTGTCGGATATCCTCCATGAAATGGACATGGTCTTCCAGGATTAACAGATGCATCATGGCAGGTATCTATGCTTTCTATCGAGCATACAATAGATTCTGTTTTCTTGTCATAGAACAAATATGCAGTAAGATTATCTTTGTCTTTTGCTCCAGCATAATTTTTGATTGTTGACTTGCAATCAAAATTAGTAACGCTTAATTTAAAAACAGTATATTGATTTATAGTTATGTACTGTACTGGTTGAGATTTTGTTTCTCCAGCTCCTTTTCCCGTAGTATTACATATTTCTTGAAAACGCATATCTTGAAGCAATTGCGGAGTGAAGTCTTGAAGCAACTGTGGATTTGAATCGGAAGATTCGACAATTACTTTCTCAGAATTTTGAGCAAGATTTTTGTAGACAGCATCTAACTTGACTTTTTGGTCAGGAGTAAGTTTAGTACATCCTGCTGCAAAAACCATACCAGCAAACAACAATAAAACCAAGAACACGTTAACATATTTCATAATAATCACCTGAATCTAATTTAATAATAAAACTATAGAGTATATATTTATATACTTATCTATTACTATCATAGATAGTATATGACGTTGAAATATTAATTAGTAAACATATATGTTCAATAAGTTCTCTCAATAAAACCGTAACCATTAAAAAGCAATAAATACTTCTCTACTACATGGGGGCAAAAAATACTCTAGCAAGCATCGTACTTGGTGCAATACTCACACTAACACCAGGAGTAGCTTTAGCTCAAAAACCACAAGCACCAAAAGTTCATGTTTTCGGTGGACAACAATTAGAAAAGGTTATAGCCAATCATCATGGATCTGACAACGAAGTAATATTTCAGAACAAAAAAGACAGTGTCGTAATACTCGGGACTGAAACTAACGGATATCAATATCATATCGAAGCAAAATTAGATTATAAGGGTGAGAAAGATACAATAATAGTAGAAGAAAATGAGGTATACCATCTAATTGAGAAAAAAAATTATTTTGTACTAGATACTCCTGAAGACGCAATGATAAAAATAGCAAACTCAAGAGCTCCTAACCATTATTCTAAAATGTATTTCCAATTATCAACAGAAAACTTTCCTAGACCGCAACCAGGAAGCGGTAAGGTAGTCACAGGCAAAGAAGAAGAATGGTATCTAAGTCGTAAAAAGGCCGTAGAAACAGTCATTGATAAATTCAAAAAAGAAGGCAAAGATACTTACGAACTAGAGACTATTCTAAGAGATATTACTGCAAAGCTAGGAAGTGTAAGTGGAGCTACAGATTTAAAGCCAGGACTATACAAATCAAAATATGTAGATTCAAATAATAACACTATAGAATTAATACTAGTATCTATAGAATACAAGGCAATTATTCTTGAAGGGCACAATCGTCCATCAGTCAGAAACCTAACTCAAGACGCCCTAACATCATACATTAATGACACACTGCATAAAGATGTTAAAAAAATATATGGTATTCCAGGACTAGAAATTCTAGATACTAAAGAAAATTTCAGTATGGTAAGCAATCAAAAGTATTTATACGCAAAAGTAGTCGGAATATATACTAAAGTAAACAATCAAAAATTAACAAACGAATTATTGGAAAGAATTCAAGAAGCAACAATCGACTGGAACCAATATCCACAAATGAAGAGAATTAAAAAAGAAAATATCGATTAAAATAATAATTAAAAAACAATAAGGGTATACAATTAAATTCTATCGTCAATATATTCTACAACAATAAAGTTATTGCCCATCCTACTAAACATCCTGCAGTCAAAAATGGCATTGCTGGATAGAATTTGCCTTTCTTGGCAAATATAAAGAGCAATGTTAGAGCAATAGATGCTGTAACTATAATTATTGATGATTGCAAGAATGCAATTCCTTTAATAGCATTCAAAGCCATCGAAGAATTTGCAAGACTTAATTTTAAAATAATTCCATTCATTACCGTTCCAATAAAGATTAATGGAAACGCGATATCTCCACCACCTAAAATAGCATTTTTAGGAGAAGTCTGACCTGCACGAATTTTTGGAGCACCATGACGTGTAATTTCAACTGAATTAATATTTATAGCTGAATTACTATTTCTTGTAGCTCCGACCTTGTTCGGATTTGTAAATATTTCAACTTTCTTAGTCTTTTCATTCTGCTTATATGGAATCATTAAGCCTGCAAACACATTTGATTTAGTCTGAAATTCAGCCATCTTAACCATGTGTTTACTTTTCCAAACAGCATACATATCATAAAATGAAATTATTATTAATAATGCAATAGCCCACTTAACATCGAATAATGGAACAATAATTAATCCAATTCCAGCGTACATCAATACTTCAGTAAGATTATGAACAACAATATTTGGTTTGAATATTTTCCAAACAGTTAGCACTAATGCAAGAGCAATTGCTATATCATAATTCCAAAATATTTTAGTATTAATGATAGCCCCAAGACTTACACATAATGCCATCCATACAGCTAAAAAGAACCAGAATCTCCAAAGATTAGTTTTACCAAATTTCACAATCAATAATACTAATCCAGTACCGACAGCGACTGCAATCAAAATATAAATCAAACTTCCTGAGCCTGTTGTTTCAGGTCTTGCACCAACTGCAGTATCACTAAATAATACAGCCGTCTGATTTGTTTTAGGATCAACACCAATAGTGGATTCTTTATTTATTAACCATAAGCCTATAACTTGCGCCAATACGAAGAATGCAATGAGCATTAATGTAACAGTCCAATTGTGTTTCACTTTTTCACCCTAATTCATTTTACAAATCTAATCGTTTTACAAATCTAATTTATTTTTTAGTCTTATTTTTATGACCAAATTTATGACCATGTTTTTTCTTCCAGAAATGCTTACCAACCTGATATATTACTGGTATAAACGATACAAATATTATTAATAGCACCATTAATGCAAAATGCGCTTTTACAAATGGCAACCCACCAAAGAAATATCCTCCAAATAAGAATATTGCAACCCAAAATATTGTTCCAACAAAATCATAAATAAAAAATTTGGAATATTTCATTCTGCCAACACCTGCAAGAAATGGTGTAAACGTTCTAATTATAGGCATAAACCTTCCAATTATCAAAGTAAATGCACCATATCTATGAAAAAATTTTCTCGTCTTCGCAACATACTCTTTATTTATCAGTTTACGCTTACTATGAAGTATTTTTGAACCAATAAAATGTCCAATCCAATAATTACAATTATCGCCGAGTACTACAGCTGCCGTACATATCAAATATAATAATCCTATTTTAAATAAGCCCATTCCTGCTATCGTCCCAGCAGTAAAGAGCAATGAATCACCAGGCAAAAAAGGTGTGAATACTAAACCCGTTTCTAAAAATAAAACCAAGAAAACTATTAGATACGTCCATACACCATATTGAGAAATTAGCACACCTAAATATTTATCTAAGTGTAATACTATATCCAAAAATTTCAAAGCTAAATTCCAAAGACCCATGCTATAGAGTAAGATGGATGTTTATAAAAGTTATTATAATTTGATATTATAAGAATTAGTATTTTCATCGTCCTTAAGGTGAGCAACCTATAAATAAGGTAATGAGAAAAATCGGAGATTGCAAGAGAGATTTTTCCATAGATTACGCAAAAGATGTTGCGAATGGACGATAAAAATAATTCCTAGAATAAAACTATAATTATTTAATCAGTCGTACAATCAGAAAAATCGTGTTGACAATCTTGAGTGCAAGCTAATTCTCCACCAGTATAAGCAACAGTTGTACTCTCATTAAAATTTTGACACGTTGTTTGATTAGTGTGACCCATAATATTATAATCACATTCCTCATCAGATTCAAGAACACCATTACCACATATAGCGCTAACTCTTCCAGTACATTGAGAGATATCCCATAAACATGTATCATAATTACAACTAACACTTCCTGAAGTATAACCAAAGTTTTTACAAGGATTAGACGAACTTACAAGCCAATCATAAGGTTTACCGTTCTTTCTGAACACTACAAATCCTACTCCTTTTTCACATAATTCTCCGTCGCTTGTATCTACAACACCATCACCACAATATCTGCAACTTGATGTATCAATTATACAAGCATTGCATTTTAATGTTCCACCATTAAATCTTACTCCGTTAGGTGCAGTAAAATTTTTACAAGTAATACCACCAAAATTTATACCATCACATTGCTCGTCGTCTCCTATAGTTCCATCACCACACACATTGGCGATCACAGGCGTAGTATTTACAGTGGAATTTATTATAGGAGTTGATGTGTTTACAGAAATTGTAGTATTTGTAGTGTTAATAGTAGAGTTAATAGACGAATTAATAGGTGGATTGATAGGTGGATTAGAATTAGATTCACTACCAGATGTGTTGTCTATAATATCAGTTGATGAATTATTGCTTCTATTATCAATAGCATTCAACAAGACAGTAACAGTATGATTAATTGATTCGTTAGAATAAGAATTATAGATTTTTTGATTTAAAGAAATCGCACTGTAATATACTGCAGCACCAATAATTATTAGAACTATAGGAATTATAATCCACAACAATGCTCTACGCGAGTTAGATTTAATAGATACATTTTCGCCAGATAAATTCCTGCCTGAACCCTCACTTAGCTGTACATTAAGAATAAGTCTATCAACTTCTTCTTTATCGTAGCCTCTTTCCACTAAATGCTTTTCCAGTTGAGTATAAGAATAGCCTTTAGCTTTTTGCTGACGAATCCACTCCTCAAGTTTCGACATACACACCTCTGATAAGGCATTATTGGAGTAGTATCTTTAAAAATTTATAGGTAATGATAACAAAATTAAATAAAATATCATAAAATATATTAATAATACAGAACCACTAAAGCCATGCGTTACATACATAACATTAAAATTACTGTTTTTCTAAAACAGGAAGAATATTCAGGACGAGAAGACATACTATCCAAAATAGAACAATTATTCACAAAGCTTGTGCCGCTAGATTTAAAGAAAGAAAAAATATTATGTCAAGAAGAAATTGTAGAAAGTTTTGAAAATAGAAAAATAAAGATAGTATCTTTAGAATTGTTTAAGGAAGCACATACAAATGTATTCTTGAAGAAACTTAAAGAATTACTAGGGAAGGAACAGTGCAAAACTTTAATTCAACAAAAAGAATCAAGACTAGACGAAGAATTATTCTTCTATATAAGACTCGATAAAGAAGCTGCATTAAAAGATGTTTATGAATTGACAGATTCTGGAGATTGTGTTCATGTCAAGATGCATGTTGCAGCATTCCCAAAAAATAGAGAAACGGCATTGAAAGTCGTTGATGAGATATTTTAGGTAAAATATATAAATGCCGCTCTCAATAAGAGTGTATTATACAAATATATTAAAATTAGAGGTGCCAATATGAAATATGCTCATTTATCTGCCGGATTCATGTTAACTAGTATTGTAGGATTTTTTATAGCAGTATTTTTTGTATGGAAATATTCTATATCATGGGGATTTACATTCGCATTATTTTTTACAGTAACATTTATAGCAAGCGTTATCAGTATGACAAAAGCAGATTTTACTGAAGCCGAATATCAGCAAGAATTAGCAATACACGAAAGACCAGCATACAAGAGAAATAAGAAACATTTGTTTAAGTAGATATTATCTTTAATCGCATTATAAAGATGACCATCAAATACAAAGAAGGATTTAACGTATCTGCAAAAAAATTAGACGAACTCTTCAACAGCATAGGCTGGCGTTCTAGAGGAGAAAAAAAATGGAAAGAAATTCTATCTAAATCATATATCATGTACACAGCATGGGATGGTAAAACTCTTGTCGGCATGGGCCGTATAACAGAAGATGGTGTGATGTGCATGTTTTATGATATAGTTATACATTTAAAATATCAACATCAAAGTATAGGGTCAAAAATTTTACAAAAGCTAATAGATAAAATCAAAGATAAAGAATATATTTCAATAGGACTTTTCGTATGGAAAAAAAATCCTATTAATAAGATATTCTATAAAAAATTCGGCTTTATAGAAAAAGATACTGGAATGGAACTAGATAAATATATGAAGTAAAAATAATAAAATGAAACTGAGTTCTTCTTTATGACGAGCGCGCTCGTATCGATTGTGGTTTTCTATTTGGTTTCGAACAAAGAATCAATTGCTCGCTAGGCGCTAACCTCTTTCTTCCATTATCTTTTTAAACAGATTGTTCATCCTCGTTCTAAGATAATGTTTGTACTTGTTTAGCAGGCTCGCATAGATGTTTTGTCAAGTGTTAAACCGAGCTAATTGTAGATACAATTTGTTATCGATGACTCGCTAGCCGCTAAACATTTATCAAGATAATAATATAATAATAAAAACAATACATGTGAGGGTGAAAGTATGGTCGGAAATGATTACAAAGTTAAGGATATGACGTTAGCTGAATTTGGAAGAAAAGAACTTGATATTGCAGAAGTTGAGATGCCAGGATTAATGGCTCTACGTCAAAAGTTTGGTTCTAAGAAGCCTTTGAAAGGTGCAAGAATTACAGGAAGTTTACACATGACAATACAGACTGCAGTATTAATTGAAACATTAACTGCACTTGGAGCAGAAGTTAGATGGGCATCATGTAATATATATTCAACTCAAGATCATGCAGCAGCAGCAATTGCAAAAACTGGAGTTCCAGTATATGCATGGAAAGGAGAAACATTAAAAGAATATTGGTGGTGCACAGAAAAAGCATTAGACTTTAATGGAAAGGGCCCTACATTAATTGTTGACGACGGTGGAGATGCAACATTAATGATACATAAAGGAGTTGAAATTGAAAAGAATCCAGCCATATTAAAAAAAGATTATTCTAAAGAAGGAGAAGACTTCAGAGAATTAATCAGCATCTTAAAAGAAATATATGCAAGAGATAAAACATACTGGACGAGAATTGCAAAAGACATCAAAGGAGTATCTGAAGAAACAACAACTGGAGTTCACAGATTATATCAAATGCTTAAAGAGAAACAATTATTATTCCCAGCAATAAATGTAAATGATTCAGTTACAAAATCGAAATTCGATAATTTATACGGATGTAGAGAAAGTTTAGCAGACGGAATAAAGAGAGGAACTGGAGTAATGATAGCTGGAAAAACAATTGTAGTATGCGGATATGGAGATGTTGGAAAAGGATGCGCACAATCAATGAGAGGATTTGGTGCACGAGTAATAGTAACTGAAATAGATCCTATATGTGCATTACAAGCAGCAATGGAAGGCTACCAAGTAAATACAATTGAAAATGTAATCAAGGAAGCCGACGTATTTGTTACAACTACAGGAAATAGAGATATAATAACAATTGAACACATGCAGAAAATGAAAGATCAAGCAATAGTATGTAATATAGGACATTTCGACAATGAAATTCAAGTCGATAAATTAGAAAAATTCCCTAAAATTAAGGAAGTCAATATTAAACCGCAAGTTGATAAATTTATCTTCCCAGACGGGCATTCAATAATATTATTGTCAAGAGGAAGACTTGTAAATTTAGGAAATGCAAATGGTCATCCAAGTTTTGTAATGTCAAGTTCATTTACAAATCAGACACTTGCTCAGATTGAATTATGGACGAAAAAATATGAAGTAGGAGTATTCGTTCTGCCAAAGGCATTAGATGAAGAAGTTGCAAGATTGCATTTAGAAAAAATTGGAGCAAAATTGACTAAATTGACTAAAGTTCAAGCAGATTACATAAATGTAAATGCAGATGGCCCATATAAGGCTGATCATTATAGATATTAGAAGGTATAGTTATAAAATAACTGTCCAAAATTTGCGCGCTCGCATCAATCTCATACTGATTGATTCTCGAGCTATTTATAATCGCTGAGAATTATCGAATGCTCGCTGGGCGCATATTTTTTGAACAAAGCAAACATAAAAGTATAACATGAAACAATATGACGTCGTAGGAATGGGACATGCATTGATGGATATAATTGTCGGTGTAGATGATGAATTCTTAAAAAAATTAAATATAGAAAAAGGAAGCATGGCCTTAATAAATGACGAACAACATAAAAAATTACTCGAACAATTAAAAGATAAAGAAATAATAATGTCTACAGGCGGAAGTGCATCAAATACTTCTAAAGGAGTCAGTATTCTTGGAGGAACCTCCGCATTTATGGGAATGATTGGGCATGATGAATATGGAAAAGATTATGAAAAACTTCTTTCAGATATAAATATCAAAGCAGTATTAAGTAAAAATACAAAAGCTACTGGAACTTCAATAATATGTATTACACCAGATAAAGAAAGAACAATGTTAACTTATCTTGGGGCAGCAGCAGAATTCAAAGAAAAAGATGTTGATGAAGAAGTAATAAAGAATTCTAAGATATTACATATTGAAGGATATTTTGTCGGAAACGAAGAAACGTATAAAGCAGTCCAAAAAGCAATGAAGATAGCAAAAGCAAATCATACTACAATATCAATGGATTTATCAGATACGTGGTTGATAAATGCAAAGATGGACACATTCAAAGAAATATTAAAAGAATACGTAGACATAGTTTTTGTAAATGAACATGAGGCTTTTGCATTCACAAATAAAGAGGAAGAGGATGCAGTACATATATTGTCAGAATACTGCGATGTAGCAATTGTAAAACTTGGATCTAAAGGAAGTATAATAAAACATCACGACCGAGTAAGCGGCACAAAAAACGTTCACAACGTTCCAATACACAAAGTTGAAGTCGTCAACACTAATGGAGCAGGAGACTCATACGCATCAGGAATATTATATTCTATAGCGCATGACATTCCAATGGAAAAAGCTGGAAAGATAGCATCATACATTTCTTCAAGAGTCGTCTCAATTCCAGAAGCAACATTGAATCATAGCTTGAAAGATGAAGTCAAAAGAATTGTAGGAGAGTAATTTTTAGAATTCTAAAATAATAATAAATAAAGTATATAAACACAATTGCACTCCCTATTTAATGACGTTTCAAGGAATATTTGCGGTGATAAGTGAGTATAAGAAAAAAGTCCTAAAGGGAAATGTACAATTACATACAGTAATATTATCTGATAGTTATACGCGGCTACCAGAAATGTTTGCATATAAAATACTAAAACCTGAAAGTATACCCTATGAAGAATTAAAATCGTTTTTAAAGTCAGAGATTCCAAAAAATTGTGATGTATACGCTAGTGATGGGTATTATAAGAAATATTCATTAATAATTAAAGGATTGGGACAAAGATACACATTTAAGAGTATAAATGATGCATCAGAAGAAATACGAGAAGATCTAATTCTATGTTTCGCGAGGGCAAATAACGATACGGATATAAAAATCAGAAAGCGCATAAAAAAAACTATAGATGCAGTATTTGAAGTAAAAGATGTTGGAGAAACGTGCATAAATAAATCGCTATAGAATTCTCGCATAAGAAATGCATAACAATAGCATACGACTAAATATCACTCAATCCATTAAGCGATTAATTGATTATAATCTATCTTCTTCTATAACTTCTCTTCTTCTTCAAATCCTTCATCTTTTTTAGGCATTGCACTTGGATCTTCACCACCGTGCCATGTGAATCTTGGTCTTAATCTTATTGGATACATCTTCTCATTATTATCATCAAATATTATTGCTGCACCTTTTTCTCTTGGCAAATCATCAAGTTGCTGAACAAGACCTTCTCTCATATAAGATTGCATTAATGTTCCAAGCGCTTCAGTATCAAGTTTTGCAGTTATTCTATGTGCAATTACAACATCTGCCTGAGTCATTACATCAGTATGTATTTTACCAGGCTGCTGTGTTGCAAGAATTAAAGATATTCCTGGTTGTCTTCCTTCTCTTAATATTGTAACAAGTGGATCTGTTGCCAATGTTTTACCACTTACTGGCAAAAATTCGTGAGCCTCATCTATTACAAGCCACACCATTGGAAAATCAAATTTCTTAGAATTTTCGTCTCCAAATAAATTTATCGCTTTGTGTATTTGTGCAAATTCTTCATCTTTTCTTGCAATCATTCTTTGAATAAATAATTTTTCAGCAATTAATCCTACAACTAAATTTTTTATATTCCAAGAATTTGGCATCGTTGCATAGCACGACAAATCTAAAATTGTAACTTGGCCGCCTTTTGCTAAATCTGACAATGGAGTAGACTTATATACTTCTGGCGCTTTAACTTTTTTAGCTAAACTTTTACCAGCTAAATCTTTATTATTATTATTATTTGTATCACTTTTTGTACCAATACTTTCAACAGTTACTGCATCAGTCTCAAATATTCCCCAATCACGTGCATTCATAAATAAATTCTTAGCCGCATTTTTAGTATTAGAATCAAAATCTTTATCAGCTTCTACCGCTTTTATTATATCATTTATTGTGAAATTTGAATTGCCACTACCTTTGTCTCCCATACCTGTATCTTTGAAATCATCGTCGCCTTTTAATCCATAAATAATTCTTTCAATAAGAACTCCAGTCGGACTATTTTCAGTAACACCAAAACTCATACACCAATCGCTTGAATCAAGTTCAGACGGACTTATACTGAATGGAAAATCTGTTGGAATACCTTTCTTTTTGAAATCTTTAAAAAATCCTGATGGAGTATAAATTTTTACATCTAAAGATTTAGATTTAAGTCCCCACTGCTTTAAGAGCTCTTTATCTTTCTGATTAGGATATTTCATAGTCCAATAAATTCCCATAGTATCTAGGAGTATTACTGAAATATTATTTTTAATTTCAGCTGGCAAATCAGATATACCTTCAGCAATTACACCCATAGTATAAGATTTACCAGAACCTCTTTTACCTACGATAAAGAATACGTGTGCTCGCGTTACATCAATAAATACGCTGTTGCTAAGACTTGTCGTTCTACCCATCTTAACGTAATGTTTGCCAAGAAATACTGTTCCCTTGTCACCATACTTTTTCTTATCAGCTTCGTTCCTGCCAACTATAACATCATACATGTAACAATCACAAGAATGCATGTTTATAAATTTATCTTTCAACCCAACCGTCCTGAAATGGTGACGAAAAATATTATTAAGATATTCTTATAGAGATATTCTTTTAGTATGGTAAAGTATACTGGATAAAAGTCAAAGTTTTCATAACATTTATATATAAACTTTCAATTCTCTGACAACAAATATTATTTTAGTGGAGGGTGTGAAGTATGGCAGATGAGAAGAATATCGGGACGCCAGAAGAGGAGTCCAATATCGATCAAATAAATAATTTCGTTACTAGTTCTGAAGAAGTTAAGAATACTGAACCAAAGATTGAAGAGTCAAATGTTGCAGAATCTACAGCTAAAGATATACCTGAAAAAGTAGAGACCACAAAACCCGTGGAACAAAAAAAACATCACGAGGAACATCACATAGTACATTCAAAGAAACAGGAAGTAAAAAAAATAGATTCAAAGAAAGAAGAAACTAAAAATGTAGAACCTGAAAAGAAGGAACATAAGAATATAGAAAGTAAAACAGTGGAACATGCGCATAAAGCTACAAAACCTGTACATATAATCAAGCCTACAATCAAACATGTTGTAAAATCTGAACCAAAAAAAATTGTCAGGCAAACACCAAAGATAGTACAGACAAAAAAAATATTAAATGTTAAAAAATCCGTAAGGGAGGAAAAAATGGCAAATCATAAGGAACATAAAGAAAACCATAAAGAACATAAGAACAAAGAAAAATTCAAAATTAGCAAGAATGCATTAATGTGGATTGGTATAGGTGTACTTGCAGTAATATTAATCGTAGCATTAATATTTATACTTGCACCAGGAAAATCAGTTCAGCCAACAAAAAATCAGACGACTAACACAATAGCTGCAACAGTAAATGGCGAACCAGTATATTTGCAAGATGTAATGACTGAATATAATAACTTAAATCCTGTAGTTAAATCAGTATATAGCGTTGAATCAATATTAAACAAAAGTATAGATGATTTATTATTGTATCAAGAAGCAAAGAGTAGAGATATACAAGTAAAGGCAGAAGAAGTTCAAGCTGAAATAGATGCAATAAAAATACAAAACAAACTTACAGATACAGCATTTGAAAGCGCATTAGCACAACAAGGATTAACATTAGATTCAGTAAAAACCATTATAGAGAAAAATATAATGATAAGAAAATTATTGAATGTAACAGTATTAAATAACATTACTGTGACTGAAGACCAAATGCAGTCATACTATGACTCGAATAAGGATAAATTCCAGACTCCAGCAAAAGTCACCGTACAGCATATATTAATACTTGTAACAGAAAATGTTAGTAACGAGACAGCAAAAGCAAAGATTGAACAAATTCAAAAAGAATTGACTCCAACAAATTTCTGTGATTTAGTAACTAAATATAGTGAGGATCCAGGAAGCGTAGCTAATTGTGGAAAATACACTTTTGCAAAAGGAGATTTTAACAATCCAGAATTTGAGAATCCATCATTCGACTTAAATGTTGGAGAAACAGCAATTGTGAGAACAGTGTTTGGTTATCATCTAATAAAGAAACTTGAAGCAATACCAGCAGGAACAAGAAGTTTTGAGAATGCAAGTTATGAGATAAATGCTACATTACACGACCAGATTGCGCAAGAAAGATTTGATGTGTTAATACAAGAGCTTAGATCAAAAGCATCAATAGTTGATTATATGAGCAAAACGGATAGTAATGGAACAACTGTAGAACCTGTATCAACAGTAAAGAATTTAGATGACTTCGCAAAATGTATAACTGAAAAGGGAGCAGCATTCTATGGTGCATCATGGTGCCCACATTGTGCTGATCAGAAAACGATGTTCGGATCTTCCCTGCAATACGTCAAGTATGTTGAATGTGCAGTTGAAGGTCAACCTCAGGTACAGACAAAAGAATGTACAGCAGCAGGCATTTCAGGATATCCAACTTGGATAGTAAACGGTCAAAGTTATCCAGGAGAACAGACAATAGCAAGTCTTGCTAAATTAACTGGATGTTCTGCACCATAATAAACGCATAAGGACTAGATATAGTCCAATTTTTTTATTTCTTTTATTATTTTATTCATTCTAATTAATACACCCTTACTCAACATCTTAACTACTACCAAGTAACAAAACATTTATAAATGAATCATGATTAGCTCTATATAGAAACAATATTTACATACAAATAATAAATAATTATTGATTATTTAAGGAGTCAAAAATGAACAATGAAACCACAGTTGCAGATATTAAAAATAGTTCTTTTATGAGTAGAAATAAACAAGATATTACATACGGACTTGACTTTTTAGGATTTATGCCAAATAAAGAATATACTCCCAATATGAACAAAACATACAAACTATTATACTCAATAAATGCTATTATTGGAGGAGTTGAAGGCGCAGTTGATGCTTTAACTAATACTCCTTTTAACATGGCAAAATATGATTCGCCTTCAAAAGCACTGATTGCTTCGGGAATAGTATCCGGAGTTCAAGGAATTGCTGGATTCACAGGATCAATCATTGATGGAAAAGAGACTTTTGGTCACGATTTTGAACCACTATTGGAAGTTGCGATGGGTGTAAAAAAAACGTGTGGAACTTTGGGTCTCTCGCACATTGTTAATAGAACAGCATATGCAATCGGATACGGTTCAGTAGTTGCCGCTAGAGACTTTAAAGAAATAATACATCAATATTTATAAGACGTTATTATTTTATTCATTCTAACTTAAACCTCTAGTAACATTTATAAACCAACTTTTATTCCTTCTATTATTACCAAACCTACGACGCTATAGTCGCATGGAACGCCACATGAGGTCAAAAAGATTTGTGGATACAAACGTTCTTGATGGTTTTGTAAGAATAATAATAAAATTGTAAGCAATTTGACGCGCTCGCATCAATATTAAAATAATTGGTTTCCGAGCTATTTGCGATTGACGATAAAATCGAATGCTCACTAGGCGTCAAATATGTCGCATAACAATAAAAAATAAAAAAAACAAGGAGACAACAAAATGAGCGAAAATGCATTATTAGTACCAACTGAAGATTACTTGAAATCAGGAATACACATTGGAACAAAATTCAAGACAAAATATATGGAGAAATTTATCTACAAGACAAGACCAGACGGCTTGACAGTACTAAATATCCAACAAATTGATGAGAGAATAAGACTAGCATCAGATATGTTGTCAAGATATGCTCCTGAAGAAATTGTAATCATATCAAGAAGAGAAAACGGATGGAAAGCAGTTAAACAATTTGGAAAAATGACTGGCGCAAAAACATTTGCAGGAAGATACACTCCAGGACTTATGACAAATCCATCATTAAAGAATTTCTTAGAAGCAAAAATAATTATGGTAATAGATGCATGGCCAGACAAGAATGCAGTCATAGACGCATACAAGATGGGAATTCCAGTAATAGCATTATGTGATACAAACAACAATGCAAATTATATGGACTTAATCATACCATGTAACAATAAAGGTAAGAAATCATTAGGGTTATTATTTTTGATATTAACTCAAAGATATTTACTTGCAAGACACATGATTAAGAAACCAGAAGAGTTCAAAGCAACAATGCAAGACTTCTCAGACGAGTATTAATTTATTCGCACGAGAAATTATTTTTAAATTTTTTTATTTTACGTATCTTATAAAAATTCTAATTATAACAGATTGCTTTAAGCTGTCTTCTTATATGTTCCCATAGTCATATGTGCCTTATAGGCTCGAAGTTGTCCCATAGAATACATATTTGGGAATGCATTTATTATTTCTTCAGGTGAAAATTCTTTGAGGAGCATCAAGACATCATCTTTTGACAAAATAGGCTTAGTTTTTTCTGTATTATCAATCGATTTATCAACTATAAGTTTATTATCAATACTCTCAGTCATTCCTGATTTGTTATTTCGCATTGTAATCCATGCTTTTCTTGCACTTATCTTGGCAGGAGTCAAAGAAGAATCTATACTCAAAATGTCTGTCGTCGATTTTCCCTGCGATAATAATAAATATATCTCATCATTTGAAAGAATGGCAGATTGCCCAGCAGATAGTTCATCTGCCCTTGATATTTCTGGACAGGTTATTTGTGATTCTGCTCCAACGATAATTTCTAATTCTTTTCTAGGTTCTTTTTCCCACAAGAAATTCGACAGATATAACTTAGAATATTTATCGAATCCTTTCATAGTATTGTTTATACTACTTTTATCTTTTATTATTGATAAAGGAATAGAGATACGTTTGTTCTCATCAAATTTCCAAGAGAGGAATTTAGAGAAATCAATTTTTTCAAAAAGATTTATGTCTACAAACATCGGAGTCCCATTATCGCTATGATATGAAAATCTCTTCATATCATTATTTGAATAAGCATTAGTATATGAATTCATTATTATTGCTGAAGTAATACCTATAAAAGGTTCATTAGGCAAACATGGTTTATTAGAAAAAAATCCTTTAACCTTTTTCTGAATCAACGACTCTAAAAAAAGACATCCCTCGATAGTAAAATCTTTATAGAGCATGGTTTTATCTTCAAAACTAATATTTTCTTTCCTAAGAATTTTTTCTCTTATATTTTTGAACGCTTCGAAAGATTCTTTACTAAATAAATATCCAGAAGTGGGAGGTGATTTTTTGTTTAGTATAGCTTCTAAGTATGCATTATTTCTATTTTTGAATGACTCAGTATTATCTATATATTTAAAATATGCATCTTCGATTCCGAAAGAGGTTATAAGTGGATGATGATTAAAATTCAGGACAGGGTATTGGAAAGAAAACAAAATCTGGTCACTTATAAAATCAGATCTAATTTCCCCTTCGTTAAGCATTTTAGCTCGTCTTGCAACATAGCCTGTAACCAAATCTATTCTTGTATAGTCAATAGGAGAGGATTTATCAGTAAAATAATCCTCTAATGATTTTAAAACTCCATTTACAGAGGATCTATTCTCTAAATCTCTCATAAATTGAGAGTCCTTATCTTCTCTTCTGCCAGAAAACCATGTTGCTAATATTCCTTTATCTCTTAACATTTCTTTATACGCAATATAATTTAAAGTCTTTTTCTTTGAAGAATTTAAATATCCTTGATAGTCCAAATTAATTATATCAAATTTTTCGCGAGTTTGTTCAATAAAATCATCGACACCACCATATACAAGTCTTATTCCTAACCCTTTATTATTGACGGCATCATAGACATCCTTATTATATTCAACAGAAGATATATTGCTCCTTGGAATTCCAAGAGGATCCCAAACTTCTGTCAGTTCATTATCCTCATGACCCATAAGAGTCAATACTTTCAGATTTTTTCTCTGACTCTCATTAGGATACGTCCTACTAACAAAATCTCTTAATTCTCTTCTGGCTTGAGCCTTCTGCTCATAATCATAAGTATCTTTCATAACCATAGAATAAGGATGTTAAAATTATTTATAAAGTTTTCGCTACTTAGGAGTGATTACTTCATTAAGCCTAAATATGCTAAATGTAAGATATAAACGCGTTAAATGTAAGTAGTAAATTCTGCACCAAATATCTCGATATAAGTTAAAAATCAGGATGATTTACAAATTTTTTAAAGTAATCTTTAGTCTCAGGATATTTTATCTTTTCTAGAGCATCTGCTTTATTAAAGAATCTTAATTCTAATATTTCTCCTAAATCAGGCTTCAGATCATTTTTATCTCCTACATATTCTACTAAAAACACAGTAACTTCTTGACCATCAAATCCTGTAGATTTAGGTAACTTATAGAAGAGTTTATCTTTAAATTGTTTAGAGATAACATATTTTTTTGAACCTGTTTCCTCATATAATTCGCGTAATACTGCGATTTTGGGAGATTCTCCAGCTTCAATCCCTCCCTTAAGTAAATCCCACTCTGGGGAAATTTTCTTAAAACCATCTGTAGTAAGAATCATACCACGACATACCAATAAGAATTTGTCATCATGAAAAATAATAGCACCTACTGCTCGTCGAATTTTCATCTTTATCCCTGAACTTCTTCCAATCCTGTTTGTACTATTCTAAATAAAATAAAATTTCCTTCCTTAATAGAACGATGTTTTGTGATTGTAACTTTTCTCAAGTCTCCTCGAACTTTTTGAATTTCAAGCATTGCACGACTCCAATATTTGACTGTATCTCCGCCAATACTTCTTGTTCTTTCACGATCATCAAAATCTGTATAGACTTGATTTGTTAAAATTACAGGAATATGTTTCTTACGTGCAATTTCAGTGAGCATCGCCATATGTAATCCTAGTTCACGATTAACATTTTGAATATCATTACTAACACCTAATTCTAGACGATATAAACTTGCGATGCTATCGATAATTATTAAACCAAATTTATCATCGACTGCTTTTCGCATAAATTCAAAAGCTTCCTTTTGTTCAACATAAGTCGTAGGTGTTAGAAAAATTGTTCTCTCCAAAACTTCTTCATAATTAGGACAAACTTGCTTGAATCTTGCAAGTGAAAAACTTCCTTCAGTATCAACGTATAGAATTTTTTTATTTTTATCAGTAAGAGCCGCCATTGCAAGAAGACAAAAATTAGTCTTTGCAGCACCAGGAGGACCATAGATTGTCGTTATTACATCATCTTCATATCCGCCATCAATCAATTTATCGATGAATTCTACGCCCGATGAAACTCTCATAACACAACCCTCATATCTGTAGTAAGAAGGAAGTGTTTTTAAATTTGATTAATGAGAATAAATATATCCGAAGTATATCCGAAGTTCAAAAAATATATTTGGTTGGCCGGTTCGCAGTTTGATGTTTTATTGATATGTCAATTCCCTCTTGCCATATTCCTTGACATCTAATTGTTAAAATAAACTGCTCACAAATAGGCAGCGCCAAATATTATATCATTAAACACTTAGCACAGAGCAACCTTTTTAAAGCTACATTAACTAATCCAATCGAGCATGA
>Ga0265322_10000153_pt1 | contig 31547 bp, 22 predicted proteins | sample 41222metaG_FD_193584 | JGI IMG/M metagenome (GOLD analysis project Ga0265322, IMG submission 193584) | Rhizosphere microbial communities from Carex aquatilis grown in University of Washington, Seatle, WA, United States - 4-12-22 metaG | ecosystem: Host-associated > Plants > Roots > Rhizosphere...
TTCAATGCCTCCAGCAGCGGGCCCACCGCCAGCATCTCGCCCACGCTCACCGCCTGCAGCCAGATGCGCCGCACGCCCGGCCGTTTGGGTGGCAGCGGCGGCGTGCCGCCAAAACGATGGCTGAAGTTTGGCCCGTAACCCCCGCGCTTCCGCATCCGCCGCAGATAGTATGGCGCGGCCAGGAGGAGCGTGGGCAGGAACAGGAACCGATACAGCCAGATCATGAACAGGGTTTGAAAATCAAAAATTGGAGGCCGGGCGGAAAGGAAAAATCCCGACGGCGGGGCTGGGACAAGGCGGTTTTCGCCGGGCAAACCGGCGCCTCACTGCCCAAGCACCCAGGCGAAGATCAGTGGGGCGACAATGGTGGCGTCGCTTTCGATGATGAAGCGGGGCGTGTCGGCGGCCAGCTTGCCCCAGGTGATCTTTTCGTTCGGCACCGCGCCGGAATAACTGCCGTAACTGGTGGTGGAATCGCTGATCTGGCAGAAATAACCCCACAGGGGCACGCCTCTGCGCCGCAGGTCCTGCTGCAACATGGGCACCACGCAGATCGGAAAATCACCGGCAATGCCGCCGCCGATCTGGAAGAAACCGATCGAACCCTCGCCGCGGCGGCGCAGCGGACGGGCGGTCTGCGAATACCAGCCGGCCAGCGTCATCATGTATTCAATGCCGGTGCGCACGGTGTGGACGTTCCGCACGCTGCCGCGGAGGCAGTGGGCGGCGTACATGTTGCCGAGCGTGGCGTCCTCCCAGCCGGGCACCCACATGGGCAGGTTTTTCTCGCAGGCGGCGAGCATCCAGGAGTGCCGCGGATCGATCTGATAATGCTTCTTCAGTTTTCCGCCCCGGAGGATCCGGTAGAGAAACTCGTGCGGGAAATGGCGCTCGCCGGCCCGGTCGGCCTTGACCCATTCCGCGAGCACGGCGACCTCGATGCGGCGCATGGCCTCGTCCTCGGGGATGCAGGTGTCGGTGACGCGGTTCATGTGGCGGGCGAGCAGCGCCTGCTCGTCGCGCGCCGACAGGGTGCGGTAGTGCGGCACGCGCTCGTAATAATCGTGGGCGACGAGATTGAAGATGTCCTCCTCGAGATTCGCGCCGGTGCAGACGACGGCATGCACCTTGTCCCGGCGAATCATCTCGGCCAGCGTGATGCCAAGCTCGGCGGTCGACATGGCGCCAGCCATGGCGACGAGCATCTTGCCGCCTTGCTGCAGATGCGCCTCGTAGGCCTTGGCCGCGTCCATGAGCGCAGCGGCGTTGAAGTGGCGGTAATGCCGGGCGATGAACTTCGACACCGCCCCCTTGGATTTCGCCAACGCGGCGTTGATGTCTTCGGGCCGCGCCCGGCTGGATCGGACTCTCATGGGAGCGAAAAATAGGGATGAAGATGCGCCGTTGCCACAAAAAACTCCTTGATGAAGTCTTCCCTATACCCCTCGTGAACAGGTTGTTCCGGTCAGGCACTACCTCTTTTTTCCGGCCTGCCGTCCCTGTCTGCGACCTTGCCTTCTCCGCCGTCTCGCGCACCTTGACCGCCATGATGTCCTCGTTGCGACGCCTTTGCCTGTTACTCCCCGCCGTCTTCGTCCTGGCGCTGGTTGCCCTCCGTCCGGTGCTCGCTGCGCCGCCGGTTTTCGCGCAGGAGAAGAGTGACCTCAAGCCCGATCCCGCCGCCACCTGGGGCCGCCTGCCCAACGGCCTGCACTATGTCGTGCTGCCCAACAAGGAGCCGCAGGGGCGCGCGAGCCTGCGCCTCGTCGTCGGTTCCGGTTCGCTGTACGAGACCGAGGCGCAGCGCGGGCTGGCGCATTTTCTCGAGCACATGGCCTTCAACGGCAGCACGCATTATGCGCCCGGCACGCTCGTCGAGTTTTTCCAGCGCATGGGCATGAACTTTGGCGGTGACACCAACGCCTACACGTCCTTCGACAGCACCGTCTACATGCTCGAGCTGCCCAATACACAGGCCGCCACCCTGGCCGAGGGCTTCCAGGTCTTCGCCGATTACGCCGGCGGTTTGCTCCTGCCGGACCAGATGATCAACAAGGAGCGCGGCATCATCCTCGCGGAAAAACGCACCCGCGACTCCGTCGAGTATCGTACCTTCGTCGCCGAAAACGAATTCCTTCTCGGCGACTCCCTGTTTCCGAAACGCCTGCCGATCGGCCTCACAGAGATCATCGAACAATCGAAACGCGAACCGTTCGCCGATTTGTACAACGCCTGGTACCGGCCGGACAACCTGGCCGTCATCGCCATCGGCGATTTCGACCCGGCCGCGGTTGAGGCGCAGATCAAGCAGGCCTTTGGCCCTCTTTCGGCCCGGGCGCCTGGGCGGCCGCAGCCCGATCTCGGCCGCATCTCCACCGCCGCAGGCCTGCACGTGCGGTTCCACCCCGAGCCCGAGGCCTCTCACGTCACTGTCGCCATCGAAACGGTGACCCCCTACGCGGGCGAGCCCGACACGGCCGCCAACCGCCTCCGGTACCTGCCGCGGGACCTGGCGTTCCAGATGCTCACCCGCCGTCTCTCGATCCTCGCCAAGCTGGAAAACGCGCCCTTCACCAGCGGCGCGGCCAACGTGAACGAGAATTACAATTTCTTCCGCAACGCCTCTGTCGAGCTGACCTGCAAGCCCGAGAATTGGCGCGCCTCGCTCACCCTGACTGAGCAGGAGCTGCGCCGGGCGCTCGAATATGGCTTCCAGCCCGCCGAGTTGGCCGAAGCCACGGCCAACTACCTTAATTCCCTCGAGCAGGGTGCCAAAAGCGCCTCCACCCGCCGCTCCGACGATCTGGCCGGCGAACTCATCTCCTGCCTGCTGCGCGATGAGGTGTTCACCCATCCCGCCGCCGACCTCGCCCTCTTCAAACCCGCCCTTGAGAAAGTGACACCGGACGACTGCCTGCGCGCCTTTCGCGAGGCGTGGAATATCAACCAGCGCGATCTCTTCGTGACGGGCAACGTCGATCTCGCCAAGGAGGCCGCGACCGCCGAGCAGATCGTCACCGGCGTTTATGAGGCAAGCCGTGCCGTCGCCCTCAAGCCGCCGGAGAAAACCGCCGGCGAGGCGTTTGCCTACACCCATTTCGGTGCCGCGGGCGCGGTCACGCGCCATGAGCACGTGGATGATCTCGACGTCCACCTCGTCGAATTCGCCAATGGCGTGCGCCTCAACCTCAAGAAGACCGACTTCGAGGCCAACACCATCCACGTCAACATCCGCGTCGGCACGGGCCGGCTCACCGAGCCCGCGACCGAGCCCGGCCTCGCCTTTCTGGCCAATCTCGCGTTTATCACCGGCGGCCTCGGCAAGCACAACATCGACGACCTTCAGCGCCTCTTTGCAGGCAAGACCGTCGGGCTCAACTTCAACGTGCGCGACGATGCCTGCACGCTCGGAGGCACCACCAATCGCGACGACCTGCCGGCGCAGCTTCAGCTTCTCACCGCCTACCTCGTCGACCCGGGCTACCGGCCCGAGGCGCTGCGGCAGGGCCGGAAGATCATCGAGCAGATGTACACCCGCTTCGCCCACACCCCTTCCGGCCCGATGCAGACCGAGGTTCCCCGCCTGCTTGCCAGCGACGATCCGCGCTTCGGACTGCCCGCCCAGAAAGTCGTCCAGAACCGCACGCTCGAAGAGGTGCGCGCATGGCTCGCCCCGCAGCTGGCCGGCGGCGCCATTGAGATCGCCGTCGTGGGCGACATCGACATCGACGCCACCATCGCGGCCGTGGCGCAGACCCTCGGCGCGCTGCCCCCACGCGCGCCCAAACCCGGTCTCGCCGAGGCGCGGCTGGTAGCTTTCCCGGCGCCGTTCACGAAGAACTACGCCGTGCCGACCGAGATTCCCAAGGGCCTCGTCACGCTTTACTGGCCCACGACCGACGCCCGCGACGTCCGGCTCGCCCGCCGCCTCGGCCTGCTGGCCGAAATCCTCTCCGACCGCCTGCGGGTGAAGGTGCGCGAGGAGATGGGCGATGCCTACAGCCCCGAGGCCTTCAGCGCGCCCAGCGACACCTACACCCATTACGGGTACCTGCTGTCGCAGATCACCATCGATCCCGCCCAGGCGCAGAAGATCGTCGACACCGTTCTTGCCATCGCCGCCGATCTCCAAAAGAACGGCGCGACGCCGGACGAACTCGAGCGCGCCAAGAAGCCGATCCTCACGGCCCTGAGGGAATCCGCGCGCACCAACCCCTACTGGCTCAACAATGTCGTTGGTTCCTGCCAGGAGTTTCCGCAGCGGCTCGACTGGTGCCGCACGCGCTACAGTGATTTCGAGGGCATCACCAAGGCCGAGATCGATGCGCTCGCCGCGCAGTACCTCGACCCCGCGCGCGCTTTCCGCGTCATCGTGCTGCCGGAAGCCGGCGGCCAACCGAAGACTTGAGGACAGGATCTGGGGCGTCTGCAATGTCCTCATTGGCGCCTTGATTCATGAGCGCCTCCCTCCATTGCCTTCCTGAAAATGGAAACCTCGCTTTCCTCGGCGATGAAAAGCGCGGCGCATTTGAGATCACCGAGGCACAAGCCCGGCGTTTCCTCGCCGCCCCGAATGTTCACGGCAAACTCAACAGTGACGTCGTTCGTCCGTGGACTGGCGTCGCCGACCTATTGCGCACACCGCAGCATCAGTGGGTCATCGACTTTCCGCCTGGCATGGATGAACGCGAAGCCGTGCTTTACGCACTGCCGTTTGCCCACCTCCGCCGGCACGCGCAACCGGCGCAACGCCGGCGCCGCAACTGGTGGCTCCATGGATCGCCGCAGGTCGAAATGCGCATCGCGCTGGCCAAGCGTGACCGTTACATCGCCACTCCGGTCGCCGCCCGCCATCGTATTTTTGCCTGGCTGCCGCCCGAACCCCTGCCCGACCACCGACTCGTTGTCTTCGCCCGTGACGACGACTGGTTCTTCGGCGTGCTGCATTCGCGCTTCCACCAAGTGTGGGCACTGCGCGTGGGAGCACAGCTCCGCGAAAAAGCGTCGGGCTTGCGCTACACACCGACGACCTGTTTCGAGACGTTTCCCTTCCCCTGGCCGCCGGCCACGCCCTTGGGCAAGCTCACGCGAACACAGGAAGATCAACGCACCACCATCGCCCAGGCCGCCCGCGCACTCGATGCGCAACGCAACGAATGGCTGGGTGACCGGACGGACAAGAAGCGTACGCTCACCGCGCTCTACAACGCCCGGCTGGCATGGCTGGTCAACGCCCACGCCGCCCTTGATGAAACCGTCGCCACCGCCTACTGCTGGCCCGCCAACCTATCCGACGACGAAATGCTCGCCCGCCTGCTCGCGTTGAATCAGGAACGATCCTCCCGGCCGTAAGGCTGCGGCCGCACGACGCGGATCGACACCGGATTGAACATCCTTGCTGCCGGACCACAGTCCACACGGCAGACCACATCCACTCCTGCGCGCCGCCGATTCCCAACATGTCAACTAATAGTTGACATGTTGGGGGGAAGGACGGGCGCAGGGTAAAGATCAGTCAGACGGGATTGCTCCTGGACCGGTTCCTTACCTCGCGCTTGGTTTCCCCGATGGTTCCTGCATGCTCAGTCGGGAGGAAAACCATGAATGTGCTGGACGCCATCAAGACACGCCAATCCATCCGCGCCTACCAGGCGAAGCCCATCGAACCCGGGAAGCTTGCGGCGGTTTTGTCCGCCGCCAATCAGGCGGCTTCTGCCGCCAACCTGCAGGCCTACCAGATCTACGTGGTCCGCGACGAAGCGATGAAGCAGGCCCTGGTCGCAGCCGCCGCCGGCCAGAAATTCCTGGCCACCGCGCCCGTGGTCTTGGTTTTTGCCGTGGATCCAGCGCGGTCCGCCGCGAAATTCGGCCCGCGGGGCGGGCAGGTCTATTGCATGCAGGACGCCTGCGCCGCCGTCTGCAACGCGATGCTCGCCGCGGTGGAACTGGGCCTCGGCACCTGCTGGGTGGATGCGGTGGATGAAGTCCTGGCGGGCCAGGCCATCGGTCTGCCGGCGGGCCAGCGCGCCGCCATCCTCCTGCCGATCGGCTACCCGGCCGAGACACCGCCCCACACCACCCGTCGCGCCCTGTCGGACTTGGTGACCGATCTGGGCCATTGAAATGGCGAATCCGGCGGCGGACGATTAATCGCCCGCTGCCTGCTCCAGTGCCCGCACCAGGTCTTCCTGCGAAAGGGAGGTGCTGATGAACAGCTCCTGGCATGCGCCGGCACTCAGCGCGATGGCCTTCCAGCCATTCTGCGTCGGCACGGTCACCCGCACCTTGATTTTTCCCCGAGCCGCGTGCACCGGGCGGATCACGCCCGGCATCACCGAGCGGATGGTCGCCGGGTTGTTTGTCAGCAGGCGCTCGAGCAGGCCGCGCACGCCATCGATGATGCTGTGCTTGACCTTGAGCCTGCCCTGGGCCGTTCGCAGCCGCATCGGTCCTCCGTCAGTTCCCCGGCCGGTAGGAGGTTTCGATCCGCTGCTCGCGCCGGTGCCGCTCGATGGCGAGGTCGAGCAGCCGTTCGATGAGCTGTGGATACGGCACGCCGGACGCCTCCCAGAGTTTCGGGTACATGCTGATTTTCGTGAAACCCGGGATGGTGTTGATCTCGCTCACATAGGCGCGGCCGTCGGCGCACACAAAAAAGTCCACCCGGGCCATGCCCGCGCATTCGAGCACCTGGAAGGCCGCCACCGCCAGCTGCCGCACGCGTTCGCTGATCGCCGGCGTCAGCCCGGCCGGGATGCGCAGCCGCGCGCCGTTCTCGTCGAGATACTTCGCCTCGTAGGAATAAAAGTCGTGCTGCGGCACGATTTCGCCCGCCACCGAGGCCTGCGGATCGTCGTTGCCGAGCACCGCCACCTCGATCTCGCGGCCCTGGATGAACTCCTCCACGAGCAGCTTGCGGTCGTAGCGCAGCGCGTCGGTCCGCGCCGCGGCCCAGCCGGCGGCATCCCGCACCTTGTTCACGCCCACCGAGGAGCCGGAGTTGGCCGGCTTCACGAAAAACGGCGCCCCGAATTTCGCCGCCAGCGCCTCGAACGTCGCGGCCGCCGCGGTGCGCTCCGTGAGCGTGACCGACCGCGCCACCGGGATGCCCGCGTCGCGCAGCAGGCGCTTGGCGACATCCTTGTCCATGCCCACCGCGGAACCAAGCACGCCCGCGCCGACAAACGGCACGTTGGCCAGCTTGAGCAGGCCCTGCACCGTGCCGTCCTCGCCGTAGGTGCCGTGCAGTACGGGGAAAACCACGTCGAGCTGCGGCAGCCCGCGATGCGAATCGGCCCCGACGAGCGCGCGTTCCGTCTCGCCCGGCACGAGCGCCAGCGCTTCGCCGGCCGTGCCGGCGGCGAGTTCCGCCGAGGGCGAGGCGGCGGCGCCCAACCACGCGGCTTCGCAGACATGCCACTGGCCGGCCTTGTCGATGCCGATCAGGACGACGTCAAACTTTGCCCGGTCGACCGCTTCGTAGACGTTGCGCGCCGACTGCAGCGACACCTCGTGCTCCACGGATTTCCCGCCGAAAAGAATGCCCACGCGCTTCTTTGCCATGCCTCCATTTCGCGGTTCCTGGCCGCCGTCACCAGCCTGAAATGCAGCGCTTGCAGAAAAGTATAGCCACAAAAAGGCACAAAAAATACCCCAGGACATTTGGCGGCTCTGCGGGCCCGCAGAGCGCGCCGCCCTCCAAGTCCTGGCGGTTTTTGGATAGCCTCATGATATGTTCGAACATCATGGACCCCTTTTTGTGATTTCTCGTGCCTCTTTGTGGCCAACATCCCTGCCGGCCTCCTGAACCAGCATCCAGCCGAGCAAGCCCTGCGCGAGGCCGTGGCAGGCGGGTTGCGCGCATCGGGTGAACACGCCGAGCGACCTGAGCACCACGATGAGACGCGGCGGCAGGTCGCCGGCGAACCAGTGGAACCAGAGTGGGAAAAGATTCTGTTCCATGCGTGCTGCCAGCAACGGCAGAAATCCGTCGCAGACGAGATTGTCGATCCTCGTGCCGCCGACCGCCCCGGCCGTGATTTCCTTTGCGAGACAGACGCGCAGCGCGGGCAGACCCAGCCGCCTCCGCACGGTCGTCGTGGACTCGGCGCCGCCCTCTCCGGGCAGCACCGGAAATCCGACGGCCAGTTTCGCCAGCGTTTCCGGCCACTCAGGGTTCGCGCGGGCCCAGGAGGCATACTGTCCAAGCCGCACCCGGGGATGGTTCGCCGGCCGCACGCCCTGCAGGCTCCACGCAGAGGCTTCCGCGGCGAACAACGCACCCGCATCGGCCGTTCCTTCCGCCCAGGCGCTCAGCGGCGCGCGCCCGGCGATTTTGAGCATGGGCGTGCGGTTGAAACGATAGCCGAGAATTTCCAGCGCCGCATGGTGGCACGCCCCGGTCCAGCCCAGCCGCTCGACACGCCGCTGTGCAAAACGCACCTTCTGCCGCCAGCGCTGCTCCGCCTGCGCATGGAGCATGGAGCGCACCTCGGCGGCGGGCAGCCGCGCCAGTTCCTCGGTGGTCCGCCAGTCGGTGCGGCTGGCCAGCGTCTCCACCGCATCCTCGGCGGCGTACTCCTCGAGATCGTGCAGCAGCAGTGGCAGCAGCACGAGCGTGGGAATGTCACTGCCATCGGCCCGGCGTGCCCGTTCGCCGGGCGCGGGCGGAAACAGCACCACATGCAGCACCACCGCGTCGTAGGCGCGGTCGGCGGCGTGCGCATGCGCCGCCCAGTCGCCCGCATGCAGGTGCAGCTCCACGTCGCCGGTCAGCTCCTCATCCCCGAGGCGCAGCCGGGCGCCGCGAAAATCCGGGCCGCCCAGCAGATTCCACCGGCCGGGATGCAGCACGCGCAGCGGCCGGTCGTCCGCCGCCGCGGCCTGCGACGCATCATACTCGCCCCGCAACCAGATTTTCTGGAGCAGTCGTTCGCTGAAGGTGAACGGACCGTAGAGGCCCTGGATTTCCGCCACCTTCCAGTCCTGCCCCGGTTGCCCCCTTGTCGTCATGTGCGCGCCTCCGGCCGGACAGCAAAGCGCGAGACAGAAAAAGATCAATCCTAGTTTTCCAATATTTAGAAACACCCCGCCGTCACACCTTTTCCCGCTTGTCCGTCGATGGCATCCCCCCACCCTTGAGCATCACCATGCCCGACACCCCCCGCCACCGGCTGCAGGTCACGCTCTTGATCGTCCTGCTTCTCGCGCTGGCCGTGTTCGTCCCGGGCTTCCTTTATTTCACCGAACTGGCCCTGCGCGAGCTGCGCTTCATGTGGTGGCTTATCCTGCTGCTCGGCGGCGCCATCTGGTTGCTGACGCGCCTAGGTCCGAAAAAGTAGCCACCGTCATAATCGCCGTTCGGGGAAGCCGTCCACCGTTGAAGGACGGCACCCGAATGTTCCCGCATCACTTCACGAGCAATTCTCCTCGCATGCCTGCCTGAAAGTGCCCGGGAAAAGTGCAGAGAAAGGGATAGCTGCCCGGGGTGTCCGGCGCGACAAACGTGACTTCCCCGGTTTGCCTGGGCCCCAGGAGCGGAATGGACGCAAGAACCTCAGCCGCGAGGGATTTTGGCTGATAGGCTTCGCTCTTGGCAGAGACTGCGGCGGTCGCATAGGCGGCAACGTCGCTGCCGGTTTTAAGGAGGATCCAGTTGTGGCCCATGACGTCCTTGGGCATGGTGCCGATGTTTTTAAGCTGAATGTGAACGGTCTGTCCTCGCTGAACTTCGATCCGCGTTACACTGAATTTCAGCATATCGTTGGCCGTGATTTGAATTGTTTTGCCGTCGGCTGCGCCGGATGCCGCAGGCAGAATGGCCGCCGCGACCAAGGCGAAGAGTAGAATGACCGGGAGATGTCTGTGTTTCATGGAAAGGTGAATTGATTTTTTACCGCACCAGGGCAAGGAGTCGATCAGGGAATCTCGGTTCAAGGGAGGTGTCAGTCCGCAGACAATGTCAGAAAGCAATCCATGCCTCGGCATAGAGCGTGTTGTTATCCCGGGCATTGCGCCCGGAGCCGTCATAGTTCGACCGGGCGCCATCGAAATGGTTGTAGATCGTGTACTGGAGGGAGAACTTGACGTTGCTTTTCGGCCAGAAGGACGGGCCACCCAGTTTGTTGAACGGCAGATAGTTTGCCTGGAGGACAAAGCCGTCACTGCGGGGCGAACCGATCATGCTGCCCGCATACAGCAGGGGGTCCTGGCCGCCATCGATGACGAAATACTGGACCGCCGCACCATAGGTCTTGTCGTAGAGATAATCGATGGTGGCCTTGAAGTTCCGCAGCGTATCCGCCGCATTGCTCACGTTTCCAAGCGCCTGGCTGGCGTTCCACGTCTGCCGTTCGTGGATCCAGGAAAGGAGGACAGTGACATCGTGGAGTCCAACGGATTCCTGGTATTGCGAGTCGATGCCGATATCCACGATCCGGTCCTTGCCGGCACTCGGGTCGCGCCCCGGGTAGGTGCTGGCCGCCATGCCAAAGGTGCCGATCTCCCAAGTGCCGGGACCGGCCGGCTTCTCCAGCGCGACCCGCCAGTAGGGCGCCAACCCGGTGATCTGGGTTTCGCCGCCCGGGTCCACCCCGAGGTTTTTTTGGAAATGCGCGCCGAGGGTTCGATAGCCGCCCAAGTCGAGATACAGGCTGTTCGCCAGCATGACATAGGCCCCGACACCACCGACCTGCTGGGAAACGCCACCGTCGATCAAGGTGCCCGCCGCCGGGGTGGGAGCCAGTTTGGAACTGGTGAAGGGGAAGCCCCACGCCGGTGTGCTGTTCCACGGGTCCTGCAGCGTCGGGTTGTTGTTTAGGTAGAAACCGTAGATCGTGCTCTGGCCGCCAAGGGTTCCGGTATCGGCGTAGCGCACTTCGGTGTTATCCCACGACCACGCCTTCCCCACGCCGTCGTAGGTGGCCTGGAGGAAAATCCCAAACTTGTTGGCGACCACCGCGCCATCCTTGCCAAAAACCTGTTCGGCAAACGGACCAAACAGCCGGCCAGCATAAAAGAAGCTCGCCTGAGCGAGCGCCCAGTTGTTGTTGTCGCCAAAACCGGAGGCCGCACCTCCCGGCTGTCCCAGTGCGGTACGGGTGAAGGACGGTTGCAGCATGACGGCCAAGGGAGGATAGTCACTCTGCCCCGTGCCGAGGGTATAGCCCGTCAGTTTGAACATCCGGCCAAAGGTGTTGAGCACCGGATACTCCGTATGGCAGGCGATGCATTGCAGGTCCATCTGCCGGGCAAAACTTGGCACGGCGCGCCCAATGGATGGAGCAAGCAGGAGGATGGTGACAGCCAGCAGGCAAACCGGACCGCGCAGCGAAGGCAATTCCTTCGAACAGCAGCGATTGATGGATGCGTCTCCTGAGGCAGAAGGCATAATCACAGATTTGTATGTACCGTTGACGTTGGAGCTTGAGAGATCCCGCGACCTTGGAGGTTGAGAATATGGCGGTTGGTGCGAATTCGCAAATTACCCGGGCAGGTGAACGAAGATGGGGGCAGCAAAACGCCGGTCGATTTGACCGTTGAGGATTGCGCTCTTCCCGGGATCGCCGTCGACCCGCGCAGCCTCCGGTGACGCCGGCGGTCCGTCTTCCGTGGAGAAAGCTCGACAACCCGGGGCCCGGGGCAAAGTTAGAGCCGGTTTCCGGAGGAGTGGCCGAGCGGTTTAAGGCACCTGACTTGAAATCAGACGTGGACGCAAGTCCACCGGGGGTTCGAATCCCTCCTCCTCCGCCAGCCTTCGCCAAGCCTGCGGCTGGCAGGCCATCCTTCAGCCGAATACGATCGTCGCGGGCAAGGTGGCGCCCGTTAGAACCGAAGGCGAAGGCTGCGCGCCAAAGGCTTGGCGACGGCGGGCATGACACTCAGCATGACATAAGGATAAAGGAACTTGAATAGGACGGAATCAAAACCGGCCGCAGGTCGCCGGATTTTGCAGAAAATCGCCCGCCGCCGTTTTCACAACCCACTAATCGGTTGAACCACGCGAACGGACGGGGTACACGCATGGTTGGATAGCCACACAGTTCGGCGAAGATGCAAGAAAGACATCGCCAAATCCCCGGCAGCTTTGAGCAGGCTCTGCTGCGTCGCGAGGCTAACGGATACGCCGTGTGCGCAAAGCCGTTGCGGTTTTCGAAGCTGCCGGATTCCGTCGTCACAACCTTCGCCGAAATCGGTGAAGAGAATTGCTACTATGTCTTCGAGAAGCAGGACGAAGCAGAACGACGATTAGCGCAGATCCATCCAAACGACCGTCTCGGTTGGATTTTCAGCGTCATAGAGGTGTCCTATCTGTGTCGCTTGAGACCGAACGACGGGCCAAAACTAGATCCGTGCGGTTTTCCGTTTAAAATGCGGGGGGTTATTGTGGACAAGTCTGGCATTATTACGAAATGGGGTCATCGCGGCAGATTTGGATGGCGTGGACTGGCTGCGCCTCGTAGCGGCTCATCATTTACGTTGAGCCTACGAAAACGGTGAGAGTGGAGTCTCCGCCCAACTCAATTTGGCATGAGTCCAAACAACGTCGCCGCCGTTTTCACCATCCGCTAATCGGTTGAACCACGCGAAGGGACGAGATCCCGATTGTTATTTTCGACGGTTGCCGGATGAGCCAATGGCTACACCGATGCCCATACCGATGGCCAAACCGACACCCAGCCCTAAGGCAAGATTGTGCAGGGCGATTCCAAGAGCGGTTCCGGCGCCTATTCCAATCGCAACCCCTGATAGAGCTATGGTTTTCCCTGCATTCTTGTTCATAATGTAGGTGGGAGGCTTACGCGGCACTACTGACACGGAAAGCCCAAAGTCGGACTATCTGTGAGGTGAGGCAAAAGGATTTCCACCCAACCCAGATTGGCATGAGTCCAAACACCCCCGTCCAATTCAGTCGCCAAACGCGGACTCAACCCGAACAGGATTCGGGCCTGCCGGTTATCGACAGTTCGACTTCAGTGTCAGGGCGGAGGACGATACTGCTGCCTGCGTACAGTTGGCTATTGACCGACCAACGGTTCTACTCCCTTTCAACGACTCGTCTTCGGTGTCAACCTGCGGCCGCCGAAATGCAATATCTCAAGGAAAACCGCACCCCCAACCCCAAAGCCATATGAAACAATCCAGCCGCATCCTCTTTCTCGCGGCACTCATCGCCTTCATCAGCCACGCCAGCGCCCAAGTTGGCCTCTTCATCAAGCAGGGTGACAAGTTCTCCCCTGTCATAGCCATGACGGGCACCCGCCCGCAGATCATGGTCGACGGTAATGTCGTCATTCCCCAGCTGGCGGGCACCAATTATGCCTATGCGCTCGGCAAGGCCAAGGCCTACGCACCCGTCGTCTTGACCGTCAACAGGCTGTCCCTGGTGGTGCCAAGCCACAGTGGGAACCAAACGATGATTGGCGGCGAATCGGTCGACACGGAACTGAACATCATCGCAATTATCGAGTCCCCCAGACCTGTCCAGGATGTGTTCCTGGCCATCGAGGTGAAAGGTGACCAGTCCAAGTACAACACCCTGATCACGCACGAAGTCGGTAGCCTGAAATCCGGTGTCCCGGTGACCGTCAATTTCACAGCGCCCATCGCCACAGCCTTCGCCTCCTGCACCACCGTCTTCCACCTGTTCGCGGGCGGGAACGAAGTCCTCCATACCGCCATGCCATCCGGCCAAGTCGAGCGCGAGATTGACCAGATAGTCCAGAACCAGACGAACGGCGTCCTGAACGCCGCTCCCGCCCCCCTCATCTGCCCGGCCCCCGCGTACCCCGCCGGTCAGACCGGCACTGGCAAGGCCACCGTCGCCTTCACCATCACTGCAACCGGCACCGTGACCAACGCCATCCTCCAGGACGCCACCACCCCGGAATTCGGCGACGCCGCCCTCAAGGCCGTCTCCCAGTGGCGCTTCCTGCCCCGAGTAAAGGACGGCCAGCCCGTCGCCACCAGAGTCGCCCTGCCTCTCATATTCAAGCCGCCCGCGCCCTAACGAACGCCCCACTGATTCCAATGCTCTGCCGGGCTTCCAGTTGCGGAAGGGGTGGCGGCGTTACCGTCATTTAAGGCAGGAAATTCAGACTTGGCGAAAGATGAGCGGGGGGTATCAGAACGCAATCTAGCGCAATGATTTTGCGGGTTTATGGAACGCCGAAGTGGGCCGAAGCCTGAAGATGAAATTCAAGGAAATAACAGACTCCAAAGATAGCCACCCTCTGGACAAGTATCTCGCTTCGAAGTGGGAGAGCTTGGCAGAGGTGCTATCGTCGACGTTGCAGCGTGTGATGAACTATGTGTTTGTTTTGAATTCGGGGGCACTTCTTGCCACGTTGACTTATATTGCAGCCAAGCAGCAGGTGACGCGGGGAGTGCATTTCGCAATCTGGTGTTTCGTAGTTGGGACTATCCTGATCACTGTTCACGCCGCTGCGGACTATTATGGTTGCAGGAACCAGCTTAGGAGATTCCGCAGGGATATAGATTCGTTCGTGAAGAATGAAATCGATTGGGAGGTTTTGGCGGACCGGGATAATGAACGAAGAACTGGTGAGCGGATCTGGCACCTGTTGGGCTGGTTTTCAGCGGTCGCGTTCCTCATAGGATTGTTCGTTGGCATTGACAGCATCTGCCGCCGGCAATCACGAAAAGGAAACAAAGGGTAACCACACTGTTCGGCGAAATGAAAACGTCATTTCTCATCTTCGGATTGATCTGCATCAGTGGGACACTCTTGGCGGAGATCGAAGTCCGTTTCACACGTCTGACCCCCGAGATGCTCGATTCCGGCAAACTGCCATTTCAATTGATGGCGTTCGGTCCCATCGGGAGACGCGCAAAAATCAAAACGGTTCCGATGCCGAACACGAAAGAACGTTTCAACTGAAGCTCGATCATCCTGATGACGAAGCCAGCTTCACAGATTGATTTGCCAAATCAGTACTACCACCACGAGCTCCGGTCGAAGGAAGAACACCCGGCCGATTCGGTGTTAAGCAGCCAGGTGGATTTTGCCTTTGTTGTTGTCGATACCGACTTCGAGCGCTCGGATCCGAAGTGGGGAGAAAGGACCGTCGTGAATCTCTATTTTTGTCCTCTATCGGAGTTGTTGAACAAATGAGAAAGGTGCCGAACTATCCCAGCACCCGCCGTCGGGCCGCTTCCCAGCTCGAGTTGATCAGTGGTTCTTGAATGCGCCTTTGATTTCATCCAGCGAAACCCCGAGCGTCGCGCGCGCCACAGCATCCAGCGCCGATTCCGGCCCGCTCAAATGCATGGTGCGGTGGACATGCCTGAGACTTTCGCCGGGCGCCAGCGCTGCGGCCGGCGAAGAGGACTCGAGCTCGTAGAAAGGTCCCATGGGCTTCGCCCCCGGCGTCGCCGGTCCGTCGTTGTAGCTGTTCGCCGCGTCGCCGCCGAAGGGATTGTCCTGCAGCTTCCAGAGGGAGTTCACGTAATCGGTCACGCCGGCAGGCTGGGTGAACTGCACGAGGGTGAGCACCTTGTTGTCACCGTCGTAACTGCCCAGAATCGCCCGGCTGCGTTTGGGGTTGATGCCGATCTTGCTGCGGTACCTGCCGTCCGCCGCGAGAAAGACGACATGGTCCCTGACCACGAGCCGTTCCGCAGGAATGCTGCCGAAATAGTCCGACGTCACCTTCACCCCGAGTTCGGAATCCGGACCGGGCTTGATCGGCACCACGATGGTGGTTGAAGGCGAAGGGTTGAACATGCCCAGGATCCAGACCGAGAGCAGCCCGGTCTCCTTTTTCCAGGCATCTTTGCCCGTGTTGGTGATCCGGTTGTCCGTTTCGTACGCCACCAAGCTCACGTCCTTGACCGGCGGGACTTCCAGTGCTTTCCAGGCTGCCGCGGCGTCCAGCAAATGGACGTTGCGCTTAACCTCGATCTCGAAGCGCGTCCCCGAGTAGTTGGTCAGGGCAAATTTCGCGCCGAACACCACCTGATCGCCGGATGTGCTGATCACCTTGAACGGCAGCGTGTCAAAGATCGCCGGCGTGAACCAGTTGGCGAACTCGAACTTCGCGCCTTGTTCAAAGAAGATCGAGAACTGCCCACCCTCCGGGCCCATCCAGAAACGATCTTCACCCCCGAAGGCATTCATGTGCGGCACGACCCTCCCGGACGTGATTAGCTCACGATTGATCCAGCCGTAACTGAAGCCGGCATCGCCCGCCGAGCCACTGGTCACGACGCGGCCCTGCCATGCCGGAACAACGGCGACTTTGGCGGCTCCCTGTTTGTCGCTGAGAATGATGACGTCGGTGTGACCCTTCAGAAACGTGGTGTCGTCGCCGAAGGTGGCGGCAGACACGCACTGAGTTAATGAGGCGGTTGCTATCATAATTGCCCAGCATGTTTTGACCGGATTCTGTTTCATAAAGGATGGCTCCAAAATGGAGCGGCTCTTGTCGGATGCCTGCATTGCAGGAGGGGTGACGGACTCAGGCGTTGGATCGGGCGGTAATTGAGTCCTTGAACGCCTCGAAGCATGGCTCAGGAGATGGTTGAAATCGTTTTTAAATGTCTCTTTCGCTGGTGTGAAGCATACCCGGCCCGGCCGCCGCTGACTCAGGGTTCGCGGATGATAAGCGTTCGATTGATCGCGTCCGTCTGGAGTTCCTGCCGCTGCCCCGAGGGCCAGTGGATCACGATTCTTCTGACGCGGGCGTCTTCCCCCAAGCCGAACGTGAGGACCGACTCCGACTGCGACATGTATCCCATGGCCGGCGCCATGGTGCGGATCAGAACGCGCCGCGGGGTGTGGACCTCCACCCGCGCCCCCCCCGCCTCCGGCTGGCTGCGCGTGGCGACCAAGGCAATGCGCAGCCAGGGCATCCCGCCGCGCTGGTCGTTGCGCAGGACGATAGCCGGCCCGTTGTTCTGGGCGATGATGACGTCGCTGTCGCCGTCGCCGTCGAGGTCGGCCACGGCGATGCCGCGGGCCACCACGGGCACGGCCCATGCGCCTCCTTCGGCGTCGGGGGTGGACGCCGGCGCCCAGGCACGGCCGCGATTCCACAGCAGCTGCGGCGCGGCGGAAAAATTGTAGCCTGATTCAAACCGGTTCACATCGGGCTCGGCGCGGCCGTTGCCGGAGAACAGATCCAGGCGGCCGTCGAGATCGTAGTCCAGCAGGGCCACGCCCAGCTTGCCGCCGAGGTGCAGCAGCGTCTCGTCATGACTGCGCCGCTCAACGGTCTGCGCCAGCTCGAGCGAGCCGAGGATGGCGTCGGCGTCCTCGCTCGGCGCGAAGGGCAGCGTGCTGGCCGAAGCCAGGCCGGCGCCGGCGCCTTCATTCCGCCGGCTGGCGTCGGTCGTCCACTGGCGGAAGGTGCCGTCACCCTGGTTGAGAAAAAGCGCGCTGTCGGCGGTGTGATACGTGAACAGCAGATCGAGTCTGCCGTCGCCATTGGCATCCAGCGGCACCACCGCGAGCGCCTTGGCGACCGGCAGGTGGGTTTGCGGATCGATGTTGCGCAGACCGGCGGAACCCGGGACCAGGGCAAACCGGCCGTGGCCCAGATTTCGATAGACCGAGGGAAAGGCACCAACGAATCCGGTCGGCGCGCCGTAGGAGTGCCCCATCAGGGCAACGCTGAACGCCGTGGCCAGATCGACATCACCCAGCCAGCGCGCGTAGTTCGCCACGACGAGGTCGAGTTTCCCGTCGCCATCATAGTCGATCCACGTGGCGCCGGTGCTCCACATCTGGCCGTTGCCGCCGACGCCCGCGGCCTCCGTGACATCGGCGAAGGTGCCGTCGCGCTGGTTGTGGAAGAGGCGGTTTTGTCCCACGCCGGTGATGAAGAGATCGGGATAGCCGTCATTGTCGTAATCCCCCGCCGCCGCCGACATGCCTTGCATCACGATATCCAGTCCGGCGGCATGGGTGACGTCGGTGAAGTGTCCGCCGCCGTCATTATGGTACAGGGCGCACGTGCTGGCGGGCACCTTGGAGGCATCCTCCCACGGCCACGGGGCGCCATTGACAAAGAAAAGATCCGGGCGGCCGTCCCGGTCGTAATCAAACACGAGCACCGCGCCGCCGAGCGTTGTGGGCGGATCCTGCAGGCCGCTGCGATGCACAAACCGGATGCCCCACTCCTTGGTGACGTTGGTGAAACGGACCGTCGGGGCCGGTCGCAACGTGCCCGGGACCGGGAACAGCCACGCAAACAGCACGCTCAGCGCAATGGCCGCCAGCACCAATGGAAACACGATCGGCAGCAGCGGCGGCACGGTGGGCCGGTCCGGCCACGCAGCACGGCCGGTTGACGGTTGGCTGGAGGAGATGGGCGGCGAAGGATTCACGCGCAGCCTGCAGGGGGCTGGGACACGTATTGCTTGTCCTCACGGCCCATTTGCAAACTATATCGCATGATGGCCCAGACCCGACGGTTTCCCCATTGGCTCCTACGCGCCGCGAGCTTTGGCACGTTCTGGACCCTGGTGGGACTGGCCTTTGCCAGCCAGTTCTACCTGTCGAGCACGCTGCTCGGGCGTTCGATTTCCTGGGGTCAGGCTATCAGCTATTCACTGGGCGACTGGTATGTCTACGCGCTGCTTTCGGTCCCGGTCCTGCTGCTGGCGCGGCGCTTTCCACCCGAGGGCGGCAACCCCTGGCGCACGGCCGGCATCCATCTCGGGGCCGCGCTGGTGTTCTCGCTCGTGTACGTGGTGCTGCGTTCGCTGGTCGGTCAGCTGCACGGCCTGATCATCGACGAGCCGGTGACGTTCTCCGAGGAGTTCCACCCGCTGCTGGTGCGGACCTTTCCCTTTAACCTCCTCATCTACGGCGTCATCATCTCCGTCAGCCATGCCATTGATTATTACCGCAAATACCATGAGCGCACCGTGCACACGCTTGAACTGGAGAAACACCTGGCGGATGCACGCCTGCAGGCCCTGCTGCGCCAGCTGAAGCCGCATTTCCTCTTCAACACGCTCAATGGCATCGCCTCGCTCATGCATAGCGACGTTCACGCCGCCGACCGCATGCTGGTGCGGCTGGCCGACCTGCTGCGGCTCACCATGAGCCACCCGGGCCAGCCGCTCACCCGCCTGCAGGACGAGCTTACTTTCATCGAGAAGTATCTGGAGATCGAACGCATCCGCTTCCGCGACCGTTTGACGGTCGCGATTGACGTCGATCCCGCCGCCCTGGACGCCCAAGTGCCCAGCCTGATCCTCCAGCCGCTGGTGGAGAATGCCATTCGGCACGGCATCGAGCCGCATGCCCGGCCGGGCCGCATCGAACTGACGGCCCGCCGCGAGCCCGGGACGATCATGCTGATGGTGCGCGACAACGGCGCCGGCGAGCCGGCCGGCGGCTTCACCCGCGAGGGCATCGGCCTCGGCAACACCCGCGCGCGTTTGCGCGAACTCTACGGTGAAAAGTATCGCTTCGAGCTGGCCAACCATCCGGAAGGCGGTCTAGTGGTGCGCCTGACACTGCCCGCCGCCTGATGCCATGAACACCCTCCGCGTCCTCATCGTCGACGATGAACCGCTCGCCCGCGAGCGGCTGCGCGCCTGGCTGCGCGAAGAGCCCACCGTCGAGATCGTCGGCGAGTGCGGCAGCGGCGCGGAGGCCATCGCCATGGTCCGGCGCACGCCGCTGGACCTCGTGTTTCTCGACATGGAGATGCCGGGTGGCGATGGCTTGCAGGTGCTCCGCGAGTTGCCGGCCGTGGGCCGGCCCGCCGTCATTTTTGTCACGGCCCACGAACGTTTCGCCTTGGACGCGTTCGAAGTGCAGGCCGTCGACTACCTGCTGAAGCCGTTTGACCGGGAGCGGTTCCAGACGGCCCTGCGCCGCGCCGAGGCCCACCTCCGCGCCGGGCAGCTCGAGGACAAACTCGAGAGCCTGATCGCGGACGCCACCAGCCCGGGCAAGAAGCTGGAGCGATTGACGGTGAAGGCCGACGGCCGGTTGATCATCCTGAAACCGGATGAGATCGTCTGGGTCGAGGCGGCCGACAACTACATCATCCTGCACCTCACCGAGGGCCGGCTCATGCTGCGCGAGACGCTGACCGCTCTCGAAGAGCGGCTGGGTTCGGCCAGTTTTGCCCGGGTCAGCCGTTCCGCGCTGGTCCATCTCGATCAAATCAAGGAGCTGCAGCCCACGTTTCACGGTGACTACGTCATCATCCTGCGCGACGGCACCAAGGTGCCGCTCAGCCGCAGCCTGCGCGGGCAGTTCGGCAAATTTACGGGCGAGAACCTGGGCTGAGACGGGTGGATGGGGCCGCGCCGTGTGTCCGGCGGATGGCGGATAGGCGCGACTGGCCCCGCTCCGGCGGCAATTGGCCCCAGAAGTGTTTCCGCTGCCGGGGCCGGCCTCCTTAAAGTGACTGGTCGTTCGATGGCGTCCTCCCCAGCCGCCGTTGGCCGACCGCGCACTCCCATCACCCCAATCACGTCCAACATGCATCGATATCGACTCACCGGGTTCACTTTGGCGGCATGTTCCCTGTGGGCCTCCCTCGCCTTTGGCGACAATGCCGTCCTCTACTGGAATCAGCAGGTCCTCGACGCGACGCGGCTTTCCCGCAACCCGCCGCCGATCGCTTCGCACAATATGGCCACCTACCACGCCGCGATTTTTGACGCGGTGGATGGCATCAACCGGAACTGGAAACCCTGGCTGGTGCAGGAGACTGCCCCCGCCGGCGCCGACATGGATGCCGCCATCGCCAGCGCGGCCAACACCGTGCTCAATGCGCTCTGGGGCCAGGCCGCCAACCCGCACAACTTCGAGGTCGCCTACCAAAAAGCCCTGGCGGGCATCCCCGACGGCCAGCCCAAGACCGACGGCATCGCCTGGGGCAGGCATGTGGCCGAGCAGATTCTCGCGAAGCGCGCAGACTCCGGCTTCAACAAGCCTATCCCCGGCAAATACTCGAGCGATGAGCCGGGCAAATGGCGCGAGACGCCCCCGGGCTTTCGTCCGCCCGTGCTTCCTTTCTGGGGTCATGTCACTCCGTTCGTCATGACGTCGCCGGACCAATTCCGCGCCCCCCCACCCCCGGCGCTGGATTCGAAACAGTACGCCGAGGAAACCGCCTATGTCGCGAAGGTGGGCGCGCGCGATGGAGCCGAACGCACCGAGTACGAAACGCTCAGCACCGCCTTCTGGTCCGACGACCTCGGGACGGCGACCCCTCCCGGCCACTGGAACGTGATCGCCCAGGATTTCGCCCGGCGGCGCAATCTCTCCGTAGTCGAGTGTGCCCGGCTCTTCGCCCTCCTGAATTTCGCCGAGGCCGATGCCGCCATATCCTGTTGGGACACCAAGTTTTTCTACCGCACCTGGCGTCCTGAAAACGCGATTCGCGAACTCAACCCCAAGCTGAATCCGTACGTAGTCACCAATCCTGATTTCATTCCCCTCATGGTTTCGCCGGCGTTCCCTTCCTACGCTTCGGGCCACAGCACGTTTTCCGCCGCGGCCTCGCGGCTGCTCGAACGTTACTTCGGCACCGATGATCTTGAATTCACGGTTACGTCTGACGGGCTGCCCGGCGCGGTGCGCACCTTCAAAAAACTCTCCGAGGCGCGGCGCGAGATCGGCATGAGCCGGGTCTGGGCGGGCATTCACTTCATGTCCGACAATCTCGAGGCACAGAAGTCCGGCTTGAAGGTGGCCGACTGGGTGTTCGAGAACGCGCTCCAGCCTCTGAAATGAACCCCCATGCAGGCTAAAATTTTCAATGGGTTTGGTGCTCGAGACTCCGTGTGCCGGCAACCTTCCCTCCCCGAGCTCAGGCGGCCGGCATTCCATCACGGCCTGACGGCCGGCTTCCTCCCGGTGCTGCTGGCGGTGGCGCTCGCCTCCTCCGCCATGGCGGCCAGCCCCATCATCGAGAAGCGGCCGTTCGCGCCGCGGCCTCCGCCGGCCGCGGACGGAAAACTCTTCCACGAACTCCCGCCGGCCGAAACCGGCCTCACGGTTCCCAACGTTTACAACGATCCGCGCATGTGGGGCGACCGTTTCCGCGAGTTCACGCTCGGCGCCGTCGAGACCGGTATCGCCGTGGCCGACTTCGACCGGGACGGCTGGCCGGATATCTTTGTCGTCTCCAAGAACGGCCCCTGTGCGCTCTACCGACAGATCGCGCCGTTCAAGTTCGTGAACATCGCCGCCGCCGCCGGGGTCGATTGCGCGGACTCCACCGCGCCCAAGATCGGCGCCACCGTGGTGGACATCAACCAGGACGGCTGGCCCGACATCTACGTCTGTCGCTACGACGCGCCCAACCTGCTTTTCGTCAACAACGGCGACGGCACCTTCACCGAGCGCGCCCACGAATACGGCCTCGATATCAAGGACTCCTCCGTGATGGCGAGCTTCGCCGATTATGACGGCGACGGCTACCTCGACTGCTACCTGGTCACTAACATCCTTGATTTCTCCAAGAGCCCCCTCGGCCAGCGCGACTACCTGCTGCACAACAATGGCAACGGCACCTTCACCGACGTGTCCAAGGCCGCCGGCATCTGGGGTCTGACACAGGGCCATTCTGCCTGCTGGTTCGACGCCAACCAGGATGGCTGGCCCGACATTTATGTCGCCAATGATTTCGAGACGCCCGACCGCTTCTACCTCAACAAGGGGGACGGCACGTTCATCGATGTCGTGGACGAGCGCCTGCCGCACGTCGCCTACTTCTCGATGAGTACCGATTCCGGCGACCTGAACAACGACGGCCTGATTGATTTCATGGTCGCCGACATGCGCGACCACACCCGCCAGGCCTACATGGATGGCATGGAAGAGGTGGGTCGCGGCCTCTGGGAGATGGAGCGCGTCACCGAACTGATTCCCCAGTACATCTGGAGCGCCGTCTATCTCGGCACCGGCACCGACCACTATCAGGAGGTCGCGCATATCACCGGCATGGACGCCACCGGGTGGACCTGGTCCTCGCGCATTGCCGATCTCGACAACGACGGGCGCCAGGACGTGTTTTTCTCCACCGGCATGGTCCGCAATTTCATCGACCCGGACATCGTCGACAAACAGAACGTCGCCCCCACCCTCGCCGCCCGGGCGGGCGTTTGGAAGAACTCCGCGCCGCGCCGCGAGCGCAGCCTTGCCTACCACAACCTCGGCGACCTGAAATTTGCCGAGGTTGCCAAGGCCTGGGGGCTCGACCACCAGGGCATTTCCTTCGGCTGCGCCCTCGTCGACCTCAATCACGACGGCAATCTCGACATCGTGATGGTGAATCAGGACGGCCCGCCGACTCTCTTCCGCAACGACACCCCCACCGGCCACAGCGTTGAATTCAAGCTCGCCGGCCATGCGCCGAATCTCGACGGGATCGGCGCCGAACTTCACATCGAGACCGCCTCGGGCACTCAGGTGCGCCAGCTTTACACCGAGCGCGGCACGGTCACCAGCGAGCCCCCGATCGTCCACTTCGGCCTCGGCAACGACACCACGATCAGGAAGCTTACCATCCGCTGGCCGCTCGGCGAAGTGCAGGTGCTCGAAAACCTCCAGGCCGACTGCCTCTACACGATTGCCGAGCCCGAGTTTCCCAACGGACAGCGACCGCACCGCGCCCCCGCCGTCCTCAAGGCGCCGACCGACCGCTCCCTCTATGTGGAAAGCGCGCACCAGCACGGCCTCGACTACACCTCGGCGGCCCAGCCGTTTGACGAATTCTTCCGTCAGCGTCTGCTGCCGCGCCGGCTCGGGCAACAGGCGCCCGCCCTGGCGGTTGCTGATGTGAACGGCGACGGGATTGACGACACCTTCGTCTCCGGTGGGCTCGGCCAGGCCGGGGCGCTTTATCTCGGCCAGCCCGATGGCAGTTTTGTGCTCGGCCCGAGCCAGCCCTGGGCCGATGCCAAGGGGTCCGATGACACGGGCGCCATCTTCTTTGACGCCAACGGCGACGGCCACGTCGATCTGTTCATCTCCGCCGGCGGCGTGGCGTTCGACCAGGGCGACGCCCACCTCAATAACCGGCTCTACCTCGGCGACGGCCACGGCGGCTTCAAGCTCGCGCCGGCGGGCATGCTGCCGGCCGACGGGGAAAGCACGACGGCGTGCGCGGCGGCCGACTTCGATGGCGATGGCAAAATCGATCTCTTTGTCGGCGGCCGCCTCGTGCCGGGCAAATGGCCCGAAACGCCGCGCAGTTTTCTCTACCGCAACGTCGGTGGACGCTTCGAGGATGTCACCGATCAGCTCGCGCCCGGCTTGCGCCACGTGGGCATGGTGACCGCCGCCGCCTGGGCGGACATCGACGGCGACGGCCGGCCTGATCTCGTACTCGCGCTCGAGTGGGGCCCGGTGAAGGTCTTCCACAACACGGGTCACGGCTTTGAGGACTACACCGCCCGGCTCGGCCTTGCCGGCGTGACCGGCTGGTGGAGCGCACTGACCGTGGCGGATGTCAACGGCGACGGCCGTTTCGACCTGATCGTCGGCAACGTCGGCCTGAACACGAAATACACCGCAACGCCGGAGGCGCCCGCGGTGCTCTTCGCGGGCGACCTCGACGGCTCCGGCCGCAGCGCGATCATCGAGGCGGGCTACGACACCGACGGCCGCCTCTATCCGCTGCGCGGCCGCAGCAAGCTCGCGTACACGTTCCCCTGGCTGCGGAAGAAATTCCCGACCTTTGCCGATTTCTCTCACGCAACCGTGGAGGATATTTTCCCGCCCGAACGGCTGCGGTCCGCCACGCGTCTCACCGCCACCGAACTCGCCAGTGGCATCTTTCTCCAGCAGGCGGACGGTACGTTCAAGTTTTCGCCGTTGCCGCGGCCCGCCCAACTCGCGCCGATCAACGGCTTCGTTTATGCCGACCTTGAAGGCAACGGCAACGCCGACCTCTATTGCGTCGGCAACTTCTTCGGGCCCGAGCCGACGACCGGCCGCTTCGACGGCGGCGTCAGCCTCCTGCTGCGCGGCGACGGCCACGGGAATTTCACACCGGTCCTGCCCGCCGAAAGCGGACTCGTTGCCCCCGGCGATGTACGCGCCGTCGCCCGGCTTTCGCCGCTCAGTCCGGGCGATGGCCCCCGTCTCGCCGTCGCCCAAAGCCAGGGGCCGCTGCTGCTCTTCACCCGTAACCACCGACCGCCCAAATGACCCACCCCCCGCTTCAGGATCTGCGCATTCGCGGTGCCCAGCCGCTGCTTTCGCCGGCCACTCTGGCCGGGGAATTGCGGCTGGATGACGCCGGTGCCGATTTTGTCGCGCGCAGCCGCCATGCGGTGGAGGAGATCATCCTCGGCCGCGATGACCGGCTGCTCCTCGTGGTGGGGCCCTGTTCGATTCATGATCCGGTGGCGGCCCTGGAATACGCGGGCCGGCTGCGCGAAGCCACGGCGCGCCATGCCGCCGAGCTGTGCGTGGTCATGCGCGCCTATGTGGAAAAACCGCGCACGGTCGTGGGGTGGAAAGGCCTGATCAACGATCCGGGTCTCGACGGCAGTTTTCAGATCAACCATGGGCTCCGACTCGCGCGAAAACTGATGATCGATCTTGCCCGGCTGCGCCAGCCGGCCGCCACCGAGTTTCTCGACACGACGCTTGGGCAGTATTTCGCCGAGCTGGTCACGTGGGGCGTGATCGGCGCGCGCACCGTCGAAAGCCAGGTGCACCGCGCGCTGGCCTCGGGACTGTCCATGCCGGTCGGATTCAAAAACCGCACCGATGGGGATGTGCCCGTGGCAATCGAAGCCCTTCTCGCCGCGCGCCAGCCCCACTGGTTTGCCTCGCTGACCAAGGCCGGTGTGCCGGCGATGCTGGGCACGGCGGGCAACGATCGCTGCCACCTGGTCCTGCGCGGCGGCACGCGGGGGACGAACCATGCCGCCGATCACGTGCAGGCCGCGGTTGAACTGCTGCGGGCGGCCGGCCTGCCGCCGCGCCTCATGGTGGATTGCAGCCATGGCAACAGCGGCCGGGTTCCCGAACGGCAGCCGGCGGTGGCCGCCGACGTCGCCGCTCAGGTCGCCGCGGGGCAGCAGGCGATCTGTGGCGTAATGCTGGAAAGCAATCTGCTGGACGGAGCCCAGAACTATCGCACGCGACCGCTTGTCTACGGCCGCAGCGTCACCGATCCCTGCCTGGCATGGGAAAAAACGCTGCCCGTGTTCGGGCAGCTGGCCGCTGCCGTCCGGGCGCGCCGTTCGCGGACCGGGCACCCGCCGCAGCCTTCATCGGATTCTTCGGATTTCGCACCGCACGCACTGACCGTCACTGATTAGAGTCCGTAGTTTAGTCCTACAATCGAATGCTTTTAATCACGCTTCCAACCTGTTTCGGCAGGCTGGTCCCGGGGATGATTGCCGCCATTTGCGCCGCGATGACTCCGTCCGGCTCGGTCGCCGACAAAATCCCCCGCGGATCGCCCCGGGCTTCCCGGTTGATGGGCGTGACACAGCAGCCGCCGGTCGTGTTGGCCGGCTTCAGGCAACCCTGACGCCCTACGACAACATTCTCCATGCGCACTACACCCTCCATCGTTCTGTTATTGATCCTCGCGGCCGTCCCGGCTCGCTCCCAATACGTCCCTCCCTCACCCGCCGCGCCCGTAGCTGGCGCGATCGACGATTATTTCCGGGCCGCGGATCCCGCGTTCAAGGCCTGGGACTTCGGCCTCAATGAACGGCTGCGGTCGGAGAACAAGTCGGGGGCCGGCACAACCCATGCCGGCTTGAACTATGACTTCGCCTCAGCGCCGCCGACCACAAACACCAATGATTACTGGCTTTCCCGCTTCATGCCCCGTGTTGGCTACACCGCCGACGGGTTTTCCATCACCATCGAGGGCCGCTCCAGCTATTCATTTGGCGACAACCGGTTCAACCCGACGGCGGCGGGCACGGGCTTGAGCGAAAATGATGGGCCGATGCAGCTGCAACTCGCCTACGTGACGATCGGCAATCCGAAGAAATCTCCGGTCACCGTGAAGGTCGGCCGGCAGGAGCTGACCTACGGCGACCAACGCCTCGTCGGCAGTGCCTTTTGGCTGAACACTCCCCGGACCTTTGATGCCGTGAAGGTGCGGTACCAGGAGGCGTCGTTTGGCGTGGATGTGTTTGCCGCCAACGTGGTGTACGGCCGCCGGGACCATTTCAACGAGTCCAACCCGCAGGACACTCTGTCCGGCGCCTACTTCGATTTCCCGGGGGCGTCCAAGACCAGCGTCGTGGAGGCCTACCTGCTCGCGCGCAATGTCGCCCGCGGCATCGTGACGGACAACTGGTCGCTCGTGGCCGCCCCCTTCCGTCTGACCGCGCCGCAGGATGTCTATACCCTTGGATTCCGCAACAAGTCCAGGCCCGGCGCGTTCGGCCCGTGGGACTACGGCATTGAGGCGATGTGGCAGTTCGGAGACCGGACGGCGGTATTTCCCGCAACCCCGGTGCCGGCCGCCTTGACTGCGCCGCGCCTGAGCCAAGGTGCATGGGCCTTCATCCTGCAGGGCGGCCACACCTGGAAGGACAATCCGCTCAAGCCCCGCCTGGCCCTGATCGTAAGCACGGCCTCCGGCGACCGCAATTCCACCGACCAGAGCAGCGGCACCTTCCAGAATCTGCTGCCGTCCAACCACGGCCTGTATGGCGCGATGGATCTCTCGAGCCTGCAAAACATCGAGGACTTTCGCCTGTCGTGGTCGATGAAGCCCGGCGCCGCCACCAGCCTCGCGTTTGATCTTCATCAGCAGTTTCTCGAGACCACCCACGATTTCTGGTACAATCCCGCCGGGGTTCCGCGGAACACGCCGGGGGCGACCACCGGCAGCGGCCGCGGTTACGGTCTCAACCCGGCCTATAGCTCGAACCTCGGTCAGGAAGCCGACGTCGTCTTCGGATGGGCCGTCGCCCGCGGGTTGCTGCTTGAGGCCGGGGCCGCGCATTTCTTCCGGGGCGACTACATCAAGCAGTCATTCCAGGCCGTGGGTTCAAAGGACGCCAGCTACGTTTACGTGCAGGCGACTTTGAACCTTTGAGGGTCTGCTCTGCCTTCTCCAATCTTTCGCCCTGCCTGACACCAACTTTCTCAACATTCAGACCGGTCTCATATTGTGGTTGCCTGACCATGCGCCAGGCACATCGATTGGAGTTACAATTTGGTCTTCCGCCCCACCCAGACGATGGGCCGTGATTTGCCCTTTCTTCCCATGAAGTTCCTGCCTTCCTGCCTGGCTCTGCTCCCCGCTTTTGTCATTGCCACTGCCCACGCGGCCGCGCCCGATCTCGCCACTTCCGTCTCCGCCCTTGTCCGCTCGCAAGCGCACAGTCCGGTCAACTGGGAAACTTGGAACCCCGACGTGTTGCGGCGCGCCCAGGCGGCGAACAAGCCGGTTTATCTCTTCATTGGCTCGTGGCTCAATGAGCTCAGTCGCGCCACCTGCCAGCAATCCTTCGTCAACGCCGAGGCGGTGACTTACATCAACCAGCATTTCACCTGCATCATCGTGGACCGCGAGGAGCACCCCGAGGTCGCCGCCTGTGCCCGGCTCTATCTCCAGACGATGAAGCAGACCGACGGCTGGCCGGCGCACCTTTGGCTCACACCCGAACTGCAGCCCTACGAAGGAGCCGGCTATCTACCGCCCTCCGAGGAATGGGGCCGGTCGGGCTTCCCCTTGGTGGCACGTCAGGCCAGCGACGCCTGGACCTCCGATCCCCGCTCCTGCCGCGCGCACGCGGCCGAGGCGATCTCGATGATGTCCCTGCACGGTCCCGAGGCCCTCCCGAATCTCTCGCCCGCCGCCTTGACCGATAAGCTGGCACAGGCCGCGGCGGCATGGCGCGAGTCCTTTGACGCGGCGCACGGCGGGTTCGGCACTGTTCCCAAGTCACCCGAGCCGGAACTGCTGCGTTTCCTGCTGCACGGTTCGCCGGCCGATCGCGAGGCTGCGCTGGCCTCGCTGCGGGCACTCCTCAACGGTGCCGTGCATGATCCGCTCGACGGCGGTTTCTTCAGCCGCTCCACTGATGCCGCCTGGCGCATTCCGTACCTGCAGAAGACGCTCAGCGACCAGGCCCGGCTGGCGCTCGCCTTTCTCGACGCCGCCCAAACCGTGAACGACCCGGCCTTTGCGCGCGCCGCGCGCGGCGCCCTCGACTACGCGCTGGGACGCCTCGCCTTGCCCGACGGCGGTTTCGCCGCCGCCGAGGATGGCACGCTGGGCGAGTCTGCAGGCTACTATGTCTGGACGGCGGCGGAGATTGACGCCGTGCTCGGTCCCGATGCCGCCGCCTTCAAATCTGCCTACGGGGTGGAATCCGCCGGAAACGTGTCCGCCGACGAGGATCTGGCCGGTGCTTATCGCGGGAAGAACATCCTGTTTCGCGCCACGGCGCCGGGGGATGCGGCGGCGGAAGCCAAACTCGCCGCCGCCGCGAACCGGTTGCGGACCGTGCGCGATCAACGACCGGCACCGGCACGCGATGATCGCGCCACCGCCGGCGCCCACGGCCTGATGCTGGCGGCGCTCTCACGCGCCGCCGTCCAACTCCACGAGCCGGCTTACCTCGCGGCCGCGGTCCGCACGTTGGCTGCCGTGCAAACCCAGTTGATTGTTTCCGCCGATGGCGAGGTGCGCCGGCTGCACGGCTCGACTGCGCCCGCCGCGCCGGCTGACTACGCCGCGCTGGCGCTCGGCTGCCGGGAGTTTTCGCAGGCGGCAAAGAAAGCCGACGCTGATGTCCTCGCCACCCGCCTGCTGGCGCTGGCCGGCAGCCGGTATTTCGACGCGGCGCAGGGAGGCTATTTCGCGTCGCCCACCCCGCTGCCGATCGGGCTGTTCGTCCGTGCGCCGGCGACCGTCGATCCGCTGGCGGCGGAATCCCTCGTGCTCATGGCGGGTGCTCCGCCGGAGCAAGCCGCGATAATGAGGAAATCACTCGCCGCCCTGCTCACGGAGGGCGTGCCAGCCGCCGGTGACGTGCTGCTGGCGCTCCAGCGTTGAATAGGAAGTCTGCGTTCGGCACAGAGCGCCTGTCTTGTAGGCGCCTCGTTTCTCCACCCTTGTGCTTTAACCCAATCACTGCTCAATGAAATCGCGCCTTCCCACCCTCGCCCTGACTGTCTTTTGTCTGATCGATACCATGCAAGCGGCGCCCGTACCACCGAATCCCGGCGCATCAGACGGGCTGGCCGGTTGGGAGCGCGGCTTCGAAGGGCAGCGCAAGGCCGATATCGGTAATGGTTCGTACCTGAACCCGATTCTCTCCGGAGACCGCCCGGACCCTTCGGTGCTGAAGCTTGGCAAGGACTACTACCTGGTTAATTCCTCCTTTGAAAGCGTCCCCGGCCTGTTGATCTGGCACTCGCAGGATCTGATGAACTGGGAGCCGGTCGGTCCGGCGCTTACTCGCTACGTCGGGAGTGTTTGGGCGCCCGACCTGGCTTACCATAACGGCCGGTTTTATATCTACTTCCCGGCGCTCACCGCCAACCGCCTGACCAACATGGTCGTCACTGCGGAGAGCATTCGCGGACCGTGGAGCGATCCGGTTGACCTGAACGTCGGGAACATCGACCCCGGTCACGCGGTGGCGCCGGACGGGAAGCGCTGGCTGTTCTTCAGCTCGGGCTTCCTGGCCCCGCTGGCGAACGACGGGCTCAGCGTCATCGGTCCCGCTAAAAAAGTCTACGACGGCTGGAAGTATCCGGACTACTGGGAGGTGGAGACCTTCGCCCAGGAGGGCCCCAAGATCCTCCGCCACGGCGATTATTACTACATGGTCCTGGCCGAGGGAGGCACCGCGGGTCCGGCGACGAGCCACATGGTCATCATGGCCCGCTCGAAGTCACTGGAAGGTCCGTGGGAGAACTCGCCGTACAACCCGGTGGTGCACACCGCCTCAGCGGCGGAAAAATGGTGGTCGCGCGGCCACGGCACGCTGGTCGAGGGTCCGGACAACCAGCACTGGTACTTGGTCTATCATGCCTACGAGAGCGGGTATCACACCCTGGGGCGGCAGACACTGCTCGAGCCCGTCGAATGGACCGCGGACGGCTGGGTGAAGGCCTCCGGCTACGACGTCGCGCGGCCGATTCCCATGCCCGCGGGAGGCGCGTCCGTTCGCCACGGGTTCCCGCTCTCCGACGATTTCCGCACGAACAAAATCGGAATCCAGTGGACCTTCTTCCGACCCAAGGGCCCCATCGGCGAACTGTACCGCTACGAGAACGGCGCGCTGGTGCTCAAGGCGGCGGGAACGTCGCCCAAGGATGCCTCGCCGCTCACGTTCGTGTGCGGCGACCAGGCCTACGAAATGGAGGTGGAGATTGACTGCGATGAAGGGGCGACCGCCGGGCTCCTCCTGTTCTACAGCGAGCGGCTCTTCGCCGGGCTCGGCTTTTCCAGGGAGAGCATGATCGAGTACTGGAAGGGCGACATCAGCACGTTTCCCAAGCCGGCGTCCATCGGCCGTCACTGCTTCCTGCGTCTGCGGAACAACCACCACGTCGTCACCGTCTGGTACAGTCCCGATGGCCAGCAGTGGACGAAGCATTGGAT
>Ga0265322_10000154_pt1 | contig 31492 bp, 18 predicted proteins | sample 41222metaG_FD_193584 | JGI IMG/M metagenome (GOLD analysis project Ga0265322, IMG submission 193584) | Rhizosphere microbial communities from Carex aquatilis grown in University of Washington, Seatle, WA, United States - 4-12-22 metaG | ecosystem: Host-associated > Plants > Roots > Rhizosphere...
AAGACTTCTACAAAGAGCAGCCCGTCCCGCTGATCCGTAAAGACCTTTTTACAGAGAAAGAAGTTTTATCCGCACGTTTATATATTTCAGGCCTGGGTTATTATGAAGCCCGGCTCAACGGAGCGAAAATCGGCGATGCGATGCTCGACCCCGGTTGGACCCAGTATGCAAAGCAAGTTCTCTACTCCACGTATGATGTGACCTCCCAGCTGCAAAAAGGAAATAATGCTATCGGTATTCTCCTCGGCAACGGTTGGTACAATCCGCTTCCGTTAAACATGTTTGGGTATAACCTCAGAAACACACTTACCATCGGCAAACCATGTGTCAAGGCGCAACTGAGAATTGCATTCAACGATGGAACCGTAAAGACTTATGCCACCGATTCCACCTGGAAAACCGCCGGCGGTCCAATCCTCAAAAATAATGTTTACCTAGGCGAGATGTATGATGCAAGAAAGGAACAAGAAAATTGGGATCGGGCGGGGTTTTCGGATAATCAGTGGAAAAAATGCATCGTTATCTCCGGTCCCAGTGGAAAACTTTCCGCCCAAATACAACCTCCGATCAGAGTAACGCGCGTGGTGAAGGCGAAAAGAATCTATGAGTTGAAACCCGGAACTTTTATTATTGACTTCGGACAAAATTTCGCCGGCACGGTGCGGCTAAGAGTCAAAGGATTGGCCGGAACGGTAGTCACAATTCGCTGCGGTGAAGATGTTCACGCCGACAGCTCGTTAAATTATTTTACCAACCTGGTTGCGCAGCTCAAAGATATCTGGAATATGGATCCGGGAAAAGGCGCACCGCGGCCTCCGGTCAGTACGATCACATACATTCTAAAAGGAAACGGAGAGGAAGTTTATTCACCGCGCTTTACGTTTCATTCTTTCAGATATGTCGAACTCACCGGATTTCCCGGAACGCCGGATTCGAATACCGTGGCAGGCCTGCGAATGAATGCCGATCTGCAGCAAAACGGAAATTTCGAATGTTCCAATGAAATGTTCAACAAAGTTCAAGAGATGGTACAATGGACTTTTTTGAGCAACGTGTTCAGCGTTCAGAGCGATTGCCCGGGCAGGGAAAAATTCGGATACGGCGGAGATGTTGTGACGACGTCGGAAGCGTTCTGCTATAATTATGACATGAGCAATTTTTACAGAAAGGTTGTGCAGGATTTTGCAAACGATGCACGGCCCAATGGAGGAATGACGGAGATCGCTCCTTCGACCGGAATTGCCATTGAAGGAATGGGAGACGGAACCGGTCCCCCCGGCTGGCAGCTCGCGTTTCCGTTTGGATTGAAAATACTGTACGATTACTACGGCGACCTGCAAAGTGTTGAAAAATACTATGGCGTTTTGAAGAAACAAGTCGAGTTCATGCACTCCGTAACTCCCGACAATATTGTCAAACGAGATATCAGCGATCATGAAAGCCTCGACCCAAAACCAGTTTCTCTTTCAGCGACAGCCTTCTACTACCATCATGTGAAAATCCTCGCTGAATTTGCACACCTTCTCAGAAGGAATGCGGATGCCGGGAGCTACGATGCGCTGGCCGGTGAAATCAAGGGCGCGTTCGTAAATAGATTCCTGAAACAGGGAACCGGCGTATTCGATTCCGGCACACAAGCCGCACAGCTCATCCCTTTGTATTATGACCTCGTCCCGGACAGCGAAAAGAATGCGGCAATGAATCAGCTTTTAACGGAGATTTACAACAAACACCATGGGCATCTTTCAACCGGTATCTTCGGCACAAAATTCTTGTTTGATGTATTGCGGCGGGAAAACCGGAACGACGTTGCGTACTCTGTCGCCAATCAGAGGGACTTTCCAGGGTATGGAAATATGCTTGCGCATGGCGCGACGACGCTCTATGAAAGCTGGAAATATCCCGACACGGTCAATTCACAAAATCATCCTATGTTCGGCTCCGTATCGGAATGGTTCTATAAATCCATTCTTGGCATTAATGCCTTGGCGCCCGGATTCGCACAGTTTGAAATCAAACCGCAGCCGGCCGGCAACCTTACCTGGGCGAAGGGATATTATGATGCCGTCGTCGGCAGGATAGTGAGTGATTGGAAAATCGAAGGAACACATTTCACTTTGCACGTTTCTATCCCTGCAAATACTAAAGCGACGATTTACATTCCGTCGCTTCCCAATAAACAAATTTGGGAAACCGGTAAGCCGGCATTTCAATCTGCAGGATTGAAGTTCAAAGAGTATAAGGGCAATTATGCTGAGTTCGAGGCCCAATCGGGAGAATATGTGTTTGAATCCATTTATCAAAATTGAGATTTTCCACGATAACTTTTTAGAAAGCCTGTGATGTGAAAAACGTATTGCTGGCTGCCGTGTTCTTCTTCGCATCTGCTCGAAGCCAGGCTCAGGACACAAACGGTATCTATTTGATCGTGAGAGCCGATGATATGGCATCGTTCCACGATGCAAACGTCGCGTGCATCAAAGCGTGCAACGAGGGGATCGCGCGAAGCGTTGAAATAATGGTTCCTTGTCCGTGGTTTCCCGAGGCGGTAAAAATGTTGAATGAGAATCCGTCGATCGACGTCGGAATCCATTTGGTATTAACAAGCGAATGGGAGGGCGTGCGATGGCGGCCGCTCACCTATGTTCCAAGCATTGTTGATAAGGACGGTTATTTCTATCCGTTCATTTGGGGCGGGAACGATACTTCCGCAAATAATTATCTGCTTAAAGCCAATTGGAAAATTGAAGAAGTTGAAAAAGAATTGCGGGCACAAATAGAATTGGCGTTGAAATACCTTCCCCGCATTTCACATCTGAGCGCTCATATGGGCTGCAGCACCATGGATCCAAAGGTGACCGAACTCGTCGACCGATTGGCCCGTGAATTTAAATTGCGCACCGAAAATATTCCAGGCATAAAAGACCTCCGCGGCTGGGACAACAACAAACCCCTAGAAGAAAAGATTGGTCAGTCTATTTCTGCTATAAAAGGCTTGACGCCGGGAACGTATGTTTTTGTTGACCATCCCGGATTAGATAATTCCGAAATGCATGCGGCACTCTTTGAACTAAATAATAGTCTCGCAGTCGACCGGCAGGCCGTGACCGATATTTTCACAAACGAAAAAGTAATACGGGCTTTGCGTGACAAGGGGGTAAAACTTGTCAGCTACGCCGATATCATAAAAATGAAATAAGAAAAGTATCTCCCCGGTGAATTGCGAACCGGTGTTTCGTTCAGATTTACGCCGGCCCGGCAGCCCCCTTCAACAACGGCCTTTTTCAGCCTCTCTTGAAGCAAAAATAACTTGACACACACTTCTCAATTTTTTAAATTTCCGTCGACCTGTGCAATGATGCCTCCCCTCATTATTGCACCTAGAAAGGGTCAGGCCCGGCGTTCCCCCCCAACGCCGGGCTTTTTTTTCTTGAATCTCCCGTCGATTACCGCTACATTCCCGCGGTGAGGAAGCACTGAAGAACATGAAGAAAATCAATCAGAGAAAAGAAAACCTTCAGACTCGAATGATGATGAGGGCTTTTGAGTTTTCGGGTGGATGACGCAATCTTGTGTGAAAGTGGTTCGTCGAGCGAAAATCGGTAAATGAATAACACAGGTATCAAAATGAAAAAACGGCTTTTGTTTTTATTCATATTCTTGTTCCCCCTTTTCGTTTCCGCAAAAGAGAAGCAAAAGATTATCCTCGATTGCGATTTCGGCGGCGATATTGACGATGCATTTGCAGTGGCGCTTGTCCTTAACAGTCCCGAGTTTGATGTTCTCGGTTTTGTGATGGATCACGGCAACACGCCTCTTCGCGCAAGAACTCTTTTGAAGATGCTCTACGAAGTCGGCAAAGAAGATATCCCGGTCATCGTAGGAGAACCTACTCCTACGGTTGTCGGCGTTGACAAAGAAATTGCCGGACGTTCCAGCCAGTTTTATTGGTCCGACGGGTTCGATAAAATAAAACCGTCGAACGCTGACGCCGCAGATTTTATCATCGGCAATTTGAGAAAGTATCCGAACGAGGTCATCCTGTTTACTGTTGGACCCGTCTGCAACATAAAAGAAGTGATGATAAAAGATAAAAATGTCTTAAAGCTCGCAAAAAAAATCGTTTCAATGTTCGGGTCGTTTCACATGGGCTATAACGGCGGTCCGGTTCCCGATGCGGAATGGAATGTAAGAGCCGATATCGAAGCGTCAAAAATGTTTGTTTCAGGCAATGCGAATATCGTCTACGCGGGTTTGGACGTAACGACATTTGTAAAATTAGACGAGGCTAACCGCAATCGTCTCTTAATGCGGCAATCTCCCCTTACCAATGCACTGTGCGGTTTATATTCATTATGGCTGTATGAAAGCTTTGCAAATCCCGATCCGACATTATATGATGTCGTCGCCGTTGGCTACGTCCTTTGGCCCGATCTTTTTACGAGCCGGAAATCGAATGTCCATGTTGACGATTCGGGCTTCACCATGATAGATGATTCCAAAGAACCAAACGCAGAAATCTTGATGACGATAAACAAGGATGAATTTATAAAACGGGTCATGGAACGGTATCTCAAACAAGACTTGGGGCGGAACAAGTAAAAATATTCGACATGGGCGATCATAATTGTTGAATATGATTCACACTCCGACAATGACGTACATGTAGTTCAACTGCAGCCGCAACGAACATCTCTCAGGCAGGCAGCAACAACTTTGCTGCGTGCAAATTGTTGCTGATCTCCCGCCAAGTTCTTCCTTCACATCATCTTTTCCACCTCTTTTTTAGGCATAAAAATCCTGTTTGACCTTGTTTTTTAAAGGCGGGCGATTGACAGTAAGATCATTCTACGCTATATTGCAAACGTTTGCGGTGAAAGTGCCTACGATGAAACTTATAACAATAACCGACATAGCTAAAAAGTTAGGTATGGCTCCCTCAACTGTATCCAGGGCGTTGAGAGATCATCCGGATATCAGTGAAGAGACCAAAAAACGAGTAAAAAAACTTGCACGAGATTCACGGTATACGCCTAATGCGATTTCGGACAGCCTGAGAAACCGTCGAACGACAACCATCGGAGTCATTATTCCAGAAATTGCTCACGACTCATTTGCCAAAGCGGTGAGCGGGATCGAAGAAATCGCTTACCATGCCGGTTACACGACCCTGCTTTGCCAATCCAACGAAAATTACGAAAGAGAAGTTGTCAACTCGAATATGCTGTTGAAGCAGCGAGTTGCGGGTATCATTGTTTCGATTTCTCAGGATACAAACAACAGCGATCATTTCCAGAAGCTGATCGATTATGGAATTCCCATTGTTTTTTTTGACCGTGTTTGCGAAGATATCCGCGCCAATAAAGTCGTCATCGATGACACGACGAGCGCTTTCAACGCTGTTCGCCATTTGATTGAAAGAGGATATACGGCGATCGCTCATTTTGCCGGACCAAAACAATTAGGAGTGTGCCGAAGAAGACTCGATGGATATGTAATGGCTCTTAAACAATCGGGTATTCCCGTTGATGACGATCTTATTCGTTTTGGAGGCATGTACGAAAAAGACGGGTACAATTCCATGGATTCTCTGATCAAAGAACACACCATCCCCGACGCAATTTTAGCCGTCAACGACCCGGTCGCCATCGGAGCGCTGCAGAGAATTAAAGAAGAGGAATTGAACATTCCAAACGATATCGGCCTGATAGGCTTTTCGAATAATCAGATTACAAGTGTCGTAAGCCCTCCGCTTACAACGATCAATCAGCCTTTTTATGCTATGGGAAAGAAGGCTGCCGAAATTTTACTGGGAATCATCGGGAAGGAGAATGGGAACGAGACCATCGCTACGGTTACGTTGGAGGCGGAATTAATTATCCGGGGTTCAACAAAGTAGGCAAGGGTTTTATTTGCCCGGCCGCTTGCAGCGGCGAGCAGGCATAAAGAAGTTTTCTAATTACCATACTCACAACGTCAACAGGAATACATTATGTCGTCAATAGGTTTAACGCATCTCGATTGGCTGATCATTCTCATTTATTTCGGATTTGTTTTAGGCATCGGCTACTATTTACGAAGATATACAAAGAGCCAGGAAGAATTTTTTCTCGCGGGCAGAAAGAATTCGCAATGGGTTGCCGGGTTAGCGTTCCTCTCCGCAAATATGGGCGCACTTGAACTTCTCGGTATGACGGGCAATACGTTCAAATACGGGATGTACGTTGCACACTTTTATTGGATCGGTGCAATTCCGGCGATGCTTTTCTTGGGAATTTACATGATGCCGTTTTATTACAGCGGCAAGATTAATTCCGTCCCGGGCTATCTCAAGCTGCGATTCGACGAAAAAACAAGGGTTCTAAACGGAATATCCTTTGCTATTATGACGCTCCTTGTTTCCGGCATCAACCTCTACGCGATGGCTCTGGTGCTTCATACTTTTTTGGGGTGGAATTGGGATGTGAGTATGTGGGCCTCGGCAATTACGGTGGCCATCTATGTCGGGTTAAGCGGCCTGATGTCGGCGATCTTTACGGAAATCATCCAGTTCTTTTTGATCTGGTTCGGCCTGTTCCTCGTATCGGTCATGGGAATTATCGAGATCGGAAGCGTCAGCCAAATCCTCCATCGGCTGCCCGAATCAATGAACACGCTCTGGTCTACCTCGGGCGATCCGATGAAGAACGGAATGCTGGTGAATTGGGGCGGGATCGTCCTCGGTCTTGGGTTTGTATCGTCGTTCGGATATTGGACGACCGATTTTTTGGTCGTTCAGCGCGCTTTCACAGCAAAAGATTTACGTTCGGCAAGAATGGCTCCGATCCTTGCTTCGTTCTTTAAGATGGCGCTGCCGTTCATCGTCATACTCGCCGGGTTAATTGCCATTGCGCTTTCAAGCGACCCCAAAAGCGGGTTTAAACTTCTGCAGGATGGGGGCCAAATTAATTACGATTCGGCATTGCCGCTGCTGATACAACGCTATTATCCGCAAGGGTTAGTCGGGCTTGGCGTTACCGCGCTGCTCGCCGGGTTCATGGCCGGTCAAGCCGGTAATATCAGCGCCTTCAACACTGTTTGGACTTACGATATCTATAAATCGGTGCTGAATAGAAAAGCCTCCGACACTCATTTGCTGTGGATGGGCCGCGCTTCGACAATAGTCGGTGTGATACTTTCTCTCGGAACCGCATACTGGGCAAAAAGTTTTCCGAGCATTATGGATTATATGCAGGCGATTTTTTCCTGGGTGAACGCTCCCCTTTTCGCTACGATGTTTCTCGGAATGTTTGTCTGGTGGATTACCCCGAACGGAGCTTTTTGGGGTTTAGTGACGGGAATGGCTTCATCGTTCCTTATGTGGATGGGAGGAAAATTTAATTGGTATAACGAAAGTATTATTACTATGTCGAATGTGAAAAGCGAGATGGCGGCAAATTTCTGGCGCGCATGGTGGGCCGGCGTCATCTGTGCAGCGGTGACAGTGACAGTCAGTCTGGTAACAGAGAAGCGTCCGAAACAAGAGTTGGTCGGATTAGTGAAAGGATTGACAGAAAGCACGGTCGATAAAAATATTCGCTTTATGAAACGGCCCGAATTTATCGCATTGATTTCACTTGTTTTGGTTGTCATTCTCAATATAATTTTCTGGTAAACGTAATAATAATCCACCAAGAACACGAGGAAGCACAAAGCGTAAAATTCACTTTATAGGAATTAATGTATTCCTTCACAAGGGATTCGACAGTGAACGGCCTGCAGAAAAATATTCCCTTTGTGCCATCCATGAACTTAGTGGACATTTTTTAAAAAAGCTTAAGGATTAATGATATGAAAAAATTCGGGTTTCTTTTTGCCTTCGTTGTTTCAATGAGTTGTTATGCACAAAAATTCGACGGCCTTGCCCTGACTCCGCCAATGGGCTGGAATACCTACAACACGTTTGCCGGAAACTTTAACGAGAAAATAATCCGTGACATGGTAGATGTTATCGCCTCATCGGGCATGAGAGATGCCGGGTACCGGTACATCATCATCGACGATAATTGGACAAGCACTCGCGACAGCCTCGGTTTTCTTACCGTCGATACGGTAAGATTTCCTTCAGGATTAAAAGCATTGTCCGACTATATCCATTCCAAGGGATTAAAACTCGGTCTGTATTCCGACGTCGGGTATCAGACGTGCGGCGGCTTTATTGCGAGCCGGGGACATGAATTCCAAGATGCACTGATGTTTGCGCGCTGGGGATGCGATTACTTAAAGTACGACTGGTGCGCTTCCGATGGGCTTAACGCCGTCGGTGCGTATACAACGATGAGAGACGCAATTTATGCGGCAAAAAGACCCATGGTCTTCAGCATGTGCGAATGGGGAAACAACAAACCATGGGAATGGGCCGGATCGGTCGGCCACCTGTGGAGAACTACCGGAGATATAACTTCCTGCTGGGATTGCATTGATACGCATGGCGGAAGATATAATTCATGGGGAGTAATGTACATCCTCGACATGCAGGATAGTCTCCGCAAATATGCAGGACCCGGACATTGGAATGATCCGGATATGCTCGAAGTCGGGAATGGAAGTCTTACGCTCACCGAAAGCCGGGCGCATTTTTCCTTATGGGCAATGCTGGCCGCACCATTGATCGCGGGAAATGATCTGCGAAAAGTGTCGAAGGATGTTCTCAATATTCTGACGGATAAGGAAGTCATTTCCATCGACCAGGATTCCTTGGGCATTCAAGCCTTTCGTCAAAGCAAAATCGACAGCCTGGAAATTTGGTACAAGCCTCTGAAAAACGGCGATTGGGCTTTGTGCTTCTTTAATCGCAGCTCAAAAACTGTCGACGTTAACTACGATTGGAAAAAGCAAATTATCTACGATAACGTTGCAAAATTAGAATTGCGATTTGACAAACAATCGTACACTCTGCGCGATCTTTGGGCTAAAAAAGAAATCGGAACAACCGGCAAACCTCTTACATCAAAGCTCTCCTCACACGATGTCCTCTTGCTGAAATTACAAAAATAAAAGGGTGAGAAAAATATGTTCCGCCAATTTTGTATGTTTCTGTCTCTTGTTCTTGCCGGCAGTTGGTTCGACACCTGTGATGCTCAGGGAAATAACGTCAAATGGTCGGTAACAACGGCAAATAGTTTTATCGCGAAATATCCGGATCCCGACAGCATTCATTGGATCGGCCAGAGCAACCATTTTAGCTGGCAAGCCGGATATGCGATGTTTGCAATGGAAAAAATGTGGCGCGCAACCGGCGACGCAAAATATTTCAACTATATAAAAAGATATGTGGATCAACAAGTAGATGAGCAGGGAAATATACCTGGTTTTTACCCCACCGCATTGGATAATTTTCTCCCCGGGTACGCCATTATTTTTATGTATGAACAGACGCATCTCGAAAAGTACAGGATAGCAGCGAAAACAATCCGGGATGGATTCATCAATTATCCGCGGAATTCCGACGGCGGTTTCTGGCATGGAACCTGGGCGAAACACCAAATGTGGGTTGACGGTGTTTTTATGGGACAAATGTTCCTCGTCCGTTACGGCAAAGTAATCGGCGACAGCTCGTATGCCTTTGATGAAGCTCCCAAACAAATGGCGTTGATAATTTCTCATTGCCTCAAGCCCAATGGCCTGCTCTTGCATGGATGGGATGAAAGCAAAGAAGCAAGCTGGGCGAACAAAAATACGGGCCTCGCTTCCGAAGTATGGAGCGAAGGACTCGGTTGGTTCGCCGTACTCATTGCAGATGTTTTTGACTACCTGCCAAAAGACAATCCCAGCTACAACCACCTCCTCTCAACTCTTCGCAATTTATGCGAAGGACTTAAAAATGTTCAGGATTCCAGAACCGGAATGTGGTGCCAGGTGGTCGACAAACCAAATCTACCGGATAACTGGAACGAAACTTCCGGCACCGGTATGTTTCTTTATCTTATTAGGAAGTCTATTGAAAAAGGATATATCGGCAAGAAAGAATTCGATCCTGTTGTGAAGAAGGCGTATGACGGAATCATCAAAAAAGGAAAAATAAACTCTGCTGGTTTGGTCGATATCTACGACTGCAGCAGTATCGGCATAATGGACGATTACAAAATGTATGTCGGTCAGCCAAAGGAAGTGAATACGTTTGCGGGAGTAACATCTTTTATTCTCGGCACGCTTAGCATGGAAGGGCTGTATTAATACGAGCAATTTCTTGACCTTGCACACAATTAACAAGGTTGCCACAAAGGCACCAAGACACAAAAGTTCTTTGACGCAAATTCTGTCTCGCAGTATCCGTTAGAAGCCATCTGAAAAGCTCCTAAAATTGTCATTCTGAACGGAGCAAAGCGGAGTGAAGAATCCGCGACACTACAGCATTATACAATTACGCAGCCTCAGTGTCATGGATCCTCACGAAGTGATGCCTTCGGCATTCTCCCGACTTCGTCGGGATCAGGATGACCGTACGGAGGAGGAGTCCGTGTCATTCTTCTCCCGCCAAAAATGCGGCGGGCTCAGCATGACATTTACAAATGCATTCAACATCGAACCATTTTTGAGATAGCTTATAGTAATTGACTTTTCTGTTTCTTCATGCTTTTGGGACTTCGCGGCAATGCTGTCAATAATATACATGGTGTGAGTTGTTCATTTTCTGAATGGAGTCTTTTTTTATGAAACGACTGAACACGGTCTTATTTTTTGTATTCATTTTTATATCGCATGCTAATAGTCAATTAAAAAATTTACCGGACCAGCTGCCCGGGAAGGGGTTAAGCCAACATCCATTTCTGTATGTCGGAGAGTGGGATATGCGCCATCCCGAAGCGCAGTCGATGTTTCTTGTCCGGGACGGCAAACTTGTTTGGAAATATTCGAAGCCGATGCGCACGCTTTCCGGCGCAATTCAGGAGTTTGATGATGCAACGCTGCTTTCCAACGGCAACATCGTTTTTGCATGCATGTCCGGCGCAGGAATTATTACGCCCGACAAAAATCTCGTGTGGGAATTCCATTGTCCCGAGGGGACGGAAACGCATTCATGCCAGCCCATCGGTAAAGACAGCGTCTTGATGGTGCTCAACGGCAACCCGGCGAAAGTGCTGATCATCAATACCGCTGAGAACAAAATTCTGAAAGAGATTATGATTCCAACGACGACGACGAACACTCACGTGCAGTTTCGTCATGTGCGGATCACTCAAAAAGGGACGATCATGGTTCCTCTCATGGCAGAAAACAAGGTCGTAGAATTCACTTTAGACGGCAAAGAAATTTGGTCCGTTTCCACCAAATGGCCCTGGGCGGCAATCCGGCTGCACAACGGCAACACATTAATTTCAGGCGACGGGAACAGCTATACCCGTGAGGTGAACCCTGCCGGAGAGACAGTCTGGGAACTCACACAGGCCGACGTCCCCTTCAAGCTCTATAATAATCAAACAGCGAACCGACTGGCGAATGGAAATACGGTTATAAGCAACTGGTGCGCAAGCAATAACAAAACGGAAGAATGGGCGGGCACGGTTCAGGTGTTCGAAGTAACCCCCGACAAAAAAATTGTGTGGGAATTATCGTCATGGAACAACCCCGATCTCGGACCCAACACGTACATCCAGCTTCTCGATGAGCCCGGAAATACCGACAATGGAGAATTGCAAAGGTAAGATAGGTTGAAGCAACAATTATAATTGGAGGCTTTATACTCTCATGAGACTAAAATCTTTTTCTATCGTTATCTGCTCGATGCTTAGCGTGGCCGGTGTGCTTCTCGCTCAAACCAAAGCCGTTGAACTCACAAACGCCGAAATCTTGCCCGGCAAGGGATTGGCGCAGCATGATTTTCTCTATGCCGGCGAATCGCGTAATCGTCAGGTGTTTATCGTAAGAAACGGCAAAGTCGTTTGGTTCTATGACGACACCGCCGGCAAAGGCGAGGTAAGCGATGCGGTGCTCCTTTCCAACGGCAATGTGCTGATCGCTCATCAGTTCGCGATCAACCTCATCTCGCCGGAGAAAAAGATATTGTGGAATTATGATGCGCCGAGCGGTACGGAAATACATACTGCGATGCCGATCGGGAACAATCATGTTCTCTTCGTTCAGAACGGCGACCCGGCGATGGTAAAGGTGATCAATATTGCAACCGGCGAGATCAAGAAACAATTTCAGGTGCCCGTTGGAAATCCCAAAAACACGCACGGCCATTTCCGGCATGCAAGGATCACTTCTGCCGGCACGCTGTTGATCGCCCATATGGATTTGAACAAAGTATGTGAGTATAATGCAGACGGAAAAGAAGTTTGGTCGTTTCCGGCAGATATTCCCTGGAGCGCCAACCCGTTGAAAAACGGCAACGTGCTTATCGTTGACCGTCAGGATATTCGTGAAGTCAATCACCGTGGAGAAACAATTTCTCAGTTTTCCCGGAGCGATGCGGGCGAATTTACACTCGGTTCATTGCAGCAAGCGTGGCGCCTGCCGAACGGCAATACGCTCATCAATAATTGGGTCAATGAATGGAATGGCCCGATCGATAAGTCTCATCCGCCGGTCCAGGCGATTGAATTGACACCCGGCAAGAAAATAGTTTGGGTACTGCAATCGTGGAAAGACCCGGATCTTGGTCCGGCGACAACAATTCAAGTCCTGGATGAACATGATGCGCCCGAAAATGTGAGCTTTGGAGACATCAAATAGAATTTATCCGGCTGTAAGCTCTTTGATACTACGAAAAGAATAAAAGGATTGAAAACCATGAGAACAAAAATGCTCTTTCTGAGCTTTGTCCTATTTATTTTCTCTATCAATGTTACATATTCACAATCAACCGTCAGGGATAAATCGTCGTTTGACCTCGGCTGGAAATTTCACTTAGGCGATTTAAACGCGGCAAAAGATCCATCATTCGATGATGCTTCCTGGCGTTCTCTTAACGTGCCGCATGACTGGAGCATTGAAGCCGATTTTAATAGCCAATACGCCAGTTGCACGGGCTATCTTCCGGGCGGATTCGGTTGGTACAGAAAGACATTTGATGTTCCCCAGGATTATCGAGGTAAAACTGTAACGATCCAGTTCGATGGAGTGTATTGCAACAGCGAGGTTTGGGTCAACGGCAAATACGTTGGCAAACATCCGTATGGTTACACCACTTTCTACTATAATATCACTTCGTATCTGGAGCCTGGAAAAAAGAATGTCATTGCTGTTCGTGTTGACCATATGAAATATGCCGACACGCGGTGGTATAGCGGTTCCGGTATTTATCGGCATGTATGGCTAATTGCAACAAAAAATATTCATGTGGCTCAATGGGGCACGCATGTCTTAACTCCCGATGTTACGCCTTCTGACGCGAAAGTAACCGTACAAACAACCATCGCTAACGATAACAAAGTCAATAAAACCATAAAATTATTGTCATCCCTGGTAACCGAGGACGGGAAAGAAGTCGCCGCCGCTGAAACTGCGGTCCCGTTGTCCGATAGTCTAACATCGGTCAACCAGACGTTTAGCATACATCATCCTGTCCTATGGAATACTGAGAATCCTTACCTGTATACAGTGAAAACAAAAGTCGTTTTAGCTGCCGATGTCATCGATGAATATGAAACGCCGTTTGGTGTTCGCTCAATCAAGTTCGATCCGGATAAAGGATTCTTTCTTAACGGAGTAAGCACAAAGCTCAAAGGCGTTTGCCTTCATCACGACGGAGGTTCTGTGGGGGCTGCCGTTCCCGAAAAGATCTGGAGGATCCGGCTCGAAAAACTCAAGGCTGCCGGATGCAATGCGATTCGTACAAGTCATAATCCTGTCGCGCCTGAGTTTCTTGATTTGTGCGACCGGATTGGTTTTATGGTGATGGCCGAAGCTTTCGACGAATGGGACTACCCGAAGAATAAATGGATTGACGGCTGGAACCAGACTCAAGCCGGTCATAACGGGTATCCTGATATTTTTGAACAGTGGAGCGAAAAAGATTTGTCCTCAATGGTGTACCGCGATAGAAATCATCCATCTATTATTATCTGGAGCATCGGTAATGAACTTGATTACAACAACGATCCGTATTCCGATCCGACGAACGCAAACTATAGTCCTGACAAGCCGGATGCATCCCGGATTGTCGATATCGCCCGCAAATTTGTTGAGATAGTAAAAAATATCGACACAACGAGACCTGTGACGATGGCAATAGCCATTGTACCAATTTCAAATAAATTGCGAGTGCCCGAAGTGTTGGATATTGCAGGATATAACTACACCGAAAGCGCTTATCAAAATGATCACAAACAATATCCTGCCCGTATTATTTATGGCAGCGAAAACTCGCACAATTATTCTGCATGGCTGGCAGTCAAGAATAATGAATTCATTAGCGGCCAATTTTTATGGACGGGCGTTGACTATATGGGTGAGGCAAGAAAGTTTCCTAGTCACGCCTCAACTTCGGGATTGCTTGATTTAACCTCGTTTGAAAAACCCATTTATTACTGGCGGCAGGCTATGTGGTCGGAAAAACCGATGTTATATCTTACAGCTCGTAAAATGAACGCTGCAGATCAAAAATCAGTTGATCCGATGTCAAACTTGGCAGGGTTTCTAAATTCCTCAGAACAGAATGAGCATTGGAATTATAGTGCGGGAGATTCAGTTTTGGTAATGGCTTTTACCAATTGTAATGCCGTTGAACTATTTATCGATGGCAAATCGTATGGGAAAAGAAACTCAGATCCGGCAAACTCGTGTCTATGGTGGTGCGTACCGTACAAAGCCGGCGATGTAAAAGCTGTAGCCAAAGGACCGGATAACAATACGCTGACGGCTGAATTAAAGAAAGTATATGAACCGGAAAAAATATTTATCAAGCCGGATGCAAAAACATTGAAAGCCAACAACCAGGATGTTTCTGTTGTTGAGGTTCAATTGCTTGATAAAAATAACAACAGGGCGCTTATGGCCGATAACCTCATTAATTTCGAGATAAGCGGAGAGGGCAGGATTATCGGCGTTGACAACGGCGATGCCTCAAGTCTGGAAAATTATAAACTCCCAAAACGTCGAGCGCGTTTTGGCCGCTGCATTGTTATCGTACAAGCCACCGGCAAGAGAGGCAACATCACGCTGACAGCTAAATCACAGGGACTGCCTGATGCGTCGGTAGAAATAGTAAGCGAGTAATTCTTTTTCATTGGAGTGACCGTATGAAGAAAACACGCCTCGCCATTGCTCTATTCTTCCTCCTTGCCGCTGGAGTCATTCCCCTCAATGCCCAACCCGACACCGCACAGCATCGACATTCATTTGTATGTACCGATTATACCGGAGGAAATGTTTATATTATTTCAGAAAACGGTACAATTGAATGGACATATCCGGCAACACGCTGCAATGATGTTTGGGCGCTTCCGAATGGAAATCTGCTTTTCAATACTGGCCACGGAGTAAAAGAGGTCACGCGAAACAAAGAAGTGGTTTTTTCCTTCGAATCTCAAAGCGAAATTTATGCCTGCCAGCGTCTGCCGAACGGCAATACGTTTATCGGTGAATGCAATTCAGGACGCTTGCTGGAAGTTTCGCCGGACGGAAAAACCGTCAAGCAAATAAGACTTCTCCCGGATAGCGTTGATGGCGGACATTCCTTTATGCGCAACGCGCGGAAGCTGCAAAACGGACATTATCTTGTTGCGCATTATGGTTTGGATAAAGTGTGTGAATACGATTCTTCTGGTGCATTGATTTTGGAGATACCGATTAAAGGAGGCCCGCATTCCGTCATCCGTTTGCCGAACGGCCATACGCTTATCGCCTGTTCTGACCATAACGGCGATGCACGGGTTGTCGAAGTAGATTCCTCCCGCAGCATCACCTGGCAATTATCAAAGAACGAATTGCCGGGAATTGAGCTGGAATTTATGACGGGAATGCAATGGCTTTCCAATGGAAATCTGGTCCTTACAAATTGGTTGGGACATAATCAATTCGGAAAAGCGCCGCATGCGTTTGAAATAACGCGTGACAAAAAGATACTGTGGATCTATAATGAAAATTCTGTTTTAAAAACGATGTCGAGTATCCAGCTGCTGGATGTGCCGGGCAATGCAATTACCGGTGAAATATTCCACTGAAAAATGAAGAACGGTTATATCGCGCAAAGGTGCCAAGGAAATAGATAAAAAAACTTAAGTGGCTTTGCGTCTGGCGAAGCCATCTTCCAAAGGAATCCCTTTGGGACCTTCGGGATTTGCGTGATACTATTTTCAGATGTTTCGCACCTGTGTAGCGTTGAGAGTGTTCTGATACATTAATGTGAATCGCCGTAAAGGATTCTTCAACAATGAAAACGCCCGGAACAATTCTTCGACTCTCGGCTATCATCCTCACCATTTTTACCTCAGAGTTATGTCCCTCACAAACGAAAATGGTTTTTAGCGTCCGATACTACGGCGCCAAAGGGGACGGCAAAACTATGGACGCTCCGGCAATCAATTCGGCGATCAACGCTGCAGCGGAAAACGGCGGCGGGACGGTCTACTTTCCTGCGGGCGATTATCTCTCCGGTTCCATTCATTTGCAAAGCAATATCACGCTATACCTCGACAATGGCTGCACAATCATTGCCGTCTCCGAAAATCCCGAATTGAACTATGACCAGGCTGAAAAAAGTATCAACGATATATATCAGGACTATGGACACAGTCATTGGCATAATGGATTGATCTGGGGTGATAGTCTTCACGACATATCGATCGTCGGCCCGGGCAAAATTTACGGCAAGGGCTTGATGAAAGATTGGGTGAAGGATGGCAAAACTGCGGACAAAACAATCAGCCTTTACAGATGCCGTAATGTAATCTTAAGAGATTTCACGATGTCCCACGGCGGATGGTTTGCGATCCTTGCTACCGGAGTTGACAATCTCACACTCGACAATCTTAAAATAGATACAAACAGAGACGGCATCGATATCGATTGCTGCAAGAACGTGCGCGTTTCCAATCTGTCTGTTAACACGCCGTATGACGATGGAATTTGTTTAAAAAGTACTTTCGCGCTCGGTTATGCCCGTGCTACGGAAAATGTTACGATCACAAACTGTCAGCTCAGCGGTTATGATGAAGGAACAATGTTGGACGGAACATATAAACGCTCCAATAATCCTGAATATGGTTACCATCCAACTGGAAGAATCAAGCTCGGCACAGAATCCAACGGCGGGTTCAAAAATATCACTATCGCTAATTGCGTATTTGATTATTGCAGAGGATTAGCTCTCGAAACGGTCGACGGCGGACTTTTAGAAGATGTCGCCATCACCAATATTACGATGAGGGATATCGTCAATGATCCGATCTTCCTGAGGCTCGGAGCAAGGATGCGCGGACCGGAAGGAACGCCCGCCGGTAAACTGAGAAGAGTTACGATAAGCAACGTTATCGTTTACAATGCCGACCAATCGTACGCGTGCACAATCGCGGGGTTGCCGGGACATCCAATCGAAAATATTCACCTAAACAATATCCGTGTCTTTTATAAAGGCGGGGGCACTAAAGAGCAGGCGGCAAGAGAATTACCGGAGAATGAGAATAAATACCCCGAGCCGGGTATGTTCGGTGCGGCGGCGGCATACGGTCTGTTTGTTCGTCACGCAAAAGACATTACAATCAGTGATGTTGAATTCCATGTTTTGGAACCCGATTATCGGCCCGGTTTATTGTTTGACGATGTCGGGGGTCTTGACCTGCGAAATGTGACGATTCAACGAACGGATGACTCAAATGCTATTCTTCTAAAGAACGTTTCGGATTTTAATATACTTCAAAGCCGGGGTATTGAAGATCAGAAGATAGAGCTTGTAAAAGAAAAAAAATTTTAACGAGCGGAATAACAACGAAAGAGCAACAGTCTCTGTCTTTCTGAACGGAGCGAAGCGGAGTGAAGCGGAGTGAAGAATCCATGTCAACGCAGCAGCGAGAATCTACGAAGCTTCAGTGTCATAGATCCTTCTCCCGCCAAAAAACGGCGGGATCAGGATGACATTTAGAGGTGAAGGACGCTGCTCAATCGTTGTCCATTCTGAACGGCGCGAAGCGGAGCTCCCTCAAGAGAATCTAAAGAGTTCACAGAGCAGACTCAAGAGGAACATACATTGCTATTCCAAAAATCGAAAGTGAGAACTATGAAATCAAGAATTCTGTATGCAATCATTGTATTATCTTTGGTGATCCTTTGTTCAATGAATGGCCAACCTCAGACGCAATCCTCGCCGCGGGAAAAACTGCTCATGGATTTCGGCTGGCGTTTTGCCCTCGGGCATGCGTACGATACGAAAAAGGATTTCGATAACGGCAGCGGTTACTTTTCGTACTTTGCAAAAACCGGGTACGGCGACGGAGCCGCAGCAAAGGATTTTGACGACCGCGGCTGGCGAGTTCTTGACGTGCCGCACGATTGGTGCGTTGAACTTCCATTCGACAGCCTCGGCGGCTACAGCCACGGGTACAAAGCGATAGGGCGCAATTTCCCGCAAAATAGCGTAGGATGGTACCGCAAGAAATTTTCCATACCGGAATCTGACCTCGGTAAACGCATTGTTGTCGAATTCGACGGAGTGTTCCGCAATTCAATCGTTTGGGTGAACGGTTTTTATCTTGGCACGGAACACAGCGGCTACGTCGGCTTCAGCTACGATATTTCCGATTATCTCAACTACGGCGGTGACAACGTTATTGCCGTGCGCGTGGACGCGACCATGGAAGAAGGCTGGTTCTACGAAGGAGCCGGCATCTACAGGCATGTTTGGCTTACAAAAGTCTCTCCCCTCCATGTCACCAAGGATGGCACGTTTGTGACAACTGATTTCGAAAAAAGTACCGCAGTTATTACGACGCGGACCGCTGTGAAAAATGAATCACTGAAAAATTCAACCTTCACTATCGAAGAATCTATTGTTGATTCATCGGGCAAAACGGTTGCTTCCGGGTCCAGGAAAAATTTGACTCTCAAAGCCGGCAATCAGGAAGAATACATTAATCGGTTCAAAGTTGCCAACCCAAAAGTATGGTCCATCGAAACTCCATATCTTCATAAATTGAAAACGGTACTTCGTTCCGGCGGAACAGTCGTTGATACATACGAAACCAATTTCGGCATCCGCACGGTTCGCTTTGACCCGAATGAAGGTTTCTTCCTTAACGGAAAGCATTTAAAAATAAAAGGAACTGCCGACCATCAGGATCATGCCGGGGTCGGCATCGCAGTTCCCGATGCGCTGCAGGAATTTCGAGTTAAACAACTAAAGGAAATGGGGAGCAACGCGATCCGAACGGCACACAACCCGCCGGGACCGGAATTACTGGATGCATGCGACCGACTCGGCATGCTTGTGCTGGATGAGAACCGCTTAATGGGTATCAATCAGGAACATTTTGACTGCCTGGAGCGATTTATGAAGCGCGACAGGAATCATCCGAGTGTTGTCTTATGGTCGCTCGGCAATGAAGAGTGGGGTATTGAAAGCAACATTAAAGGAGCGCGCGTTGGAACTACTATGCAGGCGTTTGGACAGCGTTTTGATTCGTCGCGAGCATTTACGGCTGCAATCAGCGGCGGATGGGATAACGGCACCGGAATGGTGACTCAGGTGATGGGATATAATTACATTCTCCAGGGGAACATCGACGAACATCATAAAAAATTTCCCTGGCAGTCGGGCATCGGAACGGAAGAAAGCAATACCGGCGGTACACGCGGCATTTATGTTTCCGACGATTCAAAAGCCCATATGGCTCCCACGACGCGCGAAAATGCCGGCACCGAGGCCGGATGGAAATTCTATTCTGCCCGGCCTTTTTTGTCCGGACTTTTCTATTGGACCGGCTTCGATTATCGGGGCGAAATGAATCCGTACGACTGGCCTGCCATCAGTTCTCAATATGGAATTCTAGATCTATGCGGCTTCCCGAAAGATATTTCTTACTACTTGAGATCGTGGTGGGGAAGCAGCCCCGTGCTGCACATTGTTCCCGACTGGAATTTGAAAGGTCATCCGGGACAGGAAACCAAAGTAACTGTCTACAGCAATTACGAACAGGTTGAACTGCTGCTAAACGATAAGAGCCTTGGCAAAAAAGATATGCCAATCAACGGTCATTTGGAATGGGTAGTGAATTATCAGCCTGGTGTTTTGGCCGCCCGCGGTTACACGGCAAATAAAACAGTTTTGGAAAGTAAAATTGATTCCTCCGGAAGTGCAGCGGCTCTTCAATTGATTTCCGATTACAGCAGTATCAAGGCTGACGGCGAAGATGTTTCGGTGATTACGGTGCAGGTTACGGATCGTCAGGGCACGATCGTACCGAACGGCGATAACAAAATCAACTTCAGGGTAGATGGACCGGGAAAAATTATCGGAGTAGGCAACGGCGACCCATCGAGCCATGAGGCCGATAGATTTTTCGAATCAGTGAAGACTTCAAAAATTCAGAACCTGAAAGAATTGGCGGTGAATAATCTCACCAACCGTCCCGAGGTTGCTGCCGGATTCAATGACTCGACATGGAAACCCGCCTTGCGAAGCCTGCGAAGCGACGATTGGCGCGCCTATGTCGACACGCTGCTGGTCATCCGCGGAACTTTTGAGCTGGCTGATCTCACAAATGAAACCGAAGTGAATCTCTTCACAAAGAGCATTGTTGAAAACCAGTCGATTTACGTCAACGGACATTTGCTCGCATCGAACATCAAGCGCGATGCTCCAAACCAGGCGTTCCGGCTCGATCACAAAATAATAAAGTCCGGAAGAAATGAATACGCCGTTGTGGGACAGCGATTCAGAAAAACATATCAATGGGACGAACCGAATACCGATCCGGGCCTGGTCCAGGCGATCGCCCCTTCGCCCCAATGGAAACGGAGCGCATTCAACGGCCTGGCTCAGGTGATAGTGCAATCGACCAAACAACCGGGTGAGATTATACTAAAAGCTTCCGCGGAAGGATTACAACAAGCGGAGATAAAAATTCAAGCTCAACCGGCGGCTTTGCGATCAGCGGTTCCTGCACAGTAGTTCCTTGTGCGGATGCTATTGGCATGTTTTTGCGCTATTTACAGAATGTCGCACTGTTAGATGAAACCAAAAATCAAATTCACGCAAAGACGCAAAGTCGCGAATTGAAACTAAAACAGAGTCTTCGCGCCTAAGCACCTTGGGAGAGCTATTTCTATACTCGTCTCAAATCCTAAAAAGTTGAAAACAGTCTTAATCTGAAAGGAGTTGACCATCAAAACGCATTTGTCCATCCTCAGTTTCTTGTACGCAAGGATATCTTTTCCTTCGATACTGTGCTGCGTAATAATGAGCCTGTATGGTATGACAATTCAATCTCAAACAATCACAATTGACGGAACTGCAGGCGGCAAACGCTTCGACGGAATCGGCGCCGTCAGCGGAGGCGGAGCGACGTCGGTTTTATTAAAGGATTATCCGGAACCTCAACGGAGCCAGGTTTTGGATCTTCTGTTCAAGCCGAATTTTGGAGCCTCCATCTCGGCATTGTTGGTTGAAATTCCCGGCGACGGCAATTCAACCCAGGGTTCGGAACCAAGTCATATGCATTCGAGAGATGATGAGAATTACAGCAGAGGTTACGAATGGTGGCTTATGAGCGAGGCTAGAAAAAGAAATCCTTCTATTATGCTGGATGCTAATGCCTGGGGATGTCCGAAGTGGATTGGCAACGGCAATTTCTGGTCGCAGGACATGTGCGATTATGACATGAAATGGATTAAGGGCCTGAAGAATGTTTACGGAATCGATTTGAATGCCATCGGCTGCCGCAACGAAAAGGGAGTCAACGAAGATTTCGTAAAAAAACTGCGGGCAACGCTCAACAGCAACGGTCTCTCCAACGTCAAGATCCATGCTTTTGACAACTGGGGAAAAGGAAAATTCGACTGGTGCAAAGACATGAGAACAGATTCGGTCTTAAGAGCTGCGGTGGACATCATGGGCGCTCATACGATGAATGATCTGCCTGCACCGGCAGATGCCATAAAATTGAGCGAAGAGTTAGGTAAGCCAATCTGGAATTCGGAAGAACATGTTTACAAAAAGGGGTTTGACTGTGAAATCAGCCTGGTAGAATCATTCAACAAGAATTTTATCGAAAGCGGCGTGACCATGATCGTGAATTGGTTCCTGGTTGCTTCCACGTACAGCATAGAACCGTTTCCGGAAGACCCGGCCATGATGATTGCACGCGAGCCATGGAGCGGATATTATTATACACGGCCGGCGCTTTGGGGATATGCGCATTACGGACAGTTTTGCAAAGCCGGCTGGCACTATGTCAATGGGGCCTGCGGCAAACTCCCCGAAGGAGGAACGTTTGTCACGTTGAAATCCCCGGCCACTGATTATAGTATTATTGCCGAAACAAAGAATGCCAAAACAAATCAAAAAGTTTCCTTTAAGATTATTGGAGGCGTGTCCTCCGAAAGATTATGCGTATGGCGAAGCAATGCTCAGGAGCAGTTTGCCCGGCTGAATGATGTTACTCCTGTTGATGGCAAATTTGATATCCTCTTGGAACCTGAATCAATTTACTCGCTCTCCACAACCACAGGGCAGCAGAAAGGTTCGTTTGCCGAAGTTCCGGTTTCCAAACCGTTCCCATTCCCGTATTATGAAACATTTGATGAGTATGAAAACGCAAGTGCCTGGGGGTACCTGCCGCACTATACTGCCGATATAGCGGGAGGATTTGAAATTGCAGATCGCCCGGACAACAAAGGAAAATGTTTGCGCCAGGTTATTGGTGAAGGATCTCAAAGCTGGGCGCCCGAGTGGATGCCATACACCATCGTGGGCGACCGGAACTGGAAAGATTATGAAGTGCTTGCCGATGTTTCCCTCAATGCTGAAGGTTGGGCCGGTGTTATGGGCCGTGTCATAGGAACAGGAAGCGGCTACGGATGCAAGCCGGACGGGTATTTTATGAGCCTTTCTGCGGATGGCACGTGTTCGTTGTACCTTTCCAAACAGGATGAAAAAACTGAACCGGCCATCCTCCTGGCAACAGGAAAAGCATCGAACATTGCGCCAAACCAATGGCATACTCTGATGCTTGTTTTTTCCGGCTCAACGATAAGAGGATTTGTCGACAGAATTCCGATTCTGACCGCCACGGATTCCACTTTTTCTGAAGGCATGGCAGGTCTCGTTGCGGGGAGCGCGAACAAGGCAAAGAACATCGCACTGTTCGACAATCTCGTCGTACAATCTCCCGGGCAAACTCTTCCTATCCCGAGCGTTTTTTCAGAAAAGGTGCATCCCATGTACGAATCAATTAGAAAATAACAACTCATGAAGATGCCGGACATCTTATCCAAACAAGCATGCAGATCTGAAAACTTGATAGAGTTAATTAACAAGATGTCCGACATCTGACTGCGCCGTACTAATCAATCCAACCAATATCTGAACACACACATTAACTAATCGAGAACAATGAAAAAAATCGCGCTCACTGTAGCAATTCTCATTGGCGCTGCCGCTCCAGCCATCCCGGGAAACGGATATAAGAACTTTAACGTCGCTGTGTATGCCCGCGCTTACGAAGTGCAAAAAATGGACAGCCTGCAATGGCTTGAACCGCTGTGGAATGAAATTTCTCAACAGGTGAAGGTGGACAAAATCTATCTTGAAACCCATCGCGACCAGATACTCGTCGACGAGAAAACGATTGAATCGGCAAAGAAGTTTTTCCGGACGCGGGGTGTTAGGGTTGCGGGAGGAATTACGTTTACCATCAATGAGAGCAACCGGTATCAGACATTTTGCTACACAAACCCCGAGTCCCGAAAAAGAGTAAAGGAAATTGCAGAATTTACCGCAAAACATTTCGATGAAATTATTCTTGATGATTTTTTCTTCACGAACTGTAAATGCGAACTGTGCATCAAGGCAAAAGGAAATTTGACCTGGACTCAATACCGCCTGAAACTGATGACAGAAGCTGCGCAAGAGCTGGTGATACAACCTGCTAAAGCGGTGAACTCCAAAGTAAAAATCGTGATCAAGTTTCCGAACTGGTACGAGCACTTTCAGGGGCTCGGTTTCAATCTGGAAACAGAGCCTAAATTGTTTGACGGCATTTATACCGGAACGGAAACACGCGACCCCGTCCACAGCGGACAGCATCTTCAGCAGTATGAAAGCTACCTCATTTACCGCTACTTCGAGAATATTAAACCCGGGGGAAACGGCGGCGGATGGGTTGATCCCGGCGGTATGCCATACATGGACCGGTACGCGGAACAGCTTTGGCTGACGCTGTTTGCCAAAGCTCCCGAGATCACGCTATTCGATTTCCGGCAATTGCAGCGGCCTATCAAGAAAACCGACCGTGCTGAATGGCAGGGAGCGCACACCAGCTTCGATTTCGACGAAATGATAAAACCGATCCAACTCGAAAACGGAAAGATAATCACACCCACAACGATCGCACGAGCCGCCGGCTATACCTTCGAGCGCGTCGACTCCGTGCTCGGACAATTAGGGAATCCGGTAGGGATTAAAAGCTATAAGCCGTATAATTCGCTGGGCGAAGATTTTCTCCAGAATTTTCTCGGCATGGCGGGAATTCCAATGGATATCGTCCCCGAATTTCCTGCAGAAGCAAAAATGATTTTGCTTTCAGAATCGGCAAAGTTCGACCCCCTCATCGTAGACAAAATCAAAGCGCAGTTGATCGCCGGCAAAAATGTAACCATAACGTCCGGATTGCTCAGGGCTTTGCAGGGCAAAGGGATCGAAGATATTGTGGAACTCCAATACACCGACAAAAAAATAACGACGAACGAATTTGTCGTCGGCTGGCAAGGCGATTGCTTCTCAAAAGAAAAAGTGTTGATCCCTCAAATACAATATTTTACCAACGATTCATGGGAAGATATTTCCTGCATTGCGTCGGGTACCGGATCGCCGATTCTTCATCAGGCTCGGTACGCCAACGGATCGCTTTTTGTCCTTACTATTCCCGATAATTTCGGAGATCTGTACAACTATCCCCCCGAAGTGTTGAAGAGAGTCAGAAGCGTCCTTTCGCAGGATCTCAAAGTGCGCATCGAGGGCCCGGCACAGGTCGGCCTGTTCGTCTATGACAACGGCACATTTGTCGTAGAATCCTTCCTCCCGGAAAATGTCAATATCAAAGTCGTCACCGACAAACAAACCAACAAACTCACAAATGTTCTTACCGGAGAGGAAATTGCCGGAACCGTTGCAGAAGCCGCCCAGATATGGGGGAGGGGAAAAGAAGAAACAAAAACATTCGATGTTGCTATCAAGCCGCATTCCTACATTGTGTTTCATGGCAGATAGTATCGTAAAGCAGCAAATTGTGAAAATTTTGAATGATGAAAAGAAGCCTCTAACGGTACATTTAAGATAAACCATCTAATAGAAGAACATGGTACATTCAAATCCTACATTTTTTGGCAGAAGAATCGGATTCTCTGCCTTGGCAGCTATAATCTTTACACAGCTGGTGATGTTTGCTTCCGCGCAAGAAAAAACAGAAGCGAACCGGGATAAAGCAAGCTATCAGAACTTCAATGTCGAGGTGTTTTGCTGTATTCAGGACGAGCAAAAAATGATAGCCGACCCTCAATGGCTTGAAGAGAGCTGGAATTTGATCGCCCGTTCCATCAAAATTGGCAAAGTGTATGTTGAGACGTACAGGGACAATGAAACAATGCCGGAAGCGAATGTTAAAAAGCTCAAAAATTTCTTCGCAAGCAAAGGTGTCAAGGTATCAGGCGGTATTATGGCGTCTGTTGCCGGCCCTCCCGGCGACCGTCTCAACGGGTTCTGTTACTCGAATCCCGCTGACCGGGAAAAATTCCGAAAGATTGTGGCGTATACTGCTTCCCTTTTCGATGAGATTATTTTTGACGACCTGTTCATTTTCAACTGCCAATGCGATTTGTGCCAAAAGGCTAAAGGAGACTTGACCTGGGCAGACTATCGACTGAAAGTTATGAAAGAGGTAGGTGAGAACCTTGTCGTCAAGAATGCCCGGAGTGTAAATCCGGACGTCCATCTCATTTTCAAACCGCCAAATTGGTACGAACAATATCAGTTCTCGGGATACAACCTTGAATCGCAACCCAGGGTTTTTGATGAGATCCGAGCCGGCACTGAAACAAGGGATCCGGAAAACACCGTTCAGCACCTTCAACCGTACCAAAGCTACGGCATCATGCGCTACTTTGAACACATTAAGCCCGGCAAGTTTGGCGGCGGCTGGGTTGATGTGGGACAACGTCAGACGATGAACCGGTACACCGAACAAATTGAGAACACATTGTTTGCCAAGCCGAAGGCAATCATCCATTGGAGCTATGGAAGCTTAGTCGAGACAATAAATGACGCCGATGGGAAAACAAAAATGCTCAGCCCTATTGCCGAGGCCGCCGGATATACATTCGATAAACTCGATGCTTTTCTTGGAAAACTCGGGGAACCGTATGGCGTTGCCGCTTACAAACCCTACCATTCCTCGGGTGAAATGTATATTCATAACTACGTTGGGATGGTTGGTGTCCCCATGGATTTGTATCCTGATTTTCCCGACGACCGCGGTACGGTTTTTCTGACAGAACACGCGAAGTTTGATACTGACATCGTCAACAAGATTACCAAACATCTTAACGAAGACAAAACGGTCATCATAACTTCAGGCCTTCTTAAGACGTTACAAGGGAAGGGAATCGAGAAAATTCTGGAGGTCGAGTACACGGGACGAAAAGCGCTGGTAAACCAATTCACATATCGGCGGTTCATGGATGAAGAGCCCGCTAACATATACTTCTCCGACACCGAGATTCTTATTCCGGAGTTGGCCTATGGATTGGTGGCCTCGGAAGACATCATTCAGGCAATCTATAAGGGCAATAACCGCTATTCCATGCTTTTACAAGTCAGAGGCTTGAAAAAAGGAAAGTTTTATGTCCTCACAATACCCGAGAACTTTGACGATCTGTACCATCTCCCCAAGGAAGTACTTTCTCAGATCAGAAGAGTTATGATGGAGGATATTCCAGTTTATCTGGACAGCCCAAGCCAGATATGCCTGTTCGCATACAACAATAACACATTCATCGCCCAGTCATATCAACCCTTCCCGACACGATACAACATCGTGATTAAAAAAGCGGGTGCAAAACTATTTGATATCATATCGGGACGGGAATTGCACGGCTATGTGAACGGAGCGACAACTGTTTTCGAAGTGTTGCAGCAACCTCGAACATATAATGTGTACAGGTTCGAATAATCCTACCGGTAATTACCGGCAGCGCTGCGGACGACGGTTAGATATGGAGTGAGACAAGGAAAGAAATTGCGGCATTTCATGTCACTGTCAAGCCACATCGTTGCATCGTGTGTCAGGGTAGATAATGCCAACGCGAGAGAACAATCAAGAACCGCAAGGACGAAAAGGAGAGTTCGATGCGACCTTCATGTAAAAAGAGAATCTAGTGCCGTTCCAAAGAACAAATATTGTATTTTTCAATGACTAATTCACCGCAAAGATCGCTAAGGACGCTAGGATTTCCTAGAAGCCATCTCAATAACTCCGAGCAGCGTCATTCTGAACAAACAATGCAACATCATTGTCATTCTGAGGAGCGGAGCGACGAAGAATCCATGAAAACGCAGCACCGTGTATTCACGTAGCCTCAGTGTTGTGGATCCTTCTCCCGCCAAAAAGCGGCGGGATCAGGATGACCGTACTGTTGTTTTTGAGATAACTTCTAGTTCCTTTATAGAAACTTCTTTGCGACCTTTGCGTCCTCTGCGGTAATAATACAAAAGTTAACATTAGAAGCAGCACTAGAAAGGAATACGCAATGAAAAAATATTCAATGATCCTAAATCTTGTTTTGATGCATATCCTAACGATGAATGCTTGGACTGCGTTGGGCCAGGTCGGCGGCGGAATGATGCCGCAGATTGTCGAGAAGGATGGACGTCATGCCCTTCTCGTCGACGGACAGCCGTTCTTCATGCTCGGCGGGCAGGCACATAACTCCAGCGGCTGGCCCGGCATGTTGCCGCAGGTGTGGTCGGCGGTCAAAACAATGCGCGCCAACACCGTCGAGATTCCAATCTACTGGGAACAGATCGAAGCACAACCCGGGAGGTTCGATTTTTCGCTAGTGGATACTTTGCTGAAGCAGGCGCGGGATCACAATGTACATCTCGTTCTTCTCTGGTTCGCAACTTGGAAAAACGGCAGCAATCATTATATGCCCGAATGGATGAAACGCGATGCCGTAAAGTATCCCAACATTACCGGCCGGAACGGACAACCTGTTGATTCGCCTTCACCGCACACGCAAGCAGCGATGGAGGCCGATGCGAGGGCGTTTGCAGCAGTGATGGGGCATTTGAAACAGGCCGACCCGCAGCACACGGTTTTGATGGTCCAAGTCGAAAATGAATCCGGATCCTGGAACAGTGTGCGGGATTATTCTGCAGTTGCTCAGAAACTATTTGAGGGCAACGTGCCGGCGGAGCTTCTCAAACCCGAGATCCTCAAGGAGTTACATAAGCTAGTCGTTACCAAGGGAACCTGGCAGGAGGTATTCGGAAACGATGCAGACGAATATTTTCATGCTTGGTCGGTTGCCCGGTACGTCGGGTATGTTGCTGCTGCGGGCAAAGCTGTGAATCCATTGCCATTGTACGTCAATGCGGCGCTGCGCGATCCGCTCTCCAACCCTCCTGCATCGACATATGAAAGCGGAGGTCCTACGGATAATGTGATCCCGATTTGGAAATCAGCTGCACCCGCCATCGACGTTTTGGCTCCGGACATTTACATTTCGGAGAGCAAGCCCGCACTGAAGGTGATTGAGCTATACGATCGCCCCAATAACCCGCTCTTCGTGCCGGAGACTGGATCGAACGGGGAATTCGCACGATACCTGTACGCAGTGCTCGCGCGCGGCGGAATAGGATTCTCTCCGTTTGGCATAGATGATAATGGGCGGGGCGAAGGGGATGCAGAAACCGCGGCTCGCCTTGCTCCAATTGCACAGGAATACTCCATGGCCGGCCCTATGATGAGAGAACTGGCGAAATGGAGCTTTGATGGAAATATTAAGTCAGTGGTTGAGCGCGAGGATCACGCCGAACAAACGATTGACCTCGGTATGTGGCAGGCCGTAGTGACTTTCAGCGCAACTGGCGGACGCACCGTGCAAACCAATGCGAAGCCGCTCGGTAAAGCGATGGTGGTGCAGCTGGGTGAGAACGAATTTATTCTGATCGGCGATCTGTGCCGCTTTACTTTTCGTCCTCTTGGCGCCAACGCCGGCAAGGCCTGGCAATATTTAAAAGTCGAAGAAGGAGAGTATGAAAATGGTACGTTCAAGCTCTTACGCATCCGCAACGGTGATGAGACGGATTGGGGTGGACCGAGTTTAGGTGCCGTACCAGTCGTATTACATACCACGCTGATCGTGCGGTGAGCCATTTGTCTGACTTCGTATCATGAAGATCTGATAGTTTGAGCAAAAATATATTTTTTTAATAAAAGGAAACTTGCTATGAATTTAAAATCAATTATCCTCAACCTTCTTTTAACACTTCTGTTTTCGATAAATGCTTGGTCCGCGCAACCGGACACGCGTCAACATCTGCTGATGGATTTCAATTGGAAATTTTTGCAGTCCGACACAAACGGCGCAGAGAAGCAGGATTTTGACGATACCAAATGGCGCACACTCAATCTCCCGCACGATTGGAGCATCGAGGGTGAATTCAAAGAAGATGCGCCGACAAAAGGCGCCGGCGGTTATCTTCCGACGGGCATCGGATGGTATCGCAAAAATTTTACCATCCCTGCAATTCAAAAAGGTCAGCAATTTTGGATTGAATTTGACGGCGTGTACATGAATAGCGATGTCTGGATAAACGGACATCACCTTGGTAAACATCCGTACGGGTATACAAGTTTTTATTACGATCTCACTTTCTTCATCAAAAAAGGAGAGAACGTCATCGCTGTTAAGGACGATAATTCCCTTCAGCCAAACAGCCGCTGGTACTCGGGCTCGGGCATCTACCGGCATGTATGGTTGAATATCGCCAACCCCGTGCACATCGCTCAATGGGGAACGTATATTACCACGCCTTCGGTCGATTCGTCATCTGCAACAATTTCCGTTCGCACTTCAATTGAAAACAGCTTCCCGGGCAAAAAGAATATTATCCTGCGATCGGTCGTTAACAATGAATCGGGCAAAGAAGTGGCAATTATTGAAACGCCCGTCTCACTTGCAGCACCGGGCAAAACAGATGTTGACCAGACCATCACTGTCGCTTATCCTTCCTTGTGGTCACTAGATGCGCCGACCCTCTACAAGCTTCATTCATTTGTTATAGAAGGATCGAAAGTGAATGACGAGCTCGTCTCAACTTTTGGCATTCGAAGAATTGAATACGACAAGGACAAAGGTTTTCTTCTGAACGGAAAACATGTCAAGATGAACGGCATGTGCTTGCATGTCGATGCCGGCTGTCTCGGCATCGCGGTCCCCGAACAGGCTTGGAACAGGCGTTTGCAGCTGCTGAAGGAAATGGGCTGCAACGCCATCCGGACAGCACACAATCCGCCGGCGCCGGAATTTCTTGATCTATGCGACAAGCTTGGGTTCCTGGTGATGGATGAAGCTTTTGACGAATGGGAAGTTCAAAAAGGACAGGTGGAATACAGCTATCATTTATACTTTGCAGAAAATTCGCAATCAGATTTGCTTTCCATGATCCATCGCGACCGGAACCATCCGTCGGTTGTATTGTGGAGCGCCGGCAATGAAGTGTTGGACCAGGGAACCGACCGGGGCGTTGAAGTGCTGCGAAAATTAATCGAAACGTTTCATAAAGAAGATCCCACACGACCCGTCACGGTGGCGAACGACAGGATCGCCGATGTCGACTATCCGGCGAAACCTCAGTTTCTCGCACTGGAGGATATTGTCGGCTACAATTATGTTGACCGCTGGTTGAAACGGAGAGAATTGTACTACAGCGTCGACAGGCATGACCATCCGGATTGGAAAATGGTAGGAACGGAAAACGTCGGGATCTCCGGCGTCCGTGGCAAATATACTGTTTCCCATCCGTCCACAGCAGCTCCGGGGCATTCATTTTTTTCCCACGACTATAGATCAATGGTCCAGGCTGAACAGTTATGGCGGGCCACTTCGGTGAATGACTATGTGATCGGTGATTTTATCTGGACGGGTGTTGATTATCTTGGAGAAGCTCGCTGGCCGGGCAAGAGTTCAAATTCCGGCGTGCTCGACCTTTGCGGTTTTCCCAAAGACGGCTATTATTTCTACCAAAGCCAGTGGACGAACAAACCGCTCGTTCATCTGTTCCCTCATTGGAATT
>Ga0265322_10000155_pt1 | contig 31378 bp, 24 predicted proteins | sample 41222metaG_FD_193584 | JGI IMG/M metagenome (GOLD analysis project Ga0265322, IMG submission 193584) | Rhizosphere microbial communities from Carex aquatilis grown in University of Washington, Seatle, WA, United States - 4-12-22 metaG | ecosystem: Host-associated > Plants > Roots > Rhizosphere...
CGAGCATTGTCTGGTACCTTAGTTCGTTAGGATCTTTTAAAGAGATAGCTATATACTCTATCGTGCAATGGTTCTGGTCGTACGGATAGGCCTGAGGAGTATCGAAAGGATCCTGGCCTCCGTTGACAAAGAATCTCTTGATATACAACGGCGGCTGAACCGTATCTATGAGGCTCGATTTTACATTGTACATAGTGGCTCCCATGGTGGTTACGAACCAGAGGATACTATCCGCATAAAACCCGCAAGAGTTGACTCTCCCAAGACGAAGCTCGTTATCCGTCGGAAGCACCCGAAGGGTCGCACCATCAATCGCTTGCATGCCAACGTCGGTTCCAAGCCATATCCTCCCGTTAGCATCTTCTGTGAACGACCAAATTGCATTGCTCAGCAGACCGTCTTTCATCGATATCATTGTGAAATGATCATTTTCATAAACTGCTGCTCCTCCAAAGCGGGTCCCAATCCATATGCGCCCTCTCTTATCTTCGAAGATAGACCTGATCCGATTGTCAGAGAGGCCATCATTCATCGTGAATATCTTTGCTTTGCCAGTTAGAGGATTTACCGTATCAACCAAGGCAAGGCCTCCATCCCATCCTCCAAACCATATCCTACCCCTTCGATCTTGAAATATTTCACGGACCGAATTATCTGGCGCTCCGATTCCCGGAATGTATGTCTGAATTGGCCGCATTGTCTCAGGATTAAATACCACAACAGCGTAGCGATTCATACCCAACCAAAGTCGATTCTCCCGATCAAGGAGTGCCGCGAAGATGTCTGTCTTTTCGTGCAATTCCTTGGGATAAGGGAATCGTCGGTCGAGTTGAAGACGTGTCTGTTTCTTACGTCCATTGATCTGGTAGCGAGAGATAAAGGAAGCTTTACCATCACCGCCAATGTCCCCCACATAAGAAATTACCCAAAAACCGCCGTTGTGATCGAAACAAACAGTGCGATCGCTTAGCGGCAAAGGATGTAGGATTTTTTGCCAAGAGCCATTTGAGTCTTGATAGAGCTGCCAGATCCCTCGATATGCTTTAGCCCAAAAATTCCCCTCGCCATCCACTATCCCCCAACGAGCACCGGCTTCAGGATCAAGAGGGATTCGGGAAATACCGCGCGCAGTGAGAACTGCAAGCCCCCTCGACCATGAGGCAATCCAGAGATTATCCTCGCGATCAAATAGTACTTGGCTGACTATCTGTTCAGGAAGTCCATTTTCTACAGAACAAGAGCGGAACGGGTCGGTATCAAACCGTTCCTTCGCGACACTGTTAATTCCGGTAGAAGAAGTCATCCAAAGAATGCCATGGTGATCAAGTGTTAGGCGAGGTCCACCGCCATCCCACGGAAGCTGACGATGTCGACCGATGACTCTGTTACGAACTTCATACAACATGCAGTTAGACAACGTGATAAAAAGGTTACCTTCGCTTTCAAGCATAGCAAAGGTGATCACTGACGGAAAATGAAGAGTGGTTATTTTTTCCCAACGGTAGTCGATGGTCCGTTGATAGAAAGCTAAGTCTTTTCCATCAGATATCCATACTCCCCCATGCTCGGGAAGCAAAATATGTACCCAACGAGTTTCATTGAAAACAAGGGGAAGGCGGCTCCATACGGCAGAGTCATTCTTGATTGCGAAAAGCTTGTCGCCTGCAAGACCCCAAAGACAACTATCCTCATCAGCCTTGACTTCATCGAATAGTGTCCCCTGAAAAGGGGTATTGAGTTTGACGGAAGAGAATACCCCATCACGCATCAAGGTAAGATTACCTTTTTTGCCAATCACATATAGCGTCCCTGGCCGCGATGGGCTCTCAAGAATTCCGTCAATATCGTTTTCCGGGAGACCATTCAGGATGGAATAGCTCGTAAACGAAACTCCATCAAACATGCAGAGACCGTTGCTCGTACATATCCAAAGGTACCCCTTAGAGTCCTGGAAGATTTGAGAGACTTGGTTTGATGGGAGACCGTCGGCGGTGGTATAATAATGAAACGGCAATATCTGAGAAAATAATTTCTCGGATTGACCGATGGTAACAAGCAGAATGAATATGAGAACAAAATGACAACGGCTCATCATGATATTATCAGAATATATTTCATACCTCCAATAAATGTGAAATCCATTTGGAAGCCAACGATAGTTGAACAATTATCCGTAGAAATGGATAAAAAAATATTTTACAAAAAGGGAAAGCAATTTCCGTAATGAGACAAAAAACCCGTAGCTCAAAACATTCTTGCAAAATGTTCTAAACTACGGGTTCATCTCCTCCACAAGTAACTTTCAAACACCCTCTTCCGTCCCGTGTCCCAGCGCAAGACATTAAATGAACTAGACACTTTCTGATAAAGAAAAATAGGAAAAATTTACGTTCTTGTCAAGAAAAAAATGAAAGTGGCGGGTTTCAGGTTGACCGGTGACTTCCTTTATAATACCGTCGATAAAAAAGTTCCCTTACATTAAAAACCCCGGCCTGATCGGGTCGGGGTCTTGGGAAAAGTAAGATTTTTATCTATCAACCGTTTAATTCTTCAGGGAATACATTTCACTTTTTTCATCCCACTGTAATCGCGAATGGTGTTCATTCCACCACTGAAGGATTTTTTCCGGAGATTCTTTTGAGAAATCGACACGCACATATTTCTGCATAGCATTTCTCGCATCGTCGGCAAAGATGCCGCCGTCTTTGATAATCTGAATGACGCCCGGAATGGCATTCGGATTTCCCAGGCCTAATGCCGTCACCAGAAAGCTTGTCTTCATTTCCGGGTCATCTTCATGTTCCGACTTCTCGATAAGTTTGACTGCAGATTCGCTGTTCCCGATCACTTTCATCGCGTTCACGACACTCTCGCGAACTTCGTCCGATTTATCATCGAGCAATTCCGTGATTTGCGGCAGCGCTGTCCGTTCTTTCATGTGAGCGAAGAGATCGACGGACGCTTTTCGCACTTCGGCATCCTGGTCTTTCAGTTTTTCAATCGCAAGCGGAAGCCACCGGCTTTTATCATTTCCATACAATTCAAGATTGAGGATCGCTGCCTGGCGATCGGTACTGAGCGGACTGCTTAACATCTGCAATGTATGCGTCAGCGGATTTTCTTCCGCTTTCCGGAAGAAAAAGACAGCCCCAACGAATATCACGACAACCGCGGTTGCCGCCGCAAGATTCCGAAATGCACGCACCAAGCTTGTGGAAAGTTTCAGGTAACGGAAAATGCCGCTGATCAATAATCCCGTCGCAAGCACAACGACGATGGCAGGGCTCGTCGGCAACCCGGTGTCGTACGAAAGTTTGACGCCGATGAAGCTTATAACAGAACCGCCGATCCAGCCGAGAGCCAGACGTGTACTTAATTTATTCGAGACCAGCATCGCTCCGACCGAAGGAATAACTAAATAGCTGAACACCAGGAAGACACCGGCAATTGCCACCGAACTGGTTATGACAAATCCGAACGACATGTAGAAAAAGAAATCCCATAATCGCACATTCATGCCCGATGCCTCGGCTTTTTCGACATCGAGGGATATTGCCATGAATTTTTTTCTGAAAATATAATGAAAAATACCGACGAGCGCATAAATGGTCGCCGTTTTCAATACGACGTACGGTTGAACCCAGAGCAATTCACCTTTGATGATATGTTCGAGTTCCTGCGGTCCCAGAGCGCTCTTCGACAGAACGAGAATGGTCGATGCAAACGTCACCGCGTAGACAATGCCGATGATCGCCTCATGCGGAACCTTTTCACCCTTCATTCTCGTGATAGAAAAGACGAACGCGCCGAATATCGTGAAAGCAAGTGAATACAGGTACAGGACATTCGTATCTTTACCGACTTCGTAACCGAGCAAGACTCCTATCACCGTGCCTAACGCGGCAATCTGCGCGAGCGCCAGATCGACAAAGATCACTTTTCGGGCGATGACATGAACGCCCAGATAGACATGGATTCCGGTCAACACCAGGCAGGCGGCAAGAGGCCATATCATTGTTTTCGGTAAATAAAATAACTGTTCCATAATTCAATTTCCTAAAAAATCCACATGATTACTTCGCTGCTTGTTCGATCTGCTCCATCAAATATGTTATCAATTTCTCGTACGTATCCACGGTTTCAACTGCACCGACATCGACATACGTGATGACTACTTTTGCATCTGTTTTACTCGCGACATAATCTGCCGCTTCCCGTGAATAAAAATTATCATTCAAAATAACTTTAATTCCATCGCGCTTGATCTGCTCGACGATTTCATCCCGGTGCTGCGGCGGCGGCGGTATGCCGGGCTTCTCTTCCAGCTCACCGGCAATCTGAAATCCGAAACAATCGGCAAAATAAATATATGTTTTATGATACGACATGATCTTCACGCCGTTCAACGGCTCCGCTTTCTTTTGCCAGCCGCCTAATTTTTCGTACAGGTGCTTTGACTTCAGCCACGGAATAAGCTCGTTGTCCTTTGCTTTGCGTGTCAGAATATCGCCACCAGATTTTCCGATTGCTTTCAGCAAATCTTCTCCGAACATGGCGACATCCACTTTATGTTTATAGTCGTCAATTCTCGATTGAAAATATGCCGCATCATTCGGATCGAGTTGTTTCAGCCGGTTGCCGATGTTCTCGGCAATAATTTTGACATTGAACGGATCCAGCCAGATGTGCGGATTTCCTTGCGGATGAATATCTCCCCACGAACGCGAAACTTCCGTTGGAAGTTCTTTCACGGGAGCGTTTGTTGTCGCTACAAGATGCCCTAAACCTCCCGGCTGTATTTTCGGATTGCCGGAAGCATCCAGAACATTCTTCGCCCAGATATCCAACGAGAGTCCGTTTTCAATAAACAGGTCAGCATCTAAGGCGAGCTGGTTCATCGTCGGAGTCGGTGTGACATAATGCGGATCCTGTTTCGGATTGGCAAGGGCAAAAGCTTCGACCTTATCGCCGCCGACTTCCTGCGCGAGATAGCGTAAATAATTGAGCGTCGTGACAATTTTCAATTTCCCGTCTTTCGAATATGCCAGATGAAAATTGAATAACAACATCAGAACAACAACGATGATACCCGAAATCTTTTTCATATCCTTATTCCTTTTAGTTGACAAAATTTTATTTGTTGACCCAATACGGCTCGGTGGGATGTGACCCGAAGACCAGGTTGAGATCGAAAATAAGTGTATTGAGATTATCCTGTGCAGGAATATCGCTTTGGCGATGTTCAAACCCGATGCGGAATCTCAGGAATTCAGTCGTATAATAACTGGCGTAGACACCGGCATTCCTCGTTATCAGATCATTATTACCCGGGTCTTCAATCCAATCGTACCGCGTACCGAGATATAACCAGTACGATGTCTGGTACTGCAGATACGCAAACCATCCGAACGGATGAATCCTTTTGAGATCACCAACATAAATAGTATCAACAACAACGTGATCAACGATAAGGGCTTCACCACCCGCAACAATCGAATGCGATTCGCGTTCCTCCGACGGCGACCATTTGTACGTCAGATCAACGCCATACACATGCGTTGCATAATCCCCCTCTTCATCATAGGCGCTCGCGCCTAATGTTAAGAGAGAAACGTTGTTCCAATCTTTTGAGAGATTCACATGCCCGATATATGCCGGCTGGCGAACGTTGGGATTGGTGAGCATCGAGTTGGCCGGCAGAATGAGGTTGGTATTTGAAATTGCGATGTCGCCGGAGCGCACGACGTCCAGATTCATTTCCAGTGTTGTTCCGGGGATAGGATTCGGCAGATAAAAATCCAGATCCATACCGGTCGGATTGAACCCGGATTCAAAAAAATCACCGTGATCCGTTCCGAGATACTGCGAAACAATCAGCGGACGTGTTGTCCATGGAAGATCATGAATGTGAATCTTGTTATCCAATCCGAGAGACGCCCGGTACTTACCGATCTTCACTTTCAATCCTAATGGCGCGGATTCCAGAATTGGCAGGCGTTTGATAAGACCGTATGCCTCTTCGGCATCGATGCCGAAATTCTGGTTCGCTTCGTTTTCAAGCGAGATGACGGCAAATGCCGATGCATAGGGATCCACTGCCGAACTCAATTCCACTTCAACAGTCCGTAAAAAAAACCGGTCGCTGATCAGGTTTTGCCCGAGAGGCGAATCGTAGACATCCTTGTTATCGGAGCGTGCGGCGAAATTCACAGCGGTCACCATCTTCGGGTTGAAAGCGATCGGCGCAAGGCTGCGTGAAACTGCATCGATCTTGCTTTCGAGTTCCTGCAGTCTCTTATCGAGCCGTTCTTCGAGGAGATCAACTTCATCCGACTGGGTCGCATCTGTTGAAGGCATTTGCAATCGCAATGAATCTAAATCTTTATGTAACTGGTTCACTTCCGCGCGTAAACTCTGAAGCTCTTGCTCTTTTGATTGATCATTCTCTTGCGCCAGAACGGAGATCGGCATGCACAAAATTATAAACAATATAATGCAGACTGTACATCTCATAATGCTTCCTTTCAATTAAAAATCCTCAAACAAAATTTGTTACTCTTCTTGACCGAACAAGAATAAAAACCGATTCATCAAAGGATGCAACCCGGCGGGTCACGTCCCTGTACCGGACTGAAGAGAACAATGAGGTGTGCAGGAAGAACATCAGAATATGTACTTGCAACGACAGGAAGAATTGTACGAAAGAGAAGCAGGGGAGAAAAGAAGACCTGGTTCGAATTAATTTGAAAACAGATCTCGCAGAACGTTGAATGATTTTCTGACGGCGTTTGGTTATTACCGACTTGAACGACACTCGTCAAAGGTGCGGCATAATTTGCCGGATGGAAATGGAACGCCGATAATTGCATGCTGAGAACGTAGCACAGCAAAAGGAACACAATAATCGACTTATGAATAGTGTTTTTCATACCCATATTGATAAAAAAAGGTATCGATTTTTCTTCAAAAGAGCAAATTATCCATTGGATTTTTTTATTTCAGAAAAATGCAGTGTTGGTGTTGTTTCCTTCTAAACTGTCGAATTATCCTTTCTGTTCCCACAAAATTTGAATGATGATTCTTGTGAAGCTGTTCGAGGGATAGCGGAAAGACGAGTGAGTTTTTGCCAATTCTTTCCGAAAGATGAATGCGAGTTCGATTCTTGCCGGGGGCTCTTTTTAGAAAAGATATCTACTCTCCGAAATAAAAAAACGCCGCTTATGCGGCGTTCTTCTGTTTGAGGAGCTGGCAGGAGTCGAACCCACAACCTACTGTTTCTAAAGTCCCTAATGAAGAAGGACTTTAGAAGGCAATCGCTCTGCCAATTGAGCTACAGCCCCGTGTCTTAAGATACCAAAAAGAAGACCAAATGTCAATATCAACATTGGTTTGTCAAGTATACGATCCGTGAGAAATTTCCTTGATTATAGTTCAAAATTTGAGTATCTTGGAAGCCATCTTCATGGTGTCCATAGTTCAGTTTGGTTAGAACGCCAGGTTGTGGCCCTGGAGGTCGTGGGTTCAAGTCCCACTGGACACCCGGCGTCAATTCAAAATGAAAATGTAAAAATTCAAAAAGGTTGTGGCAGGCACTTCCTTTGTTTTAACTTTTTAATTTTGACTTTTGACTTGTTTTGCCCCCATCGTCTAGAGGCCTAGGACACGAGCTTTTCAAGCTTGTAACACGAGTTCGAATCTCGTTGGGGGCACGATTTAAGCAATTTTTTTTATGCTTAAACCCGCTCGCGGAGGGAATCTGTTAGCAGTAAATATCCTTTGACTAACACCAATTATTATTGACTTACATTATTAACAAAGGCAGCTATATATTTTGGTCAACCAAAGCTATGCCTCATTTAAGACTATTTCAAATAAGTCAATCGCCATTTGCTCGTCACTCAATGATTTCTAACTTCACAAGATCAAACAATGTTTGACGAATATACGTTGACTTGCTGCCACTGAGGACAACTTGGAGGCTGTCGCCTGAAATTGTATCGATCGTATCTATTTCATTGTTCAATGTCCATGCTGTGATTGTTTCATCTACCCAAATGTAGGTTTTGCCTGTCAGTGTACCGTTCCTATCGAGTCGAAGTTGCGCACTACTTCCGGACGAGGGAAAATTATTGCTGCTTTTTGTCCAGACACTGAATTTGTAAACATGGTTACCGGCCGGAGCCGCTACCGTAGTTGTGATGTATTCAGGAGCGGATGATGGAGATTGATCGTACATCGAAACCGACCACATCCCCCCGCCCGATGGAGCGTCTTGTGCAGGATTTATCCCCGATCGGACATCCGTAAAAGAAGAAAACCACCCTTGAAGAGTGAACCTTCCGTCTGATTCAAACGAAGAGTTGCTGATAAGATTTAACGGTGCAGACGGACTATAAATGGTAATATCAAAATCAAACGACCATGAAGGACTCATGTTATTCATCTGACCTTGCAACACGTATGAGCCCGATTGATCATCAAGTATTCCCGGTATATTTTTAATGGGCTCATCGATGACCTGATATTGTAACGTTTGATGAGAATTCAATAAGAGTGGAACGATTACCCGGCAAACTGGACCCCCTCCGAAGATTACGGTTCGTCCACTATCATTCTTCAATGACCATAAAATTGCGTAAGCGGGACCACATTCAAAATAGAGGGTGTCAACTGACGTAGATTGATTATACATTGTCAACGTAGCGCTCAGTGTGTCGTTAATTCCAAATGTTGCTTGAGGAATTGCGAACGTATACAGCACACTATCGACGGTATGACTGGAACTTAGGGGTGGCACAATCAATGGTCTTGTGGGGCGGTATGGTGGCGTATTGGACTGAACGATCAGTTCGTTATCATTGAGATTGTTACACGAAAATGCAACGAGAGCAACAATCAGGCTTGCGAATACAAACTCAAATTTTTGTGACATATTCCCTCCTTTCGTGAGAATGACATATCACAAATACATCAACCAACGTAATTCTGAGAAAGAACAATCACCAACGGCGAATAGCTTTTATTGCAAATCCTCGTCGCAAGAAATTCGTTGCGTGCAGTCGAACGAATCACAGCAGGTGTGACAAACCCGTTTGAAGACCTCGTAATTTAAGAACTCGATATCGGGCGCAAAGTAATTTTTCCGTACAGGTTCCTCGCGGAGAAGATCGGTGCTCAGGTATTTTTTATTATCGTCGGGAAAAACAGTAACGACAACGGCGTCATGTCCGATGATGTCCTGTGCCTTCAGTGATGCAATGAAATTGGCGCCGGAAGATATTCCGACCGCAAGTCCAAGCTGTGATGCGAGCTTCTGTGCGGTAAGGATAGCATCGCCGTCATGAACGTCGATGATCTGGTCGAGGGAATGGAGATCGACGATCGGCGGAACGAATTCATCCGAAATTCCCTGGATACGATGTTGGCCAACCTTGTGTCCGGCGGAAAGCGTCGGTGATTCTGCCGGTTGAAGCGGGAAGATGCGAATATTCGGATTCTGTTTCCGCAAAAATTTACCGACTCCCATAATCGTCCCGCCCGTTCCGATTCCCGCGACAAACGCATCGGGAGTCTTTGAAATAAACTTCAGTTGCCACCATATCTCGGGTCCGGTCGTTTGTTCGTGTGCAGCGACGTTCCACTCGTTTGAAAATTGCGACGGGAGAAATATATTGCTGTTTTTCTCTGCAAATGTCTTTGTCATCTCAATGCTTCCCAGGAACCCACCATCATCGTGCGAAACAGGAACAATCCTCGCTCCAAGGCTTCGGATGAGGTCGACACGTTCACGGCTCATCCAGTCGGGCATGAAGATGACAACCTGATGACCGAGTGACCGCCCGATTGCAGCGAATGAGATACCCGTGTTTCCGCTCGTTGCTTCCGCGATGATATCGTCCTTTCGAAGAGACCCGGTGTGGTGTGCGCGTTCCAGAATGTGGAATGCCATGCGATCCTTGATACTCCCGGTGAGATTCATATGTTCCGCCTTTGCGTAAACGACGCGGTGTTCACCGCGGTATCGGCAATGAATTGCAAGAAGCGGAGTGTTGCCGATGATGTTTTTCAATTCTCTTAGCCGAAGATCAAAACCAGGCGCAAGGTTTTCGTGCATACTCGATTTTCCATGTGGGACAAATAATTTTTTTACGTTTCTCTATGTTCAAGAATCAGGGACGATAATTGTCTTCTGGATACCCGGAAAGAACGAAGGCAAGGATTGATATCTGAAAGATACGAAAATACTGTCTGCTTGTCAATGATTCGGTTTGATAAATGCCTTAATTCGGCGGAAATCGATATCAATGAAGAAGTTTCTTTTCATCATCGCTTTATTCAAAGTTGACTGATTTTCACTTCAGCTTGAGCACATGGTGAGAACGCGGCTCAAGAATTGGGCAGCGCAAAATCTATCCCCATGTTATGACAAAACTTTACACAGAGCGTTACCGCATTTTGCCAGCCGCCGCAGAAATCCGGACTCAGTGCTATTGTTAAGACTAAAATTTTACCGGATGCAAGATGTTTCCTGAGAATACCGGATATGCCATCAAGATATTCGTTACTCATGAGGATATCATAAGAATCGTTTGGTTTGAAGAAAAAGTAGTCGATATCGATATTGACAATGCAAGGCAATCGGTCGTTACTCAAGCAGTTTTCCAATACAGCAAGAATAGTATCATACTCCGGCTTGATGATCTTATGAAAACGAGGTTCGTCTTTCAGTTCGTGTGTGGCAAACCAGGCGGTCTCGATCAACTGAGGATAACATTCGAGAAAAAGTGAAAGATAATTTACCCAACTGATCAGGAGTAATTTCCCATGTTTGTCGTTATATGACTTCGTAAGATAATCATTGAGAGTCACCGACCACATATCCGGTATCAGCGGCTTTTGGATCTCAATGTCACGGTATAAAGTATCCGTATGTCTATCCAGGTGGAAGAGGTTGACTTTCTCGCTTTTTTTTAAGTGCTGGAACCAGCACCAGAGCGCGGCTCTGTGGTTGTCCATGACATAAACATTTCCTGAGCGCGAAAGGAAATTCAGTTTGAAAGCACCGGAAAATAATCGACCCTTGAATGGAATTAGATTTTCCATATTGATAAATGAAAATTGGTCATGCTCCCTCATTCGTAATTACACTATAATATAATAGGAATAAAGAGTATGATATACTACAACATTCGGTTGTCAGTGCCCCTGGGAAGCAGTTCTACTGCTGACAGAACAGTGGCTGGTCGGTTGATAACTCTCGAAGAGTCGAGTCGTCGACAACTCGTTGAGAAGTTGAACTTCCAGCAATGAGAATAATAATTTGTTTGGAATCACAATAAAACTTATATTTAATTCTTAATTTCAATGAATATTGCGATATCAGTCGCAATTACCATTAATTTTGCATTTCCGGTTGATAATGAAGAGTTTAACAACGGTCGGTTTGAATCTTCTGGGATCGATAGGGTCTTCCATCTTTTATATGAAAAAAATCTAACGCCATGCGCGCAATTATTCCGGTAGCAGGATTCGGAAGCCGTCTTCGCCCGCACACGTTCACCGTTCCGAAAGTATTGCTGAACGTTGCCGGCAAGCCGATCATCGGTCACATACTCGACAAAATTATCGAGGACGGATTCGATGAAGCCACCATCATCGTCGGACATCTTGGCGATAAAATTCGCGAATATGTTCAATCGCACTACCGCATCCATGTCGATTTTGTGGAACAGACAGAAGCCAAAGGTCTTGCTCATGCGATTTATCTCGCGAAGGATACATTTTCCACCGAACCGATTCTTATCATTCTCGGCGATACGATCTTCGATGTCAACCTGAAGCCGGTGCTCGGTGAAAAATACACCTCCATCGGCGTCAAGGAAGTTACCGACCCGCGACGCTTCGGCGTTGTCGAATTGCACGACAATTTCGCCAAACATCTCATCGAAAAACCGGAAAATCCAACGAGCAATCTTGCCATTGTCGGATTGTACTGGATCCGGAACCCGAAATTGCTCGTCGAATCGATTGCCGAATTATTCAAAAGCGACCAGCGCACAAAAGGCGAGTATCAATTAACCGACGCACTGGAGTTGATGCTTCAGCATGGAGAAAAAATTAAAACATTCCTCGTCGACGGGTGGTACGATTGCGGTAAACCGGAAACTCTCCTTTCAACCAATCAACATCTGCTCGAAAAACAGCAGGAAAACGTCGTCATCAAGAATGTCGTTATCATACCGCCGGTATACGTTGCGAAAACAGCAACGATTATTCATTCCGTTATCGGTCCGTACGCTACGATCGCCGATCGTGCAACGGTCACCGATTCGATTATCCGCAATTCGATCGTCAGCGAGGATGCGCAGGTACATAAAGCGGTGCTGGAAGATTCGTTGGTCGGCGTCAATGCGTTGGTCGAAGGAACGTTTAATCGAATTAATATAGGCGATTCATCCGAAATCGAATTTCATTAATTTCAGAAAGGCTCTATGTCATATTTATTTACTTCCGAATCGGTATCCGAGGGTCATCCCGACAAAGTGTGCGATCAGATTTCCGATGCCGTCCTTGATGCCCTGCTGACGCAGGATAAATATTCCCGCGTCGCTTGTGAAAGTTTTGTCACGACAGGGCTTGCCCTCGTCGGCGGCGAAGTAACGACCAAAGGATATGTCGACGTCCAAAAAATCGTCCGCAATGTCATTAAAGATATCGGCTACACGGAAGCGGGCGTCGGTTTCGATGCCGATTCCTGTTCCGTTCTGTCGGCAATTCATTCGCAATCACCCGATATCGCTCAGGGTGTCGATACCGGTGGCGCGGGCGATCAGGGAATGATGTTCGGATATGCGTGTACCGAAACTCCCGAACTGATGCCGATGCCGATCATGTATTCTCATAAACTCGTCAAGCGGCTCGCCGACATCCGCAAACACAACAAGAAGCTGATGCCGTATCTCCGTCCCGATGCAAAATCTCAGGTCACCATCGAATACAACGGAAAAATACCAGTGCGTGTACATACCGTTGTTGTTTCAACACAACATGCCCCAAATGTTTCTCAGAAGAAAATCAAAGACGATGTAATCAAATATGTCGTCAAGCATGTCATTCCGAAAGAAATGCTCGATGCGAAGACGCGCTATTTCGTGAACCCGACCGGCATGTTTGAAATCGGCGGACCACACGGCGACAGCGGTTTAACCGGCAGAAAAATTGTCGTCGACACGTACGGCGGCCGGGCACCGCACGGTGGCGGAGCATTTTCCGGAAAAGACCCGACAAAAGTCGACCGCAGCGCGGCATACGCAGCGCGGCACATTGCAAAAAATGTCGTTGCCGCCGGGCTCGCCAGCGAATGCCTTATTCAGGTCGCCTATGCCATCGGCGTTATCGAACCTGTTTCGATTCATGCTCAAACATACGGAACGGGAGTGATTCCGGATTCCAAACTTGAAACTATTCTAAAAAAATTATCCGTCGCAGGCGGACCGTTCGATTTGACGCCCCGCGGCATTATCGAACGGCTCGATCTCCGTCGTCCGATTTACCGGAAGACTGCCGCGTACGGTCATTTCGGTAGAAATGAAAAAGAATTCACCTGGGAAAAAACCGATAAGGTTAACATTCTCAAGAAATCAATACGATAACATTCATTCAACCAACAAAACCACCTCACCAACGAAACAAGGAAATATGGATCATAAAAAAGGTCGATACAAAGTAGCCGATATAAAATTAGCGGAAGAAGGCAAACAGTTAATTGCATGGGCAGAATCCCGTATGCCGGTGTTGATGGCATTGCGTGAGAAATACAAAAGAACCAAACCATTAAAGGGTTATCGCATTGCCGGATGTTTGCACGTCACGAAAGAAACCGCTGTTCTTATCAAGACCCTCGTGGAAACAGGAGCGGAAGTGAGCTGGAGCGGTTGCAATCCCCTTTCGACGAATGATGCCGTTGCCGCAGCTCTCGCAGCCGAAGGCATCTCGATTTTCGCGTGGCATGGCATGAACGTCAAAGAATTTTACTGGTGCATCGAAGAAACACTTCGCTTCAAACCGAACCTTACTCTCGACGACGGAGCGGATCTTATCTTCACCGTTCACAACAAACATAAAGAACTCATTCCTCACATCATCGGCGGTACCGAAGAAACCACAACCGGCGTGCATCGTCTTCGTGCCATGGCAAACGACGGTGCGTTGAGATATCCGGTCGTTGCCGTGAACGACGCAGAAACGAAATGGGATTTCGATAACGTCTATGGAACCGGTCAATCGACGCTGGATGGTATTCTTCGTGCAACAAGCGTACTTCTCGCGGGCAAAAATTTTGTTGTCGCAGGATACGGACATTGCGGAAAAGGCGTTGCGATCCGTGCAAAAGGATTAGGCGCGAACGTTATCGCCACGGAAGTGAAAGCAACTGCCGCGCTCAAGGCGACACTCGACGGCATGCGCGTCATGAAAATGGATGATGCTGCAAAGATCGGCGATATTTTCGTAACGGCAACCGGTGTGAAAGATATTATCGTGAGCCGCCATTTCAAATCGATGAAAGACGGCGCGATCGTGTGCAATACCGGGCATTATGATTGCGAGATCAATCTTGTCGATCTCGGCAAACTCGCTTCGTCGGTAAAAGAAATTCGCCCCAATAACGAGCAATACACAATGAAGAACGGCAACCGGATTTATGTTCTTGCGAAAGGGCGTCTGGTTAATTTAGCCGCAGCGGAAGGACATCCGTCGGAAGTGATGGATATGTCGTTTGCAAATCAATTCATGTCACAGTTACGGCTTGCCGACGTCGACAAGAAAGGCAAACGGTTGGAAAACCAGGTATATGATATTCCGGTCGAGCAGGATCAGGAAATTGCCGGCGTGAAATTGGCAACAATGGGATATACGATCGATACGCTGACAGCCGAGCAGAAAAAATATGCCGACGATTACAGCGCGGGTACATAAGCGCGGCGGGATGCAGCATCAGGTTCAAAAAAAAGGTGACCGTCGGGTCGCCTTTTTTTATGTCTTTTTCAATATTTTTTCATGAACTTCATCATGTCCCTCATACGGTTCCAGGTGAGTAAGAATTTCAACCTGTCCCGGGAACACTTGATGAAGTTCATCTTCGATAAGTGTCGCCTGTTCGTGGGCATGAACAAGAGAGATGTTGTCGCGAAACAGCAGATGAAATTCGATGAGCGTTCGATTGCCGGCATTGCGATGACGGAGTCCATGGTATGCAATATTAAATCGAGTCGATAACCGGTCCAGCGTCGCACGGAGTTTTGTATCGATTGCAGGATCGCTTTCATCCATCAAACCGCCGATGGAACGGCGCATCAGTTTCGTCCCGGTCCAAAGAATATTGATCGCAACCAGGATGGCAAGGATCGGATCGAACGGACGCCAGCCGGTGATCATCGTCAGGATTAATCCGATAATCACACCGAGACTTGTCCAGCTATCGGTCAAAACATGTTTACCATTCGCTTCGAGTAATATGGAATGATATTCTTTCCCTTTGCGAATAAGATACCATCCTAATCCCCCGTTGATCACCATGGCAACAAATGTAATCGTTGTACCGGTGCCGATATTTTCAATTTCCAAACCCAATACCCATTTATGTATTGCTTCAAAAATAATAAACAGCGCCGCAATGACGATCATCGCACCTTCGAAGCCGGCAGAAAAGAAACTGATACGGTCATGTCCGTACAGATGTTTTTCATCGGGTGGTTTGACGCTCAACTTGAAACTGTAGGCGGCAAACACGACTGCAAAAATATGAACGATCGATTCCGCCGCATCGGATAAAATCGCCGCCGAACGGGTGATAAAATACGCATACAATTTTATGACCAGCATGATAAAACCTACACTGACCGAGAGGAACATCGCAAACCGCATCTGATTCATTTGCGATTCGGTGTAAACAGTATTTGAATTTCCTTTCAGAGAATCCATATCGTTACATTCGACCGGTTGTGTACAATAATTGTTTCGCCGTTTCCGGATCGTTCGCCGGCAACCGGCATGCATAATTTTCGCAAACATACAATGTCGGTTTACCGCCGATCATTTTCATATCCCGCGTGAACGGCAGATAGGATGCGAGTTCTTTTTTCCCGTCGTCACGAACAAGCATCACGATTTTGTTTGGCATAAAATTTTCGTAAACCATTGCAATGAGTGTTTTCGTATCGTCCGCAGCCGGATTCCCTGCAATAATAATCTCTTTTGGTGAAGAAAGCAACCATAAAATAGCGGTAAGCATATGTGCAACTGCATCGGGCATTTGCTGTAAACGGCCGGCGAAGGCAGCAATATTTGTTTCCGCTTTTGTCCGCCAATCTTTGTTGTCCGTCATGTGGGAAAGTCGTAAAAGATTCAGGACGGCGACCGAATTGCCGGTCGGCTCTGCGCCATCGTAATCTTCTTTTGTCCGGAAAAGAAGCGATGCATCGGTTCCCGAAGTATCGAAGAAACCGCCATCTTTCCCATCCCAAAATAATTCAATCTGTTTTGAAGTAAGCTTGATCGCCAATTCCATCCATTGAAAGTCAAAAGACGCTTCATATAAATCCAATAATCCCGAAACCAGAAAAGCATAATCCTGAAGACCGCCCTCGAACCGGGCATCGCCGTCGCGATATCTGCGAAAGAGTTTCCGGCCTTGAGAATCGTATAAATGATTTGCGATAAAACCGGCAGCCCGGGTTGCAATGTCGAGATATTTCTGATCGTGAAGAATCTGATATGCCCGCGCAAATGCGGAAATCATCAAACCGTTCCACGCCGTGATGATCTTATCGTCGAGATGCGGATGCGGTCGTTTCTCTCGTTCATCAAAAATTTTCTTGCGGGCTTTATTGAGAGAACTTTCAATGAGATCGACCGGTTTTCCAAAATGTTCAGCAGCTTCTTCGATGCTGTGCGCAATATATAAAATATTCTTACCGGAAAATACATTCATCGGATCATGCAACGCGTTGCCGGCATCCTGAACGCCGAAACGGTAATTGAAGATCACGGCATCTTCGTGCCCGATTATTTTCTCAATTTCGGATGATGTCCAGCAATAAAACGCACCTTCTTCTTTAGAATGAGAAGCATCGATTACACTCTCGGCATCTTCCGCTGAATAAAATCCGCCGTCAGGATCGGTAAGCTTTCGTTCAACATACGAAAGCACATCCTTTGCAGTCGCGGCATATTGTTCATCATGCGAAATCTGATATGCATCGAGATACGAACTGACAAGTTGTGCCTGATCGTACAGCATTTTTTCGAAATGCGGAACACGCCATTGCCCGTCGACGGAATATCTATGAAATCCGCCGCCGATATGGTCGTACATTCCGCCGCGAGCCATGGCACGCAATGTTGTCAAAGACATTTCCAGCGCCGAATCGTTTCCTTTTCTCGCGCAATATCCAAAGAGAAAATTAAAACTTACCGGACGCGGAAATTTCGGACCCCTGCCGAATCCTCCGAATTCCGGATCGTATGTTTGCTGGAAACGATGGAATGCCGAATCAAGAATAGTCTCGGTTATCTGAAATCCCCGTGATGATTGACCTTCCGGAGTTTTAAGATATTCGGCAAGCTGCGTGCTTGTCCCGAAAATTTTCTCGCGATCCGATTGCCACAATTCAGAAATTTTATTCACGATCTCAGGAAATCCGGGACGACCGTATTTCGAAACCGGAGGAATATAGGTTGCGCCATAAAACGGTTTCAGATCGGGAGTGAGAAAGAGGGACATTGGCCAGCCACCGCTTCCGGTCATCGCTTGCACGGCGGACATATAAATACGATCGATGTCGGGGCGCTCTTCCCTGTCGACTTTGATGCAGACCAGTTTTTCATTCATCAATTGCGCGATGTCGTCGTTCTCAAACACTTCGCGCTCCATGACGTGGCACCAGTAACAGGTTGAATAGCCGATCGAAAGGAAAATAGGTTTATTTTCGCTGCGGGCTTTGGCAAATGCTTCATCGCCCCACGGAAACCAATCGACAGGATTGTAGGCATGTTGTAACAGGTACGGACTTTTTTCCTGAAGAAGTCGGTTGGGAGTTTTGCCTTGATTCATGAAGGCACGGTTTCCAGTATGACGAGAATGAGCGGAAGAATCATGAGTGGAGCTGAAGGGATTCGAACCCTCGGCCTCCTCGTTGCGAACGAGGCGCTCTCCCAACTGAGCTACAGCCCCATGGGAAATTAACAATTACAAATTGGGAATTCTTAATTGACAATAAAATATACGAAACTTTAAAAGGAAAACAAAAACCCCAACCATTTACGGTAGGGGTTTTATACTAGTCCCTGTTTATTCAATTTTTATTTTAACAATATCATCTTCTTAACCGAATGAAACTCAATTTGACTTCCCGACTCCTTAACATCCAGTCGATAGAAATACGCACCGCTTGCCAGACTAACTAGATTAATTGAAGAAGATTTTTGTCCCTCTTCCATTAATTGATTATCGATTGGAGTCATCACACGCTGACCTAGAACATTGAATATGGTTATCGTAACATTTGACGGAACAGGCAGGTCAAAGCGTATCGTCGTAGATGGATTGAATGGATTGGGATAATTTTGTAACAATGCAAATTGTTGTGGAACATTTTCAGCGCGCAGATAATAATTTATTCCTTCCTGTATTCCAAGCAGAAAACTACCAGTTGTTCCCATCTTGTGAGTTGATAACAATTGATTTCCCTTCCTCTCCAGAAGACTATATTTAATTCCATGAACATCTTTTAGATTCCATGATATCTTCAATGGCTTACCATCACTTTGTAAGCGAACAGGAACTTCGACTGGTTCAGATAAGTTGCTTGGCAGATTATGCATATATTTGTTTGTTGCAAATCTAGCATCCACTCCTCCGGCTGGCGGCACTGGTGGTAGTTCGTATTGTTCAGATGAACTACTGTCAACCTTATTGGTTCCAAAATATAATTCCTGCTTCTGGGTTGAACTCGCTGAAGACTGTACAGTCAACACATTAAGGTCATTACTTTGTGGTTCTTGTTTACTCATCTGTTGTGATACGAGGGCATTGATTGATGAACCCAAAACGAGTTTACCCACATTTCTGCTTTTCACCCAATATGCATTGCCAGGTTCAATGGTAGAAGCAATGTAATATGCCCCATTGTAGCCGAAGTATTGTGATGATATAGATCCTGCTGGTATCTGAACAATTGAACCCACTGGTATCGCATCGCTTACTGAACCAATGATATTCCAATTGGGAGTAACATTGATAGAATCAGTATTGATTGGAAGTCCTGGGTATGAAATCGTTTGGGTACTGCCAAACTTTACCCAGTAACCATTGCCTATCATAAGCGAATCAATTGTCTTATAACTTCCTTCATAGGCAAACGCATTTGAAATAGCAGTTGGAAATAGCGCGTGCTTGTGATAATCTGTAACAACTTTCGGAATAGAGACCATATTCCATCCAGAAAATACTGAGTACGGAGAAGCATAGTAATTCAATAGTTCTTCCTGGACATTCCAAAACCCGAATCCATTCTGATAACTTGTAGACGGTACCATTCCCGTAATTGGTTGGCCAATGGTGTTCATCATAGCAAACGATGGTGAACCTGATAATCCGCCACCTGAACTAATGGTCGTTACCTGCAGGAGTGTATCTTGGGCAATGGCGATATGAGCAAGCCCAAGGATCAGGATAAGAATCCAATATTTGATTTTTCTCATGGCTTCACCTCACTTCGTACCTGTCACTGCGTTCGTAACCGATACCTTTTTTTGCTCCATGAGATTTTTTAATTCTGATTCCAATTGCGTTACACGTTCAGCGAGCAACTTATTCTGTTTTGCCAGTTCCTGAATGGCTGCAAGCGCAACACCAGATGGATCTATCGTTGAAATTGTCTTATTGTTATCACCAACTCCAAATGTAGCATAGAAATCTTGAGCCATCGGGCCGATATGTTCGATGCTTGGGTCTTGGGCTTTATAGCTCCAGCGCTTAATAGGCAAATCGATGACCTTATCAAGGATTTCAGTTCCGATAACTAAGCGAGCATTTCTCTTCATTGTGCTATCTGACACTGATGCCCAAGCGGATGCACCGGGAGCAAGAGTAACACCTGCAGTTAAAGCAGCATTAGAAAAGATTCTTGTACCACCAGAAGCTCTGACATCAAATTCATTAGAGGTACTTGATACAAAATCGGAATTTGAATTATCAGCCCAAACAAAAGTTCCAGTATGAAGTGCCTTGGCTTGTTGACCCGCAGCAAAGGAATAATCGCCTAATGCCTTATTGCTAATCCCCCCTGGTACTGTAGAGAAGTTCCCATACGAAGTATCATTTGAACCGCCTCCAACAGTACATGCCCAAACACCTGAATAAACACCAGCGATATTTTGATAACCACCGCTTATGGTATGATATGAACCGTATGGAATTCCCCCACCAATCGAATTTTGTTCTCCACCACCTATCGTACTTCCAGTTCCACCATCGACAGAGTTGTTTTCACCGCCCGGAATTGTTGCACCCTCTCCACCTGCAGCGTTATTTGACCCTCCACCAATCGTGGAATTTCCCCCTACACCCATGCCAGAATACGACCCCGCGGAATTATTGGAGCCGCCTGAGATTGTTGTTGATGGCCCAAAAGCATTATTATTTGTTCCACCTCCAACCGTTGCATAATTTCCAGGTCGCCCAAGGGTACTATTTCCCGCAAAATTACTTTCACCTCCACCAACTGTGCAACCATCGTTATAAGAAGAATTATCAAACCCTCCCCCAACAGTTGTATAAATGCCATAAGGTTGATTAAGCACTCCACAGGTGTTTCCAAGGCCACCATTAATTGTTGAATAAGGCTTGAGTGAAATATTATGGCTTCCACCTCCAACAACTCCACTTGTATCTTTGGCAACATTGTCGATACCCCCCACTACAACGGCATAACTGCCAAGCGCAGAATTTGAATCTGATTGAGCCATGTTACCACCGCCACCTACGAAGGCACCTTGACCACGAGCGTAGTTATGCGCACCCCCACTAACCGTTGAAGTTAAACCAGAAGCACTGTTTACGTATCCCCCAGAGACAGTTGAATAGGAATTTGATATGTTGTTTTCATAACCTCCACCAATAGTCCCTGCAAAAGACCCTGATGAAAAATTCTCCACTCCCCCAGTAATCGTCGTATAAGGGCTGCCTATTACTTGATTATGAATTCCACCCCCAATAGTTCCATACCAATTATCAATCCTGTTACGGGTTCCACCACCTATTACAGAAAAATCTCCCGATGCAGAATTTGAATCTGAAAGTGTTGATGAACCACCGCCACCAACAAAAGAATAATTTCCTCGTGCACTATTATTTGCGCCTGCAACGAATGCATCGATACCAGGGTTACTATTTCCTTCACCGAAATTTCCTTTACCCATTGTGATAGGAGGATTGCCGACATTTGTTATTGGTCCAGTCATCGAACCACCAGTAATGTGTAAATAAAGTCCAGAACCAATAGAATCAAATGTTCTTTTCTTAAACTTTGAAGCTGTCAATGAACTATCAGCTATAACTGGATTAGGATATTGTCCAGATAATCCCCCACCTGCGAAACCAACTGGATATGCTGCACGTGCAAATGCAGAAGTATCAGCCTTAAACGCGTGAAATGAATATGGAACGCTCAACAATTGTGTACGAGGTAAGAACACTTCATTATCCAATTGAGTCTCAGCCCAATATAGGCTATCAAATGGCAACCCCGAAACATTCACAATAACATCAAGTATGCCTTTATTGATTGTGAGACCACTGTAAACTTGAGCATAAATCGGGAGTCCACCAGTCGACTGGGTATAGATTCTGACAGTAACATCGTGAGAACCAGTAATCGGTTGACCAAGATTTGTGGTTAGCGAACCCTGAAAGCGTATGCCTGGATATGGAGGCAAGGATTGAGCATTCCCAAATTGAATCGCAAGAATCAACAATAGAAAAGGCAGAAGAAGTGATTTCATAATACCCTCCAGCAAGAATGTGTGAAATTAATTTTGAGCCGGTTACAAAGTAACCGACAATAAAATATTCTAAAGATATTGGAAGAGAAAGGGATAGATAAATCCCCAGTTCCTCAAAAGAACTGAACGTGAAAGCGAAGATAAAATTTATAGGAAAGTATGAATATTTACATACAACATCAAGACCCGGTAGACAAAATTACGAAAAAACATGGAGGATGCCGTTCAATTCATCAGTATTTTTATTCGATTCACCGTAGAATGTAACTCCCTCCGGCTGTAAGCACAAAAAACCCCAACCATTTCCGGTCGGGGTTTTAAAGTGGTGTGGGGTGTTTTGCCAAATGCATCCCTTTGGAACCACCCGACGCTAATCTTTTGCAAGTGTCAGGTCGTAAGACCTGACACCACGGTACAATCCGTCATCAACAAATTTATCAGGCGTAACTGGCAAGCGCCCTTCCAACCGTCTCGTACGTTTGAAAAACCTGCACCAGCTTTGTTTTCAGAAATATATTCCCAACGTGATTGTCGATACTCGCAAACCGGATATCGCCGCCCGCATCCCGCATCGTTTTGAACGAAGAGATCAGGACACTCAGGCCTTTACTGTTGATCCTGTTGACACGTTCAAGATCGAACACGACTTTTGTCATCCCGTCGACCTTCAAACTCATAATTTTTTCCTGGATAGTCAACGTATCCTGTTCATCCAGCAAATCCCCTTCGAGTTTTACCACTGCCACGCCCTCGTTTATTTCTTCACGAATATGCATCGATTCTCCATCAATTGTCTATCAATATGATTGTTCAACAATGAAGTGTACGGCAATAAATTTGTAAAGTTGCGTCGTCGCGAAATTTTTCCTCCTCCAATTTGATTTGAACGCGGAAATTCCTGACATTCCACAGAATGTATAAACCAGAGTCCTGCAAAATAGTATAGTAAAAAACAGAATGTTGAACAAGATCAAAACAACAGGCAAACGAATCAAGATGCGATTAACAGGTGAAGTGCGCCACCTGCGAAAAGGGGTGCATTGTAATCATGTCTGGTATGGAAACGATTACGGGGGTTTTTACGTCTGTCCCGAATTGTTAAACAAAAATTCCATTGTTTATTCTTTTGGCATTGGTTTCGATATAACATTCGATACGACGGTCATCAAAAATCATGATTGCCATGTTTTCGGTTTTGACCCGACGCCAAAATCGATACAATGGATCAGAAATCAGTCATTGCCGGAAAAATTTCATTTTTATGAATCCGGCATCAGCGATAAAAGCGGACCGGTTGATTTTTACCTGCCGAAAAACCGCGAACATGTATCGGGCAGTATCATGATACAGGACAATGTTAACGTTCAGGAAAAAGTAACCGTCATCATGAAAACATTGCGTGATATCATGCATGAATCAGGACATCAACACATTGACCTGTTGAAATTGGATATCGAGGGTGCGGAATACGATGTGCTGGAAAATATTCTCAACGCCAAAATCCCGGTTACTCAAATATTAGTGGAATTTCATGACAGATTTTTTGAAGACGGAAGGATGAAGACAAAACAGATTATCGGGAAGATGAAGAACAATGACTATGAAATATTCGCTGTTTCTGATTCCTTCGAAGAAGTTTCATTCGTAAATAAAAATGCTCTTTAATGTAGTGTCTACAATGATCGGGGATGATTATTGCAGATTAAAACGTTGTACAATCCTTGCCTGAAACACAAAACCCCAACCAAAAGGGCCGGGGCTTTTCTGAACAACACCTTTTTGAGCAAGCAACTTATCTCGGGTTTTCCTTCGGTATCGATTGAATACGGTCATCAGTATATTTCGCCTCTTGACCACCCTGATTATCGACAAACTCGGTCGAATCTTTTTCCGATACCTTTATAATTCTTTTCTGAGGAACCGGCGGATCGGGAATTTTTTGTTCGATCTGCTTGTCCAATGATCTCATTGGAGCGGAAGTTTGAATATCCGGAACCGGATCTTTCGGTCCATTTACGGACGCGCCAAAAAACACTACGGCAAGTGCGAATAACGAACCAAGAACGACTGCTAAGTTTTGTGGCTTCATTGAGTTTTGAAAAAATACGATTTGTCTATGAAAGAATCGTTACTTGACTGTGAAAGAATCGTAAGTAATGTACATGATTGCACGGGCCGAATTCGTGTCGCAGATCAATATTGGCATGATTTACTCATTCGGAAAGCTTCGAAACGAGTGCAAAAACAGGTAAAAAAAATCATTTCGATGAAATTTGAATTCCTCAAAAAATTCACGTATTATCCCACATCCAAAAATCCACTGTTCACTCAACCGGAGCACACGCATGGAAACGTCGACAGCAAATGGACTTCCTGAAAATGCATACAAAGAATTAAAAGAAGGCGAAACCTACACACCGATCATGAAAGCCGATCAAACGCCGCCGGAAATTACCGGCTGGTCGGTCGGATGGGGAATGGTCATGGCGGTTTTGTTCTCAGCGGCCGCGGCATATTCCGGCTTGAAGATCGGACAGGTGTTTGAAGCGGCGATCCCGATCGCCATTCTTGCCGTCGGGCTATCGACGATCGCAAAGAAAAAAAATGCGCTCGGGCAGAATGTTATCATCCAATCGATCGGGGCATGTTCCGGTGTTATCGTTGCCGGTGCCATTTTTACAATCCCTGCACTCTATATTTTAGACCTGCCGGCAAGCTTCTTCCAGGTGTTTCTCGCTTCGGCCCTCGGCGGATTTCTCGGAATACTTTTTCTCATTCCGTTCAGAAAATATTTCGTCAAAGATATGCACGGTAAACTTCCGTTTCCGGAAGCAACGGCAACGACCGAAATTCTTATTGCCGGCGAAAAAGGCGGCGCGCAGGCAGGCGTACTGGTCGTCGCCGGTTTAATCGGCGGTTTATTCGATTTTATCTTTACATCGTTCGGTGCCTGGTCGGAAGTTATCTCAACCAGAATGTTTGGACTCGGTTCTGCGGTTGCCGATCGCTTCAAAATGGTTCTCAAGGTGGATGTTTCCTCGATGGTGTTCGGACTCGGTTATATCGTCGGCGTCAAATATTCGGCGATCATCGCGGCCGGTTCGTTCCTTTCGTGGCTGGTGATGGTTCCGCTGGTACATGAAATCGGTCAGCACCTGACAGTCCCGCTCGGCGCAACGGCGACGAAATTGATTTCCGCAATGAGTGCCGAAGAAATTTTCCGGACGTATGTCCGTCAGATCGGTATCGGCGGAATTGCGATGGCGGGAATTATCGGCATCATCCGATCGTCAAAAATTATTGCCGGGGCGTTCAAGCTTGCGACCGGTGAGATTTTTCAGAAAAAAGCCGGCTCCGCACACGGGGAACCCCGTACGCAAACAGATATCAAAATGCTATTTGTCGTCGTTATGATTTTACTGACCGCCTTGCTCATTTTCGTTTTCTTCATCGGCGGAGTCGTTTACAACTTTACACATGCACTCGTCGGGATGCTGATCGTCATTATTATCTCATTTCTTTTTACGACGGTCGCCGCGAATGCTACGGCAATTGTCGGCACGAATCCTGTTTCCGGCATGACGCTGATGACATTGATTCTTTCTTCATTCATTCTTGTACAAATCGGTCTCTCCGGAGCAACAGGAATGTTAAGTGCGCTCATTATCGGCGGCGTTGTCTGCACGGCGCTTTCCGTTGCGGGCGGATTTATCACCGATCTGAAAGTCGGTTACTGGATCGGCACAACACCGAAAAAACAGGAGACGTGGAAATTTCTCGGTGTGATCATTTCCGCGGCGACGGTCGGCGGCGTTATCATGGTTCTCAATAAAACATACGGGTTCAAAGGCGAAGGAGCGATGGTTGCACCGCAGGCAAATGCGATGGCGGCTGTCATTCAGCCGTTGATGTCGAATACTGCCGCACCGTGGATTCTCTATCTTGTCGGAGCGGTGATCTCTTTGATTTTAGTAATGGTCAATATTTCGCCGCTTGCTTTTGCACTGGGAATGTATATACCGCAGGAGCTGAATACTCCGTTGGTTATCGGCGGCATTGTTTCCTGGTGGGTTACAACGCGTTCGAAAAATGAAAAACTGAACAACGCTCGGTTTTCGCGCGGCACGCTGATCGCATCGGGATTCATCGCCGGGGGCTCTCTGTTCGGCGTCATCGCGGCATTCCTTAAGTTCGGCGGTTTCGATTGGTACAACGCGTCGCTTGCAGATTCACAGACAGGTGAAATCATCGGCCTCATCATGTTCATCGCATTGATTTCGTATGCGGTTTGGGATTCGATGCGCGCAAAAGAAGAATAATTCTCAACATATTTCAACTTTCGTAAAATTATGAAACTGCGCCTCATCACCATTTGCATCCTGATCAATTGCTCTCTTGTATTCGGTCAGAAAAAATCGGAAGAAAGTGTTGTCGATCGCTTCCTGCGGTATGCCAAATTCGACACGCAGTCGCAGGAAGATCTCGAAACCACACCGACAACGAATCATCAATTTGCATTTGCGAAACGGCTCGTTGCCGAATTAAAATCACTCGGACTTCAGAATATTTCACTCGATGATCATTGTTTCGTCTTTGCAACGCTTCCTTCCAATCTTCCCAAAGATCAGGCAAAAGAAATTCCCGTCATCGGATTGATTTCACATATCGATACGTCTCCGGCTGTTTCGGGAAAAGACGTTCATCCGGTCATTCATACAAACTATCAGGGCGATGATATTATCCTGCCGAACGACCCGAAACAGGTTCTATCGGTCGCCAAAAATCCCCGGTTGAAAGATTATATCGGCGATTCCATCATTACTGCCGACGGAACCACACTGCTCGGTGCGGACGATAAAGCCGGTGTCGCCGAAATCATGACGGCCATGCAAGCATTGGTGAACAATCCTTCCATTAAACATGGAACGGTGAAGATCGCATTTACACCGGACGAGGAAACCGGAACCGGTATCGGAAAATTTGACGTCAAGAAATTCGGTGCACGGTATGCGTATACGATCGACGGTGGAACGCTGGGTGAAATCAATGAAGAATCCTGGAACGCTGATCAGGCAACCGTAACATTTCATGGAAAAAGCACGCACCCGGGAACTGCAAAAGGAATGATGGTAAATTCGATGTACGCGGCTGCGGATTTTCTGTTACAGCTTCCCGATTCGATGAAACCGGAAACGACGGAAAAACGGGAAGGATTCATCCACCCCGATCACGGCACGCTCGGCGTGGAGGAATCATCGATCAAATTCATTCTCCGTGATTTCGACAAGAGCGGTCTCGATAATCAACATGCTATTTTGAAAGCAATCCGCGATTCTTCCTTGCAACATTTTCCGGGAACGGCAATCGATCTCGACATCAAACCGGATTACCGCAACATGAAAGTCGTTCTCGACAGCGTACCGTTTGTCATTGCAAATGCCGTTGAAGCATGCAAGCGGGCCGGCGTCGTACCGGAAATCGTCCCGATTCGCGGCGGCACGGATGGGTCGGATCTCACATTCGTGGGTTTACCCTGCCCGAATATTTTTACCGGCGGTGAAAATTTTCACAGTAAACTCGAATGGGTTCCCGTTCGCGGCATGAATAAAGCGGTAGAAACTCTTCTGAACCTCATTCAAATTTGGAGAGAAAAAAATTCCTGATTTGCTGTTTTCTCAGAAATTATTTATTTTCAATCTGATCGAAACAAGTTAAACAACTAACCGCCTCCCGGACAAGTCCATCTCATCGAACGGGAGGCGTATGCGTTTTCTTACCATTCTTTGTTTTTTCATTGCCGGACAGATTTGTTATAGCCAACAATTTCCTTTCATTGAAAACTTTGACGGCGTCACTCCGCCATTGCTTCCGGCCGGATGGAGTACAACAACGGATCGGACACCAGCCGGCGATTTTATAATAACGGCATCAATTCCGTACAGCGATTCCAACGCGGTCGTCAGTACGAATGCAACTATCGGTCAAAGTCTCACATCGCCCCGAATCGATTTTTCAAACCGGCACGCTGACAGTTTGATCTTCTACGAACGGCGGTCAAGCTCGCACAACTCCGGTTTCATCATCGAAGCATCGGTTGACGATGGAATTTCATTCACGATTCGCGTCAGCGATACGCTCTACAATCCTGGCACGACATCCTATATTGAACGGGCGTTCAAACTTCCGGGAACAATCAGCAACCAAGCCAATGTTCGGTTTCGGTGGCGGGTCATCGGCAACGGAACGGGAACAACGGGCACATTGCGGCTAGACAACATCATGATCACGGCAAAAGCGCAAATTGACGTTGCGGTAAAATCGACCCGATGTATACCGCCGTTCCCGGGCGCCGGCGATTCGGTCACCGTCCTTTCAACAATTGCCAACTCCGGTGTTGTGCCTGTCCAGAATATCCGTGTCGATTTTTTTCTCGATCTGAATAATGATTCCCTGCCGGAAGAAAATGAACTTTTTTCCAGTTCAACCATCAATCAACTGCTGAATCCCGGAGATACTGCTGTTGCTGGTGCTATGCTTGCTAATATTCCATTCGGAAACAACATCATTATCGTGCAGGCTTCTGCCGATGGCGATGAAAACAGTTCAAATAATATCATGCGGACAATTCTTTCGGTCGGATGGAATAAAAATGCTGTTGTGATCAACGAAATCATGTACGCGCCGAATCCGGGAGAACCGGATGGGTATGGTGCCCTTCTGTCATCAATTGTGAGGTTGGAAGATAGGCCAGTGAAATGTTGATTTCGTCTTTTCCAACAGTGATCCGCTCCGTAATAACCTCAACTATCTTGCGTTTTTCTGCGTTTTCTAATATAGGCCAGCGACCGTACAGGTCTTTTGCTTCGGTCACCAGTTCATCGCTTGAATTAAACTGGATTTTGAGGAAATCAATCTCGGCCTGAATTTCCGGGATCTGATCGGTTAGTTGCGTGTGCCGTTCCTCATAGGGTTGATAGTGACGGTTGAAGCCTTCCAGCTTGATCTCGCCCTTCAGGTAGAGTTGCATTACATTGTCCATATCAGCTTCTACCTTCCTTTTCTCTTCCTCAAGCGTCGAAAGTAGACCTTGTTTCTCCTTCATAGCAGATCCTGCCTGTTCAAAATAGCTTCTTACTTCACTTTCCGAAAAGATGAATGATTTCAGTTGTTCGCGGTAAATTTCCTCTAAATCCGTCTCGCCGACCTTATTGCGACATTTGAGGCAAACATACTTAGGGTTATTCGAAGGAACGTACATCTTCCCACCACATTGGCAATAGACTATACTGGTAAAAAGGTGGGCTGCTACCTTCGTAGGCTTGCGGTCAACCTTTAGTTGCTCATCAAGGATGTGGTTACAATCGTTCCATATTTCTTCGGATACGATCGCTGGAGCCGTGGTGTACACCCATTCGGATTCAGGTTTAAGTAGATACTTCTCGGACAGTTTTCCTCCTCGAGTACTATAGTTTGATCTTCTGAGACCTTTTGCAACAGGATCACGGAGCAGACGGTATACAGTACTGAATGTCCACTTGTTTCCTCTCCGAGTGCGGTACCCCGCTTCATTGAGAAGGCGACAGACTCTCCTTTTTCTCTTGTGTTCCTTAAAGAGTTCGAACATGAGTTTCCGAACTGGCGCTTCTTTCGGATCCAGAGTCAACTTTTTATCGACATACTTATAACCGAAAGGAGCTTCACCTCCCAATGGTTTTCCCAATTTGGCTCTGATAGGAACCGAGGCAGCCACTCGCTCAGAGATTTCTTCTCGTTCCCACTGTGCCATGGCTGCGATCATGGTATAGAAGAGCCTTCCAGCAGGAGTTGAGGTATCAATGGATTCCTGCAAACTTACAAGGTCGGCATCACATTCACGGAAAATATCAGCAAAGTCCAGAAGTTCACGTGTGTTGCGAGCGAGCCTCGCCAACTTTGAGAAAATAATACCCGTAATCTTCTGGGAACGAATGTCTACCAACATCCTTTTCGTTTCCGGATGATCCATTACAGATTTACCACTCACCGCTTCCAGATGATAGACTTCCTTAACAGTCCAGCCCTTCGATTCAGCGTAGTAGCGAGCGCGTTTCTCATGGTGTTCGGGGCTCTCGCCTCTGGCTTGATCTTCAGTGGAAACTCGAATCCACACGCCGACTGATTTCGCTTCTTCCATTGGTCATTTAAGAATTTTTCTTATTAAACCAGTAATTTTCCAAAGTGCATTTAGGACTTACTACAAAAGCTTTCGGATATTTAAAAAGAACTCCCCCTCCGAGTGGTACTTTGCTGGGGAGGGCAGCGCAAGTACGTGGGAACTCAGAGGGGGATTTTATATTTAGCTACATCATTCAATGATTGATAAAAGTGTACTCGTGCCCCACTAATAAGACGAATACTTAAAATATCAAAGTGGAGGAAAACGGTTTAATTCTAAATGTGTTAAGTTGTTACTCCCGGTTAAAAATTTCCTCCAGTTATGAAAAAAGATAAATCTTTATTTTATGAAAGTCAAGAATATTATAGGAAAGTCCTGTAAGAAAATTTTATATACATATACACCAATTTCTACGACGATAACTTCATGGCACTACCTCTATCCTATTCTTATCTATCAAAAATGAGCAGATTCAGTTCACCCTCTATAATAATAGCTGACAAATTGCAAGACCTTCAAGGATAACCTTACACCCTGAAAAAATTATCGTTGATTCTTCTCCAGAAAATCAGCTATCGCACCAAGTAATTTCCAGTCCATTGGTTTCTTGATTTTTATCAGCTTCTTCATTGCTCGCTCACGATCCGTGAGTTTTTGAATATCGGACGTAAATTCAAAAAGCTCTGAGATGGGAATGTTAAATATCCGAGCCAATGTTTCTAATGTTTCAACGGAAGGAGCGTTCTTACCTCTCTCCAATAGAGCGATGAAGTTGTTGCTGAGATTACATCTTTCCGCTAATTCCGCCTGCGTAAGATCTCGTTCTCTTCGAAGCTCACGAATCCTCTTACCTAATTGTTCATTTATGCTCACATTACTTCCCACCTCTCGTTTTAAGGTAAAAAGTAACTAATGGAAGATTCAATAAACAGTAAACAATAGTTATAGAATTATTGATTATTAGTTATAGTTTCCTTATATTCTTCTAAGACAATTCGCCGATTCCTAATTCATTATTCATCCACACTCTTGCAGTGACCTGACCCCCTAAACGCGATCCATTTTAAACTTAGAAAAAGTATATTTATGGATCAAAGGAGACGGTCATGGGTAAAAAACGACACACGGTAGAAACAATCGTAGCGAAGCTACGAGAAGCGG
>Ga0265322_10000157_pt1 | contig 31076 bp, 20 predicted proteins | sample 41222metaG_FD_193584 | JGI IMG/M metagenome (GOLD analysis project Ga0265322, IMG submission 193584) | Rhizosphere microbial communities from Carex aquatilis grown in University of Washington, Seatle, WA, United States - 4-12-22 metaG | ecosystem: Host-associated > Plants > Roots > Rhizosphere...
CGGTTGCCACGGAAACGCCAGCTAGGCGCGCCACATCTCGCAGGGTGAAGGAATTTGAGGAAGCGTTGCGCATCGATTAAGTGTTCTTGGCCGGACTCACTTTTTCGAGCCACTCGGAGTGTTAGTCTGGGCGGTTATCTGAGGTTGATGTAGTGGATTGGCCGGGTTTGTCCCGACCATTAGTGGCTGGTTTTCACCTGGCCGGTGACAATCCAGCCTTTGCCTGTTCCCGTACATAGTCTCTCCTGCGTCAATCGCATACACTTCTGCATCTCTCCGGGCAGCACCGAATATCAGAAACGGCCTCGATTGCACGTGTCTGACAGGCCGGTTGTCCGGCAATCCGCGCCATCTCTCGTGGCCAGCGTGCACTACTCCTCCACAACGACCTTGACTCTCTGGGTCACGGGCAGTCCCCCCGCCGTGCCTGTGACGGTGACAATATGGATCCCCGAGTTCTTGAATTTATGGGTGATCGCGGAATACGGGCGATAGTCCCGGATGATCGTGCCGTCGCCGAAGTCGACCTGGATGCACTCGGCCATCACGCCTTGAGGCCAGATGCGGAAATTGACGGGTTGATCCACGCGAACTTCCGCTGTCGGGATGTAGGTCACGAATAGGGTGCCAATGGCGTCTTCCGGCGCGGATCGGGAATAGACCCTCACCGTGCAGAAATCCACATCATGGCCTCCCCGGTCATCTTTGACCCACAGGGCAGCCGAGTAGCATCCGGGTTTCTCATACACCTTCTCGGCCTTGGGACCTTCCGCCGTGGTCCCGTCATGAAACTCCCACTTGAAGGAGGTGATGGTCGATTTGCAGGCCATCGAGTTCGAGCCGTCAAAAAGCACCTTGTCCCCCGTAAGCGCCGCCTTGTGAGGACGCGCCATGGCATAGAGATCCATGCCGCTCTCCTGTTGATAAGCGGCGACCAGCCATGGATACAGATTGAGATTGTGCGTGCAACAGCCTTGAGGATAGCCATTGAGCCGGCCTTCAGCCATCGCAGTGTCGGACAGAATAACCCCTACGTGGATGTGCGAGAAGTTGCCTGATGCGCCGCGCTTGCCCAGCATGCCGACCCACTGGCCGCACTTGACCGGGGTTCCCACCCTGATGTCGGGGAGAATCGAGTCCAGATGCCCGTAGTACAACACGAGCCCCCGATCATCCCGGATGCAGAGGCTGCCTTCCTCGGGTTTGGTCAGGATCACGATGCCGTCAATGCAGCTCACGACCTTCTGCCGGCCCTCGTATCCAGCAAAGTCAACTCCGTAGTAGTGATAGAAGTGTTGACCCTTCGGGTCGCCATCCCGATGACCCAGGTGCACGGGTTCGTTGTAGGCCTGCAGGCCATGGGAGAAGAGGCGGTATCCGGGCAAGGGAAAACAGAACCGGTTCGTATCCACGATAGGATCGGAGGCATCCCACAGGGAAAACTGCACACGCTTGGGGATTCCAAGCCATGCCGAGGTTGTGTCGGCCTGGATTCGCACCCCTTCTATTTCCGTAGGCATGACGTAAGGGGCACAGGTCAGCGTGATCGGCTTGCCGTCGATCTCAACCTCCACGTCCGCCCGGCGCATGAGGTGGATGACAGGATCCTCATATTCCTTGACCGCCACGAGACGGATTCGCTTCTCCGCACCGTTCCTGAGCTGAAAGTGGCAGCTCTCCCCAGGATCGAGACAGACAAATTGCTGCGTCGAGTACTTGATCTCTGCCGTCTGGTCGGGCGTTACCTTGTGCTGCGGCTCGGCCGCGGCATTTTCAATCTCGGCGAGGTGCTGGGTGATGCCCTTCCCCTCAAGTGCATAGGAGGACGACAGGGAGACAACTGCGGTGCAGAGCGTAACAGTAAACAGGATATTACTGGTAGTTTTCATCATCGATGGATTCCAATTGCGGATTCGGATTCTACGCGGGTTCCATGGTCAGCTCCATGGCGGAGACCGAGGCGGCCGGAAAAGTCCAAGCCGAATTCAGGTCCACCTTGCCCTCGTTGGGGAACGTGCATTCCGGGCGGTACTCGAAGACCTCGAACTCGGGATCCAGGCTGAACCAGTACACCCGGCCCCCGGTGATTCTCCTGCCCTCGATTTGGAAGGAGGACTTGACCGACTGAGTTCGACGCGTGTTGACCACGTGGAGAAAGACGCGGTCCCCCGTCCGGCTGGCCGCCACGTCAAGGCCATCGGGGGTTCCGGCAACTTCAACGGCCTCTCGACCCGAGTGCTTTCGATACAGACTCATGACCATGGCAACCGGCATCATGAAGGATTTGCCGGCGGGGACGGGGATCATGATGGCGTTGTTCTGCCAGCGCGTGCCGCAGAAATCGGCCAGTGTGGCGATCTTGAGCAGATCGCCGTTTCGTTCGTGGACATTCAAGGTGCACGCATTGGCCACGCCCGCCGCCCAAGTGGACAGTACCTCGCAGCGGTTGCGCCCGGGCAGGGCGAAGTGGCACTCTGTCATGACCAGCGGGATATTGTACTTCGCGACTTGCCGACGCATATCGTTGAGCTTTCCCTCCTGGGCCTTGCAGGCCCTCAGTAGGTAATCCCAAGTCTTGGCCGGGTCCTTCCTGTATTCGATCCCGCGGAGGGGGGAGTCTCCATCGCCTGCCCAGAAGCCATGGTGGAAGGCTATGTACTGAAGCTCTTGGCCGGCGATCTCCGCCATCCGCCCAGCCCAGCCGCTGTCTCCCCATCCGATGATCTCAATGGTTGGGTCCGCCTGCCGCATGGCCTTGGCGAACTCCACGGTTTTCTTCGCCGCCGTGTCCACGTCGAAGCCCTTCTTATCATAGGAAGTCTCGTTTCCGATCTGCCAGAGTTTCACGTTGTATGGGTCCTTCACGCCGTGCTGCTGTCGCAGGGCGTTGGAGGGGTTGTTGCAGTAGTCCACCCATTCGGCGGCTTCTTTGGCATCGCCGGAACGGATATCGCCCTTAGGCGAAACGGCCCAGTGCTTGCGCCCGTCCGATTCGAAGTTCACCACCATCAGGGGGTCCGCTCCCACACGCCGGCAGAGGTCCACAAATTCGTGCGTTCCCACTTGGTTGTTGTAAATCCCGCCCCAGAGCTGGTTGAGCATGGGGCGGCGCTGATCCATGGGGCCCACCCCTTCCTTCCAGCGGTAGTAGGAAGCGAAGCAGCCTCCCCAGCGCATGAGCGTGGGGGCCAGCTCCTGCGTAATCTCGACCATGTCCTCCCGCCAGCGGTCCGCCCCGAAGTCCCAAGCGGCATCCACCGAGCTATCCGTAACGCCCAGCGGCTCCATGAACTGCATGTAGAGATAGGGAGAGAGCACGAACTTGGGCTTCGGATCGATGGATATGAAGGCATCGGCGTTCGCACTTCCTAGCTGCCCCGCCAGTTGCTGTCCCGAGAAGGCCACGGCAGCGGAGCCGAGCCCCACGGTTTTCAGGAAATCCCGGCGGTTTGGACTAGTTTGACTCTTTGTCATAAGATATAACCGCAAGTTGTGGAGGGCGGGTCGGGCGGGCAGCTTAATCCAGACCTATTGATAGGAAACTGGACTTTCAGCGGGAGGGATTTATCGGTCAGGCGAGGAACCGGCTGAACTTCCCCCCGGGGCAGTTGATGTCGAGTGCGTGGCAGGAGCATCGGGTCGGAGGGGGGGCTTGTCCTTCCAGAGGCGCTCCTTGAGTTGCGGGAAGAGCTGCAGGGCGTTGTCGCGCAGGATCTGACGACCGATTCGCAGGGCATCCTCCTCGCAGAGATTGCCGGCCGCCACCTTCTCGGCCAGCACCTCGGCCAGGCAGCGGCGGGTCAGTTCGGTAGCTCCGTAGACTCCTTCAGCAGTGTTGGAGTCGGCGCCCCAGAGGATGCGGCTGGACGGCATAATCTCGAGCCACTCGTGAAACGCCCGCTTGGCGGCCGAGTAACTCAGCGTCGGCAGCCAGACCGAGTCGAGCCAGACATGGGGGTACCGCATGGCGATGATGCCGGCCTCGCCCACCCACGGGAAACCGCCGTGGAAGAGGATGAACTTCGTACGTGGGTTGGCCTCGATCAGGTCCACCAGCAGCATGGGATTGGATCCCTGGATGCGAGCCTGGCCCGTGTGAATCTGGATGGGCAGGTCGTACTTGGCGGCCAGTTCTGTGATCCGCCACATGACAAAGTCTTCGAAGTCGCGGATCTGCTCCGGCGTCAGCTCGCTTCGCGGCAGGCCGAACGCTGCGGCGGCACGCTCGCGGGGGACGCGACGAAACTCGATCGTGCGGGTGTAGGCGCAGACCTGCTTGAGGCAGGCCGCGCCGCGACTCTTGGCGTCGGCCATCAGCCGATCCAGCACGACCAAGTAGTCGTCCAGTGAATTGAGATCCAGCTTGTGCTCACGTGCAAAGTGATACGGATCGTTGGGTGTAGTCGCCCCGGCCTTGAACTCGCTGGGGTGGAAGCCGTCGATCAGCGACGTGATGTTCAGGACGAGCACTTGGAAGGGGTAGTATGTTGCCAGCCCCAGCCGATCCCAATATGGGTCGATGAACATCAACTCGATGTTGGCCCGCTCGGTAATGATCTCGGGGAGCCACTTGGGGTCGCGATAGTTGTCGAAGATCCGCGCGTCGAGCTTGCGGGCCTGCTCGTCGGTGATCCGGTCGAAGTCCGTACCGTAGAGATCCTGGAAAGCCGGGAGGAGGTAGCGGTAGAACATCGTCGCATGGGCGTTGGTGAAATCGCCACGGGCCTGCGACCACCACTCATCGAACGACTCGCCGTCCTTCCACGGCGTCAGCGGGTTGATCCACGGGTAGTAGCTGTAATTAAGGACCGCCCAGAGGTTCATCCCCAAGCCGCGCTCGGTCTTCACGCTTAAGGTGATGAAGCGGTCGCGAGGCCACAGGTGATCGTGCGTGTCGATGGCCGGTACGGAGTCGAGACTGCTCCTGATGCGGTCAAGGAGGCCGGTGTCCTTCGGGGTCTGGGCGTCTCCGCGACAGAGGATAAAAGCATGAAAAACAAGGCAGCAAGTGAGAACGCGGCGAAGCATGACTGATAGGAAACCCGATTTACATGGATGAAGGATCATCGGCGGATGGGAATGGGGGTTATCCAGCATTCTTTTCAGCTATCGGGAATCCGGCAGGTATCCCTTGAAATCGACCGATTGCGGATCCGGGTTTCGGTAGGTAATCGGCTTCGGGTCGAGCCATGCGACCACCGTGTCCTTGATCGAGTAGGCGAATAAATGATTTCCCCGCGGATTGTAATGGCCAAAATGGCCGACGAAATACCGCTTCAGATAATCCTCGTAGGGCAGGTTGTAGTTCTTGAAATCGCGGAGCTGAACTTCGTTCATGTCGAAGTAAGTGAACTTCTCCGATCTAAGGTAATCGACGATCTCTTGGTCGTATCGGGTTCCGCTTCGCTGCATTTCGGCCATGGCGCCGTTCGGGTCGAACAAGACCACCAGGAGTTTCTTCCCGTTTTCCCGCGCGAACTCCCGGGCCTTCTCCAGCACGAATCGCGTGGCTCGAAGGGAGTATCGGTCAAGCAATTGCCCCATTTGAGATGGCAGGGCCGATTCCCGGCGCCAGTCGATGGGAAAGTCCAGGCGGGCGGCCAATTCGCTGATCGCTTTGCGGTCCACATCCCGGATAAGCCCCTGTGTGAAGGCCAAGAGCTGCAGGGCCAGATCGTCCTTGAGCAGGTCCACCATGCGTTGCGGGTCAGTCATCTGATAGAGCGTCTCGCGGGTGGGCAACAGGTTTTCCTTTTCGACGAACCGCCCGGTTTGAAGGTCCATCTCCAGATTGGACCAGAAGTTACTTTGGAAGAACCGGCCGCCTTGGTCATTCAACCACTGGGAGATGATGGCATGGCGGCAGCGCAGCAGGCTGCGGGTGTGATCGTCTCCCCAGATGTAGAAGATCACGTACTCCGCCCCGTGATCGGTTTTTTCCTCCCGCACCATCCTGCGGTAAGCCTGATAGACGCCGTAGCCGCCCACGCCGAAATTCCGGATCGGTTCGCCCAGATGGCCCGCCAGATACTCCTGCCAGGTCTCGGCGTCGCTGACCTGCTGGCATTGGGTGAAACTGTCGCCGTAGGTATTGATCCGACACTTCTTGCCGGCGTACACGAACGACGTGCGCGCGCCGTTGGATTGGACCGTGGAGATCGTGGCGCTCCTGTCCATGCCGTCCGTCGGCAGGTAATTCCCCAGGATATAACCCAACTCCGGGTCAAACTGCGCCCAACTGGGGCCCTGAAGAAACCGGTCAATTACTTCGCGCGAGACAGCGTTCTCCCTGAGGTATTGCTCGAACGACGGTTTCTCCCCCTTCTCCGCTGCCATGGACGGCAACATAGAAAGCGCAACGAGGATCGCCATTAATACGGGGTGCATTCTTTTCATCGTCGTCTGTTCCTTTCATGGTTTTGTCTGCCGGGTGACACTATTCAGCCGTCCCTTAAAAACTGGTCTGCAGGCACGGGCCAACGGAAAGGAGAGGCCCGTCGGAAAAGTGGCGCCAGAAAGAGTCTCTGGCACCACGGAGATTGCGCCCCGACCGGTCTGTCTTCAGCTGGCCGGGGTGATGGAGATTCCGAATCAGAAAATGAACGTATTGGTGAGTTCCCAAGTCTGGCCTTCCTCAATGCGGAACTGCGCCGGGCCGCCGTCAGGTTGGACGCTGACCGGCGTCAGGTGCGGTCGCGAGTCCACGTTGCGCAGGTTGAGCTGGATGCGCCAATCGATCTTGGAGGAGAGCTTCCATTGGTGGCCGGCCCAGAGGTCGACCCAATACTCGCCCTTGCCCCAGAAGGGCTTGTTCACGTCCAGATTGTCCCCGGCCGCATTGATCCCATAGCCAAGGATCTTACCCTGCTCCCAGCGGTAGGCCATTCCTACGTTCACTCCCTTGGCGATGCCGTGGTCAAACAAATAGTTGGTGATGAGGTTGAATCGCCACGGCGACATCTCCGAAACCATTCTACCCGCGGCAGACTTCTGGAACTGGTAGGCCGCCCAGATATCCTGGTTGTAGTAGTACCGGAGCGTCTGGTCGCCGCCCCACCACAGGCGCAGGTCGCCAGCGGGGGACGCGTACTTCCTTTCGCTCGCCTCAATGAAACTACTGAGGCTGGCGCCCAGCGAAGTTTCGATCGCTTTCTGCTTGGAGGCGTTAGCGGTGATGTTCCAGTTCCTGGTCAGCTGGGCATCGAGTTCGAACTCGACGCCCTTGGACTCGTTATCGACCGTGCCGGTCGGGAAGGAGCCATTGATGCGTCCGCCGCCCCCGGGCTTGATACCACCAATGCCGGTATACGGAGTCCAGCCTGAGATCGCATTTGCCCAATCCCCCGCCTTAGCCGCAGCCACGTTGTAGGGGTAGCCATAGGCATCAAACCACGACTGCGGGAGCATCTGGGAGAGCCACGAGTTGACCGCCGCCTTCTCCTTGATCGTCGAAGCGGAGGTCAAGAACGCGGTGCTGGCCGGATTGCCGTACTTAGAATAGTCCCAGCCATTGTCGACCATCGCCCAGTCCCAGTAACCTTCCATACCGGAGGCCTTGCCGGCCATGCCGGCTAAATCAGTCAGTGCTCCGGCGGTACCCCAAGCTTCGAGGCCGGACAGCCACCCCGTAGCATTGCCGAGCGTGGAGACCGCTGTAGTGACGCTGGAGATGTTGGCGTCGTACACCTTGGTGTCGTAGAATGCGGTCTTCAGGCGCACCCGGTCGCCAAGCGTGCTGATGACGACCCCGTAGTCCCGGGTCACCCCTTTGGCATTGGGCAGGACATTGCCGTCAAACCCATAACGACTCTCCGCGCGGATGTTGTGGCCATAGCTGTAGGTGAGGGCGATATCCGATTCCCACGGGAGCTTCTCGCGCAGAAACTTGGGCGTGTGCAACACCACGCCCCAACTGATGCTATCGCCGTACGAGAGCCCGGAGGCCGGGTCCAATGCATTCAGGCCGTAACTCATGCTGGCGGCACCTGTGACCGAGCTTGTCGGGGCGGAACCGGAACGCTGCTCCTGCTTGTCACGGCGGTAGCCGGCGGTCGCGACGATGGTGTTGTCCCAGAAATAGGCCTGCCAGGTCATGCCCGTCGAGCTGGTCTGCTTCCGGATCTTGCTGCCGTCGGTGTAGAGGCTGTCGATGTCCCCTTGATCGGCGTTCAGGATCTTGAACGTGCCGTTGACCCAGCCCACATAGTTGGCCGGATTCTCCGACTGGGTCGAAGCGCTGTCCTGGCCGGGGAACTTGGTCGGGTTCGTCCACACCGCGCCGGGATTCACATAACGGGGATCGGTCGGATTCATCGACCACTTCCAATTCGAATCGAAGTACCTGATGGTCGCCGACCCGGAGGGCGACTGGACCACGTCAATCGCGGGCAGGTACAGACCGGAGGCGGACGATTTGTTGAACAACGGCGTGCTGAGGTAGGTGGTCCAATCCACCACCCGGCAGCTAGTCAGGCCGAGGTAGCCGGCGCCGCTGCCGGAGCCATTGGCGCCGAAGCCGATCGCGTCGGACCAGGCTTCCTCGATGGCGTAGCGCTCCCAGTTACGGGTTTCCAGGTCGTAATTCTCATGGGAGTACAAACCCGTGAAGACGTGGTGACCGAGAAGATTGGAAAGCCACGACTTGTGCATGAAGTCGTCGGCATGGATTTCGCCTGTGATGATCGCCCGGATGTTCTCGCGGTCGCTGAAGGTCACGCCGTTGCCGCCATTCGCGGCGCTGCTCCCCACGAACGCGCTGCCCGCATACGCGTTGGTGCCCGCCGCACCCGTCCCATTGTAACGAATGACCGAAGGCGTGTTGTAGGCCCAAGGCAACTCATTATTCGCATTGATGTCGACGCTGATATAGGGATTGTTCAGGTTCCGCTCTTGGCCGTCGTGGTATTTCTGCCGGTCATAGACCAGATTGATGCCGAGCCGGTTGTTGAAGAAGGTCTGCACGACGGAGAGGTTGTAGGCGTTCCAGCCGTTCCACTCCTTCTTGTTCGGACCATCGATCAGATTGTTGTAGAAGTCGAAGATCGTCGGATCGGTCAAAGATCGGGCCTTGTAGAAACCCGAGGCGGCCCCCGGGAATACACTGGGGTTGTATGTGTTGACGTTCACAGTGTATTCGTTGTAAGTGGCAATAGCCTGTGGTTGGTTACTCGGTAGGCCATCAATGGTACCGTCGATCGTGCCGTTGGACCCGAGGCCATAAAATAACGAGGGTATGCGTTGCCGGGCGTCGGAGATCGCCCCGGTGGCAACGTTGGAATAGGAAAACATCGGGTTGTTCCAAACTTGCAAATTGAGATTGTTTAACGGGACCAGCCAGTAGTTTGCGGATTCGCCGAGATACTCCTGCGAGCTCGGTGTCTTGATGACGCCGGCCGCCGAAGCGTAGCTCGGATCGATCGCTGTCTTGTTGATCGCGGCGGAATCGAAGAACGGCGTGATGCGATCCTCCGGCGGCAGCACGCGCGGCCGGTTGGCGGTCACGTCACCATGCTCGTAGTTGGCGCGGACGGTCGTGTGCGCCGTGCTGTCCCAGCGCTCGAACACCCGCGGATCCCACCGTAGGGCGCCGAACAGCCGCTTGTCGTGGTTGAACGCGGGCTTCTGGCGATACTTGGTGTCGTCATCCAACGCGGACATGCGGACCACCAGTACGTCCTTCAGCAGCTCGCGGCTGAAATCAAGCGAGTCGCGCACAGTGCCGAAGCTGCCGACGCGATTCTCCACCTTGACCTGGTTCTTGTATTCCGCCGTGTTGACGCTGGCATTGACGATGCCCGCTGGGCTGCCAATGCCGAACAGGATCGAGTTGGGGCCGCGCTGCAGGTCAATGCGACCAATGTTGTAGACGTCCCACGGGATGTCCGTCTGGAAATAATCACGGGTGTTGTCGGCGGAATCGAGACCGCGGACGCGGGTGTTGGTGCTCGGCTTCAGGAAGTTGCTGCTCTCATTGGCGCCGTTGATGTAAATGCCGCCGATGCCAGCATAGTTGCCATAGATGCCACCGACCTCGGTGTTGGTCGTATACTGCAGCAACGTCTGGTTACCAGTTGCGCCGGTGTCACGGAGGAAATCGGCGGTGACGACGCTGACCGAAGACGCGATATCCTTGAGATCGGTCTTTACGCGCGTCCCGGCCAAGGTCGACTGGGCCCGGTAGCCTGTGCCCTCGGTGTCTTCGATCACGAACGGGGACATTTGCACGACCTCATCTGTCGTCCCGCCGGTGATGCCAGCAGCTGGCGATGGCGCGGGAGCGGGAGCGGCTTGGCCGAACGATCTCGGAACAACCGCGAGGGAGAACATGGCGGCAATGCACGCGCTCGCCGCGAATGAATGACGGTTCATAGGGTTCGTTTGGGTTGGGGGGATGCGATCAGTGCTCATACGGGTTCATAGAGTCGGGGTTTGATAGCCCGTCCACAGGACGGCCACAACGAGGGGATAGCATACACAACGGGGTATTATGGTTTTGCAATAGGATATTCGGCCGTACTTGAAACGTTTAACTTCCGTTTTTATGGTTATAAGCAAGTGTTCTGATTGAAACGTTTATTATTGACAGGTAAATTCTCTTCCTGCCTGCTTTGATTCTTCATATGAAACAATTCGAGCTCGTTGGCATGCCCATCGTCTGCGCGGCTTTTCGCCGCTTGGGCGCCGGCTGCCATCTTGGAGAACAGCTGCAACAACGGACCGGCTACGCCGGCGGCGAAGCCAATGGTATCTTTCTACGAGCTCGAATCCTCCTCTCCTGCAGCGGCGCTGGCGCCCGGCAAACGTCTCACGCATGTCCATCGCACCGTTTATTTGAGCGGACCGGAATCCGCTCTGGACGGAGTGGCTCGCGCGATTCTCGGTGTGTCGCTGGTTGAAATAAAAAGCGCATTCAAGAACCAATAATCAACCTAGGCTGGGAAGCGGCCCGACAGCGGGTGCTTCCCGGTCCGCTGAGTTGAAGCCTATGTCTCAGCCTACCGCAAACGAGTCCTCGACTGTCCCGGACCGGAATCAAACCGTTGTGAGTAGAAACAAGCGAAGCATGTTCGTCACGAATGACGGGAGGAACGTACTGTTCACATTCGTCATCGTCAGTTCGCTGTTTCTCCTGTGGGGGTTTTGCAACGGAATGATCGACGTGATGGACAAACACTTTCAGGAAGAACTGCATTTGAACTTGTCCCAGTCCGCCTGGGTACAGTTTGCGCACTATCTTGGATATTTCCTGATGTCGCTGCCTGCGGGATGGCTCGCGACGAAATTCGGCTACAAAGGAGGCATCATTGCCGGTTTGTTGCTCGTTGCAGTCGGCGGGTTCTGGTTCATCCCGGCGACGAAGATCGTGGCTTTCTGGGCTTTCCTGCTCGGAGTCTGTCTCATTGCGTCGGGACTCACCTTCCTTGAAACCATCGCCAATCCTTACACGACGGTGCTGGGGCCGGAGCAATTTGCGGCGACCCGCATCAATCTTGCCCAGTCCTGCAACGGGATCGGTTGGATCTTGGGACCGATTGCGGGTGCGGTCTTCTTTTATTCCAAGGATGCAGCCGGCAAGAGCACCGGCAGCCAAACGCTCTGGATTCCTTACGCTGGCGTTGGGGTGGTGGTGATCGTTCTCGCCGTCATCTTTTACTTCGCGAGTGTTCCCGACATCAAGACCGAGGACGATTACCGTCTGGATGATTCCACACCCGATGTACCGCATTCCATCTGGTCGCACCCGCACTTTACAATGGCGGTCGCGGCCCAGTTCTTCTACGTGGCGGCGCAAGCTGGCATCTTTAGCTTCTTGATCAACTACATGACAACACAACCTCCACCCATTCCTGCCAGTTGGGACGCAAATATGAACAATCTGGCGACCCATTCCCCCGGATTTTTGCAGAACTTTTTCCTAGGGTGGTTTGAGCCCAACAAAGAGGGAGGTCTCTGTATCAGCAACAAGCTCGCTTCGTATTTAGCATCTGTCGGCTTTGTCTGTTTTCTTATTGGACGATTCACCGGTGCCGGTCTGCTGAGGAAATATTCCGCCCACAAGATGTTGGGACTTTATGGTGTCATGAATGTTCTCATGTGCTTGCTGATCTTCTGCAAACTGGGCTGGTTCTCGGTGGTTTGCGTCTTCCTCAGCTATTTCTTCATGTCCATCATGTTCCCGACAATTTTTGCCCTCGGTATTTTCGGTCTTGGGGCACGAGCGAAAAAGGCCTCCGCCTATATAGTCATGGCGATTATGGGTGGAGCGATTCTACCCAAAGTAATGGGCGCTGTAGCAGATAGGTATGATCTGTCCCGCGGATTCATTGTGCCCCTAGCCTGCTTCGTCTTCGTCGCGTATTACGGCTACAATTGGCCCAAATACAGCAAAGCGGAATCCTTGCATGGGGTGGGCACGATCCGCGGCCATTGACTGTCATGAAACACGACTGTTTTATGGGCATCGATGTGGGCACGGGGAGTGCCCGCGCGGGAATCTTTGATGCCGGCGGCCGCATGATCGGCGCAGTTAGCCAGCCGATCGAGATCTGGAAACCCGCGCCGGATCACGTGGAACAGTCGAGTGACGACATCTGGCGCGCCTGCGGCCGGGCGGCGCGCGCGGTGCTGAAAGCGACTGGACTCAGGCCGGCCACGATCAAGGGCGTCGGCTTCGATGCCACGTGTTCGCTGGTCGCCCTTGATGCAGACGACCGCCCGATCTCCATCAGCAGCACCGGCCGGCCGGAGCAGAACGTCATCGTCTGGATGGATCACCGGGCCATGGCGCAGGCGGAGCGCATCAACGGAACCAAGCATCCGGTATTGCACTACGTGGGCGGTGTCATCTCACCGGAGATGCAGACCCCCAAGCTTCTCTGGTTGAAAGAAAATCTCCGCGGCACCTGGAAACGCGCCGCCCGGTTCCTCGACCTGCCGGATTACCTGACGTATCGTGCCACCGGTGACGACACCCGCTCGCTATGCACCACGGTCTGCAAGTGGACCTATCAGGGCCAGCGCGGCCTTGACGGGGCAGGCTGGGAGGAGGGTTTTTTCCGGCAGATCGGTCTGGGCGATTTGGCGGCCGCGCACTTCCGGCGTATCGGCCGCCAAGTCAGGCCGATGGGAGGGCAGGTCGGCCATGGGCTTACGGTCCGGGCGGCTCGGGAACTCGGCTTGGTACCGGGCACGGCGGTCGGCGTTTCGATCATCGACGCGCACGCCGGCGGGCTGGGGTTGCTCGGCGCGCGTCTTGGAGAAGGCCCGGTGGCCGTCGCCACGCTCGACCGCCGGCTTGCCCTGATCGGTGGCACCTCTTCCTGTCACATGGCCGTGTCAGTGAAGCCGCGCTTTATTCGCGGGATCTGGGGTCCGTATTTTTCAGCGATGATCCCGGGCCTGTGGTTGACGGAAGGCGGTCAATCGGCCACCGGAGCGCTGATCGATCACATCATCTTTTCGCAGGCCGCCGCCGCGCCGCTGCAAGCCGAGGCCAGGGGAAAGCGCTGCACGATCTACGAACTACTCAACGCCCGGCTCGAACTGCTTGCGCAGGCGGAGCGGGTCGCGCACCCGGCCGAGCTCACCCATGGGCTGCACCTCCAGCCGGATTTCCATGGCAACCGCTCGCCGCGCGCCGACCCCACGCTGCGCGGCACGGTCACCGGCCTCACCCTGTCGGCCACGGCCGACGATCTCGCCCGCCAGTATCTCGCCGCGATCCAGGCGGTGGCCTACGGCACGCGCCATATCATCGAGCAGATGAACCGTCGCGGTTACCAGATCGACACGATACTGGCCTGCGGCGGCGGCACCCGGAATCCAGTCTTTCTCCGCGAGCACGCCGACATCACGGGATGCCGGATCGTGCTGCCGAAGGAGCCCGAGGCCGTGCTCCTGGGTTCCGCCGTCCTCGGAGCGGTGGCGGCCGGCGCCTTCCCGACGGTGCTCGCCGCGATGAACGCCATGAATGCGGCGGGCCGGGTCATCGCGCCCGGGCGCGGCCGCGTGGCCGCCTACCATGCCGCGAAGTATCGTGTCTTTCACCGGCTGCACACCGATTTTGTGGCTTATCGAAAACTCATGAACCCCTGCTGACCATGTCTTCCATGACCGATTCGAAAACCGTTCTGCTGGTCGCCAGCGGCGACCTGCGCCAATCCGCCAACGAACAATGCTGGCCCGCCCAGGCCGCGATGGAAGCCAAGCTGACCGACGCGGTCGCCTTGTTGGGCGGCCGGCTCATCCGTGCGCATCCTTACAAGCCGGAGGTACGCCATGGTTTCATCGCCTCCCAGCGGGAAGGGATGGAAGTCTTTGCCGGGATCGACCCCGAGGTGCCGCTCATCGTGGCCGAGGCAGTCTGGCAATACTCGCACCATGTTTTGGCTGGCCTCCTCTCGCATCGCGGCCCGATCCTCACCGTGGCCAACTGGTCGGGCACTTGGTCCGGGCTGGTGGGCATGCTGAACCTCAATGGCTCCCTGACCAAGGCCGGCGTCAAGTACTCCACGCTCTGGAGCGAGACCTTTGACGACGATTTCTTCCGCAATGGGCTGGCGCTCTGGCTGCGCACCGGCGCCGTGACGCACCCGACGGATCATGTGAAAAACCTTGCCCGGTGCGACGTGCCCGTCCGCGCTTGGTCGATCGCGGAGGAGATCGCCACGGATCTGCGCCAGAGGAAATCCATCATGGGCGTCTTCGATGAAGGCTGCATGGGCATGTATAACGCCATCATTCCCGACGAACTGCTTTTCCACTGTGGAGTCTTCAAGGAGCGCCTCTCCCAATCGGCCCTTTACTACGCCGCCAGCAAAGTGAGTCGTGAGGAGGCCAGCGAAGTGCTTTCTTGGTACAAGGCTAAAGGTTTCACCTTTAATTTTGGCCCCGACGAAAAAACCAACCTCACTGAGCAACAGGTTCTCTGGCAGTGTCGGACGTATATCGCCGCCTGCCGCCTCGCGGACGAATTCGGCTGCGAGACCATCGGTATCCAGTACCAGCAGGGTCTCAAGGACCTCCTCCCGGCCTCCGACCTGGCGGAAGGCACGCTCAATTCCACAGACCGGCCTCCGGTCAAGAACGCAGCCGGACAGATCATCCGCCCGGGTGGCCCGATTCCGCATTTCAATGAGGCCGACGAGTGTTCCGGCCTTGATGCTCTTTTCACCAACCGCGTGCACACGGCTCTCGGGCAGCCGGTTGCCACCACCTTGCATGATCTTCGTTGGGGCGATTGGGATCAGAGCGGATCAACGCCGGCCTACGTGTGGGTTTTCTTGATTTCGGGCGGCGCCCCCGCTGACCACCACATCGGCGGCTGGGCCGGCTCGGACTCGTACCGGCAGCCGCCGATGTATTTCCGGCTCGGCGGGGGCACCCTCCGCGGCATCGCCAAGCCGGGCGAGATTGTTTGGTCGCGCATCTTCATCGAGAATGCGAAGCTCAAAATGGACCTCGGCCGTGCCACGGTCGTCGAGCTGCCGCGTACTGAGACCGCCCGACGATGGAACGCGACCACGCCGGAGTGGCCTATCATGCATGCCGTGCTCCACGGGGTCAGCCGCGATCAGATGATGGCTCGCCACAAGGCCAACCACATCCAGGTCGCCTATGCCAATTCAGCCCAGGAAGCTGACCTCGCCCTCTATACAAAAGCGGCGTTGGCTACCGAGCTTGGTTTCGAGGCATGTTTGTGCGGCACCAAGGCGAACAAAAAACCCTTCTGACGATGCCTGCCCGAGGGCGATTTTCAATTATCTCAGTGAAACGCAGCGTCCGCCTTAGGTTCTCTTTCTTCTGTTCGCTTGCTGAGTTTCCGGAAGGTATCTTATTGGCATTTCACCCACAAATGGATGCGTTTTCCGCTTCGGTAGGCCGTATCCATTCGAAAACTAAACCTCAATAAAGTCCATGCTATGAAATTCTCGATGGTCCTACGATTGTTGATTCAGGTTGCGTTCATTGTCGGTCCTTGTGGATATGCGGCAGCATCGTCGCCGTTGCTTACGCTCTCGTACGCCGATGGCTTCCTGGTCGTGCACGGTGCGAAATTGCCTGGCGGCGAGCTTCGCATCAATTATCTCGAAGCCTACTGCCGTGCGAATTCGACCGACGCTGACTGGCATAAGCACACGGTGATCACGCATCGGACAACGTTCATTTCACTTAGCGATGATCGCACTGTGTTAAAGTTGAAAGACACGATTGAGGACGGCGTGACCGTTGATCACACAATCACCGCGAAAGATGACGAGGTGGACTTTCGGCTAATTGCACACAACCCGGGTACCAAGCGTTCGGAGGCTCACTGGGCACAAGCATGCCCGCGATTAAGTGAATTCACCGGTTTTGCACCAAATGGGCCGAACCTGGACGACTACCTGCCGAAATGTTTCATTTTTCTCGACGGCAAGCTTCAGCGCATGCCCACGCCGCAATGGGCCACGCAGGCTCGCATGACACCCGGACAGGTATGGTGCCCCACAAACGTGCCGCGGACCGACGTAAACCCACGTCCGTTGAGCCCGCTTGTGCCTAGCAATGGACTGATTGGGTGTTTCAGCGGCGACGAGAGGCTCATCTTTGCCACGGCATGGGAACCCTACCAAGAATTGTTTCAAGGCGTTGTGCGCTGTCTTCATGCCGATTTTCGATTGGGGGGGTTGCAGCCGGGCGAGACCAAACACATCCGCGGGAAAATATATCTCGTACCGGCTGACGTGGACGCGCTGCTAAAACGCTATACGACTGACTTCCCTGAACACGTCCAATGAGTACGCCAACTTCGTGACAAGATTAAACATTGACTGACTGGTAGGGAGTTCAACCCATTCGGACACTGAGATTGCCTCGCTTTAGCGGACACAAGACATACGCGTGAAGGGTGAACTGTTTGGTCGCGTCCGAGGACAGGAGCCATAAGGTTTGCCGCAGGAAGCGACCAAACAGCGCTGGACGCGGAGTCGTCCGGTTTGGGCAGCTGAAAGGGTATCATGGACCAGACAGACCGGAATGGATCCGCGATCAAAGCAGAGAAGTACAGTACCGATACGGGGGGACAGTTCGGGAATAATGATCCTACTGAGTTCAATACTTATGCCAATCTGTTATACAAAACGGGCAGGGGTCAGGAAGCCATCGAATGGGAAAAAAGGCCGTACAGCTTAACGAAGGACACGATAAAGAAGTCGCGGATCATCTTGATAATATGAAGGCCGGTCGGTCCACATGGCCGGTGAATTAATTGGGCGCACGCTTTGATCTATAACCATGAAAACGAAAATCAGACGCCGAGGGCTCTTGCTCGTAGGCGGATTATTGGCGACTACCGTAGTCGGCCTTTCGGCCGTTGATGCGATGGACTATGGCAAGCTCCCGGACGGACGACCCGTGAAATCCTTTATCCTGAAAAATACCCACGGGCTGAAAGCCGTTATTTTGGAGTACGGCGCGACTCTCGCGTCATTGGAAACGCCGGATCGCAACAGCAAACTGGCCGATATCACTCTCGGCTACGACACGCTCCAAGGCTGGCTCAGCAATACGTCCCATTTCGGCGCCACGGTGGGTCGCTACGCGAACCGGATCGCGAATGGAAAATTCACGCTCGACGGAAAGACCTATATTCTGGCGACCAACAATTCGCCGGGCGGAGTTCCCTGTTCGCTGCACGGCGGGAAGGCCGGATTCGACAAAAAACTCTGGTCGGGGCGCCCGGTCGAACGACCCGGCGCCTCCGGCGTCGAACTCGCCTATACGAGCCCGGACGGCGAGGAGGGTTACCCCGGAACGCTCCAGGCCAAGGTGACGTACTGGCTGACCGACAAGGATGAGTTGGAGATGCATTTCGAGGCGGAGACCGACAAGCCCACAGTCGTCAACCTGACAAACCACACGTACTGGAATCTTACCGGCGATCCCCGCCAAGACATTCTGGGTCACAGGCTGTACCTTGAGTCGAAGGAAATGCTGCCTGTCAATGCGGGGCTGATTCCGACCGGGAAGACCGAGGAGGTTGACGGCAATCCCTTCGACTTCACCCGGGAAAGGCCCATCGGGGAACGGATCAGCGCCCCCGTGGAGCAGATCAAATTCGGTAATGGCTTTGACCACTGCTGGGTTCTGTCCGGTGAAAAAGGCGTGCGGCTCGCGGCCCGGGCCTATGAGCCAAAATCCGGCCGCGTCCTCGAGCTTTTTACGGACCAGCCCGGCCTCCAGTTCTATAGCGGAAACTTCCTTAACGGTTCGGCGAAGGGAAAGGGCGGCACCCCCTACCGGTTCCGGACGGCCTTTTGCCTCGAACCTGAAAAATTGCCCGACTCACCGAACCAACCGCAGTTCCAGTCCGTCGTGTTGAGGCCCGGAGAGACCTACCGGCATACGTCCGTCTTCCGATTCTACACCCGGCCGTCGGACTAAACTTCATCCAGGCCTCATACGCTTTCTCTAGGCGAAGTCGACGACGTCATCCTGCTGATTTATTCCGTTTTCTTCATCGGGATCGGCTAGGCGCTCAAGCGCCGGGTCAAGGGCAACACCGATTTCTTCCTGTCTGGGCGGTCGATCCCGGCCTGCCCCAGTCAGTGCCGCCAAATCATCACCATGGCGGCGGTGTCGAGCCTACAGTATTGCAGAAGCAGCTGGCGGCGGCTCGCCTGCTCCTCGGGCGCTGGGTCGGGTGCGAAGACAAGGTCCTGGTAGACGCGGACCGTCCCGACGCCTTCGCGCACAGCGTCCACCCCGGCCTCGTCCCCGCCGAACGGAAGAGCCGGCAGGGTCTTGTAGGGGTCGAGCGGGCGCCCGGTCGCGTTTACCTGATTGTAGACCGCAAACCACGGGTGCCGGCGCAGCGCCGCGTCGGACTGCTGTACTGACGTTTCGCCGACTACGAGGTCCTGTGGGTAAGCGAAAACCTCATCGCGGATCGAATTCGTTGATCGGTCGTTCAATTGGACCACGCTGCCCGAATCATGTTTAGCGTAATTCTTGCCGTGCTGCGGAGCCTACCCCTAAGCGCTTAAGAGCTACCCCTAAGAGCGAAAGAACAGCAAAATCTGGAGCGAATGGAGCGAATCCGGCATCCAAAACTGGGTTGGCCCGGCCGCCGATTCGCTCCAGCCTTTGCCCGATCTTTGAGCCCCCAGAGGGGAAGCACCTCTGAATCGGCCGGATTCGCTCCCAAAAGTTCGTGGAACGATCCCTGCCGGGCAGCCATGAGCAGCGGCAAAGCAGTCGCAAAGTAGTAACGAAGCAGCATCAGAGCAGCACCGAAACAGTGGCCGAGCGGGCGCAGACCTGCCGACGCAGCTTCGCCAACTCATCGCGGATGCGGGGACTGCCCCAGGTCGGGTCGGTCTGCCACATCCGACGGATCAGCCGGATGAGTTGAGGATCAAGGCAGGGGCGGCTGTCCCGATGACGTGACTTCCAGCGCCAATACTTCCGGAACCCGGCACGACGCTACCGCCAGGCCCCGTTTACGACGGGCGGACGGAATTCAGCGGGGAGATCCTCGCCACGTGTCGGAAACGATCGCCGGCACGGGAGCCGTCGCGGCGCCGGTCCGGCCGAACGTCACCGCGAGCAGGCTTGACCGAAAAATGCAGGCCCTCACTCGCCTCACGGGCGATTCAAGGCACTTCGATGAAATCCGGTTCGAACGGTTCCAGCACGAAGCTGTCCCGGTATGCCCGATCGCGGAGAATGCTTCGCGACGGACCCTTTACACTCACCCGCTTTGCGGTCCCGCCAAGATTCAGAAAAAGTAAGTGTCTGGAGTCTATCTGTCGCGCCATGACACCCTCCGGTGCCGCCGGTCCCGTCTTGATGTCGAGCTGACTAATGAGATCGCCAATGACCAATTCGAGGAGATTTTCTCTCGCTGGCACCCCGACATAAATGGCCGTCCCCGCCCCGTATCGGTGTTTTGTGACCAGCGGATAGTCGCGATCCAAACCGACGATACGGCCGAGCACCTCCGCATCCTTCGGCTCGACAATGTCGAAACGCGGCGACTCGCAGGTGAGTTCGCGGTCGCGGTAGTTCACGCGGAGTTGCTGTCCCTTTGTGCCCACCTTGGACAACTCATTCATCAATTCGGACACTTCAAACCCGCCTACCCGGATGCCGAAAACGTCGTTCAGCCTTCCGGGATGCGGAACGTCGAATGCCTGGCCAAACTCATTCAACACGGCTGAATCGCCCGTCATCACCACGGTGCCGCCATGGTGAACGTATTCCCGGATCTTACGGGCACTAACCTCGTCCATCACGGTGACACCCGGCAGAACGAGCAGTTTGTGGGGCAACTTGCTCAGCGCCAGATCAACCACCTGGCTGTCGATATTATGTTGGTTAAAGTAGGCAAACACGGTCTCGGCCTGGTGGTCATGCAGCTCGGGCAAGCTGGCGCTCGCGATCTGGCTCGGAAAGGAGAACGCCAGCGCCACCTCCGCGTGCGGCCGATAGGGGAAGCCGTAGGGCTCGATCTTCCGGAATTCCTCGGCGATTTTACTGTATTCGCGATACTTGCGATTGGGTTGACCATCCCAGTCAACCAAACCCTGGAGAAACTGTTCCTCGCCAGCGGGCATGGTTTGCCACGTCCAGACGCAGACCAGCTGGTTGCCCATCATTAGCGACGCATAGGCGGCCCGGCGCATCGCACCAGGCACCGCCGTGTCGCTGACAAATTCCGTGCACCAAAACGGAGTGGTGTTTTCGAACTGAATGCGGGCAATGCCAAAAAGGGCGTCGTACAGACTGTCTCGCAACGAAACGCCAGGATAAAACCCGCAGCCCCCGCGCGAGAGCTTTCCTGTGTAGGCAATGGGCGCGTAGTCGAAATATTTCATGGGGCTGTAATACCACATGTTGGTGGTGGTAAGCGCCCCGGGAGCGCCCGCGTTGACCCGCTCGAGCAACCGGCCGAAAAATCCGGCCACCTCATCCGAAACAAAGCGCCGGAAATCGAGCCGGCGCTCCGGCGAGCCCACGAGTGTGCGCTCCGGCGAGCCCGGCACGCCGGCGGAAACCGGGAACCCCACTTCGTCCCAACTGCCGATCCGGCGCGACCAGCGCTGGCCGGCCCAGGCCTGGTTCAATTGCTCCAAGGTGCCGTATTTCGTCTGCAACCAGGCGATATAGCGCACCTTGGCCCCGGCCGAATAAGAAATGCGGCCGTCCCCCGGTTCATTGTCGAGGCCGAATGCGAGCAAGGCCGGATGTCTCGCGTAGCGTTTAACCAGGACATCAGCGAAGCGCAACGCATACTCCTGGTAAACGGGATCACCCACATCCTCCATGTAGCGATGGTTGGGGTATTGGATGACGCCGTTGACATCGGTGCTGCTGACCGACGGGTGCTCCTGATGCAGCCAGATCGGCGCCGGACGCACGGCGATGTCCAGGATCACCTTGATCCCGGCAGCATGCATTTTATCCATCACCTGATCGAACCAGGTGAAGTTGAACTGACCGTCCCTCGGCTCGAAGCTGTCCCAAGCCAAATGTCCCATGCGCACGACGAGGAATCCACCCTCTTGCATGAGCCGGATGTCACGTGTCCACGTTTCTGGATTGGAGTCGTGTGGATGGTAGTTGGCTCCGACATACAGTTCCCCCGCGCGCCCAGCGGCAGCGAAACCGAGCACCAATGAACCGACGATGCTTCGAACCAGACTAGATCGAACTTTGATCATGCGCGCCGAAATCCATATACACCAAGATTGGCGTTGAGACGCCAGCTGTACGAACGCCCCGTTGTGTCAAACAATCCGGGTTTCAGCAAGGGTCAGAAAGCGATCGCGACCGTCAAGCCCTGGCTCCCGTTTAACACCCTGCAGACATGAAGTACCGACCTGGCGAACTACGATCTGGCGAGGGCCGATTATGCAAGAGAACCGGCAATGCCTGCAGTGGATGGTGAAGCGCGATATGCGGAGGAAGATGGGATAATGCCCGTGGTGTCCCCAAACTCAAACGGATGCTCAAGCAACGTCCCGATAATAGTAGTTGAACGCGGCACCGTGACATTTACGGAGGCACACCGCCATTTTCTCGCCGAACTGCGTCGGGATCCCTTTGCGCCGGCGCCCGCGCTGCACACGGGGACGGTTGCGGACTTTCAGCGTGGAAAACGGAAATGCGCGCCTACGACCAAGCGCGTATCGACTTGAACCTCGTGACTCCTGCACAACTGCGCATCCGCAATACTGCGGTACGATTTGCGCGCCGATGCGCTCGCGTGGCCCGTCACGAACAGTATGCCTGACCGTCGCCATCGGGAGCAACGTTCCCCGGGCGACCGCCAAGGCAGAAGCGGCGTCTCGCCGCTTCAGAATCACCCCTGCCGGCCGCCTTCAGAGCAGGCGATACGCCGCGAAAAACCTTACTGCCCCACGACCGTGACGGGCACCTGCTCCGAGCCCGTGAGTTGTCGGGCAGCGTCATCCCAAACCAGTTGGGTGACGTGTCCGCCCGTGCGTTCATAGGCGTAGGTCGTGCCATCGTCCCTAAAGAGCTCGAAACGGCCATTCGCTCCGGGATAGACCCTGATCGACACAATCGTCTGCGACTGCTCGGCGCTTTGCACCTCCGAACCCAACGGCACGATGCTCCCGGCCCGGACAAACAACGGCAGGACATCGATGCGTGCATCCGCCACGATCGTCTGCCCGCCGTGCAGCCGCTCATTAGTCCAGTAGTTGTACCAGTCGCATCCCGCCGGCAGGTACACCGCCCGCTGGGTCGCGCCCTGTTCGGTCACCGGCGCGACCAGGAAGGCCGGCCCATACATGTACTCGTCCGGGATATCCGCCACCTTGGGATCGGCCGGAAAATCCATGAAGAGGGCCCGCATGTACGGCGCGCCGGTTCGGTAGGTCCGGTACGCGTTCGAGTAGGTGTAGGGCAGAAGCTGATACCGAAGCCTCAGATAGCGGGCGAGGATCGGCTCCGCCTCCCGACCATACGACCAGACTTCGTTGTGCATCCGCTCGCCATGCGCCCGCATGACCGGCTGAAAGGCGCCCCATTCGAACCACCGCACAAACAGCTCGGGGTAGTCCTCGTAATGGTCGATGACCTCGCGCGCATCCGATCCGTCGATCAGCGGCCGGCGGGCGGCATGATAATCCGGCGGAATCGTGGGGGAGAAGAACCCGGCGATATCCGTGTCCCAATACGGCAATCCGGTCGCTGTGAAATTCAACCCCGCCGGAATCGAACGCTTGAGCATGTCCCAAGTGGCCATGATGTCGCTCGACCAGAACACGGTGCCGTTGCGCTGGGCGCCAAGGTACGCGGCGCGCGCAAGAATCATGACGCGCCGGCTGTCGCCGAAATCCCGCCGGAACCCCTCGTACACCGCGGCGGTGTGGAACAGCGGGTACACGTTATAGTAACGCGCGCCCGACCCGATCGCGAACACGTCCGGCTCGGGGTCGATGTCCGGCTCGGTCTCATCGAGCCAGAGATAGTCGAACCCATACGGCTTCACGTACCGGTCGCGGATCTGCTCCCAGAACCACCGCGCCGCGGCGGGGTTCGTGGAGTCGAGATTGGGGCCGATCGTTTTCGGGCCCCATCCCAGATCGGGGTTCCCGTCCGGCCGGTGAATGAGCCATCCTCGACTTTGCAACATCTCGTAGAATTGCGTCCCCGGCGCGAAATGGGGCCAAACGCTCAAGAGCGTGCGGACATCCATCGCATGGAGTTCCCGGTTCATCGCCGCGGGATCGGGCCAGCGCTTCGGATCCAGGTCCAGTTCCCCCTGCCGCGTCATGTTCAGGAAATCGACCACAACCACATCGAGCGGCATTTGCTTGACTCGGTATTCCCGCGCGAGATCCAGGATTTGGTCCTGGGTGGGATAGATGGCCTTGCTCTGGAGGTACCCATAGACCGCCCGCGGCAGCAGGTGCGTGACGCCGGTCAGCCGCCTGTAGCCCTCGTAGATTTCATCGCTCGAACTTCCGGCGATGACAAAATACGACACGCGGTCCCCCACCTCCGAGGACCACGTGTTCCGCTGATTGAACCCCAGATCCACCGTGGTCTTCGAGGGATTGTCCCAAATCAGCCCATACCCGCGGCTGGACACCATGAACGGAACCCCGACATCCTGGCCGCCGATCGCGGAGTACTCGTGCCAGCAGTGGATCTCGTGATCGCGCAGGTCCATCCAGCCCTTCTGCTGTTGCCCGAGCCCGTAGTAATGCTCCCCGGTCGGGGAGTCGAAGAGCGCGCCGATCCGGTATCCCTTATCGCCGGGATGGGCTTGGGCGACTTCCTTACTCTCCGGGGCCATCGTCCAATTCCGCATCTGCAGCAGCACTCGCCCGTCGGGGCTCGACACCCGCACCGCATCCTCGTGCGGACCATCGTGGTCGAACAGCCCTCCGAAGTACTGGTTGCGAAGCTGCTGGTTCAGGGCGTCGAGGGGCATCGGCTGCGGCAACTGGTCTTTCGTCAGATCCGCTGGCGCCACCCGGACGACCATCGCCGCCGATCGGAAGACATCCCCGCCATCCGCCTCACGCTCGTGCGACCACCCCGCCGGGGAGGGTTGCGCCACCACGCCGTAGCCCGGGCCGTCGGTGGCGGCGGACTGGTCGGTGCTGAGGGTGATTCGCACGATATTGGGCGCGTAGGGGACCAGCGCGATCACCCGGCCGTTGCGCGCTAGCACCAGCGAACCGTCCTGCGCGATCGCCGGCGCAGCGAGCAGCAGCATGACTGCGACGGCGGCCACACTTCGCATCCACGGTTTCGAGCGCTCCAAGGGGTTGGGAGAGGTTTGCATAAAATCTCGGCGCGGCCTGCCGGGCGGCAGGAGTCGGTCGATTCGGGCCGAAGGCAGGAACCACCGCATTGGGAGAGCAACCCGGGCGCGGTGTCCCTAGCAAGCCCGAAAGTCGGTGCGGCCAAAGCCTATTCCGTCTCAGTGAACTCGCATAGCGAGTAGACCCGGTGTCGGCCGACACCGGATCGCTCGGAGCGCATGCGGGCGGCTTTTGATCGACCTGCTATCGATGTGCCGTGGACCATCTCGCGGTTGATTGCGCCCGTTCGCTGTTTGTCTCCTGCATTTGCCATGAACCGCTCCAATTCCTGCGTGTAAAACCTCACGGTCGAAGTGCGCAGCTGTACTTCGACGGTACGGCTGCTGATTTCAACTGCGGCGCCCGGGTCGGGGCCTAACTCTTCTGCTTGAGGCCAGGGAACAGCCGGTGGACCTTGCGGCGCACGGTCGCCTTTTCGGCGGGCGTTCCGTCCTGTGACACGCGGGAAAGGGCATTACGGGCATGAGCCTTGTCCTCGACTGGATACCTGCGTCCAGGCAATGCGAATTCGCCGGTCGGCATTTTCTTTCTGGTCGCTGTAGTTAGCTTTGGCATCGCGTATTCTTTTATGACGGGTTGAAGAAGGGATTTCTCTCACCAAGCCGCTTCGCTATTACCCCGATGTCCCTGACTTAAGTATCGAACTGTGCGGGGCGGAATGGAGTTGCTCCTCGAAGGCGGGGCGATCAACCGCCAAGGTTGGCGCGCCGTTCATTACCCAGTCAGCTTTTCTTGCGAAATCCGCCCATCAAAAAGATGATTAGGCATATAAGTAAAACGAGGCCAACACCGCCACCACCGATGGCGGGCCCGCCGAAGTAGAAACCGCCGCCGCCGAACAGGAGAAGAAGCACGATTACAAGGATTAGCAGATTCATGGCCACAAGGTAACACGACGCTGTGGCCGCTCCTATGGGGTCTTCCCCTCCTCCCAAAAACTGCTTTCGAAAGGCCAACCGAGAGCGCAAACGGAATACTGCGACGGTACATTCAAGGGAACACCCAAGAAAAGCCGTCGGCCAAACGCTCCCCGGATTATCTTTCCGGGGTCTGGCATGGATCGGTTCGGCGGACTACTTGACGATTAGGTCGTTCATGCCGTCCGTCACATTGGGAACGGCCGAAGCATCTTTGCTGCCGCGGACTTCTGGTCCGAAGTGTCCACAAAGCCGCTGAGCTGAACGACTCCCTTGTGGGTAGCGAAAACCTCATCGCGGATCGAATTCATTGATCGTTCGGCCAGTTGGACCAAGCTGTCCGGATCATGTTTGGCGTAATAATTGCCGTGCTTTGGAATCTGGGCGCAGCCTTCCAACTGCGCCGCCAGCCGACTGAACTTAGCCTACCCCTAAGCGCGTAAATGCTACCCCTAAGAACGGCGAGGAGGCAAAATGTGGAGCGAATCCGACGTCCGGAAGCCGATAAGTCTGCCCGTCGATTCGCTCCCGGCTTTGACCTACCTTTGAGATTTCAGAGGAGATTCCCCTCGGGAACGGCCCGATTCGCTCCAAAAAATTCGTGGAACGATTCGCGCCGGGCAGCCATTCGACGCGTGACCGGAGTCGAAGGCCCTGAGCCTGCCGAAGGGCCTTGATCCTTATCTGCCCGTCGTGGGGCGGCACGCTATGGCGCGCGCTCTGTCAACCGGCGCCGGGCCGCCTCAAACTCGGTGTCCGAGAGAACGCCCTTCCGATGGAGTTCGACGAGTTGGTCGAGATCGTTCAGGCGCTCCTTCAGCCGCTTCGTGGCGTCCTCATATTCCGCGTCCGACAACAGCTTCCGGTCGTGCAATCCCGCGAGCTTCTCGAGATCGGCCGCCCCGGCCGCGGAAACCGGCGCGTTGGCCGAGACAGCATGCGTGCCGCCCAGTTCCGGGTCGGCGGGATCGAGGGCCTTGAAGATGATCGTCGCCTGAGAAATGCCGCCAAAAATCGGAGACGCCTTTTGCGAGGTCATCGACACCTCCTTCATCCTCCGGCCCAGGCCGGCGCAGAATTCTTTCGCGTCCGCCCGGGCCTCTTTTTCGAGCCTGGCGGTGTTGCGGATAAAGGCGAACCCCGCCCGTCGGGTGAGGCTGTAGGTGTTGTCGCCCATCGCGACGGGAGCGGGTTCGGAATCCGCCGCCGCTGCCGTGCCCGGAAATCCCCAAAGGACTGCGCCGACCCATAACGCCACCGCCATCCGGCCCAAGGAGTTCGTTGTCATGCCGGCCTTGATAGTACGCCCGCAATCGCAGTCAACGCTGCGCGAGTTCGCCCTGCCCAGCCTCAGTTGCCTGGTGGTCGGCGGGATCCATCAAGATCTCATGCGATTCCGGGTCCAACAATCCTTGGCGGCTCACTGTGGAATCGCACCGGGGATAGGCGCGGTGTCGAGTGCCGGACCGGTCGCGGGGACCGGCCCCGAGGTCGCCGCGGGGGCGGGGGCGAGCAACGCGAGCTTCAGTCCGGCGATTTTGAGGACGTAGGCGAAGTCGCAGGGTTTTTCGGCGGGGAATTTCACATGCAGGCCGGCGGCGTCCTGCGTGAACCCGAGCGCACCCGGGTGACCGAGCAACTCGACCTTCTCGACCCTTCCCTGCACCGGCTGGCCGCTGGCCAGCGAGGCGATCACCGCCTCTTCACCCGGCCAGCTCATCACCGTCGCATAGAGCGTGTCGCCGCGCGTGGTGAAGCGGATGTCCTGGGGCTTGTACCCGGTGCGCGGCAGTCCGCCTCCGGCGACCAGCGGGCTTCCCTGATTTTTCCCATTGAGCCGGCCGGCAAACCCGGCGGCGCGTGCCGTGACCATCGCATCCGCCGCCGCGTCCGCGGCGGGGCCCTCTCCATACTTGATCCATGGGCGCGTGCCGTAGATCGCCTCCTCGTTCACCTCCAGCCATCGGCCAATCGCCAGCAGCACGTCTTGCTGCTCCTGCGGGATCGTCCCATCCGCCCGCGGGGAGATGTTCAGGAGGAGATTGCCGTTCTTGCTCACGTTCTCGATGAGCTTCCAGACAAACTGGTCGGCGGGATATGGCTTTTGTCCTTCCACATAGCCGAATTTGTTGGTGATGGGATCATCGGGCTGCCAGACCCACTCGGTCAGTTCCATGGGCGCCCGTCCCTCCCGTTCGTAGTCCATGATTTGTCCCGAGACCCAGGCGGCGGTCTTCGCGCTGATGCCCACTTCCTTGTTCCATTGCCGGGCGCGGTTGAAGTAGTAGGCGGCCACGCGCAGCTTGAGCGGATCCCAGCCAGGGTCGGTGTTCATGTCGAACCAGAGCATGTCGGGATGGTACTTTTCGATGGTCTCAATTCTCTTGGCGACCCAGTCGTGCATGAACTTGACCCGGGCCGTGTCGCTGCGGTCCGCGACGTTGTAGAAGCTGGCCCACTGCGGGTCGTATTGATCGCTGCCGGGAAGGGCGGGAATAAAGAAGAAATGGAAGCTGGAATGATCGGAAATGCCGGTCTTAAGGCCGGCTTTTTCGAGCGCCTTGATGAGATCCCCGACCAGGTCTCGCCTGGGTCCGTAATTCTTGGCATTGTAGGGATTGATCGCGCTATCCCAGTTGGAGAAACCGTCGTGATGCTCGCCGGGGGCCAGGACATATCTGGCTCCGGCCTTCTTGAAGAGGGCGGCCCAGGCATCGGGATCCCACTTGGCCGCGGTGTACCCGGGCAGAAAATCCTTGTAGCCGAACTTGGTGGGCGGACCGAAGTGTTCGGTGTGCCACTTGACGATGGCGGCGTTGCCGCCGCCATCTCCCTGAAGGACGTTGCCGCCGTACATGTAGCGGACATACCACTCGCTGCCGTGCGCTGGGACGGAGTAGATGCCCCAGTGCATCATGATGCCGAACTTGCCGTCGCGGAACCACTCGGGATCCTTGTAGCTCCTCTTAATCGACTCCCATGTCTCCCCAAAGGGGCCGGGGGGAGGAGCGGGGATATCTTTGAGGGCGGCGGCGATCATTTCGGGGGTATCGCGGCGAGGCTGGGCATTCGCGCCAGGTGCGGTGGCGGGGCCGGCGACGCCGGGTTCTTCCACATGTGAGGCGGCGGGAGTGACAGTCTGGGCGACAGCGGGTGCTTCTTGTGTGAAACTGGCGACCGGGAAAAGCGCGGTCGTCCCGATCACGAACGCGGCCAGTTGCAGGAGGGATGGTGCGGAACGCGGCCGGGGGACGAGGTGAGCAGGGAGTGACATAAATCGTGTATAAAGTGATGCCATTCGTTCAATGCTTCCGGACAATGCCATGCAGGTGGAGCGCGTAGTCCTCAACGCGCGTGGATCGCTTGGGGACATGCGGTTCCACCGGGCGCTATGGAGCAGGCGGAGACTTGCTTGGATCGGCGAGCGTGCCCGAGGCTTCGGTGTCTTTCGGCAAGGGCGGCGCATTTGCGACCTCCACCGGCCCGGCAAATTCGAGCACGGCGACCGATATGTCAGGATCGGGTGCGGCACCGGGCAGAGTCACGACCAGACCCTCGGGGGTGACCGCTGCAGTCACGGCGTCGCCGTGCGCAAGCAGGCGGCCCGAAACGGCGGGCTGTTTGACACCCGGCAAAAGGATTTTCCCTTCCATGGGCCATTCCCATACGTGAACGTAGAGGGTCGTGCCGCCGTCCGGATGTTTTTTCTGCGTTGTCCGGCCCCACGGGAGCGGTGCGGAATACGGACCGCCCTCGGTGGCATAGATCGCCTCGCCATTGGTTTTCAACCAGCGTCCCATCGCCAGCAGGCGATCCACTTCCGGCTGGGGGATTTCGCCTTCGGCGGTCGGTCCCACGTTTAGCAGGTAATTGCCGTCCTTGCTCGCGATGTCGGAGAGATTGCGGATGAGCTGCTGGGCGGACTTCCAGTGCAGGTCGGTCAGGTTGTAGCCCCAGGAGTTGTTGATGGTCATGTTGACTTCGAGCGCCCGCCCCAGCATCGCGCTTGCCGGTATGCGCTGTTCCGAGGTTCGAAAGTCGCCCAGCACGCCGCCGCCCAGCCGGCTGTTGATGAGCAGATTTGGATAGGAGCAGGCGAGATCGAAGAACGGTTTGGCCCGCTCCGGCGTCATCTGATATTCGGTGTCCCACCAGAGAATATCGGGCTGGAATTTCTCCATGATCTCGCGGACTTGCGGCAGCGCGATCGTCGCGAGGTATTCATCGAACGACCCCCGCTTCTGCACTTCGTCCCACGGCGGCGTGTTGCCCTTCCCGCCGCCCGGATTCACCCAGTCCTGCGATTGCGAATAGTAGGCGCCGAAGCGGAGGCCGCGGGCGCGAACGGCCTTGACGAGGGGTGCCAGCAAATCGCGCCGCGCCGCGCCGACTTTCGCGGCGTTCCAGTCGGAATAGGCGGAGTCATAGAGCGCGAAGCCGTCGTGGTGCTTGGCGGTGATTACGACGTATTTCATGCCGGCATCCGCAGCGAGCTGGGCCCAGGCCTCCGGATCGTACCTGGCCGCCGTGAAGTCGCTCGCCAGCGGCCGGTATTCGGCCACCGTGATCTTGGCGCGGTTCATGATCCATTCGGCGCCGGCGGGTTTGCCCTGCCACCAACCGGCGGGCACGGCGTACACGCCCCAGTGGATGAACATTCCGAATCGCGCCTCGCGAAACCATTTCAGGCGGGCGGCATGTTCTTCCGGAGTTTCCTTTTTCACGATGGCAGGATAGGCCGGCAATCCCGCCGCCGGGGGGGCCATCTGGATCGCTGAAGGCTGCGCCACAGGCCCATCGGCCGCCAGTAAGCGGTGGAAGGCCACGAGGGCCAGAAACAAGGCGAGGGATTTTGATTTCATGGGGCGGACAGGACGTGGCGCTTCAAGGTGAAATGATCCCGCATCATCAGTTGGCAATCGCGGCGACGGGTTTGATACGACCCGCCGGTTGGTCGAGCTCCAGCACGACAATCGTATCGGTGTCGTTCTGGTCGGGAGCCGGCACCGTGATCTCGATGCCTTGATCGGTCTGGGAGACCGTCGCCCCGCCGCCGGCCAACAGCGAAGCGTGGACAACCTTCGCGGGGATCGTCGGCAGAAGCAGCTTGCTCGCGCCTTGCCAGTCGAGGACGTGGACATAGACCTTCTGGCCCCGACAGGTCGAAACGCCGAAGGTGCCCGGCAGGAATGGTCCCCCGCGCGTGCCGTAAATGCTCTCGCCGTTCTTCGCGAGCCAGTCGCCGATCTCCTTCAACCGCTGGGCCTGGGGTGGATCAATCTGGCCGTCCGGTCGCGGACCGACGTTGAGG
>Ga0265322_10000159_pt1 | contig 30663 bp, 37 predicted proteins | sample 41222metaG_FD_193584 | JGI IMG/M metagenome (GOLD analysis project Ga0265322, IMG submission 193584) | Rhizosphere microbial communities from Carex aquatilis grown in University of Washington, Seatle, WA, United States - 4-12-22 metaG | ecosystem: Host-associated > Plants > Roots > Rhizosphere...
AGCGATTCGAAGGGGTAGGCGTCGGCGCTCTGGTATGGTGCTGCCATCACAGCATCGAGCTCGAGATGCTGACCGAGCTGCCAGAGGCTAGGATAGCCTACATCATGCGCGAAAAGATCGTAGACGAGCGAGCAAGGCGGCTCTACGAGTTCGCTCCTGTGCGAGGAGAGCTACCCGCTCAGGTTATAAAGGCCAGCGCCGAGCTGAACAAGTCCCTCGCCGAGTGGCGCAAGGCCGACGCCAAGTATGACAAGGCCGCCGCCGAGCTGAACAAGACCGACGCCGAGCTGAACAAGGCCCGCGCCGAGCTGAACAAGGCCGCCGCCAAGCTGAACAAGGCCGACGCCGAGTGGCGCAAGGCCCACGCCGAGTGGAACGAGACCCGCGCCGAGTGGAGTCATGCCTGCGCCGAGCACGATGAGGAAATATCTGAGCTGCATCGGGCCGAGGTTCCCGACACGGCCTGGAATGGGGCAAATATCTTCAATGAGTAGCAAGGAGGAGCTCGACGCGAAGCTCATAAATCCCCGAGCCGACGCAAACGCTTTTATCGACTACGTTGACGACATAGAGGAGGACTTATGCGAGGGCGACATCCTCCTTCGCGGCAGGCGTGCAATGTTAAGACTCATGGAAGAAGTCGACAATCTAAGGAGGAATAGCAAGTGAGAACCAAGCGCCTATGCATCGACGATCGCATCGTGCGCGCCCTCAAAGAAGGTAGGTCTATGCGCGAGACGCGCACTATGTGGGAAGTAGGAAAGAGGATGCACGACGAGGTCATCATCGACGGGCCACGAAGAATCTATAAGCTCTTAGGCACCGTCGTCGCGATCTACCGGCCGCTGTGCGAGGCCCAGGATATAATCGACGACATCGGGCCAGGGGAACTTAAACTCGGCGTCGAAGGTGGCGACTGGGATACCTCGACGATGCGAGATAGGATACACACGATGGCCTGTGCCTTTAAGACGCCGCACCTTTACGTCGTAAGGGGAAAATGCTGCTGGAGCGATAACGGATCGCCTTATACAGGACCTCGGATCTTCAAAGTAGGCTCTTTACGGCACCCCGTAGGGGTGCTAGAATAACGTTCGTTACCACCTGACGATACAGGTGGAAAGGAGAAATAGTGAAGAAGTTTCTGATTTTCGTGAGCCTCATCTTCCTCGCCTTCGCCATCTTCGCCGTGCCCATCGATGTGAGCCCAGGTGGGGCGCTGTCCAATCCCGCGACCGTAGGCCAGCAGCTCCTCGCGGCAGCCCCCATCTACATGGACCAGATCGTCGAGCCCTCCTTCATCGGCGCCTCGCTGCCGGACAAGGCGGCCGCCCAGGTCTTCGCCCAGGACAGTATTGGCGTCCAGGCTCAGGACCACAACTACACGATACGAGCTATCACCACCGCGGCCACGCTGGCCGACTTTCAGAAAGACATGTGCATCAATACGTCTGCCTATATGGAGATGGCGCGCACCATCGCGTATACCAGGCTCGAGGACCGGGGGTGGCCCTAGCTCTTTCACGTCCTAATAACGGATAACGGTAACCAACAGAACAAAGCCGGCGTAACCGGCTAGGGCCTTAAGAGCCCAAAAACGAGGCCCGAGGCAAACAGTAAGCCCTCGGGCTTTTTATTAAAGGGGGAGCTTATGACAATCCAGATAGGCGGCCAGAAGTACAAAAGAAAGCCGAGCGCGATCCCTTGCGACAAAACTTGCGCGCTAAAGGACCGTATCCCGTGTGATGAGGCCTATTGTAAGCCGGGCAAGGCGTGGATTCCCTATATGCCGGGGGCGTTCATGCGCTTTGTGATAAGGCACATCGCCAACCCGAGTAGCGGAAAATCCGAGCTATCTTCGATATGAAGAGGTCAGTAGTGCCCGCCCTAGCCGCGGACGAAAGCTAAGTTTTTGAAGGAGTCATTCCATGAAAAAGTTTCTCTTTTTTGCCCTTATCCTTGCTTTCTTCCTCTCGTGCTCGAATCCGAGCTCCTCCGGCCCCACTCAAGTACAGGACGGACAGCTCGTCGTCACGATTCCTTCCGGCACCTCGAGGGGTATCGACGACCTTACCTCGGCTCTCGCCCAGGCGAACGTCGCCAAGTACGCGGTATACATATTCGACCCGAGCACCTCGAGCCAGCCGGTGACGGCTTCGATCGTACCGCCCGCGACAAGCGCCACGATCAACGCGAGCCCCGGAAGCTACTCGGTCCTGGTGAGTGCCAACTCTGCTGGTGACCTTTTTCTCTTGGGCTCGGGTGAGCAGAAAAGCGTCACGGTGGCCTCAGGTGTTACAACTCAGGTCTCGATCACCCTGAATCCTGTTCACTTCGCCTTCACCGTGGACAGCCCGCCTCAGATAGGCCAGGGCTCTACCCTGGGCGTCACGCTCAGAGGCAACGCCGGCATCGATTCGATCAGGGTGAGCTATTTCTACGCCACGATCTACGACGGGGTGACGATCGACCAGACTGCCGTCATCTATCCGTCGCTGAACTTCCAAGGAAACCCTACCTCCGAGGTGAGCTACTCTACCTCCATCCCCCTAAATTTCGTCGTCGACGCCGCAACGAGTGCAATATCGATCAATGGCTACCAGCCTCGCGTCGTGGAGGGCTCGGCGAGCTTTGGCCTTACCCAGTATTTTTTCGGCTATGGCTACTGCCCCGGCGCGATCAATTCAGACTTCCTTCTGTCCTTTACGCCCTCCCCGACGACGGGAGTGGGGATTGGTATCACCTGGGGCTCGAGCTACTAGGATAGGGTAGCTGAAATGAGCGACTACGAAGCGAAGCTAGAGGCGATAGCGGAAATGTTTTTCCACGCAACTGCGGGTAGATTATCAAAAGAAACATGTAAGACCGCCCTCCGCGAAGCCTTCCCCGCGCAGGCTCCCAAGCCGAGCGTCGGATTAATACATGGCACACGTGGGAAGGCCCCTGCTTGGGTAAAGAAGCCTAAGCCGAGAGAGCATGATGCCGACTGTCCTGTGAGCATAGGTGATAAGCCTTGCTACTGCGGAAGCGAGAGCGAGCAGGGGGAGGCGGAACGATTCGCCGCTGTCGCATATCAGGCGAACATGCATACCCCAGAGGGCTACACCGACATGATTGAAGAGTTTCGCGCCCTCCTCATCGCCTTCCGCAATCCGGAGAGCGCGGACCATGTCGTCTACATGTCAGCGACACAGCGCGATTATTACGTTGCGTGTGAGGCCCGCGCCAAACATGCCGAGAGCGAGACGAGGGCGCTGAGGGAGGCGCTTGAAGGCGCGACACGCTCCCTTGAATCCTTGGCGAATGCACGAGAAAGCACCAGAGATGACTACTTTGACGATATGGCCGAAGTAAGACGATATGCAACAGCCCGTGCCATAGTATACCGTACCGCTCTGGCTCCGCGCTAGGACAAGCTATGAAGCCACTCGCTTTATTTTTCGCCCTGTTCCTCACGCCATCCTTCATCTTTTCTGCCCCTATCTCCCGCCAGGAGCACTCACTTGTCCTCGCGATCGGCTATGCCCTGGGCGTGCCGACTTCGGTGACGGACAGGCTCCAGATAGAGGAATCAGGCGAGCCGTCAACCGGGGGCTGGGGACATGCCGCGCAAATAGGTAAGGACGGAAGCCGCGGGTTATTCCAGCTATCCCCTGTGTGGCAAGGCTACCTTGTAGGGCTTTACTACCCCCATTCCGCTCGGTACTTCGATGTGTTCAATCCGATCGACAATGCGGTCGTGGCGCTTGGCTACCTTGCGGACTTGCACAAAAGGCTCGGAAGCTGGGAGAGGGCGCTGTGGTACTATAATTGTGGTTATGTGACGGATGTGCCGCAGAAGACAAGGAATTACGCCGAGAGGATTATAAACTGGGTCATTCCTAGGGAGGATATAAAGCTTTGAAATATCGTGCGCTATTGCCTGTGTACGCGATCTACGATCCTGAGAGCAAAGAAGTGCTCCTTATCACGAGGAGTGTGCCGATAAGAGAAGGTAAGATGCTCGAGGAAAAGTATGAACTCTTTGACGCCGAGGTCTACAGGTTTTTTCCTGGCCGGGCCTTAGTGCGGTACACGGTCCAATTCTTAAGTAAGGAATACTTGGAGCATACGCGCCCTCCCGCTTCCGAAGAGGAGAAGATCCTTGTAGGCAAGGCCTTTAGGCGCTATATGGAGCTGCACGAAAACGCGATCCTCTACCCTGTATATTTGAGGCGCTATGCCGCGATCTCGTGAAATTAGGCGCTCGGCAAACGAGCGATATCATCGCAAATTAAAACTCGAATGCTTTCACCATTATGGCCTCCCAGGTGATGTGAGTGAAGACGAGCTCGACCTTTGGGAGCTGCACCATCCTAATGGCAATGGAAATAAGGATCGAGCAGAAAAGATCGGACAGGGCTTAAACTCACCCGGTGGGTGGCATTTCTATCTTGCCCTTAAGAAGCTTGGCTACCCTGAGGGATATGTCGTCATCACAGTAGAGGAGCACGATATCCTGCACGGAAGGCTAAGGCCAGATGAGCGACATGCCTGCGCCCCTGGCATGGAAAACACTCGGTTCGACGATATCGTGCCATTCTGAGAATGGATAATTAACGCTTGACAGTTTTAGATATATCGTAGTAGACTGACTATCGCGCCTTAAGGAGGACTATGACCTTGAGTGGCTTTGTAACCGCGGGCCAAGGTGATCTGCACTGGCCTGGTCTTGAGTTCGATAAGGAGAAACACGAGTACACATACCGCGGAAAGAAACTCTGTGGTGTTACAGGGAAGATATCGAAACACTTGGGGAAGAACTTCGAGACATCTTTTGTCGAGGAGCACCGCGGCCAGGGTTCCCACATACACGACGCCATCGAGGCATATATCAGGACAGGATTGGAGATATCGGTACATCCAGCCGCGCGCTGGGTGGTAGAGCAGCTTCGGGGCCTCAATGAGCTCGGCTTTACGCTCTACTCGGAAGTGCTCATTATGGACTGGGTTAAGTACGCCTCCGCGATCGATATCCTCGCGATAAAAAATACCGGGCAGATTCACATCATCGACACGAAAACCGGCAAGTTCGATAGGACTTCCGTTTCCTGGCAACTCGGAATCTACAAGTATTTTCTTCACGCGATGACTGAGTGGACGGTGACCCAATGCCTATGCCTTTCGACGAAAGACCAGGACATCTACCCAATAATCCCGTGTGAAAAAGCGGACGTGAGAGGTTTACTCTACAAATAAAGGAGGACTTATGAAGTCAAAAACCATTAAGGCGATTATTGCAAAGAAGATTTCTGAGTGGCTTGGTTCTATTGATGACGAGTCAGCTCGTAAAATAGCGGAGGAGAGCACTATCGTTACAGGGGGGTGCATTGCTTCCATGCTGCTCGGCGAAGAGGTGCATGACTTTGACCTCTATTTTCGAACTCACGACGCCGCGCTTCGCCTTGCGGAGTATTATGTAAAAAGATTCGAGGTTAAAGATGCACGGGGTATTCCTTGTCCTATAAAAATACTGGACAAGGAAGGCAGGATAAAAATAGTTATAAAATCGGCTGGCATTGCAAGCGAGGACGGTACCCTGAAGGCTTATGAGTATTTCGAGCAGCCAGGAGCTCGTGAGGCGGCAGACTACATTGGGGACGTGATGGACAGGGACGAGGAGATAGACGAAGCCATCCAGAAACAGGAAGACGAAAAGCCGCGCTACCGTCCGGTATTTATGTCCACGAACGCGATCACGCTCGCGAATAAGATTCAGATCATACTCAGGTTCTACGGGGAGCCGGACCAGCTTCACGAGAATTATGACTTCGCGCACTGTACTAATTATTGGACGAGTTGGGATGGTGAGCTTGTGCTTCGTCCCAAGGCACTCGAGGCCCTTCTTGCTCGGGAGCTCGTGTACATTGGGTCAAAGTACCCTGTATGCTCAATTTTCCGCCTGCGGAAGTTTATAAAGCGAGGGTTTACGATCAACGCCGGGCAGATCGTGAAGATGTGTATGCAGATATCAGAGCTAGAGCTTTCTAACTTAGATGTCCTCGAGGACCAGCTCACTGGGGTGGATTGTGCCTATTTCATACAGGTACTCGCTAAACTCAAGGACAAGGACCCGGAGAAGATAAACGCTACATATCTTGTGGAGATCATAGATCGCATGTTCTAAGTAAAGGAGGACTAAGAGATGGCGAAGGCGAAAAGGGCCACCGCAAGCCCCAAAAAGATCACGGCCGAGGTGATGGAGGTCGACGACAAGGACACGCTACCCGCTCTGGAGCTTGCGCCCTACGTTGACAAGGCGCTGGACTTCGAGATTCGGGGGAACTTCGAGGCGGTCAAGGCATTTCTCGAGCAGAGAAGAGCCGAGATCGCGAAGATGAAATTCTCCTTGAAGGATCTCGAGACGGTCCAGAAGTACAAAAAGGAAGCGCAAGGGTACCGTACCATGATCGCGGGGTGCGAGAAGGATACCAAGACCCGATACTTCAACAGCCCCAAGGACATATTTTCGGGCAAGGTGGCGTCCTTGCAGGCGATCGTCACCGACATCGAGTCTCGGGCCGACAAGATACTCGACGCCAAGGAGCAAAAGCGCGTCAAAGACCTCACGGCGGTTTTCGACATCTATAAGGCGGACTTTCAAGAAAAGTACGCGCTCTCGCCCTCCTATCTCGCGCAGGTCGAGTACCGCAAGGGCTACTACAACAAGACTGCCAAGGAGGCCGAGTCCAAGGCCGACATCAAGGCACAGTTCGAGGAGCTCTGCAAGCGAGAGCAGGCACTCATCTCTGGCGAAAAGCAGATTCGAAAAGCCTGCCAGGTGAATCCCCTACTCAACGTCGAGGGCTACGTCAGGCTCCTAGGCGCGAACGAGCTCGCGAACGTCCTCGACATGATCGAAGACGAGCGAGTGCGCCTCGAAAGGGTGGCCTCAGAAAAGTCCGCTCCCCAGGCGCAAGAGGCATCCCCCGAGTTGGTCGAGGACGACAGGCCTACAGCGGAGAAGATCGTGATCGGCGTGCGTGGGGCCGCGGGCGAGCTCCTTACGGCCACGGACTTTCCTGGAAAGACAAAGAAGATGGTCCTCGACATCACCTATCCCGTCGACCTTGGGGAAGCGCTCACGGCCGTCTTCAAGGAGCTGCGCAAGTACGATATCGTCACGAAGGTGCATGAGGAGAGTCTTTTCAAGTGAATTACGGAGACAGCCTCGAGTCTAGGAAAGTTATAGACCATGAAGGCTCGGAATGAGTACCCTCGTCGGGGCCTTCATAGAGTCGGTCGTACTCTACGCCCTGGTTGACTCGATCTTCCATATCGGCCCCGGCGCGTTCCTGCTGATCTTCGCCGTCATGCTTATTTTCTGCCTTCCCATATTTGTGATCAAAGGCTTCGTGTCCGGGCTCATAGACCGCAGCCAGGATCGTGCTGACGCCAGGGCGCGGGAGATCGTGAGGCGAATGGCAAAAAGGAAGAGCGTTACCTACGTAGATCGAAGAAAGTTGTCAGTAGACAACCGATCAATCACTATTCTCAAGGAGGATACACATGGCACGGACAAAGCAAGAAGAGTCGGCCCCGGCGCGCAAAAGCACGGTGCGGACAGGGTTTGACAAGGGCGCCCCGGCTGCCGCACGGGCCAAGGCTTCCTCGCCCGATGCCGCGCAGGCACCCGCGGTGCGCAAGCCCAGGGCGACCAAGGAAAGCGCGGCCTCCGAGTTCGACGATTTGTCGAACCTCGCGATCGCCACGAAGGCCTACGAGGACGAGATTCGCTCCCAGGTGGCTGGCTCGAACACCTGGATCAAGATCATCCAGCCTGGCGCGAACCAGCTCGTGAAGGGCACGAAGGAGTACATCAAGCAGGCCCAGGCCGGCGACTTCCTCATCCCCGTGGGGGACGGCAAGTTCGTCGCGAAGGAGACCTTAAGGGTCACGCCGCTCGGGCTATTCAAGCTCTACACCGAGAAGAAGCCCTCCACAGGACCCTCGGAGATGGCACAGACCGTCTCCTTCTGGCTCCCCGAAGACGCGGAACAGATCCCGCTCTTGGACGGGGACAACTTCAAGCGTATCCTCAAGAACGGGAACTACCTCCAGCCCATGCACTGGATGTTCGTGTACATCCACGAGTTCCCGGACATCCAAGACGCTCTCATCCCCTTCCAGTCCATCGGAAACGGCTACTTCACGAAGATACAGAAGATCGTGAAATCGAGCTCCTCGCTTTGCACCGAGCTCGTCCTGGATCTCAAAACCGAAGGGGTCCTGAACGACGAATTCAATAAGACCTACTTCTACCCGATCGCGACGGTCGTCGGAAAGAACTTCGACTTCGTCGCCGAGACGGGCAAGGTAGAGTTAGTGAAGGGAGGCATGACGGCGAACCAGGTCGGCAATCTGCTTAAGTTGTCGAACGCGATGCAGAAGGAGTACAGCGAGCATAAGCTAGTGACCAAGCGGTCACAGCAGCAGCTCATCGCCTCGGTCGGCGCCCTCGCCCCCATCGAGCGAAAGGGCCTGCCGGGCTCCACGAGAGGAGGCTACGCCCAAGACACCGAAGACGAGAATCTCAAGTTCTGATACCCATGCCCGCGAGCCACCCAGGCCCTCGGGGTTTTAGGTAGCCCTTGAGGGCATGGTTCCTCGAGGGCCTCCTTGAACGAGATAGTATGAAGGAGTCAAGCATGGCATATCAGATGGCGTACTACCATGGAAAATATTACGCCCGGCGAACGCTTGTGAAAGCGCTTTACAATGTCGGAGACGCGGGGCTTATTCACCTCCTCGCGCAAGGGAAAATATCAGTGGAACTTCTACTCGGTGAGTCGGCCTACGTCGTCGGAGAGCCCGGAAAGTTCAATACGCGCGGACTTGATATCGAGATCAGTGATCTCGATTGCCAACTGGGGAAACTTAAGAAATCCTCCATCAAATCAACCAAGCGACAGAATGGCTGTCTATTTTGCCTCGGAGATTATCATTTTCTTGCACTCGAGGATGTAGGACGGCAGGACAAGTATCGCTGGGTCAGAGCCCAGCCGCATGTCAAGGTATTCGGGAAAAAATATGTCGCAATCGACGCGGTCCATGCTAGCGTTTAGAGCACAGCCGCGGGGAGGCGACATCCAATGGCAGAAGCAAAAGAGCTCACGGACGGTGAAAAGTTCTATCAGTTATTCAAGGGAAACCCGAACTTCTACGTAAAGCACCAGCCGCCTTTCACGGAAGGCGAAGATGGCAAGCGCAAGGGAGCATGGGTCGGCATAGCAAAGGACCGCGAAACCAAGGACACGCTCCCGCTGACGCCTGACAAATACGTCGAGCATCTACGAGGCGGCGATGGTCTCGCGATCGAGCCGTTACTTCCAGACAATACCTGTTTCTTTTCTGCTATCGACATCGACGTTCGAAACATAAATTATACATCGCTCATCCAGAAGCTTTATAAGCACGGCCTTAAGTTCGCTCCTTTCGTCTCGAAATCAAATGCGCTGCACATATATTTCTTTTTTAGCAATAAGGAAAAAGGAAAAAATGTCGTCGCCTCGATGTCGAAGATAGTCGAGGTGTTTGGCCTTAACAGGCTCTACACGAACGCGAAGGGCAAGAGCGTAGTCGAGATTTTCCCGAAGCACGCGGTGTTGCAACCCGACTCAAGTGGTTCTCATATTTTCCTGCCCTACTATAACGCGGTGAATGCCGAAGAGTGTCGGCAGAAGATGATTACCACCGAAGGAAAGGTTATTGGGTTCAAAAAAGCAATCGTAGCTATTGAGGGCCTCTTTACCTCTACGAAAGAGATCGACGACACGATGTCAAAACTGCCATACTCGGATGCCCCGTTCTGCGTGCAGATGATTACGCTTACGGGCGCTTTGGCCGAGGGCGATGGGCGTAATGACTTCATCTACCAGGCCGGTGTATACCTGAAAAAGAAGCAGAAAGAAAACTTTCTCGACGAGATGCTGGCGATAAATTCGGAGCTCGCGGAGCCGCAGCCTGAAAAGGATGTGGAGGCGACCTATCGCTCGGTGATGTCGAAGCAGCTCGAATACAAGTGCAAGACGGGACCGTGCGCGGAGTTCTGCGACACGAAGCTGTGTAAGCTCCGAGAATATGGAGTGGGAAAGGACAAGGGAAATCACTTTACGGGATTCGCGAACTGGGGCGAGATATCGCGGGTGATGGCGGACGAGCCGTACTACCTGTGGAAGGTGCAGGTCGAGGAGGGCGGAGAGTACAAGGAGATACGCATCGACGGTGAAGCGGACCTCATGAACGAGTACGTCATCGCTCGCGCGTGCGTCAAGTGCGTCAATAAGGCCCCGATGATCGTGAAGGCCAACGACTGGATATCGATCGTAAACCAAAGCCTTATAGGCATCCAGGAGCGGACGATAGTCATCGCCTCGAGCACGGACACGACCGAGATGTCGGCTTTGAGGCGCTACCTCATGCAGTACCTCACGCACCGTCAGATACAGCACGGCCTCGCGTATCTCGTGCGCCAGCGCCAGGTCTACAAGGCGGAGGGCACTTACTATTTCACGACTGACGGCTTCAAGGACTACCTTCGCATCCAGAAGTTCGTGGTTGGCAGGATCAATCTTCGCGAGGAGCTCATCAGATTCGGCTGCACTGACGGCGAGCTTAAGTATAAGGTTGGCGATACGGAGCGAACGATACAGTGCTGGAAGAAGAGCGAGGACGTAGAGCTCGAGGAGATGGAGGTATTTTACGACGATGTGGTTGCGCTCGACAAGGAGTCGGTCGTGAGTAACCCGTTGGGCAAGGTCGATACGAGCTTTGACAAGGAGGAAGAGGATGAACCGAGATTCTAAGTACGCTTCCATGCCTCTGTGCGGGGATATCGAGGTAGATATAAAAAACATCCTGTCGGCCATAGAGGAAACCGTGCGGGAAGCCTACGTGGATATCGAAGAGCTAGGTACCAGGTATGCAAGCTTGCGAGCCGTGCTGCAATTCACCGAAGGCGGCAACCAGGCTAAAAATAATGAAGCACGACTCAAAAAACTTATTGCGAGATGGAAACAGAGCATGCCTATGGCGACCCTGTATGGAGAAGCCGAGTACCTCGAAGGAAGTACGCAGACAATGTTGAACTTTGACGACGATATCTATCTGCACCATGGCAGAGATATCTATTTAACTGCCAAGGAAAAGCTGTTCCTGTTCGAGGTTTTGATATCTAGGAAGCTGGGTGATAGCCCGCTGGAGCCAGCGCACGCGCAAGTGCTTTATCGCCTAAGAAAGCGTCTAGGCGCTGACTTCATCAAGAATCGCGTATGATCGAGTTCAACACCCCCGACGTTAAGGTCTACTTGGCCGCAGCCGGGTCGGGCAAGACATATCAGCTCATGGAAGAGCTTGAAAAACTTCTTCTGCTCTATAGGCCTGATGAGATCGCTTATGTCACCTTCACCCGAAAGGGCGTATCGAACGGCATCGAACGCGCCCTTGCGTCGAATAGACAACTCCGGGCAGAGGATCTCATATACTTTAAGACCCTACATGCCTTGGCCTTCAAGGAAACGGGGCTCAAACACCTCAATATAATCGAGCGAAACGATATAGAAAGATTCAATGAGCTCTTAGGCTTTGATGTCCACTTTGCCGAGAGCTTTGAGAACACGACCGAGGACGATAAGCTCCTGCAAAGATACGACGCGATCAGAGCGCGGAGCAGAAGAGGAATATACGTGGAGCGGGCCTACGACGAGGAGCGCTACGACAGGCTCATCTCGGCGTATGAGACTTTCAAGGAAGAGAACAGCCTTGTCGACTTTTACGACTGCCTCATCCGGTTCAAGGAGCGCGGACTGCCCGTGCCGGTCAAGGTCGCCCTCATCGACGAGGCGCAAGACTTGACGCCGCTTCAGTGGGAGGTATGTCAGATAGCATTTTCGAAGTGTGAAAAGGTACGCGTGGGAGGTGACGATTTTCAGGCACTTTTTTCCTATGCTGGCGCGTCGCCTGAAACCTTGATTGACCTTGCATCCAGGTACGAGCTTATAAAGCTTGAGTCGAGCTATCGCCTGCCGCGCGCTGTGTACCGTTTTGCCAAGGGCATTACGAATATGATCCAAGAAAAGGTCGATAAGGACTCGATCCCGATAAAGGACGAGGAGGGATTCGTCAAGCTCATAACCGACCGCACGACACTGTGTAGGATCATTCGCGATGACCTGGCCATGCACGAAGGCGAGCCTAATAGGTGGTATCTCTTATTTAGGAACAATTGCTTTATCAACGACATCACGATGCTCCTCGAGCAATACGTTATTCCCTACCACACCGCGAAGGGATTCTGCATCGCCGCCCGCGACATCGCGAAGGTGAAGCGGTACTTAAATTATCGCAAGCTCGGGTACAGCTCCGAGGAATCGAAGAGGCAATTCCTTGAATACAATAAAATTGAAAATATTGAAGCTGACTTTACCGACAGCGAACTTATTCCGGGTGAGAACAGGTACGTAATAAAGGACTACATCGACACCCATAGCGTGGAGAGGCTCGACCGCATGGCCTCAAGCGCGCCGTCAGTCTTCGTGTCGACGCCCTACAGGGTAAAAGGCGGCGAGGCGGACTTCGCGGTCGTGTTCCTAGACTGCACGAGACTCGTATCCGAGAACGCCTTGGTGAACTTAGACGAGGAGCTTCGGGTCCTGTACGTTGCCTGCACGAGGGCGCGCCACGGTCTTTACATCGTGCCATCGATCGGACGATATGGACTTGACAGCATCATAGAGCTTGTACAGGAGGCTGTGGGATGAAAACTTTCGGTCTCGATATAGAGACCCACGATACCTGCCTCAAGGATCACGGAAAGGAAAAGGCGCAAGGCGTGTCCTGGGTCTTCGGCAAGGGCGAGATACTCGTGACGGGAGTATATGACGCCGCGAAAGGGACTAAAAGAGCCTACGACGGGTCAGGCGGCGCGAAGGTCCGCGCTATTCTTGAGAGCCCCGACGCTGAAGTCGTCGGCGCGAGAATCGTCTACGATATCGGCTGGCTATGCTCTGACTTTAGAATAACGGCCAAGGAAGTAAAGTGTTCCCTCGTCGACGTGGCGATCGTGGAGTCAGTCATCGACGAATACCAAAAGTATTCCCTAGACGACCTTGCGTGGAAGTACCTGCACGAGCGCAAAGGCTCTGAGAAGCTCGCAAGCATCGCCACGGGCCTGGGATTAAGAGGAGATTTTCGAGGGCACCTAAAAGAGCTTATGGAAGCCGGCTACAAGAAAGACATCGAGCAGTACGTTATGTCGGATGCCGATCAGCCCGTGAGGATCTGGCAGGAGCAGAAGAAGATATTGACCGAGCGGAACCTTTGGGAGCCGGTGATCAGGAAGAATAAGCTCATTCTCGTCACGCTCATGATGAAGCAACGGGGAGTGAGGATAGATACGGCGAAGAAGGCCAAGAACTACGCGATCGCGAAGGAAGCCCACGACAGGCTCGAGAAAGACTTCACTGAAAAATACGGCAGGATCAATATAAACTCGCCCAAGCAGCTCGCCGAGCTCTTTAATAAGCAGGGTGTTCCCTACCGACATAAGATAAGGATCAAAGGGTATAAAAACCAAAGACCGTTTGCAGGCCCGCAGCTCTGGGATGAGCGGAAGAAATTGAAGGCCATATTCCCCGGCGTGAAGATAAAAAAAGGGCAGCTTGTTCTTTACGTCGCAAAACAGTATGCTTCGCGAACTGCGGATGACATTGAGTCCTATGGATATGCAACGACGAATAATCCCTCGGTCGGTGCTAAGGTAATGGAACATTTAAGGAATATATACCCAGTAGTGAGTGACGAACTTGAGTTAAAGCAAGTAACAAATATTATCACGAAGCTTTTAGGACCTGAGTTCGATAGGTTCATCGCCGCAGATGGAAAAATACATCCAGACTTTAACATATCCGGGGCCAGGCAGACCTCAAGATTTTCTTCTTCTGCTCCAAATATGCAGCAAGTTCCATCTAAGACAGTGTTATTTAGAAAAACTGACCATGAGATACACTTGGCTAAATTGTGCCGAGAGTTGTTTATAGCAGAAAAAGATATGTTCCTCTGTAAGATGGATTATTCTGGTCAGGAGAGCGTTATAATGGTTCATTTTGCCGTAGGACGTAATGGCAAAGCAATTAGGAAATTATGTAATGAAAATCCGGACTTTGATCTTCCATCACATATCGGAAGTATATCAGGGCTCAACGATGATTATGGCCAGGAGCTAGGACGAAAATATTCTAAGAATTGTCTCTATGGATTAGGGTATGGTATGCAACTTCCAACTTTGATGGAAACTTATGGCTGGGATCAGGATACCGCGCAAAGGATAATGGACGGGTTCAACGATGTGGCACCTTATATTAAGGAAACTATGGATGAAGTAACAAAAATAATATTGGATAGGGGATATATAATAACTCTAGGAAGGAAACAATTACATCTGGAAAGGTATAATGGAAAACCTATTATTCAATTAGCCTACAAGGGCTTCAATAAACTCATCCAGGGTTCCGGCGTCGACATGATGGAAGAGGCTCTCGTGAAGATTTATTACTCAGGCCTAGATGATCTTTTTCCGCTCTACCTAACGGTACACGACGAAATCGTCTTCGGTGTGCCAAAATTGAGATCGGCGTTCAAGCGTTTGGGTGAGGTCAAATATACCATGGAACATGCAATCATGGACGATGACAAGCCCAGGCTATCGGTGCCTATTAGGGTTAAGCCTGAGATAGGTAACGATTGGGGCCACGTGATAGATTATGAAGAAAATAAAGCAAAGATTCTAAGGAGGGCAACGTGAGTATAGAGTGGGTTAGGCCAATGCACGTTAGGAGCAGCTTGGGCATGGAAGCTTTGCCCGATAGCGCGATCATTATCTCCGTCAATAGCAAGACCTGCATCGGAAGGTGCGGCGGGTGCGGTGAGCCTGTGCTGCTAGACGAGGACTACGCAGTAGATACGAAGGTGGACAGGCTGGTTTGCGGTAAGTGCCTGAAAGAAAACGAGGAGTATGCCTCCCTTTATAAAGACTTTAGATCGGCAGAAAAGCAGGAGGTCATGCTGTGAGTGACATCGAAACCGCCGTCTGGCTCCCGACGCTCAAAGGGAAGAAGTTCTACCCTGGCCAGGAGCAGGCTTTCAAGAAAGAGATGATCCAGAAGTCACGCAATTCGGGGCTCACGGTATTCGAGATCGAGAACGAGGAGAAGGAGCCGGGGTTCCCCGACTCAGAGGAGCTTTATATCCTCAAAGGTTCTACGCTCATCGAACAAGCTGGGCTCGGTATAGGCGGAATAGCACTCGTCGGATTGACGTTTGTCGAGTACAAGGTATCCAACGAGAAAGGACTTATAGAGTTCGAGCCCAAGCAGCCACTATTCTATCGTAAGCACGCCACGCTCCCAATAGTAGTTCGTGCCTGGTCAGTACCGGACCAGCTCGGATTCGAGTACCAAGCTTATTCCGTGCTCAAGAGGCTTATCATAAGACAAGACGGGTCGATATGGTTCAACGTAAGAGGGGGGTTCTTAGAATGAGCAGCAACATGGGGTTCATTAGTTTCCTCAACCGACGTTGGGCCTGGAGCAAAAATACCTTCGGGACGGGTAAGCGGACACTTGGTATAATAAAGCACATCAAGAAAGAGCTTGAAGAGGTCGAGGCGAACCCCGACGACCTCACGGAGTGGGTCGATGTCATCAATCTCGCGATCGACGGCTATACGCGCCATGGAGGAAAGTCGAATAAACTTCTGACCGACCTCTTTGCGAAGCTCAAAATATGCGAATCGAGGACCTATCCTTTTCCGGCTTCTGAAGACGAGCCAAGCGAGCACGTTCGATGATTCAGCACTGGCTCATCATAAACACTGAAGCTTTCTCGAGCTCAGGCATCAAGGGGCAGAAAGAGATAGACTTTAGCTTCCTGCCAAGGATTCTTCTTCTGTTCCTTAAGGTCTTTCACTACCCGTTTATTATACTCGACGAATCGTCCAAGATAAAAGTGAATACACCGATGCCGGAGCACAAAAAATCCTCGCGCTGCCGTCTTATAAAGCTTCTCTCCGGCACCGGGGAAAGAATAATTATGACGGGTACCTTGAAGTCGAAGTCTCCCTTGAACGTCGTCGACCAGTACGGTTTTCTCGATCCTGGGATAATAAATGAAAATATGTACGAGTTTGCCGAGAGGTATTGCATCATGGAGACTATCCGCGTTGGCCGAGGACGGCGCGTACTCATGGGTGTCAAGGACTATGAGCGGATACGAAAGCGGCTCGTCAATGCCTACCATAGAGGGGGAGACGAGTCCCTCGCGATAAGCAAAACTTCCATATTCCGCGAAAGCGTAGTAAATGAAGAGAGCCTTGACTGGATAATAAAGCATAAAATATATACGCCGTTTATCCATCAAGAGGAACTCGACCGGAGGCTTAATCCCTACACAATGCGCGTAAGGCGCGAGGACGTGTTTGATACAAAATATGAGCGCTTCGTAGAGAATCCTATAGTTCGCTATGCCGATGCAAACAAGGAACAGGTGGGACTCATGAAGGAACTTGTGGACTTAGGGTTCACTGACTCCTTTGTGCTCGGCCGGGTGCCAGCTTTGGAGCTCCTCCATAGATTACAAGATGTCTGCAACGGCTTTGAGCCGATACTAGCTTCCGGCGAGGGAGAGCTTCGCGCGATAGAGTATAGGGAGCTCGCGGATAATCCGAAGCTCGATGCGCTCATGCAGCTCATTGACGAGATTGACCCCGAGGAGAATCAGATAGCGATATTCAGCGCCCGCACGAACTTTACGGAAGTAATTAAGCGCGAGCTCACAAAAAGTGGAATTACTGTGGCGCATTATAGAGACGAAAACAAATCGGAAGCGGAGGCGGCATTCGCTGCCGGACGGGCTCAAGCGTTCCTTTCGAACCTCCAGCCATCGGCCTTCGGCCTCAACTGCCTCGCGCGGTGCAACTACGCCATCTACGCCTGTTCAGATCACAAGGCCGAGACTTTCTATCAGTCGAAGCATAGGCTCTTAAGAGGTCAGTTACGGGAGCCGAAGTTCGCCTACCATATCGTGATGCGAAAATCAGTCGAGGAAAGAATCGTTACCTCATTGAGCGCTGGAATGGACCTCATAAATGACCGGAATGACAGGTCTACGTTCGAAATAGGAGGATGACGATGAAATACTATACCACCACTGCCGGGTTATCGTAATGGAAGACTATAAATGGCAACTTGGTGCACTATTGCGATTTACAAAATCAAAGATTGGAGCTATCATAGCCGCCTGCGGCACCGGAAAGACGAGGGTAGGCATCAAGCTTGGACTCGCGAAACTTCTGCCCATCATCATCATTACGCCAAAAAATATCTCTCGGCAATGGCGCGACGACATTCTTGAGGTAGCCGGCAAGGACCAGAAGGTGTGGCTCTACGATGCCACAACCGAGCATAAAAACACCGAGAAATACGCGAAAGAGTTCCTTGAGTGGTGTACGCCGTCGGAGGAAGAAATAAATGCGATGGAGGAGAGGGCGAATGGCCGACACGATTAATACGCATCCAAGGGTATCTGTGCGATTCGACGAAGCAACCGGAATCCACTATCTCGTCGGAAGCGCCTCCGTCATATTCGAAAACAATGTACGAATTGATCGGGCCATCTACGAAATTGCCCTCAAGGCCAAGAAGTCCATAGCCGACATCATCACCGAGGCGACAAAAAATAAAGACAACTTCGGTTGGGACTACAAACACGCGCTGCGCACCGCCACACTACAACGTCTTAAGGCGGCCAAGGAAGTTCAAGTCACACCGGACATAGAGAGCCAGGTCAAAGAGGCGCCTGCGGACCCAGTATTAGCAGAGAAGAAAGTAAAGGCACGGTCGGCGCCACTCGTGTCGCAGGCCAAGGCTTTCTTTTCTGCCCCCTACACTGACATTATCATCATGGTCCTTTTCGTGGGGCTTCTAAGCATGTCGATGTCCATTTACCACACCTGCGTGTTCCTCATTGAGACGGGCAAGAGCACTATCGTAGCCATCATAGGGGCAGTTACGATGGTCACGTTTTCAGCGAGCGCTTATACTGCCGCGCGGAACGTTTTCCAGGACCACGGGATAGGGTTCTTTGCAAGGATCTTCTTTTCGTCCTTCCTCGTGGTGTGCGGAACGGCGACGATTGCCTTCTCCGTATTCTCGACGGTGAATGTCTCCTACGAGCAATTTAGGGCCACGCAAAAGGTGGCCACGGTCACCGAAATCGCCGCGGACCCGACGGTAGTCGCAAAGAAAGGCATTCTCGATATAAAGACGAAAAGGATCTCTGACGCCGAGGTAACAGTGGCTAACTACGAGCGCGACAAGGAAGAGTTCGTGAAGGCGATGAATAAACCGTTGCCCGAGGGCCTCTCGGCCGACGATCCAGTATACGCGCGAGCACTCGTCGAGAGGGTCACCGCTTCGAGAAACTACGCTTATACTCAGACGATGCTCGCCAGGGCCGAGGCGGCCCGTGATACACTCTATAAGGAAGCCGAGGATGCTACCGCCACTCACCTGCGGGCCGTCGATACTGCCTCACGGCCTGAGACTACCGCCTACAAGATGGTGAGCGAGAAGCTTGGAATCTCAGAGCGAGACATAGAGTTCATAATATATACAGTGCCTGCGGTGTTCTTCGATATCATCTCGCCGTTCGCCATTGCGATCGTGCTCTTACTAAAGGATCGCCGAAAGGGCGTCGTGAAGCTGTCTTTCTTCGACAAGCTCACCGATCTGTGGCAGAATAAATTACTTAGGGGTAAATGATGGCCAGGACAATAGGAAGTATCTCGACCGAAACCCTCGTGACGGTGCCTGTGAGATCGGACTATGTGATGACGGCGAAAGGGCATCGATATGTCTTTCTTTGCCATATCCAGCCTAGGTTATACGACGCCGCCCGTAAGGAGCATGGAAATCGAAGACTGTACGACAACTTCGTGCGGGCTTCTCGTCATGGGCTGTACAATATCTCGAGAGTATACGGGCTCGACGCGATCGACATCGACGATCCCCAGAGCATGGTCGTATCCGTGCAACTCAAATTTCGTCTCATCTCCAAGGACGATGACGACGAGTGCGAGCTCAAGGAGATAAAAAAACCCGCGCCACAAGGCGCGGGCATCTCAGGCCAGAATATCTAGTCCTTCGCGGGCGGAGGTGCCTCAGCCGGTTTGTCGGGCACGATATCGGGGATGGGCTCAGGTAGCGCTGCGGGCGTGACGTTCGAGGTGACTTTCAGGACCATCTGCCCGGAGCCGTCCGCGCTGAAGTGGCCGCTCGACTCGATGTGGAGCCCCAAAGCCTTCAGCGCATTGCCCATGTCGTCGAGTTTCTGGCCCCCGAGCTCGAAGGCTCGACCGACTTCCTTCGCAAGATCCGACTCGAAGGTCGCGACCATCTGATTAAGGAACGTGTCTCCGTAGCCGGCGAGTTTCTTCGCCTCAGCCTCGGCAGCCGCGGCAATGTGCTTGACATCGCCAAAAAGGTTTCTTCCCCAGCTCATGTAGTCCTCCTGAAATGTGTATCTACCACCTCTTACGAGGCAGCGGTAAACTTGGCCGTAATGACATCGGCGACGGCGGGCCCCGTGGGGGCCACGACAGCGATCTTTGCAATCGCCAGGGCCGAAACGAGGGTCAGGCCCCGATACCAGCCGGTGAACGTATACCCCGCGGAGGCCGGGATATGGGCCTCGAGAATGACCTCGGTGCCCTCCGGTACGGTATAGGACTCAGGCAGCGCCACGCAGCCCGCGATGCCGGCCGCGGAAGGGGAGACCTCGACCTGGAAGAGGACGTTCGGGATGACCACCGGGACATCGACCTGGACGGAAGGCCTGATTCTTGAGACTTGCGTCACCACCGTAGGACCGACAGCCTCGGCTTGGGCAGCGGCTGTGGAGAGCTTGTCGGCCACCATCACAGTTTGGGTGCCAATATCATCGGTAATCTGGTACTCTGAGAGGGTAGAAAGGGACATCACGGGCCTCCTGTGCCAAGCACGAGGCTTGACAGCTTGGAATCTCTAAAATATTCGACAACGCCCCATACTATACCTATAACTGCGCCTCCGGCAAGTCCTATTTCAGCTCCACTGATGGCCTGATGGCCCAGGACTGGGCTCACGAGGCCCCCCGCGACGCCAAGGACCCCTGAGAGGCCGCCGACGCGCCACAGGGCAGATTTGAGCCTATTGGCTCTTATTGCCGCCTCCGCCGAGGTCTTGTAGGTGTCGAAGTCCCTCTGTAAGGAGTCGTTGATTGCTAAGGCCCCGGCGACAGAGCTCGAGGTCTGCGTCGAAGCCTGCGCCGAGGCCTGTAAAGACGACTGCGTTTGCGTTGACTGCGCCGAGGAGGCTTGCGATGTTGCGTTCGACGCTTGAACGGTAGCTTGCGAAGCTGTCGCTTGCTCTTCTGCTTTCTGCTTCTGCAAGCCTAGATTGTCGATCAGCCTCTGCCAAATCGCCTCGTTCTCTTCGGAGGTCGTCACTAAATTTGGCGACGAGCTTTGCGCGCTTGGCATCGTTATCTCGCTCCCAGGAATGGTAGGCGAAGTCTCCTGCGATACAAGTAGCCAGGATGCCGAGCAAAAAAGTAAGCAAAGGAAGAAGATTTTTAAGGCTTTGACGCACAACTAAGTCCTCCTTAAGGATTGTAGGTCCCCGGCCTGCCCTGGACGGGAGCGCCGGTTTGATAGATGGGTTGTTCCGAGCCCGACTGGATGGCTTTGGCGATCGAGACGGTGCCGACGACCGTGGGGATGCCCGCCGCGAGTACCCATGCCACAGTGGCAAGCTCGTAGTGACCTGTTGCCATCATGGCGGAAAACATGCCGGCAACGACGAGGAGCATCCATTTTGCAATACCGATCGTCTCCTTGAGCGCCACGCGCATCATGGAAATGATGCCTGGTGCCTCCTCGATGTCCCTCGTCTTGATATCGCTCATTCCGTCACCACGAAACTGTCGCCGATCTTTATGTTCGCCACGAGCCAGCGAAGGTCAGTTTCGGTCGCGATGCGGATGCAGCCTTGAGTCCAATCACAGGTGGAAAAGTGGAGGCCGTAAATTGTGTCGAGTACCTTTTCGCCCGTAGGCTTGTCGTATCGGCCGCCGTCATTCAGCGCCCAGACATCGAGTTCCTGTTTGGCGTTGGTCCCGATCCAGAATGGATAGAGGTATCCATTGTCCCAGGAGGGATCGGGGTGAGAGTTGATACAGGTGACCTTCCACTTCCCGACCGGAAATATGCGCGGCATCGAAGGAGGCCCAGCGCCCTGGGCCAGACCGAGGGGAGAAGAGCAGAACAGGTCCGCAGCGTCTCCGTCGACCTTGGGCCGAAGCCCGTTGAGCTCGTTTCGAACCTTGCACCAGCACGGTATTTGCTTCGTGCCGGCGAGCAGAAAAGATTGTTTTCGGTTCCAGGAAAGGTCCATCATCCCCCCTTTGGCAATTCCGAGAGTATATAGCCTCGAAGTACAAACTCCTCGAGGCCTTTCTCCTGTGCCCATTTCCGCTCAAGCCTTGATCCAGCCGAGGCCTCGTAGTAGTCGTTGCGGATATAGACTATGGTCGTTGCCCACCCGCGAATTCGGGTCATACAGACAGCCATGTACTGGGACTGCTTGAGCCCTTTGGGTAGGTCGGTTGGATTGAATACCTGGGCCAGGGGGAATCTTTCCTCTACTATTTTACGAGCGTGTTTGAAATACTCTTCTGCTTCACCCTCATGCCCACTTACCGCACCAGAAAGTACGATCTTTTTTGCAAGGCAGCTCATAAAGCACCGAGGCCTTTTTTCATATATTCCTTGAACTTCGGCTCGAGATCGCCCATGAGGTTGAGTAGCACGGTTGAGTGGCTTATCTCTTCGTCCCTGATCCGCTCGAAAATAACGGCGAGGTTTCCAGCGTCCTCTACCGACAGCTTGTTGCCTGGTATCTCCCGTTTTTGCCCGATTTCGTCGGTGTCACGATAGCCCATACATCGTGCGTTGCACGCGAGCTCCTCGTAGGTATTGGCCGCGTCGAGCTCATCCATTAGGGTCTCGCGCAATTTGCACACGAGATCCGGTATCCCGTCAAAGTACATTCCTCTGCGCTTCGTGTCGATTAAAGCCACGCTGTAGTCCTCCTAAAACTCAATTCTATATCTTAAATAGGTTGCTGTAAAGAACCTAAGCGGCTCGCGTAAGCTTGATGCCAATGGTAAGGTATTCTTTGCCGTCGGATATGTAGGTGCTAAACGAGGACTGCACCCCTGGGCCTTCTTCGGCTACCGAGGCAGTGATCTGAGCGATGAGCGTGATCGCCGAAATCTCCCCCATGACGCATTCCTCTATCTGGTTGCCGTCGAGAGGATCTAAGGGATCGCCACCAAGCTGCTTGAGCACCGCCCACATGCCTCTATCGAGGAGCTCTGTCTGGGGATCGTCGATCATTTCCAGGTCAGTGATGACAAGCTGTGCCTCGTCAGCAAAGATGGGGTAAAAGTCGGTGATGTCATCCATCACGACCTGCACGATACCCTCGGGCTGGTATCGCTGTTCTTTTCTGCTCGTCATCACGTCCATACTTATGGCCTTGCCCCAGGGACTTGCGGGGCCACGATAGCCTGCGGTGTACTCGCACTCGGCTCCTTCCAGATATGCGGCGCAATAATCGTTACGGCGGCCATGAAGATCACCCCGAGGCCTAGTACCCACTCCCGACCGCTGACCTTTCGTCGCTCCCGCCGCTTGGCTTCCTTGGCCTGATCTTGAGCCTGGTATTCTTTCTCTGCCTCTATGTGGTCTTCTCTGGTCCAGCACTGGGGCAGTTGCCTTTCTATATCAGTGAGCCTGCGGTCGGTCCTTTCCTCGAAGGCCATCTGGCGCTCTTGAGATCTATCGAACTTACCCAAGAGGCCATCGCCATTCGTACCCACGAGCCATATCCACACAGAAAGCATTATATCGTGATCCGTCGTCGGTAACGTTCGCTGTTCTGACATCATGCCCTCCCTGATGTTGTTAGCTAGTTTAATTTAACAAGCTGCCATGTCGGCGACCCACCACCAAGGGCATGGAATCTATAATTATCGCCCACAGATCCGATTATGAGACCGCTACTATACTGAGCTGAACCACTAACAATCGTATACCATGTGCTATTACTATAGTTATATAGTTGCAATTCGATATTCGAACCAAGCATATAATAGAACCAGCCGCTAGGCACGGTATAATCCCCAGATCCAGCCGTGAGTGACCCACCCACTACCTGTGCCTTTGCTAAAGCTAAACCTACCTTGCCCAAGTCCCCCGGTGTTACTCCCGCAACTTTCGCAGAATCGTCGGAACTCGTAGCGTGACCAGCCTCTGTGGCCGAAGCAGCAGTATCGGAGTTCCCAGCAGTGTCGGCGCTTCCCGCCGTATCGGCGTGCGCCACGCTCTGAGAGCTTATGTTCCCCGTGTTTATCGCCGATGCCGCATCCTGATAGTAGCTGGGGTCTTGTCCTCCCAGGAGAGCCGAATCGGCCGCCTGAGCACTAGCCGCGAGGCGGGAGGTATCGGAAGGGTGGACGTGATCCTTTCGAGCCGGGATGTTACTTGCCCCCGGCGCGGCCGTGCCATCCATAAGAGGACTGGCGATCGTGAGGGCGTTTAAGGCAAGAAGAAGAAGGCCTCCCGCCCCAGGAGTTGTACCTCCGACGGCCATGGCGTTACTCGAGCTCACCACGGACCAGTGTGCACCTTCGGGAGGAGATACGCCTGAGATTGGGCCTGAATAAATCTGGCGATAGGTCGTCTTCGTATAGGGACCAGCGCCGGAGCCAGAGATGACATAGCAAGTGTCGCCAATCTGGTAGGTGGCACTTGGGTCGTATTCCGCACAATTGTGCGCGAGCGCGGCCAGGTAGCCGGCGAGGAACAGTATCAACTTCGTTATGAGCTTATTGAGGTTATACGACACGCGGCCGAAGAAATGATTCTGTGCATTCCGTGGCAGCGAGGCACCCTGTGTCTGGAAACCCTGGAAGAGCACCGTCTGGTTGAGGTCGGTGTGGCTCTTGTCAGGTACGTTTTGATCCGCATCGGCGTTGAACAATCCCACGCCGTTTATCGCCAGATCCGTGTCGGCGGCGAGCGCGGCATCATCATACGCGAAGTTCGCGACAGGGTTCGCCCCTAGCTTGCCGACGACAGTCTTTATAGTGCCGATATCGCTTTGGGTTGACATTTATCCTGCCTCCTAGTGAGTTCGCTCTTGTACGACTATGTTTTTGAATCTGCGAGCAATGATGGATAGCCACGCATTGAGGGCGCTCGGATTTATCCCCGCGCCGCTGTCCAGATCATAGTACAGGGTATAATAATAGCCCGTAGAAACTATTTCTATGTTCGTCATGTAACCCTGCCCGAAAAGTTCGGTGAGCTCGAGAAGCATGGAAATCGATGGACCAGACTGTCTGAGCTTTTGGATGCACTCGTAGAACTGCATGAACATCTCGACGCTCATGGCTCCATCGTTTTCTAAATCATTCTCGAGCGTGAGATAATTCGGCCCGTAATATTCTTCATAGTGCGAGCCGTCGATTGGCGGTGAAGATAATAGATTCTCAGGATGGTAGGTACCGTCCGCGTCAAAGAGCACGGTACCGATGACGCAGTAACCTACTGGAACCGCGCCATGCGGAACAAAGCTAGATCGCAAGTTCGCCGTGGCCTGGGTGGTGATATCCGTCGTATAGACACTAGGGTCTGTTCGGATGTACTCAAACTCTTGCGTCATCATATTGAAGAGTGCCCGCTCAGAATATTGTTGTCCATCGACAATCTTACTCTCGGAGAATAACAATGATCCGAGCGTATTAATGAGATACTGTATTGGCCTCAAGATTCCGGCGAACTGGCCGAGTCCAAGCAGGTCTTCTTTTCTGATTGGCGATTGTCCTGCCACCACGTCCGCTTGGAGAGTGAAAGCGACAGACCCTTGATAGACGAGTTCAGAGAGTATAGCACCGATCGAATCATTACGCGAGAGGAGCGCATTAAGTATGTAGAATCCGTTGAGCTCCCCACGGAAGAATCGAAACGGCTTGACGGACATGGCTTATTCTCCACCTATATCGGTACCGGAAAAGGCTATACTCGACAACTGGGCAATGCGGGTGAGCGGAACACTGATATAAGGCACCGGGCCGCTACCGCCTGAGAGACTTATTCCCACCACGCTGACGCTCGGAAGACTGGAAGCAGAAAGAATATCGTCCGTGAGCATCTCGAAGAATGTCCGCGCGGTGATTCGATCGGAGCGACGGTTGGTAGCGCGCATCGGGTCAAGGAGTGCGCTGAGTCCGGCCTGAGCTTGTGACTCTTGGATCTTCGTCGAGTCATAGATGAACGATACGTCCACGGTGTATGGCGTCGATCCGTGGTACATATAGTACACGGGGAAAAATCCTCCAATATAGACGGGGCTATCGTAGTGCTCTACTTGATCGTCTGACACGTTATGCGTGATATAGGCGCATCTCGTAGCGACTGCCGCGGCGAGATCCTGGGTCGGAGTCCCGGTGATACAAATAAGGAGCTCCATCGGGGCCAGGGTTATGCCATCATATACGACCGATCCCACCGAAGCATTGAATAGACAGGTACATTCGAAAATAGAGGGCAGTCGAAGGATGGCGTTCTGGATCTCGGTCACCACATCGTCTCCGCTCACCTGGGAGAGGAGCCTTTGTCGCAGCTCGAGCGTGGTCTCAGCATCATAGCCGAGCGCAAGTTCATTGTTCGCACACGAAAAGGTGAGCTCGCCATCGATGGCTATACCGCTCACCTCTGACACCGAAGCGACCGAGATGTCGAGGACCGGAAACGAGCCGATATCGGTAGAGATAGCCCAGAAAGTGATTACCTGACTCGCGGAAAATACCACGTCGGTCGGAAGGGTGAAGGTGAAGTCCTCGCCTCCGACCGACGTGTACTTGTAATTTCCGGCGAGCAGTGTATGCGAGGCGGCCGTGTCGGTGTTTGCGACCGTGATGGCAATCTGGCTTTGCTTACCCGGAAGAGCTGATGTTCCGACCATCTTGGCGCTATCGACAAGGTCGCCCTCGCCGCAGAGCGCCGGCTGAAACCTCTGACTCAGGGCTAGCACGGCCTTATTGATCCACTTGTAGCCTTCCTTGTCAGCCTTAAAAATCAAGTGGAGCTTGTTATTATTCCCCCTGACCATGGAGGAGGGGGAGATCGAGGCGTCGAACGCATCCTCGATGAGGGTGAGAATCTCGTCATCAGAAAGATCACGTACATCACTCATAAGTGCCCTCTGGGGAAAGTATTACACACTCCGGGCCTTAAGTCAACGCAGGAAAAGCGACCTCGGGTTTGCCCCCCGCTCAGAGAATAGAGTCTCAGCGTAGGGTGCCGCCTTGCAATCTACGAGCTCCGGGTGAGCGAACCAGTCTTCAAACATCGCAAAAGTCCCGATGACAGACACATTGGCAACTTTCGAGATGTACCCACGCTTAAACAGGTACGTTCTTATCGCCTCTCTCCCTCGGTCATCGTGGTTCTTATACCAGTCGTGCTCGATGGTCACACAGGCGAACTTGTACTCATCGAACGGGATGGACTTTAGTATCTCTAGCGTCACCTGCGGCGAGTCCACGTCGATCTGCAAGTAGCCGTATTCCTTCTCGTCGGAAAGCTTGGCGAGGAGCCTTTTGTAGTTTACGTCTCGGGCGTCGATGCAGGAAATCCTTCCCCTTCGGGTGCCCTCCCACTTGGCGGCAGCCTTGACATCGATGTCGATCGATAGTCCCGACCAGCCGAAGTACTTCTCGAGAAGGTAGGTGTTGTTCGACTCTATAGGATCTCCGGCGCCGATCTCGAGATACCTTCCCTCCTTAAGGCCGTCCGTCATCGTGAGAACGAACATATCCTGGAAGCTCTCCGAGTAGTTTCGCTCGATGCCCTCAGAGCCGGGGAACTGGTTCAGGAGGTCTTTGTAGAGCTCCTTGCGGTACAAGTTCGTCGCCTGGAAGATCCTACCGAGGGACTCGGCCTCCTTGAGGTTGTATAGTAAGTACTCCTTTTCTGAAAGCTGCATCTCGTCATGGTCAGTGAGTTCAAGAAACAATTCCTTGGCTTCTTCTGCCTTATCGCACCAATCGGCGCAATGTCCTTTCTTCAATAGAAACTGGTACTTACCGCAGTACCCGTAGCCCTCGATGATGGGCAGATCAAAGTCGCACGACCTAAAGGCCACCTCTACCCACGCGAGGGCGTCGTTCTTGGTATCGCCTCGGTCTGCAAATAACGCGCAGAGCAAGTAAAAAGCCTCCGGGCGCTCCGGTCGCAGGGAGACCATGTGGTATAAAAGCGTGCGAAGCGCGTCGAAGTGAGAAGGCAGAGAAGAAATGCATGAATGAACTCCGAGGAGCGCTTTGTACTGCTCGAGGCTGTCGTTTGAATAGTTCGCCGCGCGGAGGTAGAACGACATCGCGGCGGCCATCTGGCCTTGGGCTTTGTAGGCGTCAGCGACCGCTACACACGAGACCGGGCTGCCGGTGTCGTCGATGTATGACAGGAGGGCCTCATCAAGGGTTTTCATAGAGCCACCCCCAGCATCTCAGCGACGACAGGGAGCGGCACCTCGAGGATGTAGGAGGCGTTGTCCTGGTAACCGAAGCTCAAAAGGAGGTTATCCCCCTGCTGCACGAGGCCACAGCAGAACTCGATGCGTGCATCCATGAAGCTGAAAGGCTGCGTGATGTGGGCGACGTTGAACTCCTTGTCAAATACCACGAAATGGTGCCGGTAGGTGGCGTCTTTATGCTTAACTGCTGTAGGCTCGAGATGCGTCGTATGGACAACAGCCATGAACATATCCCCTAAAGGTATCACCTGCGACCCACCGCGAAAGTTGTCAGTGATCTTCGGATTATCTGGCCCGAGGATAATCGTCTTCGTGATATTCGTAACTGGGTTGTATTCTACTACCTCCGTAGGTCGCATCCATTTTACGAAGTGGTAAGACTCGGTGAGTATCGGCATCCAGTTTTTCTCGCAGAATGACTCCGAGGGGCCGGGGATAGGAAGTCGCGACCGCTCGCGCTCCACGTAGGTATCGTCCGATTCCTCTATCTCGGAGAGTTCCATCCTGCCAATGCCTTTCGGATCGGCATCTCTCCTGACTCCGCACAGGTAGAGCTTTCCCTCCCACCGAAAGAGTCGTGCGTCTTCGAGGCCGATGAACTCATTATTGGCCGTCGCTATTGGGAGCATGATGACCGGCGAGACCTTCTTTATTTTCAAGGTGCTTTTATCGAGCTCGGCGATGAAGATGCTCGTGCGAAGATGCATGTCTGTCTCGGGATTCAGATAAGCGAGCGGGCCATAAGTGTAGCAGAACTTGAGCTTTTCCGCGTGATAGAGCGCATAGTTGATGTGGCGAATGGCGACAAGAAGCTTATCGCCGTCCATGTAGATCGAAGGATTCATAAGTCCTGTTCCGCCTGATAAGGCAGTTGGAACAATGAGGGGGAGCAGCCTCCCCCCGTTTGACAAAACTTTTTTTCCTAAGCAGTCCTCTCCCATCGTGTAGTCCTCCTGGGCGATATTTTACACCTCAACTGCGCAAATTGTAACCCCAAAAATGCTCGCGGTGCCTCCCGTGATCGCCTCGAGCGCGGCGTCGATCCAATACGCGGTGGAAAGGGTGAGCCCGGTCACGATCACTGAGATGCAGAATCCCCCCCTGTCCGCGGCCACAAGCGAGGTCCTCGTCTGCGTGGCGCCTAACTGAGTTCCAGTCACGGCGGCGGCATTGGCTGGTGCCGTACCAGTGCCATAGCGTAGCTGCACGCTCACCCCGTCGTTTATTGTTCCATTGGCCATCTGCCCAGAGATAATGATGTGAAGTCTCGTAGAGTGCGTCGGCGTAATTGAGCCCGCAAGACCCATCATCTTGAAAGCAGAAGTGCTCGTCGTGCCTGTGGGATCGACTGGGGTCGAGATAGCGGTGACCGCGTTCCATGCCGCCCCAAGACCCTGTATCCCTTGTATGCCCTGAGTTCCGGTGCCTGTCGTACCCTGCAACCCTTGTGTGCCCTGGACGCCGCCGCTTGGGCCTTGGGTGCCTAATTTTCCTTGTACTCCCTGTACGCCTTGCGTTCCCTGGGTTCCGGTCCCAGTTATACCCTGCGTACCTTGCGTACCTTGCGTAGCGGTGCCAGTGAGACCCTGTGTGCCTTGAGCCCCGGTTCCGGTCAGACCCTGGGTCCCTTGAGCCCCGGTTCCGGTCAGACCCTGTGTGCCCTGAACTCCGATATCGCCCTGTAACGTAACAATAAGCGGGTTACCTGGGGTAAAACTCCCCACTACGGTATCTAAAAGCACATTCATGGAGCTACCGCCTATATAGGAGATAACCCCCTCACAATATATATATATACTACTAGAATCTGTCATCCTTATGCGGCTGCCTATATTGTATCCTGTTGTACTAAGCGTCAAATTAGTAGAAAATCCTACAAGCCCCATGACTAACAAAGCAGGTGTAGTCGCCTGAAGACCAGCATACCCTGCTCCGGTTCCTATCGTGCCCTGCATACCCTGCGTGCCTTGAGCCCCGGTTCCGATAGCTCCTTGCGTACCCTGAGTTGCGACTCCGGTTAGGCCCTGAGCTCCCTGGGTTCCAGTACCAGTTAGGCCCTGGACGCCTTGAATACCCGGTTTACCGTCCGCTATGTTATTGTAAAGAGAAGATATGTTCTCGGCAGATAGCGCAGAGTTATAAATATTGAGCTCGTCGATCCAGCCGGCATAAAGAAGCCCACTAGCCGGGCTAGCAGCGATCGACGTGATCTGTGTCGCGTCGTAAAATATAGAGGCGGGCACGGACGTAGTATTAGAGGCAATAGCCACCCCATTTTTGTAAAGCGTTAATGAAACCGAAGGTATAAACACTACACTTACGTAACAGTCGCTTGTGCACTCAGTTCCTGCACCGCTATATACATTAAAGCTTGTAGCAACACCGTCAGGACTTATAAAGCAAAAAAGCTGGTTTGGGTTTACGCTACTAAACCCGAACCTAAAGCCTCTATGCCCTGCGGCTCCGTCTCGAGAGAATATGGTCTGACTTGTAGATCGAGCTGTTCCTGATATCCAGCAGCCTATACTAAAAGCGCCGGTTAGAGAGGCGAAGTCGGAAAGCGTGAGGCCGATATAATCACCATTGGCGGTAACAAAGTTTCTGGCCTTTCCGCTCACTCCTTGCACGACTGTCGTGCCATTAAGGGTCCCATTTTTCCCGTTGCCGGAGTCGTCTCTGGCGTCGATATCGAATGAGTACCGGGCAAAGAGTGTTTGGTCCGAAGGCCACTGACCAGAGCTACCTATGCGGCCCTGGGCACCTTGAAGCCCGGTCCCGGTGGTACCCTGCGTTCCCTGAGCACCCGCTCCGATAGCTCCTTGCGTGCCCTGAGTCGCGACTCCGGTTAGGCCCTGGGTGCCTTGAGCCCCGGTTCCGGTGACGCCTTGAGTACCTTGAAGCCCGGTCCCGGTGATACCCTGCGTTCCCT
>Ga0265322_10000160_pt1 | contig 30599 bp, 26 predicted proteins | sample 41222metaG_FD_193584 | JGI IMG/M metagenome (GOLD analysis project Ga0265322, IMG submission 193584) | Rhizosphere microbial communities from Carex aquatilis grown in University of Washington, Seatle, WA, United States - 4-12-22 metaG | ecosystem: Host-associated > Plants > Roots > Rhizosphere...
AATATGAAGATGAGTAAATCTGCCGGCAATACGATTCTGTTGTCCGAATCGCCGGAAGAAATCAAATCGAAAATGAAAAAAGCGGTTACCGATCCTCAAAAAATGCGGAAAGGAGATCCCGGCAGACCGGAAGTTTGTCTCGTCTTTACCTATCATCAAAAATTCAATCCCACAGAAACACCGGAAATTGAAAACGGATGCCGCGCCGGATCACTCGGTTGCGTCGATTGTAAACTGAATGCCGCTAACCATATAATAGAATATCTCTCTCCGATACGTGAAAAACGCACGTATTTTGAATCTCATCCGGAGGTCGTGAAGGATATTCTTCATGACGGTGAGAAACGTGCAAAAATCGTGGCGGAAAAGACAATGGGAGAGGTTCGTACCGTCATGAACTTAGGATGATCCGGTCTGTTCGAAAACGCAAAACGACAAAAAATGGCAGAAATTCTTTGACTTTTATAGGTGAATATCGTATCTTGACGAAAATCCTTTTCTGTAAGAAAACTTCAACGGAACGCCGGATGAATGGATTGTTCTTCCGCGTTTCTCTTCATAAAATAATGCTCATGTTTATTTGAAAAAGGTTCCAACGATGAACAACAGATACGGTGTAATATTTCTTCTCATGTTCGGTCTTCTTGTTTTGACGTCTGCTTCGCCAGCGCAAAATTTTTGGCAAAGTGCTGCCATACCGGGTCTTGCAAAAGCTGTCAATGTCGTTGTGGTCGACGGCAGTAATTATGTGTACGCCGGGACGAACGGCAAAGGACTTTTCCGGTCGACCGATAACGGAACAACATGGGTCCGGATTGATAAATCGTCCTCCGATAGTATTTCTTATGTGTATGCTCTTGGCGTTCATGGCTCAACAATTTGGGCGGGAACCTACGGCGGTGTTGTGTGGCGGTCGACCAATAGCGGTACGTTGTGGACAAGTTATACGTTGGATGCTACACTCGGTTCGATTATTACTTCCATTACATTTATCGATACCGTAAACGTTCTTGTCGGTTCTGCTGTTTCCGGAGTTTTTGTATCGTCCAAAAACGCAACCACATGGACCAAAGTTATTCCTGACACGTCCAATGACGGCTCGCCGGTGAACGTTTTCTCGGGGATTTCCGACTCTCACGGATTTTTATATCTCGGAACATACGGCGACGGTGCCTACCGTTCAACGAACAGTGGTAATATTTGGAGTCCTTATAGTGGATTAGCCGGAAAGCGCGTGAATAGTTTTGCACGGAATCCACTCGGCGGCCTTTTTGCCGCAACCGATTTCGGTGTCTATCACGATACACTTATGGTGGATACTGTTTTTTCTGCGGATAGCAGTACATTCCACCTGGATAGTACACGCACGTGGGTGAACGTGCAGGATACGTTGATAACTCAGGGCGACTCATTGCTGAACTTAAATTTTGCTTCGTCGATTGTCAGCACGCCGAGCGGTCACCTGATCGTCGGTACCGAAGGATACGGAACGTCGGCTGCCGGACGCGGAGTTTTCCGTTCGACGGATTTAGGAAAAAGGTGGCAGGAAGTCAATACCGGTCTGGGAAATCTTATTGTCCGGACAATTGCACTCGATTCAACCGGTTATGTCTATTGCGGAACACAGAACGGTTTAGTGTTCAAGAGCACCCAGCCGGAAGAGATGGGAGCTATTGCTCCTCCGAAACAAAAGATAATTCCTGTATCTCCAAAAGCGTACACGCTCGAACAGAATTATCCGAACCCGTTCAATCCTTCGACAAATATTCCGTTTTCGATGCCGTTGGGCGGACACGCTTCGATCAAAATTTACAACACGTTGGGACAGGAAGTTGCAACCGTTCTCGATCAGGAAATGCCGGCGGGACAACACACGGTTCGGTGGGATGCTTCCGCAGTTCCGAGCGGTATGTACTTCTACCGTTTTCAGTCGGCCAATTTCAGCCAGGCGGGAAAGCTGATTTTGATGAAATAATGTTTTGCTGATTGTTAAAACTCCTCCTGCATCTACACAATGTAAATGTCGGAGGAGTTTTTCTTTTTGGAGAAAAAATCAAACAGTCGAAATTTGAATTTTTTTGTAATCCATCTTGCCGCAAAGTTCCTGGAAAACATTTTTTCTTTTTACTTTTGACTTTTTTATTTTTGACTTGACATGCCTTACCGCGTAAAACTCCAGACATTCGAAGGTCCGCTCGATCTTCTGCTCTTCTTCATCAAACGGGATGAGTTGGATATTTACGACATTCCCATCTCCAAAATCACCAAAGAATTTCTCGAATATCTTCATCTTCTGCAGGAACTCGACCTGGAAGTCGCCGGCGATTTTATCGTCATGGCTGCCGAGCTGATGCAAATCAAAGTCCGGATGCTTCTGCCGAAAGCGCCCGGCGAGGAAGAAGAGGATGACCCGCGTGCCGAACTTGTCCGACGGTTGCTGGAATACAAAAAGTACAAAGAAGCCAGCGCTGTTCTGTCGACGTTGGAAGACGAATCGGTGAAGCTGTTCTACCGGCTGGGGTTTCATTCCGATCCGAAAACGGTTGCGCTCGAAGATCAGACGGAAAGTCTCAAAAACGTGACGATGTATAATCTGATCGCGTCGTTCAAGAGAGTTCTCGATAATGTCCCGAAGAAGATTTACCACGACGTGGAATTGATGAACGTCTCGATCGACGAACAAATGAGCTTTATTGCCGATACCTTCCGTCAGAGGAATGAAATTACGTTTTTCGAGCTGGTCTCGCACATGACGGAAAAAATTCGTATCATTGTAACGATCATCGCCATGCTCGAGATGGTGAAAAATAAAATTATCGCCATCCGGATGGCGGATTTTGAAGACGATTTTATCCTTTATAAAGTAATTGCGGAAGAAGCATAATGGAACCTATCGCAGAAAGTAAAAAGCATATCGTCGAATCGCTGATCTTCGGTTCGGATGAACCGTTAACCGTTCGGCAGATCATCGATATTATGGGCTCGTCGGAAAACACCGGTCCGCGGCTGCGTGTCAGGGAAGACGATGTGGTCGGATTTATCCGTGAATTAAATTCGGAATATGTTCAGGCGGGACGTTCGTTCCGGATCATTCAGGTTGCGGGCGGATGGCAGTTCGCGACGATGCCGGAATTTTCCGAGTGGCTCGGGCGCATGGTCAAAGAAAAAGCACGGCGCAAACTGACCATCGCAACAATCGAAACGCTTTCCGTGATCGCGTACAAGCAGCCGGTGACGAAACCGGAAGTCGAAGCGATCCGCGGCGTGAATGCGGATTACGCAATTCAGAAACTAATGGAACGCGGGCTGGTGACGATCGTCGGCCGTGCCGCTTCTCCGGGAAGACCGTTACTGTACGGCACCACTTCGGATTTTCTCAAGCATTTCGGACTGAACGATCTTTCCGATCTTCCGAAACCGCGCGAGATCGAAGAGATCATGGCGGATCAGGGCTTCGAGATGGAAAAAGAATTGCTCAAGCGGATGGGAAAAACGGATGAAGAAATTGAAGAAACTTTGGGAAGTACCGTTGTGGGAGAAAACGGACAGTTGAAAGAAATTCCCCCTCCATCGCCGCCGGATGATTCCTCTCTTCCCGATACCGCGGGACAAGATACACAACATACGGATTGAGAAGATTTACTGTAAATTCTTTTAGCCTCAAGGCAGAATCAGTATGAATGAACAATTAGAGCAAATCTTTGTTAAGTATTTTCAGTATCTGGTTGATGAATTTGAATATAAAATAGACTCATCACGATATGATTCAAAAAGTTTCGGCAATTTTATCATCGAACTTTCCAAAGGCTCAAAAAAAATAAAAATTCTGAGTGATCGATCTCAAATATTCATCGATATATTCACGCCTGATACTGGTTGGTCAGATAAAGAGAAACTACTCGAACAAAATGGAATTCCGAGAGGCAGATTTGGATTGACAAAAACCGGGCTGTGGATTGGATATGAAATTGAAAATCAATCTCGAGATCTGTATGAACATAAAGATCTACTCGAACTTTGAGATGATTGGCACTTCTTGTAATGCGCAAAAGTACGTCGCTGAAAATTTCAAAGATATGAATATGAGAAACACTTATGAATGCAATTGAAGCAGAACGCATCCGGTTAAATAAATTCTTGTCGATGGCCGGAGTCGCATCGCCAACATACGGATTGAGAAGATTTGTTGTAATTTCTTTTGCGCAAATATTGCTCTGGGAGTCTTTGCCAATGCGATTCTCTGATACAATAAACTGATGCTTAAGATCATACCAAAATATTCAGCCTTAGTTTCTGTAATATGCATACTTCTCATGCTTGCCGAAGTATTTCTCCTAACACATGGTCTGCCATGGCAAACCAGGGTGGGTGATTTCATACAATTCGTAATTATACTCTTTTCTGTTAACGCAATCTTTCGGGAGTGTTTTCGAGCGTGGAATGATCCTTCGAATATTAAACGTGCAGTTGGTGTAAGTGTACTCTCAATCACACTTGCTGGTTTAATAGTTGGCCTATTCTCATATGTCTACATTACATTCTGGAATCCAGATTATGAGCGCATCATCGCTATGCAATGGGTCAGAGAAGGTGAACCTTATAAGACGGGTACTGATTCAGAAGGCCCATCATTTGCAGCAGGTTTCGTCTATTCTTCCAAATTAGTTGTTTTTTTAAAAACACTCCTTTTCACAGCCTTTGGACTTTTGTCAGCATTGATGGTCGCAGCAATTTATCGATTTAAGCGCCGTCGTGCTAGCAGATAAAATTGTCACGAATTTATCAAATTTCATTTTCTTGAAATCGCAACACACCTATGAATACAATTGAAGAAGAACGCATCCGGTTAAATAAATTCTTGTCGATGGCGGGCGTTGCTTCGCGGCGAAAAGCCGATACATTGATCGAGGAAGGGAAAGTGAGAGTCAACGGGAAAGTCGTGACGTCTCTCGGGCTGAAAATCGATCCGATGCTCGATAAAGTGTTTCTGAACGAGCAACAGGTCGTCATTTTGGATGAGCCGGTCTATATCGTGTTCAACAAACCGCACGACTGCATCACCACTGCGAGCGATGAACGCGGGCGCACGACGGTCATGGAATATGTCAAATTGAAACAGCGTGTCTATCCGATCGGCCGCCTCGACCGCAGTACCACCGGTGTTTTGCTGTTAACGAACGACGGCAGTTTTGCGAACAAACTGATGCATCCGAAACAGGAAATCAAAAAAGCATATCAGGTAACGCTCGATAAACCGTTAGCTCCGAAAGACGCTGAGAAATTGGCTCTGGGAATCCGGCTCTCCGACGGGAAAACCGCGCCAGCCGATATACAGATGCTTCCCGGCGGAAAAGGGAATATGGTCGGCATCGTTATACACGAAGGAAGGAACCGGCAAATCCACAGAATGTTCGAAGCATTGGATTATGTCGTAAAGAAATTAGATCGCGTTGTGTATGCGGATATTTCCTACGAAGGATTGAGACGAGGTCAGTGGAGGCATTTGACGAACAAGGAAATCCAAAAACTTAAACGCGCCGCAGGAATACAAGAAGCAGTTCAACAGGAGAGAGCAAACTAAGCCGCGTTTGTTTTTATTTCCTCGGTTCGCAATTGGACTCCGATTTTTTTAAGAAACTCAGAAGGCAATTCCCCTCCAGCAAAAATAAACACGAAATCATTTTTGAGGTTATGAATGATTTTTTGCTCCTGTACCAAAACAGTATTCGGTTGGATTTCCGTCACTTCGGAATTGAAGATGGCGCGCACTCTGCCGGATTTTATCGATTCCCGTATTTCCTTGTCGTTCTTTTCTTTCAATCGAACGAAATCTTCCCGGCGATAGCTCACCGAAACGGTGTTTCCTTTCTGGCGCGCAAGCCCGATTGCCGCTTCCACGGCGCTGTCGCCGCCGCCGACAACGAGAATATTCTTGTTCGTATATTTTTCCGCTTCAATCAACCGGTACGATACTTTCGGAAGATGCTCTCCCGGCACATCGAGTTTTTTCGGCGAACCTCTTCTGCCTAATGCAAGCACGACATGGGAAGCCCGAAACGTTTCCATCCCGGTTTTTATCTGAAAGATGCCGCTTTCTTTTGTAATCGATTCGACTTTTTCTCCCGTTCGGATCCGGAGAGCGAAGTCTTTCACGATGGCAGTAAATAATTCCAATAATTCTTCTTTGCTGATTTCGGATACTTTCAATTTTCCGTACAGCGGCAATTCAACTGGAGAAGTGAGAACAAGTTTTTGTCGAGGATAATGAAGTATTGATCCTCCGAGATCATATTGTTCCAGAACGACATGACTCAGATTGGACGCTTTTGCCGCGAGCGCAGCACCGATGCCGGCAGGTCCTGCACCGATGATCGCGACATCGAATATTTCTTCACGCGATGTTCGTGGCATCGATGCAATATGCCCGATTGCTTTTTTCCCCTGTTCGATCGCATTCCTGATTAAACCGATGCCGCCAAGTTCGCCAACGATGTACAAACCTTCAATATTGGTTTTATAATTCTCATCGTACACCGGAATTTCCATCCCAGCACGCGGCGTTCCAAATGTCATCGTAATCGCACCGACCGGACAAATATCTGCGCATAATGAATGTCCCACACATCGCAAACCGCTGATGACGGCTGCACGGCCATCGACAATGCCAAGCACACTTTCCGGACAAATCTTTACACAGCTTGCACATCCGATGCATGTCGTTATATCGATCTTCGGATGGAGTGTTACCGGTTCTCCGAGTCCCGCTTTGACTGTCTTCCCGTGAATTTGCTTGGCTTCTTTTCTGTGCCGGAACGCTTTCAACCAATACGGCACGCCGATGACAAGCAGTAATACACCGAAGATGAGCGATGTGTAGAGTGTTTCCATCAGAATCTCCAGCTCAATTCTGTGAGAATTGTTTGACCATTGGTGTATGTTCCGGTGAGCCATTCATAACTGCCCCAGAGTGTTACCGAGCGTGTGAGAAATATCATCAGATCAGTGCTCAGCGATTTGCTCCGGTCGATTTCGGCGCTGTTGACAAGATTGTACCGGTACCATTGATACCGGACCGTGAAATCGGCGATGTCACTAAATGATTTTCGTGCGCTTCCTCCGAAACCGTGCGTTGCGTTGTATGCCGTGGCATTAATATTCATTGTGCCTTGAAGCGTAACACCTTCATTCAAGAAATTCGACCATGTGACCGAGCTGTTGTTCAAATATTCCTTTCCGAATTTCTCATTGCTTGTTAAAGGAGAATAATCGTTCCGGAGTGAGAATCCTTCCGGTAGGTTAATATTTACATTAATATCCGGACTGGTGCGTAATTGTTGATCAACCAATGAATCCGGTAATTGAGCGATTGTGGAAAACGAATAGGTCGGTCTCCACGCATTGACGCCTCCGCCGATCGACAAAAAATCGGTTGCACGGTAATTCACCGTGGCGACCAGTGACGATAACTTCGCGCGACTGATCAAATCGGAACCGGATTTTGTTCTCAAGTCGACATCACTTTGAGAAAAAAGAAATATATCGTTCGAAGGGAATATATTGAACGACCCGCTTACAACTTCGCGATCGAGTGCCGAATTATAAAATCGTTTCGAATAGAGCAAGCCGGCATTGTAACGGATTCCATCGGTATTGGCATATGCTCCGAAGATTGTAAACTTTTTCATCGAACTGGTAAATGATTGCTGTGTGAAGTCAGGTTCGAATCCCAACGCCGTTCCGAGAATGAGTTTATCGAATTTGCGCGTGAACATTGCTCCATCGATATATCCGGCCGATGCGGCATACGCGGGAATGATGCGTCCGAGAGAGAGACAGTTGATGCTGTCGTCATAATCGACGGCGAGTTTATAAATTCTCGATTGGTTCGTGCTGTTTGACGAAAACGGATTCGAGCTTCCGAATGAAATCGTGCGAAAATTTCCGTACATCTCGAACCGGATCGGCGAATTGTTCAACTTTCCGTTGAGATTGACAACGATGCTCGGTTGCGCAATGTCCGAATTCGACGACGATGAGTATCGGTACGTAAAATATTGCGCGCTGATTCTTCCTTGAAGGGACATGAACGATTGCGACGGTTGTTCTTTTTTTGAAACCTGCATTTTCGTGTTACCACCGACCGTTGATGGTATTTCCATTGAATCTTTTTTTACAACGATCGAAGTCGAATCTACCGGTACAACTGTACCAATAACATCATCATCGATTTTCAGTGTTCGTACCGATGACAGGATCTTGCCCACCGATGACTTCGAGCTTATCGCGAAAACTTTCAATGTGGCAATGGTATCGTTTTTTCCAATGACATAAAGAGTGCTGGAATCGCGAATGCCGGCATTTCTTCCAAGCGACGTATAGACAGCGTCACTCGTTACATACGTAACTTTACCGTGAACGATTTTTTCCTGGCAGAATGCCGAAACCGTCATGATCAAAAAAAACACCAGAAATTTTTTTATCAGCGCCATCATCTATTTCTGTTGATTAAGCAGTATCATTTGGTGATGATCGATCGTGCTATCCTCCTCTGCCATTCGGGTGGCATTGGTAGCAATTGGCGCTGTTCCAGACATAACCGCTCACGCGGGAGTGATCGGAGTTCGTCTGCGATTGCGTATGGCAAACAGTACATTGAAATACGGTATAATCCGAAGGATTTGTATGGCATGTTGCACATACTCCTCCGGCATTTCCGTGACTTGTCGGGAACCACGTGTGGTTGAATGTTGCCCCGGTCCAGGCAGTTGTGGTGTGGCACGTTTGGCACGTCGTCGGGAATCCTGCCGCCGTGTGATTCGGATTTGTTGTCCCACTGTAATCTGTTGCATGACAAGAATAGCAACCGCTGTACGCGAGCTGATAATTTCCATTGGTGTGACATGTTTGACAAAGAACGGAGGTATGCGCTCCGGTCAACGGAAAATTGGTCGTTGAATGATCGAACGTTGCCGGTTGCCATGCAGTCGTCGAGTGACACGTCTGGCAATTCGTGCTGAAACCACCGGAGACGTGATTCGGATTTGTAGCACCTTGAAAGTCAGCATTATGGCATTGCACACAACTGCTGTAGACGAGTTGATAATTACCGTTTGTGTGGCATGTCTGGCAAAGAACAGCTTGATGTGCACCTGTCAACGGGAATTTTGTGGTCGAATGATCGAACGTTGCCGGTTGCCACGCACTTGTCGAGTGACACGTCTGGCAATTCGTGCTGAAACCACCGGAGACGTGATTCGGATTTGTAGCACCTTGAAAGTCAGCATTATGGCATTGCACACAACTGCTGTAAACGAGTTGATAATTACCGTTTGTGTGGCACGTCTGACAGAGGACAGCTTGATGCGCTCCTGTCAACGGGAATTTTGTCGTTGAATGATCGAATGTTGCCGGCTGCCATGCAGCCGTCGAGTGGCATGTTGTACAATTGGTACTGAAACCTCCGGAAACGTGATTCGGATTGGTGGCACCTTGAAAATCAGCATTATGGCACTGCACACAACTGCTGTAAACGAGTTGGTAGTTATTGTTTGCGTGACAGGTCTGGCAAAGAACTGCTTGATGGGCTCCTGTCAATGGGAATTTTGTCGTCGAATGATCGAATGTTGCCGGTTGCCATGCGACAGTATTATGACACGTTTGGCAATTCGTGCTGAAATTTCCCGCCACATGACTGGGATTTGTTGTCCCCTGAAAATCTGCATTATGGCATTGATTGCAATTTGAGTAGACAAGTTGATAATTGCCGTTTGTATGGCACGCTTGGCAAAGAATGGTTTGATGAGCACCTGTCAGCGAAAATCTTGTTGCATTGTGATCGAATGTTGCAGGATTCCATGCTGAAGTTGTGTGACATGTCTGGCAGGCATGACTGAAACCACCTGCAATATGATTCGGCGATTGTACGTTTGCAAAATCTTTCACATGACAACTGTAACAGTCCGTTGCGATGCGGTTAAATTGTGAATTGATATGGCATTGTAAACATAAGACTGCCTGATGAGCGCCAGTCAACGGAAACGTGGTGAGATTATGATTGAAACTTCCGGGCCAGGCCGGCGCCGTAATAGCATGACACTGACTGCAATCAATCGTAAAGTGTTGGGTTACGTGATTGGGGCTTGTCGTCGCTTCGTATTCCGGGCGATGGCACGCGATACACGTGAGTGGTGTGCCGGCAAATTGATGTGCAGTTGCTTGAGAATGACATGCATCGCAATCAGCTAATGCATGTCTTCCGATGAGAGGAAAACGTGTTTGCTGATGCATCTGTTTGATGTCGGAGATAATCCACGATTCCATCGTATGGCAACGTAAACAATTCGGTCCAAGATCGGATTTGTGAATATCGGTATGACAACTCAAGCAATCCGAGCTTTTTTGTGTGAACACGAGATTCTCGTGACAGGATGCGCATGGGATGACTTTGTGCCGGCCTTCTAATTCAAATCCGGTCGACTTGTGGTCGAATGATGCATCGGGACGCATCTTCCATGAATCGGATGTATGGCAGGACTCGCACGGAATGGTAATATTGCCGTGAGGGGAATCCTGTGCCATTGCACACTGAAAGAACATCATCAATAAGAATGCAACCCTTTTCATTTCAGATTCCTTTGTTGATGGCACGATGCGCATGTCGTCGCGAGCGGTTTAAAGCGGACGAACCGGGCATCGCCTGTTTTTTCTTCGTGATGGCAATCTTTACAGGCGACATTTTTATGCGCACCCTTTAGTGAAAACGTACTTTGTGTTTCGTGGTTGAATGTCAGACTATGCCATCCCTCGGTTTTATGGCATGTACTGCATTCGGTTTTCTCGTTGACAACAAACTGGCGTTGATGAATATCTTTATGGCATGATTCGCAATCGACCGAAATTTTCCGGAACTGCACAATTCCTTTTTTGTTTCCTTCCTGTTTATGGCAATCAGTGCAAAGCACCGAAACATGTTTCCCGGTAAGAGGGAATTTTGTTGCTGAGTGATCAAATGTCGTTGTTTTCCATTGCTCGGTTGAGTGGCAAGTAGCGCATCCGGACTTGTTCATTGCCGAAGCAAATTCTCCGTTGTGAACGTCTTTGTGACAGGTTTCGCATCCCAAATTGTTGAAATGAAATACGAGCTCAGCGCTTACGGTTCTGTAGTGGCAATCGTAACAGGTAATTGCAAGATGCCCGCCCGTAAGCGAAAAATTTGTTGTCGCATGTTTCGCAAGTGTAAAGGTAGACGGTTTGTACCCGCGTTCAGTATGGCACGTTGCACAATTATTGTTGTACCGTTGTTTGAATTCCCCATGATGTTTGTCTTCATGGCAGTCAATGCATTGTTGGTGGGGAAGAAGAAATACTTTTGCAAATGTGGCTTTTTCGATTGCACGATGGCATTGTTCACAACGAACGCTGGCGTGTTTTTCAACTAATCGATATCGTGTCATGTTGTGATCGAACGGTTTCCTGAGCGCTTGATTCCATCCATCCGACGTGTGACAAGAATTGCATGTTTTATTTTCAAATTTCGAAACGTGAGGCGATGAATGACACGGCGCGCAATCTGTGAACGCCTGCGTTTTCATATCCGGATGCTCATCCTTTTTCGTACTCGTAAAACCCGGATGACATTTGCTGCACGAAACGTCCGCATGCTTTCCATCGAGCGGAAATTTGGTGGTGGAGTGATCGAAGTTTTTTACCGTCGTCCACGCTGTCGTGGTATGACAGCTCGAGCATTCCTGTTTGAACTTTCCGTTGTGCGGATCAGCATGGCAGGGGCTGCACGTCGATGTTAATCCTACATACGAACGATGAGGATATTTTGAAAGAAGATTTTTGACAGATTGGTTGACGATATGCGTATCGGAATGGCACTTTTCACACGTCAGGTCGGAGTGTTTGCCGTTGAGATGGAATCCGGTTTGGTCGTGATCGAATTTCCTCTCATCAAATTGCACGGTCTTTGCATCTCTGCCAAGATGATCTTTATGGCAAACAACACATGCTTCCGTTGAGTGAGAAAAATGAAAACCGTGCCGTGCCGTAACCTGTTCTTGAATTTCCTGATGGCACCCGAGGCATTTTGCGCCGCTGATTTCCTTACCGACGTCGTGGCACTTCGTGCAATTTTCGGTTCCTTCCAATGTTTGATGCGCGCGCGACAATTCACCGGGAGAAAACTGGCTGAAACTCGATGTCGTTGAAGTCAAAATAAGAACACTCCAAAAAAATATATTTTCTATGGTCGATTTTTTTTTCATCAACGTATGACTTCTAAAATATCCACCGGTAGCCGAGCAGGATGGAAACGGTCACGTGCGCGGCAAGCGTGATAAACATGATCACGGTAAACGGCAGGTGAATAGCGTGCCAGTAATAAAATAAACGCTCCACTTGTGAAAGGAGTAAAGATTTTTGAAGCAGGGATGCCCGCTCGGAGGCCGCCCCCTGAATTTTTTTTGCGGCGTCCACCGGAAGATGACTTGCTTCAATCATCAAATGAACGCTGTGATGGGTTTTTACCTTGATCTGCTCAAGGTGAAAAAAAGTATTCACGGCGCCGACGATTCCTTCCGGGGGCTGAATTTGTTCGAAAGCATTATCAATGACGCGGATAACTCTTGCCCCGAGATCGTCCGCTTCTAAAACGGTTCCGAGGTGTTGCATCTCCGATCGGATTTCACCGAGCGTCAGTTCTGTCCCGTTCAGGTTGCGGGGAATTTGCGTGTACAGAAATCGGCCGATAACGCCGCTGGCAACAACCGAGAGCATCGTCCATAGTGTAATAGCGGCAATCCCGCCCTCTTTAAATGTTGTATGATAAATGACGAGGGTGGGACCGACAAGACACAGAAAAATATGAAATTCCAGCCAGCGGGAAAGTTTTCCCAGGTTCCAGAGAGATCGCATCCGCTTGCGGCAAGAGTATAACGAAACACCGATAATGATCAACACGCTTCCGATGATTCCAAGACCGTGACTGTACGGCCCGGAGGGTTTCATGTCAGCGTAATCGGGATGGAATGGACGCTGGTCGAGCGGCGTGAGATAATAATTCCATCCTTTCACGCTCAACGAAATCAGCGCCAGCGTTCCGACGATGACTAAAAAAACAACGAATACCGAATGTGAACTTTTCAATGATCGATTATCATTAATGCATGATCGTGGATCGGGCTGAACGGATGGTTGAATCCCGTTGAATTTTTCCCGAATCCACATTTATTTTGAGAAAAAATATCAATAATTAATAATTATCACAATCGTAAATGTGCGTTTCAGCACATATGTGAAAACCGCCAACGTGGATTTGAAATTAAAGTTTTTGCGAAAAAAATCAAGCTGTTAATCGGAAAGATTTGACCAAGAACAGTATCAAGGAAAAATGTAAATTTCTCCGTTGAAAATAGTGATGAAGGATGAAATTAAGGGTTGTTCAGTAATAAGTAACTATTTTGCCGGTAAAAGTCAAATTGGGAATTCAATATTTAAAAATTTTAATCTTACCATCGTCGCGGCACGTTTTTGACGGTCCGGACGGTATCGCGCGCGATCAGCAATTCTTCATTCGTCGGGATGACAAACGCTTTCAGCGTTGATTGCGGAGTCGAAATTTCACCTTCTTTTCCTCCTGCGATTGAATTATTTTTTTCTTTGTCGATACTCAGTCCGAGCCGTTCCAGTCCCGTACCGATACGTTCGCGAATGATTGCGCTGTTTTCTCCGATACCGCCGGTGAAAACGACTGCGTCGGTCCCGCCAAGCTCTGCAAAATAAGCGCCGATATATTTTTTTGCGCGCATACAAAAGATATCGATGGCGAGCCGGGCGCGGCGATCCTGCTTTTCCTGTTCCTCGGCGAGAAGCTCACGCATGTCGTTCGTCAATCCGGAAAGTCCGAGCAAGCCGGATTGTTTGTTCAGCATTGTATCAATTTCGCGAACGCTCATGCCTTCCTTTGTTCGGATGAATTCGATGATGGACGGATCCATATCGCCGCCGCGTGTTCCCATCACCAATCCTTCGAGAGGAGTAAAACCCATGGATGTATCGTAGGAGTCGCCGTTCTTGATCGCACATGCGGAACACCCGTTGCCTAAATGCATGGTGATGATATTCGTTTGCTCTCGTTTGATTTTCATCATCTGGCGATACCGGTAGGCAACATATCGATGCGACGTTCCGTGGAAACCATACCGGCGTATGCGATGCCGCCGGTACAACTGGTACGGTATGGCGTACAAATACGAAGTCTCCGGCATGGTCGAATGAAATGCCGTATCGAAAACCGCTACCTGCGGCACACCCGGTCCGAGCAATTCCCGTGCTGCCATGATCCCTTTCAGGTTTGCCGGATTATGCAGCGGTGCAAGTTCGATGCTGTCTTCGATCTGTTCAATGACATCATCGTTGAGCAGGACGGAAGTTGTGAATTTTTCACCGCCGTGAACTACGCGGTGGCCGACAGCGTGGATATCCGCCAGCGAACTGATACTTTCGATTTTTGATTCCGGTGAAATGATCCATCGCAAAATAAAATCGATTGCCTCGCGGTGGTCGCGTAACGGCGCGGCTTTTCGGATTTTCGGATGACCTTCTACCTGCAATGTAATGAGAGATTGTCCGACGACCCGTTCGATGATGCCGCCGGCAAGCCGTTTATCGCCATCGTGTTCGATGAGATCGATATCGGTTTGTATGATTTGAAATTTCGCTGAAGATGAACCGCAATTGAGGACGAGGATATTCATAGGAATTTTCGTGAGTAAAGTAAGGAGTGTATGGTATATTGACAATAACCATAATCGAAATATACGGAAAAAATCGGACATTTGCGATTTGAATATGCAGAAAATGTTCGTATATTGATGCTATAATCGGATAAAATGCCATGTTGAAGTTGTTAAAATTTTTGACGTTTCCCATTTGGTTTCCGATTAAAGTGTTATGGTTTATCTCCAAGGCACTCGCGTTCATTTTTCTGATCGTTGTTCTGGCCGCTCTCATTTTTGTCGCAGTTCATTGGTTCTAACTCATCAATGGATCATCGTCTCGTGAAAGGAATAAAATGAAATATACCTGGTACCGTTTGCTTTTTTTTGTATGTTTGATTGTTGTTCCCGCCTCCGGTTTCGCCCGTCCCTTCGACCAATTTTTTTACGATAAAACTCTTCGCGTCGATTATTTCCATACCGGCACCAAAGGAACGGAAACAATCAGTCTCGATAAAGTATACGAAGAAGGGGAATGGCCCGGCAGCCTGGTCAATCTTCTCGACACGCTGAACTACGGGGAGTATATCGTGCGCATTTACGATGTGCAGACGGCGGCGATGATTTATTCCCGCGGGTATTCGACGATGTTCAATGAATGGCAGACAACCGATGAAGCGGTTGCCGGCGTCCACCGCACATTCCACGAAACGGTACGCATCCCGTATCCGAAACGAAAAATCCAGTTCACGATCAGCGCCCGTGATAAGATGATGAATTTTCAAGAAATATTTTCCACCAACATCGACCCGATCTCTCCGACGGCAGTCATTCATAAGAGACTTGCGATGCCGTTCAAAATTGTACCGCTGGTGAAAAACGGTCCGTCGCATGAGAAAGTCGACCTTCTGATTCTCGGTGACGGGTACCGGAAGGAAGACCTCGACAAGTTTCGGCATGATGCGAAACATTTCAACGACCTCATGTTTTCGACAAGTCCGTTTAAAGAACGAAAGAATGATTTCAATGTCTGGACGATCGAGGTAACCTCGCCGGATTCGGGTATCGACAAGCCGGATAAAAATATCTGGAAACGAACGACCCTGGGAACGACGTACAATACATTCGGTTCTGCGCGATATATTTTAACGGATGAAAATCGTGCGCTGCGTGATATCGCCGATGCGGTACCGTATGATTTTATTTTGATCCTCGTGAACGATAACCGGTACGGCGGCGGTGGAATTTATAATCTGTACTCAACATGTTATACTATTCCGGATGCGCCGGGAGAGGAATGGCAGCCCGATTATGTCTATGTCCATGAATTCGGGCATTCATTCGGCGGTCTCGGCGACGAATATTATTCTTCACAAACTTCCTACAATGATTTTTATCCGCAAGGCGTCGAACCGTGGGAGCCGAACCTGACCGCACTGACCGATAAAGATCATCTGAAGTGGAAAGAATTTGTCGATGCACAAACTCCGGTGCCCACGCCGTGGGAAAAATCGACGTATGATAGCTTGGAACGCGAGCGCGGAAAATTAGATCGTCTCGCTGCCGACTATTATAAAAAACGTGAGCCGCTGTATCAGGGTGAACAAAAGATTTTAAAAACGTCGCCGTATGTTGGAAAAGTCGGTGCATTTGAAGGCGCGGGATATGCCGCGTCCGGCATTTACCGTCCTTCGGTTGATTGCCGCATGTTTTCCCTGAGCCTTGTCGGGTTCGACCCGGTTTGCGCCGCTTCGATCAATCGTGTGATTGATTTTTATTCTCATTAAACCGGGTGCACAGTGTTCCGCTGCCCGGTGCCGTCACGTCATGACGGCAATCCCGGCTTGAGGAGTTTTTTATGATGCTTATGAAATCGTATAAAATATTTTTGTGTTTTTTTCTGGTATCGGCATTTTTCCTTTCACCCGCGATACAAGCAGGTGAAAGTAAAAAAGAATTTACCGTCGGAGATATTGTTAATGGCGGAAAATTTTCCAGCCGCGGCATACGCGGTTTGCAATGGATCGATCATGGCAATGCCTATTCGTATGTTGAAACCGACACTGTGAAAAAACAGGCCGATATCTGGCGCTACGATATCGATTCCGGCGAAAAGAAAAAAATTATCGATGCTTCCAGACTTGTTCTGCACGACGGCGATAAACCGTTAGCGATTCAAAATTATATCTGGTCGTCCGATGAAACGAAGATACTGCTGACAGGAACGCTTGCAGCACGTTCGTTGAAAACAGGCGGGAATTTCTTTTTGTATGACCGTTCAACGGAAAAATTCCGGCAGTTGACGAATACCGATCAGGAACAGATGAACGTCAAATTTTCTCCGGATGGGAAACATATCGGGTTTGTCCGGGCGAATAATCTGTTTATGATGGATCTGGAAACAGGCAACGAGACACAGTTGACGAATGACGGAGCCGAATTTATTTTGAACGGGCATTTCGATTGGGCGTATGAAGAAGAATTCGGCATCATCGACGGCTGGCAATGGTCGCCGGACGGCAAATCGATTGCGTACTGGCAACTCGACGAACATCGTGTCCCCGAATTTCCCGTGGTGAATTTCATTCCGCTTCATCAGGAAATCACACATCAGCGGTACCCGAAAGCCGGCGATCCTAATGCTATGGTTCGCATCGGCGTTATCCAAATTGATTCGAAGAAAACAACATGGATGGATATCGGCGCTCCGTTCGATAGCGTTCAGGATGTGTATGTTCCCCGGATGAGCTGGACACCGGACGGACAGTTAATGATCCACCGGCTGCATCGTCATCAAAATGAATTGGATGTGTTGCTTGCCGATCCTGCCTCCGGTACTTCAAAATTGCTTTTTACCGAACGGGAACAGACATGGGTGGATATCAAAACCGATTATCTTTTTTTGAAAAAAGGACATGAATTTCTCTGGTCGTCGGAACGTGACGGTTTTTTGCATATCTATCTGTATGATTTGAGCGGTAACATGATTCGTCAGCTGACGCAGGGATCGTGGGATGTCGAACGGATTGTCGGTGTGAATGAAGAAACAGGTAGAGTGTATTTTACCGCGTCGGTAACGTCGCCGATGGAGCGCGATCTCTATTCGGTTAAACTGGATGGCTCGGGTTTTGAACGGTTGACAAAAGGAAACGGTACGCATTCGATCAATGCCGCTCCCGGCATGAAGTATTTGCTCGACACATTTTCAAATGTTGAAACTTCTCCGAAGCTGACCATTCTCCACGCCGACGGATCTGTCGTCCGAGTTGTGGATGAAGGGAAAATTCCATCGCTGGCAAATTATAAACTGAGTTCGCAAACATTTTTCAAATTTACGACGTCCGACGGTGTGGAACTCAACGGCTGGATGATCAAACCGCCCGATTTCGATCAATCGAAAAAATATCCCGTCCTCATGACGGTCTACGGCGGGCCCGGTTCGCAAACGGTTCGCAATGATTGGGGAGGCGCCGGTTCGTTATGGTATCAGTTGCTTGCGCAGAAGGGATATATTGTTGCGAGTGTCGACGGCAGAGGTACCGGGGCGCGCGGAAAAGTGTTTAAGAGTATCGTTTTCAAACATCTCGGTACATGGGAAACGCACGATCAAATTGAAGCGGCAAAATATCTCGGTTCGCTTTCGTATGTCGACAGCGCGCGCATCGGCATTACCGGCGCAAGCTACGGCGGCTACATGGCATTGATGTGTATCCTGAAAGGCGCCGGCGTGTTTAAGGCAAGCATCGCAGTTTCTTCCGTTACGCATTGGAAATTTTACGATTCGATTTACACGGAACGGTATATGCTGACGCCGCAGGAAAATCCGGACGGCTATACCGAAAGTGCTCCGGTGACATATGCCGATAAGTTGAAAGGAAACCTTTTGATCATTCATGGCACCGATGATGATAATGTTCATATGCAAAATTCTATTACCATGATCGATGAACTGACAAAAGCGAATAAACTTTTTCAAACGGCATTGTATCCGGGAAGTAAACACGGGATCCGACAGCGGTTCCAATATTATTCGACAGTGCTGAATTTTATTTTAGGAAATTTATAACTTGGTGTGTTGTCATTACCTGTTGTCTTCATTGCTATGAGAAATCTTATAAAAATTTTCGTCGGTACCGGCCTGATATTATTCCTTCAAACAGGTCTTGTTTCACAAACCATCACGTGGAATAATCTTAACGGAATTCCGGGACCAACCATTTTGGGTCAGACAGCAGACGGGTTATTGTATGCCGTTTCCGGAACACGAATCTATACTTCTTCCGATGCCGGTGTTAATTGGGTTCAACCGACTCCGTTTGCCGGTACCGTTGAAGAATTTCATACCAACGGCAACCGATTGCTGGTGAGCCGTAATCTGAGTTCGCATTATAACCATGAAGTATTCACATCGACAAACGACGGTGGTTCGTGGACTACTATTTTTTATGAGGCTGTGCCCCAATTCAGTTCCGGGTTCCGACAATTTCTTCAAACGGATTCCGGCGATCTCTATGCTTTTCATGTTGTCACCTCTGTCGGTAGTATGATATATAAATTCCGATCCGGATCCTTCGTTCAAATTGGCACAACGGTGCCGTTGGTCGGAGCAGGAAATTCGGGTGTTGGTTTTTCGTTTCCAACTCCCCCGGAAATTTCTCTTATCGATCATGCGAATACGATCTATGCCGGAACTCATGCGGGCGGCCTCTACCTGACGAGAGATTTTGGAACAACATGGACACAGGCGTTGCCGAATACGGTCAGTGCTATTACGTCCGGTCCGGGAAATTCCGTCATTGTTGCTGCTGATTCCACGCAAAATCTTTTTGGAGGCATTTTTGTAAGTTCCGATCATGGGGCGTCGTGGAAAAATATTGGCATGAAAGAAACTCAATTCACTTCCATTTCTTCGGACACCGCAGGGAATATTCTTGCATCGACGGTTCAGGGAAATTATTTGTTTACGCCCGTTGACAGTACATGGACATTCGTGGGACCCGTTACTCATTCTGCCAACAGTGTGCTGGCGACACCATCCGGTGTTCTTCTTTCTGCCAGTTCTGCGGACGGCATCTTTCGTTCAACCAATCAAGGTGCGTTTTGGTTTTCGAACGGGTTGCAAAATGAGGATGTGAGTTCGACTTTGACATTAAATGCCGGAATCATCTTTGTCGGAACATTGGGCGAACGAATTTTTATTTCACCGAATAACGGTGTGAGCTGGCAACAGATGGCTGCCGGAGTCGTCGGAGATTATATTTATTCTCTTGCTTCTTCAGGGTCATCCATTGTCTATGCAGGAACCGACCAGGGATTGTACGAATCTGCTGACAGCGGTAATCATTGGATACATCTCCCGATGCAGGTCGTTTCCGGTGCAGTGCACGCCGTCGTGGCAAGAGGAAACGGAAAAATATTTGCCGGAACTGATTTCGGCGTTTATCAATCGACCAATGGAGGATTGAACTGGACTTTGTCCGGGTTGACAAATTCGGAAGTGACAAATCTTATCTGGAGTTCATCCGGAATAGTGTACGCTTCAACAGCAACCGAAGGAATATATCAATCTGCCGACACTGGTCTTACATGGGTAAGCCGCGGGCTTGTCCGTGATGATATCCAAACGATTGCAGTCAATCCTGCCGGGCAGATTTTTGCCGGTGTGTACGGTGGTGTGTTTTATTCTACCGATAACGGAACAGGATGGGCACAAAACAGTTTTACGACAGATTACGTCTACTCGCTGGTGTGTCACGGTGTAAACCAGATTTTTGCCGGAACATACAATGGCGTGTACGATTCGTATGACGATGGAAACACCTGGAAACAGGCCGGACTGCAGGGTTCGGTAATTTTGAGTTTGACGTTCAATAGTACCGATCTGTTGTTGGCAGGTGTGTACCAGGGCGGGATATTCCAAAGCACGCAATCTGTTCTTTTGGTCGATGAACATCCGAATACTCTTCCGTCGTCTTACAAACTTTTTCAGAATTACCCTAATCCGTTCAATCCATCGACACGAATTGATTTTCAAATACCGAAAACTGGATTGGTGTCCCTCAAAATCTATGATCTTCTCGGCAATGAGGTTGCGACGCTGCTCAACCGGGAGTTATCCCCGGGTTCCTATCATCTGACATGGAACGGAGATCATACTGCATCCGGTGTGTATTATTGCCGGTTAGTGACGGGCGCATTCACGGATGTCCGGAAGATGATGTTGTTACGGTAGTGCGAATAGTGTTGAATCTTTGCACGATTTTTGTTATTATTTTGTATCTCAATTTATCCGCTCATTTTTAATCAGCATGGAAACACACCCACACGATTCTTCCGAGGAAAATAATCCCGAAGATCTTAATTCGTTAATGATTCGCCGTCGTGAGGAACTGGAAGAGCTCATCAGGCAGGGCATCAACCCCTATCCGCACGAATTTCCGCAAACCGATTTCTCGCGGGAAATCATTGAGAATTTTTCGGAAAGCTCCCCGCAACGCACCGTCAGTGTTGCCGGTCGCATCATGTCGATCCGGCGGATGGGAAAGGCGTCTTTTTTTCATCTTCATGATGCACAGGGAAAAATTCAGGTCTATCTGAAGAAAGACGATCTCGGAACATTCTACGATGCATTTAAGCTTGTCGATATCGGTGATATTATCGGCGTGAAGGGATTTGTCTTCCGCACAAAAATGGGAGAAGTGTCTGTCCACGCCCAGCAGGTTGAAATTCTTTCGAAATCCGTTCGTCCGCTTCCGATCGTCAAAGAAAAAATTGATGACAAGGGGAACAAAATTCTCTACGATCCGTTTGCCGATAAGGAATTGCGCTATCGCCAGCGATATGTCGATTTGATCGTCAACCCCGATGTGAAGAAAGTCTTTGTCAAACGGGCGAGTATTTATAAATCAATCAGAAAATTTTTCGATGCCCACGGGTATATGGAAGTGGAAACGCCGGTTCTTCAGCCGATCTACGGCGGAGCGTTTGCGCGTCCGTTTATGACGCATCATAATGCACTCGATATCGATTTATATCTCCGTATTGCCGATGAGTTGTACCTGAAGCGGTTGATCGTCGGAGGTTTTGACGGCGTGTATGAATTTGCAAAAGATTTCCGCAATGAAGGGATGGATCGTTCGCACAATCCCGAATTTACGATGATGGAATTGTATGTCGCGTATAAAGATTACCGGTGGATGATGGAACTTGTGGAGAATCTCGTGAGTACCGTGGCGCTCGATGTCAATGGAACGACGACATCGAAAGTCGGCAGCCATGAAATCAATTTTGCCCCGCCGTGGAAACGGCTTACAATGTTCGATGCCATACAAGAGTTTACCGGACATCATCTTCGTGACAAAACCGTTCCGGAATTACGGGCGATTGCAAAACAACTGCATGTCGAGATTGAGCCCGGTTCGGGAGCAGGGGCGATCATCGATGAAATATTCGGCGAACATGTCGAATCCAAATTGATCCAGCCGACATTTATCACCGATTATCCGATCGAGATGTCGCCGCTTGCAAAAAAACATCGGACCGAACCCGGATTGGTCGAACGTTTTGAAGTGATCGTCAATGGACATGAATTATGCAACGCTTTCAGCGAACTGACCGACCCGTTCGACCAGCGCCGGCGGTTTGAAGAACAGATGAAACTTCGCGCGCAGGGTGACGAAGAAGCACAGGTCCTCGATGAAGATTATTTGCGTGCTCTTGAATTCGGAATGCCCCCGACAGCCGGACTCGGCATCGGCATCGATCGCCTGACGATGTTAATTGCCAACCAGGATTCCATCCGTGATGTTATTTTCTTTCCACAAATGAAACCAGAACGCTGACTATGTTAAAATTTCTGGTTGTTGGTGTGATATTCTGCTGGTTCGTCTGTGCATTGTCATTTGCCGGAACGACCGGAACTCTGCAAGGAGTAGTGATCGATAAAGATTCGAAAGATCCGCTGATCGGTGTTTCTGTCCTCGTTGTCGGGACCATGCAGGGTGCCGCAACAGACGCCGAAGGGAATTTTCAAGTCAATAATCTGGAAGCCGGAACGTACGATATCCGGTTCTCCAATATCGGGTATCAGCCGTTGGTCTATAAACAGGTCGTGATTCGCCCCGATCTCCGGACGAAAATTTCTGTCGCGTTGGTACAATCAGCCGTGGAATTGTCGGAAATGGAAATAACGGCAGAACGGCCGTTAATCGAGAAAGATGTTACTTCGACGAATTATTCCGTCGGTACATCGCAGGTGGACAAACTGCCGGTGCGTGATGTGCAGGATTTGATCACGCTGTTTCCGAGCGTGACGGCCGAAGGAAATGTTCGTGGCGGAAAATCCACGGAAGTCGTTTATCTGGTCGATGGTATGCCGTTGCAGGATGTCGTCGGCGGCGGGATCGGAAGTACATTGCCGAAAAGTGCCATTACTGAATTTTCGATGCAGTCGGGCGGATTTGACGCCGAGTACGGGAACGCTCTGTCCGGTGTCGTTAATATCATTACGCGGCGAGGTTCCGATAAACAAGCTCTCGTCGTCCGGACCGAAAAAGATAATTGGCTCGGTTCGAGTATCGACCAGCAAACCAATCGTGAGACCGAAGCGGAACTCACGCTGTCCGGCCCGATCATTCCGGAACGGTTGCATTATTTTTCGGCAAATACTTTTCAGTGGAGTGATACGAGGTGGTGGCAGGATTTTAATAAATTTTTCGATTCGCCGGTCAGCAACGATTTCAGCGGGATGGAAAAATTAGATTATACCGTTTCTTCCAAAGTGCGGCTGACTGCCGAGGAATTATATTCCATTAAAGACTGGCGTGATTACGAGTATAGCTGGCGATTCGATCTCAACGGACTGCCGGAGGAACGGCGTTCATCGTTTCGAACGACTGCGGTACTCTCCCACACGATTTCCGATAACGTGCATTATACTGTCAATCTCAGTGAATATTATCTGCGCACAAGACTCGGCGGGGACAGTAAAGAAGATATCAACCTCACCCCCTACCAATATGATTTCTTTCTGGAATATATTCTGAGCGGCAATGAAGCGTATTGGGGAGATACGAAACAAAATATCTATACCGCCAAAACAGACTGGGTCATTCAACCCAATCCCCACAACGTCATCAAGTTCGGATTCGAATTCAATCAATATGATATTTATTCCGATGAAGTGAAGTACGATCCGCAGACGACATATTTCGGCAAGATTATTCCTGATGCACCGATGTTGAATTACAGCGACACGTATCATTATTTTCCCCGGTCCGGCAGTGCCTATTTTCAAGACAAGCTCGAAGTGGAAAAAGACGGTGCCGTTGTGAATCTCGGCGCCCGGTGGGATTTCCTTGACCCGCGCGCCCAGCGTCCGGTTGTTGAATACACTAAACCAGACAGCATTACCGGACAGTATCAATCGCAGGTCACGCAGTATGCCAGCGCATCGTTTAAACAGCAGGTTAGTCCCCGCATCGGGTTGTCATTTCCGCTTGCATGGAATATGCTTCTCGTCATGAATTACGGCCATTATTTCCAATTCCCTTTATTTGATTATCTCTATTCCGGTATCAATCCGCAGCAATTAAAAAACGGCGTCAGCGTTCTCGTCGGCAATCCGGATCTCAAACCGGAACGGACCCATGCATGGGAAATCGGCGTCAAGTACGGGCTGGACGAGCGAACATTATTGAGCGTCACCTATTTCAAAAAAGATTTTATCGATCAGGTTGATTCGAAAACATTTCTTCCGTCCGAGTCCCGGCTTGCAGGAGATTTCGGGTTTGCGGAATACGTCAATAATGCATTTGCGGATGCCGAGGGTTTGGAATTTGTTTTGATGCGCACCCATGATGATTTCTTAACCGGTTCCATTTCGTATTCTCTCATGAGAACCGAAGGCGTGAGCGATTATGTGAACCAGGGTATTAACCTCCAGCAATGGGGATTCCCGGTGTTGAATGAACCGTATCCGCTGAGCTGGGATCAGCTTCATACATTGAAAGTTTCCGTTGATGCATTGTTGCCGGACGATATCGTTTGCAATTTTATCTGGACGTTTAATTCCGGCAGGCCCTATACCTTTTATCCCACGAAAAACGGTTACACACCCGTTGATTCGACCGTACCCTTTCTTCCGAACAACGCGCGCCTGCCGAGCAATAGTCTCGTCAATATGAAAGTTTCGAAAAAATTTACATTCAACGGCAGGTCAAGTCTCTCGCTGTATGCCAATATTCAAAATCTTTTTAATGTACTCAATGCAAAGTGGGCAGATTCCAACGGACTGATCGGCGGACAACTCGGCGATCCGTCGGCATATTACGACCCGCGAAGGATTTTGGTAGGAGTGCGTTATGAAATGTAAAATTTTTTTGATATCCGTGCCCGCGATGCTTGCGTGTGCTGCAATGACACTGGTTTCTTTATCTTGTCACGAATCGTTGCCGACGTATGTGCCGCCGCAACATGTCCTCTCCATGAGCGTAAGTTCCATTCAGCAACTCAACGATCATATTGCTCCTCCGGGGCACCAGGAAATGCAACTGACGATTTCCGGTGAAAACACCTTTGATGAAGTTTTCGAGGATACCGTCGATTTCAAAGGAACGATGGTAATTTGGTGGCAACGAAAACCCGATCGGTACAAAACGTTTTATTTGTCCGAAAAAAATCTTTCCGATCCGTCGCTCGTGCATAACCGGCAAATGTTATTGATTCCCGGACAGCAATTCTCCATGAATCTTGTTTGGGACCTTCGCAGTGATAACGGTGTGTATTTGCCTTCGGAAATGGATTTTGCAAATTTACGACAGCGGTATTGCGATCCGAACGTACGCTGTGCCAATCCGGAAATATTTATCGTGGAGGTATCGCTCAACGTGTATGACCGGCTGGGATATATCTCTGCCCCCGCAACACAATTCACGTTCATCGGGAGAGAATGTGATGTCGGGGGGTATCCGCCGTGCAATTGAGGATGAATATTCTTGAACGATAGTCCGCTCTTCAGCATTGTTATTCCGACACTGCAAGAGGAAACTGTCCTTCGCCGGACACTTGAACAGTTTACCGATGACCTGCGTCGTCGGTTTAATTTTGAAATTATTATCAGTGACGGAGGCAGTACGGACGGAACACTTGCCGTCGCCCGCAGGTACGGTGACATCGTTGTAGAACATGATCCTGCCTGTAAACAAAATATTTCATCCGGAAGGAATCGCGGCGCTGCAGTTGCAAGCGGGGATATCTTCTTTTTCCTGAACGCCGACGTTCTGATCGAAGACACCGACCGTTTTTTCTCTCTGATGCTGGAGACCATACAGCGTCCCGAAATTTCTGCGGCGACATGCAACGTCAATATTTATCCGGAAGAAGCCAATATTCCCGACTGGATCTTTCATAATTGTTTTAACGGTTATTTTTGGTTTCTGAACCTCGTCGGCATGGGGATGGGAAGAGGTGAATGCCACGTTATTCGTAAAACCGTTTTTGAAACGGTCGGCGGTTACAATGAAGACATGGCCGCCGGCGAAGATTACGATCTCTTCCTTCGTATTGAAAAAATCGGCAGGATTAAATTCGTACGGTCGCTGACGGTCTTTGAATCTCCCCGTCGATTTCGGAAGTATGGTTACGTCCGGATCAGTTTTCTGTGGTTCGTGAATGCTCTCAGCGTTTTTCTCTTCCGAAAATCTCTCGTGGATGAATGGAAGCCGGTCCGGTAGTTCCGGCACACGATAGTTGACTTTCAACCGGATTTTGAATATCATTTTAAATGAAAAAATTTTTCGAGTATAAAGGATTTAGCATGAAACGACGATTTTCGCTCATTACGGTAGGTTCACTGTTTTTCTTGGCTTTGTTTTTAGGAATGGAGTTGAATAATTTATTCTCCGGCGATTCCATTTTCGTTCAGTTGAATAAGTTTAAGGATGTTCTCAGCTATGCCGAGAAAGATTATGTTGACGAAGTTGACACACAAAAGCTTGTTGAAAACGCTATCACCGGCATGTTATCCAACCTGGATCCGCATTCCGTGTATATTCCCGCGACAGAATTGACAAAAGTTGAAGAAGATTTTCAGGGAAGCTTTGAAGGCATCGGTGTTGAATATGATGTTATCAACGATACGCTGTTCGTTGTTTCCCCCCTTCCCGGCGGACCGAGTGAAGCGCTCGGGATTTTGGCCGGCGATAAAATTATAAAGATCAACGATTCCAGTGCGGTGGGAATTAACCGTGACGATGTTCCGAAAAAACTTCGCGGTCCGAAAGGAACGCATGTGAAGGTTGCCATCTATCGTGCCGGAGAAAAAAATCTCATCGATTTTGATATTACAAGGGACAAAATTCCGCTGTATAGCGTCGATGTTTCCTATATGCTTAACGATAAAACGGGTTATATCAGCGTTAACCGTTTTTCCGCGACCACGAACGACGAATTCGTGAAAGCATTGTCAAAACTTCGTTCAGAAGGAATGAAGGATCTCGTTCTTGATCTTCGCAATAATCCCGGCGGTCTGCTCGACCAGGCATTCAAGATGGCAAACGAGTTGCTCCCCGGCGGAAAGAAAATTGTATATACGAAAGGACGCCGGCCGGAATTTAATGAGGAATACTCGAGCGATGGTTCCGGCAAATCAACGGATCTTCCGTTGGTCGTTCTTGTCAATGCGGGCTCGGCTTCGGCCAGTGAAATTGTTTCGGGTGCAATTCAGGATTGGGATCGCGGGCTTATCGTCGGTGAAACGACATTTGGCAAAGGTCTCGTCCAGCACCAGTACGTTCTGCAGGATAAATCTGCTTTCCGTTTGACGATCGCGCGCTATTACACGCCATCCGGTCGGCTGATCCAGCGGCCGTATGGAAAAGATATTGCAGAATATGATAAGGCGCCGTTTGTCCGCAATGAACAGGAAGGTGAAAACGTAGAGCACACCGAAGAACACGATTCTACGAAGCCGGTGTTTAAAACAGCGTCCGGCAGGCATGTATACGGCGGCGGCGGCATTACTCCTGATTATATTGTGAAAGCCGAACGTGCCGATTCCGTTTTTATTTTGCTGTGGGGAAAAGGTATCTTTCGGGAATTCGCATTGGAGTTTGTCGATGAAAACGGCAAAATGCTTCACCAGGATTTTGATTTGAAAAAATTCAGATCGGGATTTACGATGACGAATGAAATCATGGATCGCTTCAAAAATCTGGCAAAGAAAAAATCTATTGTATTAACGGATGCACAGTGGGCAAAAGACAACGATGATATCACGATGCGGATCAAGGCCGAGATTGCCCGTGCAATCTGGGGAAACGAAGGCAACTGGTCGATCATGCAATCATCGGATAATCAACTTCAAAAAGCTATCGCCTTATTTCCGGAAGCGGCAAAGATTGCAGGACTTAAATAAATTTGCTTAGGACACCCGGCGTGTTCAGGCACAAAGTATGGTTCGGTACGCGACCGACGGTTAGTATACTCACCGTCGGTTTGTTTTTTCTATCCTCGATATCGTCGGCAATGAGCGGCGGTGATCGATCGTCTGCTCCGGATTCCATGTTTCAGACGGGAGAAGAGCTGACGTATAACGTCAGTTATGCATCGTTTGATATCGGTCGCATTCGTATAATAGTTAACGATTCGTTTGACCGGAACAACGAAACGTATTATAAAGCATCCGGCTACATCGATTCGTACCGCGGTGTTCCGTTTGTCGATCTTCACGCGGTCTATTCAAGCGTCATGAATCAATCGATGTACTCGACGTGGTTTTCCGCACGAGATAAAGAGAATGATCGGTGGAGAGAATGGACGTATACATTTGATTATCCCGATTCGTCGGTCAATATTCAGGAAGGAATCTGGAAAAAAAATATTATCAAGCGCGATACGCTTCGTCTCGATACTCTTTCTCAGGATGGACTGTCGTTATTTTTTCTTGCCCGGAGATTTCTTTTTGAACATAAAACGATGAGCATTCCAACGTTCGTCAAAGAAAAACTCGGAACGACGATTATTGAATTTACGGGCGACCATACATCGGAAAAAATCGAAGCGGTACCGTATCCGGTCGACGTGATTCATTTCGAGGGTAAAGCGGGATTTGTCGGCGTCTTCGGGTTCACCGGCGATTTCGAAGGATGGTTCAGCAATGACACGGCCCGCATTCCGGTATTGGCAAAAATGAAAGTGCTCATCGGGAATGTCCGCATCGAATTGACCGAATGGAAGCGGACCGGATGGATGCCGCCGAAATATGTCAAAGGAGTTCAATAGTGATTCTGCCGTTTGAAGGAAAAACACCTGCAGTGCATCCGACAGTTTTTCAGGCGCCGGGCACATACATCATCGGCGACGTGGTGATCGGGAAAGACTCGAGTATTTGGTATAATGCCGTTATTCGCGGCGATGTGAATTATATCCGGATCGGTGAAGAAACCAATATTCAGGACGGCTCTCTTCTGCACGTTCGTTCGGAATATCCGTTAATCATCGGTTCGCACGTAACTCTCGGACATGGCGTCATCGCCCACGCATGCACGATCGAGGATTATGCGCTGATCGGCATGGGCGCGACCATTCTTGATAATGCGAAAGTAAATTCCTATACTCTCGTTGCGGCCGGTTCTGTCGTGAAGAATAACGACATCATACCGGAAGGCGTTCTGGTGGCCGGAGTTCCTGCAAAAATTATTCGTGATCTTACGGCAGCCGAACGTGCTTCTATTGAAGAATCGGCGAAACATTATGTTCAGTATGCACAATCATTTAAATCACAATTACATTAACGTACGACTATGCGTATAAAATTTTGGGGTGCTCGCGGTTCCATTTCGACGCCCGGCAAAAGCACTGTGCGCTACGGCGGCAACACGCCGTGCGTGGAAGTTCGTTTACCCGACGGCGAGCTCATCATTCTTGACGCGGGGACCGGCATTCGTAATCTCGGTGAATCACTCATCGAAGGAGGGGAATCGATCAAAGCCTATATTCTCGTTTCCCATCCCCACTGGGATCATATCCAGGGATTTCCGTTTTTTAAACCGGCATTTGTTTCCGGCAACGAATTGACGATCGTGGGCGGGGAGACGGAAACCGTTACACTGCAGAAAATGATTGCCGATCAGATGAATAAAATTTATTTTCCGATTCAATTGAACGAGTTGAAAGCAAAACTGAAATTCCGCCGCGTGCAGGAAGAAGAAATATCCGTTTACGATGCGCAGGTAAAAACAATTTATGTGAATCATCCCACGTTTGCCATGGGATACCGCATCACCCACGGCGGAAAGTCGTTGGTGTATATCAGCGACAATGAACCGTTCGATCGAAAAGTTGCACATGACATTCGGAACGTCGAAAAAAAAATCGTCGAGAAATACGATCGTATCAAAGGCGATCCGAACCAGCGCATTTTTGATTTTGTCCGGAATGCCGATGTACTGATTCATGATACGACCTATACGCCGGAAGAATATGTCGATCGGGTCGGGTGGGGGCATTCACACTATTTATTTACATTAAAAGTTGCCGCCGAAGGGAATGTGAAGCGGCTGGTGTTATTTCATCATGACCCGGCGCATGATGATGATAAAGTCGACGATATCTTAAAAAAATGTAAAAAGGAAATTCAAAGCAGGAAATATAAATTTGATTGTCTTGCCGCCGCCGAGGGTATGGAAATTCAGGTTTAGTTCGAAGTTCTGCGGATGATATAACCGCCTACTTGACATTGATGGATGGAGAATTTATATTTGCAGGTGAATGAAGCATTGCGGGCCGGATGTGAACTTGCTGAAAGAGAAAAAGGATTATACGCTGTATATCATACCACTGAAGATATTTTTTTTGCCCCGAGAGCGAGATCGAAAATCC
>Ga0265322_10000162_pt1 | contig 30456 bp, 35 predicted proteins | sample 41222metaG_FD_193584 | JGI IMG/M metagenome (GOLD analysis project Ga0265322, IMG submission 193584) | Rhizosphere microbial communities from Carex aquatilis grown in University of Washington, Seatle, WA, United States - 4-12-22 metaG | ecosystem: Host-associated > Plants > Roots > Rhizosphere...
ATCAGTGTTCATGGGATTCGTGAATTTTCTTACAGGCGTTTCGTCAAAAGAGATAAATCCTCTTATGGCCATTTGGGCTCCGTGGGTCGTATTCACGATGATATGTCTTGTCGTGATATTATTCAGAGAGGGGCCGGAAAACCTGATAAAGAATGCTTCACAGAATAAGATACTTATACTCTCGATGGGTCTTCTCGATACAGCCGCATGGATATTCTATTCTTTTGCTGTCCACGATTACGAGATATCAATCGTCACAGCGATAACTGAAAGTTTTCCTGCTGTAGCGCTTCTGCTCGGCGTATTCATAAACAAGGAGAAGATAATGAAACATCAATGGATTGGTGTCGCTCTTGCCTTGGCATGCAGTGTACTTTTAGCATTGACTGTGAGAGGATAATTCATGGAACTTGCAATAATTCTAGCCCTCGGAACAATGATTTTTTGGGGTGTAGGAGATTTCTTCATCCAGAAGAGCGCAAGGAAGATAGGCAACATCGAGATGCTTGTATTTATCGGAATAATCGGCAGCATAATATTTCTTCCATTCCTGATAATTCAAGGAAATCTAATAACTAATTGGAGAATAATCATTTTCCTCGTGGCTCTTGGCGCGCTTGCTATAGTTCACGCTCTCCTTATAATCAAGGCATTCAATATTGGTAAATTATCTGTTATTGAGGTCGTGGCGCAGATTGAGCTTCCTGTGACCATAGCATTAAGTATAATATTTCTCCATGAGAAACTAACATCATGGCAGTTCTTGATGATACTTTTTGTATTTTCTGGTGTAATACTCGCTTCAATGGAATCATGGAGGGATTGGAAGGGAAATATCGAGAAAGGCGTAGTCATTGCAGCAATATCTGGCCTTCTTATGGGTGCAGACAATTTTCTTACTGGCTTTGCTTCAAAGAGCATCACCCCTATAATGGCGCTTGCGCTTCCATGGGTGGCGTTCATGGTCGTGGCGTTAATCATCGCGTGGAAGAACGGCGAGATAAAAAATGTTGCCAGTCACACTAAAGAATATTGGCCTATAATACTCGTCGCAACGCTTGGGAACGTCTTAGGATGGATATGCTTTGTATTCGCTGTCGAAAAGAATCCTATATCGATAGTTGCGGCGATTGCAGAAGGATATGTAGTTGTCGCGTTGCTTCTCGGGATAACTGTCAATAGGGAAAAGATAAGATGGTATCAATACATCGGAGCGATTCTCGCTTTGGCCGGAAGCATATTTCTTGCTATGATGATATGATGGTTAATAGTATCGAACATTTATGCAATTATAGATATAATCTACAAATATCTCTCTAGAATAACATCTTAGGGTAAAATTCTTAAACGATCGATTGATTCTCATGACATGGCAGAATCAGTGATACCTCAATGCCCATATTTCGGCGAATGTGGCGGTTGCACGAGTCAGAACATATCTTATGACAATCAGCTAAAGAGTAAGCAGCAGATGGTCGCTTCAAGGACCGAATTTCCTGTTGAAAACGTTTTAGTCTTCTCTGACAAAGAATACGCGTATAGGAATAGGATGGATTTGATATTCACCCCTAAAGGAATCGGTCTTCGGAAAAAAGGCGATTGGAAAAACGTTGTAGACATCAATAGATGCGTCATATCGAATGAGCGCCTTAACGAGCTCATCATAGAAATAAGGCAGAATTTCCATGACGTAGATTATTTTGACATAAGAAAATCTCAAGGGACATTCAGATATGCTGTTATACGTACGCCATCACACACTTCATCAATATCTTTCGTCCTTAATGAGGATTCTAACAAGACTGGCGAAGCGATTGACAAGATAAAAAATTACGCAAAGATAAGCACCGCAGATAACATTATTGTGACGTATGTTCCGAGACAGACTGACATGAGCATCTCAGAGGAATTCTTCATCGTTAAAGGCGGCGATATGCTCAATGAGAATTTTTTAGACAAATCCTTTGACTACGCTGTACAAGGATTCTTCCAGAATAACACCGTCATGGCCGAGAAGATGCATGAGTATGTGCGCTCATTGACGAAGGTTCGCTCCACAGAAGAATTGACACTCCTCGACCTATATGCAGGTGTCGGGACATTCGGCATAAACAATTCAGGGTCTTTCGCAAGCGTAAAGATAATCGAATCCGATAAACACTGCGTAACCGCGGCAAAAATAAACATAGATAAGAATCACATAAAGAATGCAGAGATAGTAGAACTTGATGCGATGCAGCTGAAAAAAGTCGATCTTCCATCCGGAGATAAGCTTTTTGTCATCACAGACCCTCCGCGCTCCGGCATGCATCCAAAAACGATTGAGCAGTTGAATAGACTCAAGCCGCGGGTTATTGTATATATCTCATGTAATGTCGATCAATTAGGGAAAGACTTGTTGAAATTCAAGGATTACGAGTTGAAAAGTGTTGCGATGTTCGATCTTTTTCCTCAGACGCCGCACGTTGAAGCGATAGTTGAATTGGAAAGAAAAGGCAATTGATCTTTTCATTAACATTTCATTAACTTTAAATAGTATATTTAATATAAAATCGCAGGTGATATATTGGCAAAAGCGAAAACTAAATCTAGACATAACAGACCAACAAAAGAAACAAAGGTCTATGTACATATCAAAGAGGTAAATTGGGTATTGCTACTTGTGATGTCGATCATATTTGGATGGATAGGAGTCGACAGGTTCATAATGGGAAAAGTATTTACCGGGATACTGAAGCTTATAACATTCGGTGGACTCGGGCTTTGGTGGCTTATCGATATAATATTGATAGCGACAAAATACGAATTCGAAGATATACGGTATGTCGAATAAACTAATGTGTTGAATAACTAACAACAATCATGAGGATAGAATGGGACTATTAGCTGAATTCAAGGAATTCTTGAAGGAATACAAAGTAGTTGGCCTTGCTGTGGCGTTCATCGTGGGCGCCGCAGCGACATCGCTTGTGACATCGCTTGTCAATAATATAATCATGCCTATAATCACTCCATTCATACCTGATGGTCAATGGCAGACGGCAACTTTCAGCATAGGCCCAATAATAATTGGCTGGGGATCATTCCTTGCGGCATTGATAAATTTCATAATACTTGCATTCGTGGTTTTCATGATTGTAAAGAACATCATGAAAGAGGAGAAGGTCACAAAGAAGTGATGGATGTACGTTTGCGACCTGAAAAAATTATTTGTGAAAGGTGAAATAATGGATAAAAAAAATAACAAGATTTTTGGATTTTTAGTATACAGTTTCTGGGTAATGTTGGCGCTTCTTGTAGTGCGTATGGCACTTGCCCTGACGTCATGGACGACCGCAGGATTTGTGGTCGAGGCGTTGTTCTACGTAAGCGTATTATTCGTATTCATAGCAGCGATAAGATATCTTATGCCATCCGATAAGAGCTTTGCAGTCACGGCACTTGTGATAAGCGGCGTCTTTCTGATGTTCATATTGCTTATGATAGTTGCGATACTGCTATCTTCAGCAGGTGTTGCGCTGAAGTAATTTTTTTATCTTATATTTTTATTTTATAATCCTTATTGTATGATTCTTATCCTTTCTTTGGATACCTGAAGAATTTATTGGACGCTATTTTTCCTTGATGATAGATGACCCGAGTCTTGCTATTATTATGATTGTGAATGCCCAGAGTATAGGAAGCCATAACGGTATGCCGAAGAATATACCTGTCTTCCAGTATTGGAGCTTGTAGATTACGTCTCCTCCGAGTTCGGTAATGATGCCCAAGGCTAATCCTATTAGAAGCATAATCCATTCGTGTTTCCTATACTTCACCGTGAACATTATGATAACCATGACCGCTAAAAGTATTGTAGATATGAGTTCGTTTGATATTATTGGGAGGGTTATGAAAAATATCGCTAGTAATATTACCGGAACTATCAGGTTTTTCCAAAGGTTTTTTATCATCTGTTTATCCTCTCACTCCCGAACTATCCTTTCGACACTTTTTGTATAAGTTCAACGAGCTTATTAACTAATCTTGTGTTGTCTTCCTTTTTGAAGTTTTTGATGTTCATATAATATTTATCGTTGTTCTTTATGAACTCCTGGAGAGATTTCTTGTTTATGATATCGCACATGTTGCCATATCCAAGTTTTTTCACCTGCAATGCGTTGAATATCTGTTCGAATTGGCCCTTTATAGGAATAGAGAGTATCGGTTTATGCAGCGAGACTGCTTCACTTATGAAACCATATCCGCCGTTTGCGATGCATGCCCTGCAATCTTTAAGGTCATTAAAGAATTGGTCGTTATTTGTCTTCCTGAACGTTATATTCCCTTCAGTATCATCGCGCTCAAATCCATACACTATGAATTTGGCGTCGACGCTTTTGAGTGCCTTTATCAGCTTGCGATTCGTGGATACTGGAGTGTATCCGCTTGTCTGGTACACAAGATAATAATTCTTCCGCCCAACGTCTAATGAGTATACTTCCTTTCGGAGTATCGGAGAGAACTGGAATGTACTCTCAGGATGAATTGCCGGAAGGGAGAAGAACGTGGTCAAGATGTGATAATCTACGTTGTGCGTGAATGTTTTCGTCAATATTCTTGTTGCGTAGTATGATTTTACATATCTTTTAGGGACGCTGTATCTGAGTTCAGTTATGCTGTGGATGTTGCAGACGCATATTATCGGTATGCTGAAAAGGTTTGCTACGTTTATCGTTAGATAATCGCAATCTGTGACTATGACGTTCGGCCTGAGTTGCTTTATTATCTTGTATACTTTCCTGAAATTTGATGATCTACTGAAAACGATTTTTGCGTTGCTGCTTATGGTGCGATAGAGCTTTACGCTATTGTCGTCGTAGCTGAACCTGAGCCCCTCGAACACTATAACGTTCTTTACATATTTCTTTATGAGATCTCCTGAACGCTTGCTGCCGATCATCACCTTGACGTCGTATTTTTTTGATAGCTCGAGGATTATTGGAATGCTTCTCGTGGCGTGCCCGAGGCCGTCGCCATTGACGGCGTAAAGTATCTTTGTCATAATATGGATACTCGCAATGTGTTTATTAATTTTTACACTTTCGATTTTGTATCGCGCTCGTCGCTAAATATTTCCATAATATTTATTAATGACTTCTCATGTTTTTGAGTATGCGCAAGACAATAAATTCTTTTGACGGGATAAAGATAAGTTACGACATCGAAAGGCATGGAAAATATTTCCTTGTGTTTCTCCATGGAGCAGGCGGAAACCTTACTGCATGGCGCAAAGAGCGCGATTTCTTCCATAAGAAAGGATTATCCACTATAGCTATAGATTTGAGAGGGCATGGTAGATCAGGAAGGCCTGTTTCGGCGCAGGGATATGAGCTTGAGAAATTTGCCAAGGATGTTGACGTCGTCTTAGGAAAAGAACGTGTGCGTCATTTTATAATTGTCGGGCACTGCTTTGGCGGTATGGTCACTATAATGTTTCATAAATTATTTCCACAAAACGCCAAGGCGTACATACTTGTCGACACGACATATGCGGCTTCGGGGCTCATAAAGTCATTGACGCATCACCCGTTTCTGATGCACATAGCCAATAGATTGCTCAAGCATATGCCGACAAATAAGGCTTCTGATGTAGATTTTTCAAAGATTGTCGGCACAAGTGACATAAATCTTGGAAGGATATACAGCGACATATTGTCTACATCGCTCAAGTCATGGTTATTCACTTATGAGGCAGTGTCAAAATTTAGAGGTATACATATACTTAAGAGTATAAGAAAGCCAGTCCTCATAATCCATGGCGGCAAGGATACGATATTTGATATCTATGAGGCGAAAAAAATAAATCGCTTGGTCAAGGGCTCGCGACTCGAAGTCGTCCCTAATGCTAATCATGTAATCGTCTTGAATAATCCGCGGACGCTCAGCCGCGATATATACGAATTCGTCATCTCTCTTAATATGAATTAAGTTTTATGTATGATCTATATATTTTATAGTTGAGCCTGATAAGAAATTTCTTGTGGTGATTCTATGCTGATTTTTTTGATTTGTATTTATGCTTTATTGTAGTCTTCACATTGAATCCGAACGTCGCAAGCAGTATCAATCCTACTATCGCCCAGAAGAAATCTTTCATCCTAACGAGAAATGCCAATGCAACGCCTGCCCCTCCAGGGACGTTGATTATGTTGAACGCCGACACCTGTCCTGCTTCAAGCACTCCGACAGCCATAGGTATAGGGAATAATATCGCTATTCCGATGAATGTTATGATGAAGAATAACTCTACAAATCCAAGATTCAATCCCAAAAGTGTTGTTGCAATCTTGTACTCTGTAAACATTGCGCACCAGCTAAGCAGCGATATAGCTATACTGAATATGAATGTCTTTTTGTCGTGCTTGTAGAACTGCATCATTATCAACTCTATCTCCTCGATTTTTTTCTCAAGCGCCAATATGGCTTTATTTTTTGTATTCTCTATCTTGAAAAACTTGAATATGTGCAGAAAGAAATGTCTCTCTGTCAGCATTCGATAATAGAACAACGCGATTATAGATAGGAACACTACTGCGCCTATCGTCATGTATACTCCTGAAGAGCGTGGTATGGCGTATCTTACGCTGACAAGCAGTGCGCCTATTATGAATAGTATCCCGCTAGTCGATGTCTCGATTATCTTGTCGATCATTATGGTGCTCAACCCTTCTGTAAATTCTATGCCGTGCCTGTCGAGCAATGCTGCCTGTGTAGGTTCTCCCCCGACCCTTGGTCCTGGTGTGAAGAAATTTATGCCTTGTCCTATTATCCTATATATATATAATTTGAAGAAATTTACTTTATGGCCTCTTGATCGAAGTATGATGTCCCATCGCCATGTCAATATGGCGTAAAGGATCATTATCGTGCAGAAATATGCTATCAGGAGCCATCCATTGAAATGGCTGTAGAACCCAATGATATTTCTTATGCCATATTCTTTTATGATTATGTATGTAGCTATTATTCCTAGTATAAGGAAGAATCCCACGAAAAAATTTTTCCACTTCATATATCCATAAAAACTATTATTATTTTATAAATCTGATGTTCTGGATGTGTATATTTCGTTTGGCTATCGAAACGATACATTTTTAACTATTCCTTTATGATCAACAACATGTCTTACGTTGACAGATTATTTCGACATAAGGATAAGAATTCTGCAGCACCCGAATACTTAAATCAGGATTATCTTAGACTCATGAAAGAAGGACCTGTTCTGATGAAGCTCAACTCGCTTCGCCCCACTTATAGTAAATCGATGACAAATTCAAGAAGGCGTGTTCTTATCGTTATGACTGCGCTTATTGGCGAATTTGTCGTGTCAATACCCGCTATACGTGCCTTTATAAAAAAGAATCCTGACGTCTTACTCGATCTTCTTGTTTCGTCATCATATGCTGAATTGGCCAAACGGATAATAGGCGTTAATAACGTTTATCTTGCACAATCAGTACACATGCGTGTTACTGAAATGAAAATCTCGGAGAAAATTCCTAAAGGAGTATATGATGATGTTTATGTGATGCGCATTAGCAAAAGTGCGTATACCATACTAAGAAAAATAATGTTTCAGAATTTGCACCCTAATTCAGTAAATTTATTGAAGTATTTTTTTAGTCTGGCATCGGACAAAAAGAACATTATCTTACAGTATCATAATCTGGCTTACAAATTGTTGGATCTGCCGGCTCCAAAAATATTACCAGAACCGGAAACACTTTTTAATTTTAGTAATTGTTCTTCTAACAAAATAAACTCATTTCCATTTCTGAAGACAAAATATGTTGTGATACATGCAGCATCCGGTTGGAGGCCTAGGTTATGGTTCCCGGAAAGATGGGCGGAGTTATCGCGCCTGTTGCATGAGGATGGATATAATGTTGTCTTTATAGGTGCTGGTCAAAAAGATTTGGTAGAATATTCCAAGATACTTTCTAATACTAAGGTTAAGGTTTATTCGTTAATTGATAAGATTTCTTCTTGGGAAGTTGTTTGCGTTATAAAAAATGCGTCCGTATTGATAGGCATTGATAGCGGTCCGAGAAATATAGCCGACATATTAGGTGTACCGAATATAGGCATGCTTGGTCCAAGTGTTTACAATTTCAAACCATTACGAAGATACTCTTATATAATTGACAAACTTAGAAGAAAACATCCGGGATTAGTCTGGATAGGCTCATCTTACCCGCTCGATGCAATAAGTGTTAAAGAAGTATATTCTATAGTTAATAAAATACGACAGTCAAGACACGGTAAGGGTGTTATATAAGCGGGCGTGATGGGATTTGAACCCACGACCTAAGCATTAGGAGTGCTTCGCGCTATCCAAGCTGCGCTACGCGCCCATGTTTTTTCGGATGGGATGCGCTTTTAAAAATGTTTTGTGAATACAAAACATCATGAACGAAGTGAATACATGTTGGTGTTTTTGTTCGTGCATGCGATTGAGAACCAAATATACGACTCTACCGTTTAGTAGGAAAAGTTTTATAAATATGTGATTTTTCCCATCTATTCCATGAGATTAGACAAGATACTCAAATACACTCCAAGTTCGATGATTGAACACGCAGATTCGTTTGGGCTCGTATTTCATCCCGGAGATACTCTTCCACTAGAATCATCAGCTATCAAGAGGACATTTGACGTATTGACGCGTATTGAAAACAATTTCAAGGATGTTCCTGTGATGAAAGTTGAGCTCGGTTCGGCTGTATGCATGTCTTATGAGAGTGATTTTCTAAGGCACGCGCCGGATGTTCCTATTCTCCCTAGTGTTAGGAAAAAATTCGAGATACTTCCGTCGGGGATTAGATACTCTCCACCAACTCTGAGTATGGGCCAAGTCCTTGATTCACTGCTAAATGATAGAATACATCTAGTTAGGGATATACCATTCATTCCAGACGGATTTATAGTTCCGATATACAATACACACTTCGAGACCATGCTTCTTCAATCCAATCTCATGTTTGCAGAATGGATACATAGCCCATCGCCAGATAATCATTATAGAAAGCTAAGTCTTCATCTTGATTCGGCGCTTGAAACTGTAAACGCTTCAAGAATAGATCAGTATGTCCTGCGCGCACGCTCAAGGATAACGTCCGTTATCGATCAATCCAAGAAGAAGGGCAGAAATGGCGAATTGTTAGGCATGCTGATGTCTACAGCTCTTGAAGAAGAATTTCAAGATCTATACGATGAGACGTTCTTCAACAATTGGAGCAGCATATTCTCTTACCAGAGGAATTTTGCAAGACTAGCTGTAGATTTACGCGATATCTCTCCAGAGATAAGCGATGGCCTAAGAAAAAATTCGCTGCTATATTCCCAAGCGTGCACAGCGCATATACTTGGAAAACCGCTTCTTGCTGTAGATGTAGCATCGGCTTTATCGGATATAAAGACCACTGTATTATACTCTGCCGTCGAGTCATCAGCTTATCATGGCGCATTGCAGTTGATGCCCACAATATCTAGGAAAAATTCCGCTCCTGCACAAGAGAATATTAAGATTCCAAAGCCAAAAATAGATTATTTTTCTATGCTACGATCCGCAGTGTGTTGCTCATCTAATGGGTTTGAATTCTATCGTCATCCTGACGTTCCAAATGTTGTACTTACAGAGATGCGCAGCGAAATGAATAGTCACGTCGACAGATTCATCAATAATGTGATAACTCTTGGTATCGATGATGGCCGTCTCCGAGAGCTCGGAACTAAGCTACTGGACTTCGACCTCCCTAACAGGCTACAGAGAAAAGATTATGCGTCCGTAGTTCCAGCATTGACCAAAGTGCTCTCAACAGTATATTCTGATATCAAGTGCGGCAGGATACCATCGAGCAAAGAATTGAAACAGAACCTATAATCAGGCATCAGATTATTTCTAAGTGCTACTGATATCTATCATTCTTCTTGCTTTTATCCTCATGAAGACCTTCCCATCGACTTTCTCTATCTGCTTATGGATATATCTCCCGTTCTCGAAAGTTATATGATTTGTTATCTCTGTGTCTTTATCCCTTATAGTTCTTATAATTTCCAAACTCATCAATCCCCCAACAAAAACAATGATAATGTATACTTGGCTTAAACCTATATAAACTTTTAGTGTATTTGTATAGTGAATAATTTAAGACGAGAATTGATATACCTTTTACCATACTAATTCCGATAAATATATAAACTTCTCTTCCTATCTAAGCTTGTTCGGGGGTATACTATGGGAGTCTTAGATGAGACTGATTTTGATGATGTCATAAGGTTGCAAAAGCAGCTAGCATCCTCAATGCTCGATGATTTCGAGCTAGATTCCAAGATAAAGGTCTTAACTATCATAGATGAGGTAGCTGGCGGAAAAAAGAAGGTCCAGACAGAAAAGGTCTTAGTAGAGGCAGAACACCAGGGAATGTCAGAACTTGAGGTTTCAGGCGTAATTGAGAAGCTCAAAAGAGACGGCCTCATACTCGAACCTCAACCAGGATATTTGCAGAAGTATTAGTGATTAAAATGGTCAAAAAACTAGTTTCAGCCGGTAATTTCCCGTTTTCTAAAGCAGTAATTCATGATCTCAAATATGTAATGGAAGTTTCTGGGCAAGTGGGCCTTGATTCAACTACAGGAAAACTTGTCGAGGGAATCGAGAAACAAACCAGACAATCACTAGACAATATCAAGAGCATACTTGAAGATGAGGGATGGAGTTTTGAAAACATCACAAAGGTCAGAATTTACTTGCTAGACATGGCTGATTATACAAAAGTAAATGAGATATACAAGAGCTATTTTTCAAAAGATTATCCTGCACGTGTAGCTCTCGCAGTTAAGGCATTGCCATTAGGAGCCTTGATAGAGATAGAATGTACTGCGGGGAGAGACTGATGGTCGATATTAAAGTCAGAAAACTCATCAATGAAGCGAAATCTGCGCGCGAGAAAGCTTACGCTCCATATTCTAAATTCAAGGTCGGCGCTGCATTACTCGCAAAAAGCGGAAAGATATACGCTGGATGTAACGTCGAGAATGCCATATACAATGGAACTCACGCAGAAAGATTCGCTCTTGATAACGCTGTAATACGTGGCGAGCGGGAATTCTTGGCGATAGCGATTGTTCTTGATGATAAGTCTTTTCCATGTGCCCAATGCTTGCAGAATCTTACAGAATTCGACTCTGATGGAAAAGGGAATCTTAAGATAATTACTGTAAATCTTCAAGGCAATGTTCGGGAATCGACACTTGCAAAACTTCTTCCAGAACGATTCGGTCCGAAAAGTTTGGGAATAGATGTAAGAAAATTTTAATGTCTGCAATGCATTCTGAAATCTGTGTGATCGTTTTGGTTTCTATACGGCAGTTTGAATAAGTCCGGATTTATATTCTCTTTTATGTATCTGACTATTACTTGATTCATATCTCTCCATCCAGCAACCAAGACAGGTTTTTGGGAATCCATTTTGGACCAAAACTCTTTTTTCTCTTCAGGGCTGAGACTTTCTAGTATGTCTATCCGTTCGTATTCGTCATGCTCTGCATCAAATGCTGCGTTGATTGTGTACTGGTCTATTCCCGGCTCGCCGCCCCAATTCGTCAATGAGAAAAATTTGTTCTCTTTACAATATTCTTGTATTGTCGTGACCAATCCGCCATGTTGATTTTTTGGTTTACTGAAATGCACCCATCCGTCTTTTGTGGGGAATGCGGGGCAATCATGCCATACGTGGCCTTCACATGTAGTTTGGGTATATATCCCCGGAATCCTGTTTATATTGATGACTAATGGTCTTATAGCGTCGTCTAATTCCCTTAATTTAACATAATTAACTAGCGTCATAGTGTAGTTACTATCTAGTAGTATTTAAATTTATTGTTTTTTTCTTATCGCTAAATTTATATATTTTCGATTTTTGTTTGATATAATGATACTACCAGTCCCATTCTATAGGCAAACAACCCCCTTCAACTGTGGTCCAGCTGCTCTTAGAACAGTCATATCCTATTTTGATTCTGATCCGGGCATAGAATTAGTAGAATCAAGGTCTGAAATATCGCGCGGGAAGGGTGCATCAACTGCCCAGATAGGCATTGCAGCGGCATCTCTAGGATACAGATCCAGATTCTTCTCGAAACATCTTACGCTTACTAAGGAAAATCTTGAATTGGAATTTTATAAGCAGTATAACTCTTCAACTATCGATGAATCGAAAAAGATATTGGAACGCGCGAAAAGTCTTGGAGTATTGTGTGAAGAAAAAACGATGCCTTTGAAAGATATTCTTTCAATGATCACAAAAGATAGTGTCCCAATACTTCTGATAGATTGGAATGTCGTGAAAGGAATGGAAGAAAAGGGTTATCAGGGGCATTTTGTTCCTGTCATAGGATGCGACGATAATAATGTGTATATACATCAGGTCGCTTTTAATACTGGCCAGTCCAATATCGCTATAGAAAAATCCTTATTCGATAAGGCAAGAAAATCTCAAGGGACGGACGAGGATGTACTTGTAGTATATAGAAAGACTTAGTTTCTGAATATATTTATTGTAAGATTATCGAGCAAGATCATTTCCACTTATGGCAAACTATGGGTCATGAGAAGTAATGAAGCTCTTGTAAAACTCTTATCAAAGAACATTGGATTGACTCTTGCATCTGGCGCAAAAAGTTTGGATATGTCCGTAATTGATTTTATACGCGATCGTTCAGTGAATTCTCTTGATGTAAAATCTAATAGTCTATTTTTTGAAAGAATATTTACCGAAGATGAGATAACAAAACTCTCTATAGAACCCTTCAGGTATTTTAACAGGAATGAATCTTCAAACATTACGACCATAAAAAAACCTAAAACAACTGTTCTTGGAAGAATAGGTGTTTTTTTAGATAATAAATTTGATTAAATTATTTTTCTATAATTATTTCAACTAAGACTTAATATCCGAACAGGCTTGATTGTGTAGAATTCTTCAATATGTCATCAAAGTTCTTTCCGTAGACGAATAATATGGTGTCTGCAATGGGCTTCAACTGTTTTTCTATGTAATGGTCATAATCTAACTTGTGTTTTAATTTCTCTATAGGCTCAGGGCCCTCTATAGTCATCACATACTTTATTTGGTTTGACGTTAGCTTGTCAAGCATCCTTGCAGCCCTAACGTGCGGGGGGGTAGTCTTCGTATATTCTGACAGAGGCTTATTGATGTTCTTTTTGTAGATTACCATGTTATCATATTTACCTTTCTTCAGGTCCTTCACGAAATCTTTGATATACTCTGCGACCTCCTGCTTACTGAACAATAGTTCAAAAAGTTTTGACTGGAATTTTTTTGCAAGATCCGTCCAATCTCCTCTGACGAATTCCATGCCTGTAAAATGCAAAGCTTCTTTATCGTTATCGTCTATCAATATCCCTGCGTACCTCTTCTTCGCCCCCTCTTCTGAGCCTCTGACTGTCGGCATCAAGAATATCTTGAATAATTTTTCGAATTGTAATTCCATGATGTTATCCCTGTGATACTCTTTTTGTATATATTCTCCGTAGTATTCGTTGATATATTTCTGTATCCTTTTCCCTACCTTTCTTGCGCCATCAACATCCTTTGCCCCGCTGACGACAAATACCGAATCGGTGTCGCCATATATGACGTCATATCCTAATTCCTCGACTTTTTTTGCCGTCATCTGGATTATTGATTTTGCTGTGTGCGTAATCGCATTGCTCATGTCTGGATTATAGAATCTGCATGATGGATTGCCTAGAACTCCGTAGAATGAGTTCATGATTATCTTTATAGCGTAGATGGTCTCTGGCGTATCCTTTCGTTTCTTTGCTTCATCCCTCTGCTTCCAGACCTCTTCGATTACTTTAGGCAGTATTCCCTCCTGGTTCTTGAACATCGCTCCGTTCGCGACGGTTATGTATTTCTTCTTGTCAGGATTTTTCGGTCTGTCCTGAGGCGCTACGTAACTGTATGGATCTATGTTGAATGTGCGTATGATACTCGGATATAGACTCTTGAAATCGCATACGATGACATAATCATACAGCCCAGGCTTACTGTTCATCACAAATCCGCCTCTTGCCGGCTCATCTTTCTCGACAAATTTAGAGCTGCTCAGAACTATCTTTCTTTTCCTAGCGTACCTTAAGAACAGACTGTCAAGGCTCGCTACGCTTGCCTTCACTCTATCAAGCGTCATCCCTGTTATGAGCGACCGGAGTATCGTCAATTGCATGGAGTTCGTCTTGAATATTATCTTATACACCATCTCAGAATCCTTGAGGTTGTAGTCTACGAGCTTTTGCTGCTCATGTTTGTAGAATTTATCTATATCCTCACCCTTATTTTCCATCCCTATAAGTTTCTTCTCACCTAAGAATTCCTCTGCGGCAGTGTCTAGCCTATAATTATCAAGTTTGATGAAAGATGTCTTCAGCATTACCATTCCATCAAGGACCATCCTCCCAGGGAAATCTGCAGTGCTATCGCGCATGAATTCTCCAGTTATATCGAGCTTACATGGCCAATCAATCCTCCCTAGCGTGAAAGGTATCTTATGCTCATCGAATTTTTCTTTGATTATTCTTAAATCAAAATCTATCAGGTTCCATCCTGTTATTATGTCTGGATCTATAGTCTGGATGAGTTCCTGAAATTTTATCAGCAAATCTTTTTCTGAATTGACGCTCAGCGCGTTATGTAAAGGTTTTCCCATATCTTTATCTCGCGCGACTATCAGCACTTTATGGAACTCTGCGCTGTCATGGAATTTTTCAGTGTACATCGAGATGCAATATATCTGCTTCGCCTTCTGGTCAGTCTCTATATCTATAGATAATATCCTTAGCTCCGGCTTCCAATCGCTTTGCTTCAACAACGGTTCTTCGTATATCCTGTCTACATACTGTCCTTTCTTGTATTTCCCATCTATCTCGAGACTACCCTTTATGTCATGGTCTATCAGAAATCTCTGATAAAACCTTATGTCTGCTTCATAGCATCCGATGCCGTATTCGTCCTCAAGAGTCTTGCGCATCTTCGGAACGTCTGCAGGCACCTCTGTAATCACCTTGACTACGTTATCATCATTGAAATCTATAAAATCACTCTCCTCAACGTCGGCGTTATATGATTTGAAAAATTTTATAAGTTTATCTTTATGTTCCTTATAGTCCTTCGATTTTATATAGAAATATGGCTGGAAACTGTTTATGGTGAGAAAACTATCTCCATTCTCAAGTCTTCCAAATAGATAGACGTAAGGCTTCTTGTTCTTTTTGCCGTCATCATCCTTATCAATAAGCCTATATGTAGGATAGATTATATACCCATTAGCCTTAGAATCGTGCATGGAATAATTATTGCATAGGCATTTATAATTTTTATGAGTCTAGCCCTTTATGACTCTTTCTCTTCTTCAATCTTTGTGATTGTGATGCATTTGACGGGACAGGCATCCTTGCCTTCTGTGTTAGATTTTAATTCTGATTGTTCTATTATCTCGCTAACTACTTTTGCCTTATCGCCATCAGGGACGAAATTTGTACAAGCGACCGTGCATGCCCTGCATCCTATGCATGTCTTCCTGTCAAGTTCAACCTTGTAATTTACCATGATTATAGGACTGGAAAACGGTTTATAAATCTTTCCCAGTAAAAAATATAAAGTATACGTGCAATTATGGATGATGGACAAGGCGCTCTATAAGTTTTCAACTATAATGTATGCTGTCGTTTTCATCATTGCTTTAGTTCTTGCTATATATTTCCTTTTGATGAGAAACTGGTTTTTGGTTATAATATCTATACTTATGATATGGACGTGCATAGATAACTTTTTCTGCGGGCCAAGAGCCTGCAATGCAGGTTATCATATAAAGACGCATTATGCAGTGCCTCCATTTTTGAAGAAGAGATAGCTTTGGAAACATTAATAAACTAGTTTTTCTGTAAAACATTATGTCAAATACCAGTAAAGTATTTTTTGTCAAATCTCTTGAAGAGGATTTTCACACAAAGACCCTTAAAAGGACGAAGAAAGTTAATTTTCAAAGCATTTCTGATATCATAAAGACAAAACGTATCCTTCTCAATACAAAAAGTTTTGGGAGAAAAAGGCGCCTTAGTACTACTATCTTAAGCGATCATTACCTCAAGACGTACCGTCCACAGGGGATAATATTCCAGACCGAACAAAAACCTGAATATGTTCTGCCATGTGATATAGTTCTTCTAAGCATGGCGGATAAGATTGTCGTGCATTATTATAGGATAAAAAACAATCTTCACACATATTACAACCATCAACTGATTGGTGGTTTTGAGAGATTTATATTCAAGGATTTCAATTCGATGATAAAAAAATTCCGTTCTCCTGATTCAGTATGGTCGGCAGTCAATACATTTAGAAAAAAGGCAGGATACCCTATTCTTCATAGAGAAAAACATCGTCTTGTAGAATACAACGAGGTAGTCTTTCAACGTCCTGTGGAGATAACTCCTATCGCAGTCTTTGGCTATAGAAAAGAGGCGAGGTTGATTGCAAAAAAGTTCAACCTTCCGTATTACCCTTCTGCAAGGGATTTCTGGAAGAAAATTAATCGTGAATAATTCTTTTATAAAAATAGTTGCAGCCTCAGAGGGATGTTAGGTCATCACGATAATCAGACGGGAATAACCTCTTCATTAGCTGCAATTATGGAATCGCTCACAGAGTTATAAATGTTGCCCCGCAATAAACCTTTTATATCGGGCCTAGTTTTCATGTTTATGAAACAGTTTCGCACTGATGATGGATCGATCTCGTATCGTAAGACATACGAATCAGAACCATACCACACCAAATCTGGCGCAATCACCGAAGCATTCGAGAAGCACTCTCGCGCGCTGAAGGTCTGGGAAAAAAAGAACCCTGTGATATTTGATGTCTGCTCCGGTCTCGCATATAGTGCTGCATGCGCGCTTGAAGATATACGCGCTCATGAAAATGACTCGTTAGTTGTGATATATCTTTTTGAGAATGATATTGACATCCTAAATAAATGCCTAGAATTGCCTGATGTTATAGAATATATTCATAGTGGAAAACCTGCAAAGATGTATTGCTACAAATTTTTCAAAGACGCAATCAGGGATTATATAGAGAGAGGGATAAATGTTTACGAGACAAAAAATCTCAAGATTTTCATTATTTATGGTGACTTCAGATTGGAGATTTTTTCTGTAAAAGCTAAGGCGGATTTCATATTCTACGCCCCGTTTTCTCCTAAGATCACTCCTGAGATGTGGACTTCAGAAGTCTTTAGGTTATTATTCGACCACCTTAAAGATGATGGAAAATTATCGACATATGCATATGCGCGAAGCGTGAGAGATGGATTATCTCTTACAGGATTTAAATTGGAAAACGGCCCGATTCTTGGTAGGAGAAGCCCGAGCGTTATCGCGATAAAATAACTACTACGGAGTAATATTTATAAATACGGTTTTATTCTCTATGTTATGGATTTCGGACAGAACGATTCGCTAGCGCTTGAAGACTTAAGTCAAGCGATGTATGAATCTTTAAGACAGCAATTTGCAATAATACATTCTCACGTGAAGATAGAAGTAGATATGGTTGAAAAACCGCTATTGCAAAGGGTAGATGATAGGTATACGTTAAAAGCTGTAATCCCCATCAAAGGCGTAGAGGGTGCAGACAAGATTGTAGTTGTAGGCTTTGCGCCAGGAGACGGCACAGGATCCAACGAGGATTTTCCAAATCTTTTGGCTCCAGAAAATTTCAAACCAAGATACAAAAAACACGTTGCAGAATTTTTCATACCTGTCGGCACGTTATACAACGATGACTTTATTCCTCGCGTCAATAGCCTTGATGAATTGACGTTGAATGATAAAGGCAATCTAACTTTTTTGACGTCACACGCGACCCATCCACACTCATATCAATGGTCATTATCGGATCTTAATGATTTCAGCAGTGCAACATTTTTGACGAGGCCAGTATCTTTGACATACTACAATGACAATATGACTAGCGCGAATGACGCTGTCAGTAATAAAAAATCTTTTGGCAACCCTCACTCGATAATTTTCGATGAGAATATCGTGCATTCTGTCAATTCAGGCTACAAGAATTGGATACAACTAGGAGCATTCATCGAATTCAAGGAATCTTCTCCGGAGTTGAAAATGATGAACCTATATTCTTATGCAAGTGTTCCATTGTCTGTCGATTTTGATTCTGGAAAAGCCAGAAGTTCGCGTTAGGGTATTCCTGTTTGAACAAGTTCTTCTAATATTAAATAAAATTTTTAAATAAGAGTTTATTTACTTTCAAGTAGTATGAATCGAAGGGGCTTTTTTCGGACGGCTAGCGGAATACTTCTGCTTTGGCCGATTAGAAAACTTTCTGCATTAGAGAATGCCTTATCCGATGATGCCATCCCGGAATACGAACCTTTCTTGAAATATTTGAAAGAACATGGAGACGATGTATTTGGTGCTGTTGATTATAGAGAAGCCATTGTTCCGGGAACACCCTATCGATTAGAGATGGATATAAAAGGTCCACCAAAATTTTTGTCATTAATCAATAGAAGTCCGGGAAAGAAATCATATTTTGATATAGATAAAGATGGACATGTAGATATCGTTCTACAGAACAATCCTAACAATCCTAGCCTGCTTGATGAAGGAGAGATGGCAGATTCATTAGAATTTGCGGTAAATAGTTATCTTAAGAAACCCGTAAAGAAATTCAATAGTTTTGGCATATACTCGCCGCCGAGCAACGAGGATGTTAGTGCATCATTCCTAAAAGAGCTATCCACACTCAAAGAAAAAATTTTGTAGAGAAAAAACAAAAATATAAAAAATTATAGAGATATTTTTACGCTTACAGGAGTGGATTTTGTCCGCCGTATAATGCATAAAACTTCCCATTCTTGAACTCGAGCGAAAAGATGTCTGTCTTGACCTGTGTAGCCCTCATCTTGACGATGGACACTTCACGGACGACGTTTCTTCTGAATTGGGACAGCCTTACATGTATTATTCCGTCACACAGGAAATCCTCCACGCCATACTCAGAATATCTTGAGCCATCAAGAGGCATCTCTGAGATGAGAAACGATGTTACCTGCATCTCTCTCATGAACTCGAACACATAGAACAGCTCAATCCTTGGATTATCGAATTTGCTGAGTACATATAATGCCGACAGTGAGTCGAGCACCATCATGTCCAGCCCTAGATCCGTCTTCACTTTCTTTACTAGATTCTTTATGACGTTCAGCCATCCAGCGTTCTGAGTCGTCGCTATCTTTGCGTCTTTTATCTCTTTTCGTATGCAGCCTAGGTCCGCAAATATTATGGTTCCCTTGTTCGAATTCTTGAGTTGGGAGATATTTGCGTTGATGTTGGATAGATCATTTATCAGAAGGACATTTATCTTGCTCAGGTCGTATCCCATGTTTATTACATGATTCAGCAGCGATGGATAAGACTGTTCAAGGGTGAGATACAATCCTATCTTATTTTTTGTTGATGCCTCATTATACATTGTATTGAAACAGACAGAGCTTTTCATAGTTCCTGCCGATCCGCATATCATTGTTATGTTGCCTTCAGGTACTCCTCCCTCCATGACGTCGTCCAATCCTTGAACGTATAATGGAATTCGTTTTACTTCTCCCTGTTTTGTTATTATTTTTTCCATCCGATTCACCCTTACTCTTTTTTGTGTATAAGATCGTTTATCTTTCCTGATTCTGTATTGACTATGAGGCTCTTCTCAGAACTTAGATATGCGCATCCGACGACAACTCCCTCTGTCTTGTATTGCCATATCTTCTTTCCCTGTGTCTTTCCCGGGCCCGATGTCATAGCTTCTCCGTATTGTCCTGTCTGGGCAACGATTCCAGAGACGCCCGGTACGTAGTCCAAGACATAGCTTCCTTCAGAATCAAGTACGTATATATTGTGATCATAAGAACCCGCGACTATCTCCATCTTGCCGTCGCCATCAAGATCGGCTACTATAGGCATTGCGACAACCCAGAAATCTGTCTCATATGACCAGAGTTTCTTTCCGTTCATATCTATGGCGTATACGGAATTATCGCATGACCCGAACACTATCTCTTTTTTTTCATCCTTGTTTATATCGATGACATTCGCTTTGGAGCATATCGCGCCGTCTGTCTCAAAACTCCATATAAGATTCCCGTTTTCTGCGATGCAATAGAGCGTTCCATCGGTTGAACCTATTACGATTGCTGGCGCAGTATTCTTTGATAGCCTGTCATATACTGGCTGGGCTATTATCTTGTCTTTTGTCTTGTATTGCCATAACGGCACTCCCTTCAAGTCCACAGCGTGAACATTTCCGTCGTTGCTACCGAAGACTATCATAGGTTTTTGTGAGAGTATTATAGATGGGCATGACTCTATCTCGCTCTTGGCGTTATATTTCCATAATAACTGGCCTTTTCCGTTAAGGAAATAAAGCGTCTTATCAGATGACCCGAAGAGTATTCCGTATTCGTTGTTAGCGAACTTCTGTATGAACGGAGTTCCACGGATTGGCCCTTCAGTCTTATATTTCCATAAAAGTTTTCCCTTGCCATCAAGAACATATATAGTCCCAGATTCTGTTCCGAAAACTATCTCTTTTTTGCCATCGTTATTTATGTCTGCGACGTTAGGGCTGCTGCTTATGCTGTTATTGTTCTCTGTATCAAGAAACATTAGCTCCATCTCTGAATGCGTTTCTTCTGCACTATATGTCCATTTCAGGGTGCCATCGACATCTATAGACATCAATTTTCCATTCTTCGTTCCGAATATTATCTCTTTGCGCCCATCGCCATCGATATCCTCGACGACTGGTGAAGAAAGAAGTAAAGATCCAGCATCATAATTCCATTTTTCCTCAAGCCTGCCTGTGCGCTGGCCAATCATGCTCTTGAAAGCGAAAGTTATCTTATTCATCAATACCTCTTTTAGTCATATAGATTAATATCAGATATACTAAATTCAATGAAAATCATATATAAATCTTTTGAAATATTTTAGCGCTCGAGAGTTGGAAGTGAAACTATTGCCGGATAGTTAATTATCGTCATTTCTTAACTTCCGGTAACAGATAAATTATTAAATAATGGTTCCTATGAACTGTTATGGATGTCCGTGGTAAGAGGGTACTCGTAACTGGAGGGAATTCAGGCATTGGCGAGGTCATAGCAAAGGAATTCTTGAGGCATGGCTCCGAGATAATAGTTTTCGGACTGCATAAACCGGGTTACAAATGCGAATTCCACAAAGTCGATGTAAGCAATGAGGACCAGATAATCAAGGCGATCTCTAAGACGAAATCTATCGACATACTTGTGAACAACGCCGGGATTGCCATAGTTTCTCTTTTATCAAAAACCACGACAGAAATTCTTGATTCAATGATGAATGTGAATTTCAAAGGGGTCTTCTGGATGTGCAAGCATTCGATGTCAAAACTCAAATATGGTGGTTGCATAATAAACATAAGTTCGATTGCAGGATTGAACAGCTACGAGGACCTCGGGATATACTGTGCGTCAAAGGCCGCCGTGATAAGCCTTACAAAGACGCTTGCATTGGAGCTCGCTTCAAAAAAGATACGCGCCAACGCTATCGCTCCAGGAATAATCGATACCTCGATATGGGAAAAAATGTATGGCAAGGATGGAAGAAAGGCCCTTGCTGAGACTACTGCTTATGTTCCATTGAAACGAGTTGGAAAGCCTGAAGAGATAGCACATGCGGCGATATTTCTTGCAGAGAACGAGTACACGAACGGGACTGTCATAATTGTCGACGGTGGAGAGTTGGCAGAATGACGTCGGAAAAGAATTATCTCACTGATTCTATAGAAGAGATAAAGAAGAGGATTTCGGGTGTTGAAACGACAGTGAACAGGATTGAGGCGCTTGAGCGCGCAGAGATAGAATACATGCGCAACATAGAGAAGATGGAATCTCAGGAACTTTCGAATCTCGACAAGATAACTTCTATGGAAGACAGCGAATTGAACAAGATGGATAAGTTACATCCATTGAAATATCCTGACATAATGCTTTGGAAGAACGCGATATGGGAGTCATGCCCTAACAAGATAATGATAGAGTCAAAGACGATGGTGCTTTTCAACTGCAAAATCACTAGCAAGGTATGCTGCTTCACGAATTGTCCAAGGAATATAATCAAGGCAGATTAGTTTGGTTGTCAGGCTCACATGAATTCTTTATTTGATGTTTTCCAAATTCTAGTTTTGCCGATGTGTATTTTTTTTGGGTTCGCTAGCTTATAACCTTAAAGTCTGAGACTCTCTATCTTAAGCAAAATTTATATATTGTGATTAACCAGTTGTATATATGGGTTTAAAAGAGGAGTTGAGCCGGGAGTTAGCTAAAAACAATTCTATACACGTCGTTAAGGCTAACCTTGTGAATCGCGGTTATCTTGAGGAAGACATAGATAAGGCGTTTAAGGGAATCGTCGACAGCAAGACATCCGACGTCAACAAAAATAATAGGCTTCTTGGCTGGAAGGAATTTCTTGACAGAGTTGGCTATGGATTTGCAAGCCAACAGTTTGTGAACATCTTATTCATGCTATCCGGAGCATCGCTTTTCCTTATAGGTTTCGTAAACGCGATAAAGACTGCACTTATATACTTGCTCTCAGGATTCTTCAGAGAATACTCAAAGGTCAGATACTTCGGAAAAAGTTTCATAAGCTCATCAGGAATAATCTACGGTTTCAGTTTCTTAGGGATGGCGTTCAGCGTCGTCTTTGGTTCGCCTCCAGTGTTTGCCTTATCGCTTCTAATAGGTTCAGTCGGCGTCATTGCCCACGGCGATATATACATGGCATTCCACAACACCGTCCTTAAGGCAGAGCATAGAAAGACATTCCTAAAATTTATATCATATTTCGGGATATCAATAACCGCAATATCTCTCATAGTGGCAGGATTATTGATGCAGGTGTTTCCCATTTCCGGAACGCCATTCACAATAAATCTTTCCGGGATAAACCCGATAAATTTCAAGATGTATGGCTATCTTTTAGCTTTTGAGATAACAGCCATCATGTTCATACTTTCAGGATATCTCATATCGTTTATAGAAGAGAAAAAAGAATCGATGTATGAATCGACGTTATATGTTTCGGCATTCATGCAACAATATTTCAAGACGGCGACCGAGAACAGCGGCATCTTCTTCAAGAATAAGAAGATAGTCTTGCTTGCACTTGCGGCGATGCTCATGACCGTGGCGCAGATAGTAGGGAATTCATACTACGGTATATTCATATATACAAATTTCAACGATAAATTCATGGGCGGATTCATGAACGTCGCCGTGATATTCGTCATAGCGCTCATCGCATCGCTTTCAGGAACCGTCTTGACAAAAGCATTTGCAAAATCTTTGGGTGAGGCGCCAATGCTCGTCTTCGGAACACTCCTCGTGGCGCTGCTTCCATTGACGATGTATTTCAACCCGAACCTTTACGCTATCGCGTTATCTACTGCGTTATCTGTCATAGGAGGCGCCGTTGTAGGAGTAGCTCAGGGACTCATAGGAGAGAGACTCATGAACGAGAAGGAGCAATCACTGTTCTTCACAAGCCTCGGATATTTCTCGATAATTCCTACGTTGATACTTGCGACTATCGGAGCTATAATCGCCCAGATATACGGTCTTCAGTCGCTATTTTTAGGTATCGGCATAGCGCTCGGAGCGATTGTGATGCCTGTATACTTCATACTTGTCCTGATAATAGATAAGGAATACCGGAAAGAACACGCGAGATAAACATGGTATAGATTCTGTTGTAAATTTTCTATTAACAAATGTGTTAGAAATCAAGAATTCTTGATCATGCGAACGGTGTCATCCCAACCCATGCATGAATCTGTACAAGAAACCCCGTAAGGCATTTTTGTTTTGTCAAACTCTCTCAAATCTTCAGGGAGTTTATATTGTCCTTCTTTATGGTTTGATTCTACCATTATCCCGATTATCTTATTATTTCCATCTCTGCGCTGTCTTATAATATCGTTGAATACTATAGGCTGATTCTTATAATCTTTGTTCGAATTTCCATGACTGCAATCTATCATGACTATATCTGGCAACTTGGCTTTTCTTAATTGTTCTTGGGCAGCGATTACGTGTGTACGCTCGTAATTTGGTTCCTTACCACCACGCAGTATTATGTGTGTATAATCATGTCCTTTTGTTTCAATAATAGCGCCTCCGCCATAATCTGCTGTTCCGATGAATGTATGTTTACCTCTTGACGTCAATACTGCATCGATTGCGCCTTCTATATTTCCAAATCTGTCGTTCTTGAAACCTACAGGCATTGATAATCCAGAAACTAATTCTCTATGCTCTTGTGATTCTACGGTTCTCGCACCGATTGCAGCCCAAGAAATATATTCTGCCGTATAATCGGGTATGACGAGAGAATTGACATATTCCGTCGCGCACGGTAATCCTGCGTCTGTTATTCCTTGTAGTATAGTTCTCGCAAGGCGTAATCCATCATTTATCTTATATGTGGCGTTTATGTCCGGGTCATTTATTAGTCCTTTCCATCCTAGAGTTGTACGAGGTTTTTCGAAATATGTTCTCATGACTATAAAGTATTTATCTTTTACCTCATCAGACAAAGATTTCAATTTTCTTGCATATTCTATGGCTGCATATTTGTCGTTTATAGAACAAGGTCCCACTATAATTATGATGCGTTCATCTCTTCCGGACATTATATCTTCAATAGTTTTTCTACTTCTCCTGACAAATTCTTCATGTTCTACTGGTTGTGCTATATCTATACTTAGTTGAACAGGACTAACTAAGGGAGTCCTACTGGTTATTCTGGTATCTTTTATGCCTTTCGAATTCATTATTGCACTTATCATTGAGAATAATTTATTATTTTATAAATCTATTGGTGTTTACTACTTTGTCGTAGTTTATTATCTCTTCTGCTTCAACTAAATTTTTAAATCCTCCTGCATTCTAAAAGTTATGGTTGGGGAAAATCGTTCTGGTTTTGGCGTCAAGGGTCAAATAATAAGCGGAAAATTTGGGGAGATAATTGCAAGACAAAAATCTGGAGAAGATTTTGAGCTTGGAGAGATTCTTGTCGCAGAGAGTAGTTCAAATGGTGATAGTTCTAAAGTGCTTTTGCAGGTCTATGACTTGCAATATGGGTCGCAGATAAGTCAGCAGAATCTTGAATTGATATCAGGTCTTAATCTTGAAGAGAATACCGATACGGAATTCATGGACAAGAACATGCGCATCTATAAGATTGCGATGCTCAAAAATCTCATTTCGATAAATGGTGAACAGGGAGGCGAACGTGTCTCCTTGTCAAAAAGTCTCCCTAGTGTTTTTACAAACGTTCGAACGGTTACAAGTTCAGATCTTTCATTCATTTCAAAACCAAAAAATCCATTATTCTTCGGAAATTTAAGAAGTGGAAGCCGCGCCCTCGATGTTCCCATATATCTAAACGGTGCTGATGTTCTGACGCATCACATGCTAATCACGGGAACTACCGGAAAAGGAAAAAGTGTTTTGATGAGTAACATATTATGGGAATGTACGTCACAGGATTATTGCGGAACACTCGTCCTTGATCCTCATAATGAATACTATTTTGGAAACAAAGTCGGCCTAAAGGATCATCCATCAGGAAGAGTCGGGTATTATACTGTAAAGAATCTTTTGCCAGGAAGTAAAAGCCTTAAGATAAATATTAAGATTCTCCGTCCGCAGCATTTCGGCTGTCTTGATTTCAGCGATGCCCAAGAACAGGCTATGAATGCCTTTTATCGAGATTACGGAAGTAGGTGGGTCGAGTCAGTCCTTCTTGAAAAGCCTCTCAAAGTAGGATTCAACGATGCAACAATAAATGTTCTCAAAAGACGATTGATGTATCTTCTTGATATAGATATAAGCAACAGCGAGGTTTTCTGTAACGGGATATTTGATTTCAACGCTGGCGAGGCGACAGTGAGCAGCATATGCGACAGCCTAGAAGATGCAAAGACAGTTATAATAGACACGAGTTCTTTTTCAGGGCAAGTTGAATTGCTTGTCGGTTCATTGATTGTTACTGAGATGTTCAATAGATATAGGCATTATAAGATGCAGGGAACGCTGCAGGACAAACCAGTAATATCTGTTGTTCTGGAAGAGGCTCCAAGAGTTCTCGGAAAAGAGGTGCTCGAGAAAGGTTCTAACATATATAGCACGCTTGCGCGCGAGGGAAGAAAATTCAAAGTCGGGCTCATCGCAATAACACAGCTCCCATCATTGATTCCGCGAGATATACTTGCAAACATAAATACAAAGATAATACTCGGAACAGAGATGATGCAGGAAAGGCAGGCAATCATAGACAGTTCTGCGCAGGATCTAAGCGAAGATTCAAGAAATATCGCAAGCCTTGACAAGGGCGAATGCATAATCACAAGCAACTTCTCAAAATTCGCGATACCTGTAAAAGTCCCGCTATTTGATGAATTCGCAAAGAAAGATATGAAGTCCAAGAACACGAAAGAATTTCTTGGGCTTAATGGAAATTAATATTTTATGACAATTTAAATTTACGAGGACACATAATGAAATTCGCACATATGGCTGACGTCCACATCGGAAGTTGGAGAGACCCAAAACTCAAAGATATGTCTACAGATGCATTCATAAAATCAATAGATATATGTATCTCTGAACGGGTCGATTTTGTTCTGATAGCAGGAGACCTGTTCAATAACGCCCTCCCAGGAATCGATGGATTGAAGAGTGTCGTAAGAGAATTCCAAAAACTCAGGCAATCAAATATATCTTTGTATGTCATACCCGGAAGTCATGACTATTCGCCGAGCGGCAAGACAATGATTGACGTTCTGGAAGAGGCGGAACTTCTCGTTAATGTATTCAAGGGCAGCGTCGTAGATGGAAAATTACGGTTAAGATTCACAGCGGATAAAAAAACAGGGGTCAAGATAACAGGAATTTTAGGAAGAAGAGGGACCCTAGACAGGCTATACTATGAAGCGCTCGACATAGAAAGTCTTGAGAAAGAATCAGGAAAAAAAATCTTCATGTTCCACACATCAATAACAGAGATGAAACCGGGAAGCAAGAGCATAATGGATTCAACAGATGTATCATACATGCCGAAAAATTTTGAGTATTATGCAGGCGGGCACGTCCATGTAATAAACCAATATTCATTCAAAGATCACAAGAACGTCGTCTATCCAGGGCCGCTCTTTCCTGCGAATTTCGAAGAGCTTGAAGAGCTAGGCAACGGCGGATTCTTCATATACGACGATTCGAAAAAAGATAAGATATCACGCTACGAAATAAACCTGAAACCAGTCCTAAAAATTCATATAGATTGCGAGCATAAGAGCCCTGAAGAGATAGATCAGGCGATAAGCGACAAGGTAAAAGGCAAAGAATTGCTTAATACGATAGTCATAATACGTGTTGAAGGTAAACTAAAGACGGGAAAAGTATCGGATATCCATTTCAGGGAGTTATTCGACAAGATATATTCACAGGGCGCGTTCTTCGTCATGCGGAACACAGTCAAGGTCGTCAGCGCAGAATTCGAGGAGATAAAGACAGACCAGAAAAACCCTGAAGAGGTTGAAGACTCCATAATAAAAGAACATCTTGGGCAGATAAAGATATCTGGAATGGATCCTGACAAAGAACTTCGAATGACTCGCGAATTGATGCATTTTCTATCGAGCGAAAAGCATGAAGGCGAGAAGGTCCATGAATACGAAGAAAGAATGAAAAAAGAAATAGATAAATTACTAGAGATATAATTTCTTATACCGGACTCGGCTCATTAATTTTTTGATGCGCCTTTAAATATTTTGCTATGCTCTCTCTAGTCTTTGAACTGATATCTTGAGGAGTATATTCACAATCCACTAACGTCTTTGCGGCTTCCGTTAATATTGTTTTATCAAAGAATTGTATTACTGGATAGTATCCGAAATCTGACTTAGGATCCAATTTTGGAAGCATAGGAAATATCTTTACCCTAGAGATAAATTCTATGCCTTCTGTAGAATAGTTTTTTTCATCACAGACACTCTCTAAAGTCAATGCTACTCGCTGGTAAGATTTTTGTCCCAGAATCATTGCTTGCTCTTCAGGGCACAATTTTTCAAAACTATAATGTCTACATTTAGCCATATCTATAAAACCATCTTTTCTTATGGCTTTTGCGTAATCTTCAGGTAATTCTATGACTGACAGAATTACATGATCCAGCCCTGCATCTCTCATATTCCTTAACGAAGAGGTTATAGTATCTTGCATTTCTTTTGTTCTTGCTCCTGAATTTCCGAATTTCATGGTTGTTTCTCCAAATTTTTTTAAATAAGTTTTTCTTTATTTTATATTGGTATTATATGAACGAGGTATTGCTTTCGTTCAGAGCTTGCGAGAGTCTCATGCGTTACATCATCAAGATAATTTCTTTTTTTGTCAGGAAGCTGTGTTACAGGTTCTATACAGAACATCCCTGATTTCGCGCTCTTTGTCCACATCATCGCTGAATTGAAACCCTCAAAGGCTAACTGCACTCCTCTCTCACTTTTTCTGTCTATATAGCTTATCGAATCGACATTATCTATAAGGTATGCTCCTGTGAGAGATTCTTCTATTATCTCATTCATATATATTGTGTTGTGTCCTGTTGATTTTGAATTCATTGTTTTGAAGACTGCATCATCATTCGTTCCCTGCATCCTGAAAGCCGGGTGCCATCCTAGCCTATACTTCATGTTGGAGTCTGAGAGGTTCTGTACCGTTATTCCCACTCTTACGGCGCTTGGCAATACTTGGATAGATTTATCGATGAGGTATGGTGGCCATTCAAGTTTTTGTGCTGCGGATGGATCCTTGTCGTATCTTGGATTGTTGATGCTCTCGCCATTATGCGATTGGCATATCAATGCAAAATCATTGTTTTTGTTATTATTCTCTCCCGATGTGTTGATGACGTCTTCTATATGAGATGGAATAGCTCTTGATATTCCGTGCTGACCCATAGAGTACTTTTTGCCGTTCATGCTGACGATATTTTCTCCTGGTCTTCCTATTATTGGGAACATTATTATTTCTGACTTGTCCCACCCTATCTTGTCCTGAGGATCTTTCAAGTCTTCTGGCTTGCCTCCTCCATGCATATATTCGTGGTCTTTTTTTTGTATGCTGACCAATTGTCCATCAGAGGTTATGCTTGCTGAAATTGATCCGTTGACTAATCGCGTGAGTGTCATGATTGGATGTGTATACTTCGCTTTATAAATTTTGCTATTTGTAGTTACTATGTAGTGATAAAGAAATATTTTATCTTTGTTGATTATGGATTAACCCTGAGCATCGTTCTTGGGAACGGTATTGCATCCTTGATGTTTTCTAAATGGCATATCCATGAAACTAATCTTTCTACACCCATTCCGAATCCGCCGTGTGGTACGCTTCCATATTTTCTTGTGTCAAGATAGAATGTGTAATTGTCTGGATTCTCTCCTTGAGCTGTCAAGCGATCCTTTATCTTTTGCAGATCCGACTCTCGCTCTGAGCCGCCGATTATCTCTCCGTATCCTTCTGGAGCGATGAAATCGCATCCGTGAACGACCTCTGGATTCTTGTCGTCCTCTTTCATGTAGAACGCTTTTACTTTCTTTGGATAATTCGTGACGATCGTGAAATGACCGTGTAATTTTGATAGTTCATCTTCTTCTATTGTCCTTAAATCCTCGCCCCAGTCTAGATCCACATTTTTCTTCTTCTTCAATTCTTCAAGAGCTTCTGTATATGTCATCCTTATGAATGGTTCGTCACGGACCTTCTCTAGTATCTTTACATCCCTGTTTAATATCTTCAATTCTTCTTGATTTTTTTCCATAACTCTCTTGACGGCATGTTTGATCAAGCCTTCGCCGTAATCCTGTATATCTTTGAATGTCGCCCAAGCGACTTCCATCTCAGCATGCCAGTATTCAGTGAGATGTCTTGATGTCTTAGATTTTTCTGCCCTGAAGCTTGGAGCGATTGTGTATATCTTTTCTAGCGAGAAGATTGCAGGTTCTGCATAGAGTTGCCATGTCTGCGCGAGGTATACTGGTTTTCCGAAATAGTTTACTGAAAATAGGGTCGATCCGCCTTCGGCCTGTGTCGCCTGGAATATCGGTGATTGATATTCATAGAATCCGTGATCTCTAAAATATTCATGTATTGCGCCGAATACTGTACTCCTGATTTTCATGATTGAAGTCATGTATCTGCTTCTTA